>JAEEGL016363337.1_pt1 | contig 161439 bp, 154 predicted proteins | sample 9134231 | NCBI WGS metagenome assembly JAEEGL01 (sample SAMN16246548, study PRJNA631951) | gut metagenome | biome: gut microbiome; feature: rumen; material: fiber-attached | host: Bos | place: Iran: Karaj | collected 2018-10 | reverse complement strand
CATCTTCAAGCATTCTTTCAAATTCAGGTCTATGATTACCAGTTTTTGCACTTATTCCTGCATCTTGATAATAATCAATAATTGTATAGCCTCGAAGTTCACATTCTTTAGTTAATCTTTCTCTTTGCTCTGGTAAACTAAATCCCTCACGAGCTTGATCTTCAGTTGATACTCTTAAATAGATACCTACATTCTTAATACCATTATCATTCATAGTATCACAACCTTTCTACAAAAAAGGGAGTCAAAAATACTAGTCTAAACTACTACTCTTGACTCCTTAATAACTAAAATAATATATTTTTCTTTGCTTTTGACCATAGTTGTACCTCTCTTTCTAATAAAGACGGATACTGCTTGTCATTTATTGGCTTTATATTCTAGCACTTTTTAAGGAATTGTCAATATGTGGTAGTTATTTAATGGTTTTTAAGAAGTTTTCTAAATCTTTTAATTCTATTGGATTATTGAGATTAAAATGATAAACCTCTTTCCCGTAGTTAAAGAATAGAAAAACATGATTATTAACTATCATACGATGAGGTTCAACATAATTTAGATTGGTTCTTTTAATATTAATTAAGTTTCCCTGTATAAATTTTGGTTTAACATTAACATACTTACATATAAAATCTAATCTGCTTTTTATCCCTTCATCATAATCTAGTTTGTGCTTTTTAATTTGCAACATAAAAAAATCAGCTACCTTTCTAGCAACTGATTTTTTTCTATGTATTTAAAGCTCTAAACCATAAAAGTTAGAGCAGTAAGTACTACTGGCAGGGGCGGAGAGAATCGAACTCCCATCAAAAGTTTTGGAGACTCCTATGCTACCATTATACCACGCCCCTAAGCGCACATAAATTATAACATATATTGTTCTTTATAGTAAACAAAATATTGTTATCTTAGCGTTTTTTTGATAAAATCATGGTGGAGATGTGATAATGAAAAAGATTTTAGTAGTATTTTTAATGCTTTTTTTAGTTCCTCTGACAGTAAGCGCTGTGGAATTACCGGAAAAAACAGATCATGAAAAGGTCAATATTTATATTTTCCGTGGTCATGGATGCTCTCACTGTTATGAAGCCTTAGAGTTCTTTTATGAGAATATTGAAGAATATGGAGATTATTTGAATGTTTATACTTATGAAGTGTGGAATAATACTGCAAATGCTAAATTTATGGAAGAAGTAGCTGCTGCTTTCAATCTTACTGTAAGTGGAGTACCATTCATGGTTATTGGCGATAATTATACCAATACACGAGGATTTAATGAAAGTATATCTGAGGAGTTAGTGGAGACTGCTCTTGCTGCTTATCAAGATGAAAACTATGTTGATTTGGTTGGACAACTTGCAAAAGACCATGATGATATTGAGATTCTTGATTTGGAGGAGTCATGCCATGAGGAAGGAATTATTCCTGGAAAATATGATACACTTATTATTTTTACCATCCTCTTATTTGTTGTAGGTGGCGGAGCATTATTTATTAAATTTGCTCGTAAATAAAAAAACTATTTTCTTTTGTGAAATTATGCTATAATTGTTTAGCAAGGAGTGATAACGATGAAAGTATTAAAGAAAAATTTACCGGAAGGAACAAAGAAAAAATATGCCCGTTATAAAGGCGTTAAAGTTAAATTAATACCAATTAAAAAGAACACTAAAAAAACAAAATAGTGTTTTTTTTATGTGTAAATATGTGATTTATTTTTTTATTTTCCTATGTTATTATATATATAATAGGAGAGTACTAGGATGGATGCAAATGAATTATATATTAATTCATATTTAAACAATATTGCTAACAGTTTAGAATTCTATGTTAGTAAGTTATTAAACAGTAAAAAGGATAGTCCTAATTACTCTTTTTGTGTGGAACGAATTGTAAAGATAATTAACGAAACAAAAACTGTTATGCAAAAACTCAATGTTCCAATTACGCATGTAAATTCGTTTTTTAATTTGCTCTTATTATTAAAAGACCATAATATTTCAGAAGTAAATGAATTATTAGATAAGGAAGGATATAATCAAACTTTTACAACAAGTTATAATAATGCTCTTTCCATTATTAAGGCGGATAATACTCCTAATAGTGATGATATTTTTATTCTTAATTTTATGATAAGTAATCATTTGATTCCTGATGAAGATAAGGATGCTGTTTATGATGGTGTGATTAAAAGCGTTTTAAAAAGAGTTAATTATTTATCATTAACAGCTTTTAAAACATTAATGGTGGATTATATCCAACATTTATTAAAAAGTCGTGGACTTACGTGCAATATTGTTTTAAAAAGACGCTTTAGTTTATATGATAAGCCATATCATAATAATTGTTTATATGTTGATGAAATTGGTTTAGAGAGTTTATTTAGTCGTGGAAATTATCAAGTCTTATTAGATATATATCAAGGTATTAATATGGCAATATTTACTAACAATATGTCTAAGAAAGATTGTGATAGTTTAACTTTGACGATGGTAAAGGATAAGATTATTTCTGAAACTTATGATGATTATGAAAGGCAAAATAGGACTATTATGCCTTATTATGTTGAATCAGAAATAAGAGCATATGATGATTTAATGAATTATTTTAACAAGTTAGATATAAAATTTTATAAAGGGATTAATCCATATTTACAAAAACAAGCATTTCTTAGAGAACAAATGGATAATAACAAGCGTTATTTTTATGATCATAATCAATCGTTAGATGAAATTTTTAATCATTTAGTAAGCTGTTCTCCAGAGACAATTGAAAAATATTCATCATTATTTAATACAGATAATTATTCAAAGACAGCAATGGGAAAGGATTAGTATATGATTGAGATTAAAAATGTATCAAAAAAATTTATTAAAAATACTGGTAAAAAAGAAAAAGAATTCTATGCTGTTAATGATGTTTCTTTTAAGGTAGCAGATGGTAAAATATTTGGTGTCTTAGGTCAAAATGGTGCTGGTAAAACAACTTTATTAAGAATGATATCAGGAATAATGGAACCTACGAAAGGAAAAGTATTAATTGATGGACTAAACTATCAAAAAGATGCTGAAAAGATTAAAAGCAAAATTGCTTTTCTTTCAGGAAATACTAAGCTATATGAGAATATTACACCAAAAGAATTATTAGAAATATTTGGCAGTATCTATGGTATAGATAAAAACACTTTAACTAAGCGTATTAAAGAAGTTATTAGTTTATTAAAGATGGAAGAATTTCAAGATAATAAAATTGGCAATCTTTCTACAGGTCAAGTACAAAGAACAAATATTGCTAGATGTTTTGTTCATGATCCTCAATACTATATTTTTGATGAAGCAACAGCAGGCTTAGATGTTATGAGTAGTCAAATAATTATTGACTTTATCAAAGAAGCTCGTAAACGTGGTAAGACTATTATTTATTCTACACATTATATGGAAGAAGCCGAAAATATATGTGATCAAGTTATTTTCATTAATCATGGTAAGTTAATTATGGAAGATAGTCCTAAGAATATTTTAAAAATCACTAAAAAGACTAATTTACGGGATGCTTTTTTTGAAATAATCGGAGGTACAGATGAGAATTAATGTTGTATTATCTTTATTAAAAAAAGAGTTTTTAAATATTATTAGAGATCGCAAATCATTTATTATCATGATTTTATTACCTTTATTAATGTTTCCTTTTATGATTGGTATTATGAGTATTATTTTAACTTCTTTTACCAAAGTAGACCAAGTTATAAAGTTTGGCGTTAATTATGAAGTAACTGAAGACTTTAAACAATTTATCGACAATTATTCTGATAAATATGAAGTGGAAATAATATATGATACGGAGTCTAATCTAAAAGAAAAATTTACAAACGAAGAAATTGGTATGTATGTTATTAAAGATGGGAATAACTATGTTCTTCATTATGATGAAAATAGTACCACGACAATTGCTAATAATACGATAATAGAGAGTATTTATAAAGAATATCGCGAACAATACCTAACAAACAAATTAAATGAATTAAGCATCGATTATGAAGCATTAAAGTCAACCTTTAACATTGAATTTGAACAAGAAAGTGTTACAGAGATGGGTAGTTTAATACCTTCGGTTATTTCGATGGTACTAGTCATGATTATTTCTTCTGTATGTTTTTCGGTAGCTATTGATGTTACTACTTCAGAAAAAGAAAAGGGTACATTAGAGACTTTACTAAGTCTACCTATTAAAAAATCAGAGCTTATCACTAGTAAATATATTACGGTCTTTTTATTATCAACGATGGCTGGATTCTTAACATATGTATCATTATTCTGTACTTTATTTTTTGCTAGTAATACTTTAAGTAAACTGGGGGTAATGAGTTTACAAATTAATTTTGAAATATTAATTATTTATTTGGTATCAATCATTTTAATATCTTTGCTATTCAGTGGGTTATTATTAAGTGTAACTATTTTTTCAAAGAATTTAAAAGAGGCCCAAAACTCTTTATATCCTTTAGAATTATTCGTAACACTTGTTTCCATGTTACCAATGTTTGGTATTAAAGCGACGATGAAATTGGCTCTCATACCATTTGTCAACATTTCTTTATTATTTAATAGTTCATTATCTTCGATTGTAGATCCATCATTTGTTTTAATAGCATTTTTATCTACGATTGTGTATTCAATATTATTAATTATGATTATATCAAAACTATATAATCAAGAGGATGTATTATTTAATTCTAGGGCTCTTAGTTATATTCAATTTAAAAATGGAAAATCAAAGACAATATGTTTTAGTCCTCTTACAAGTTTGTTAATTGCTTTGATTGTTCTAGTATTAAGTTATTATTTTTCATTTATGTTTATTAGTTTATCTCAATACTTCTTACTAGCAATTATGCCACTTACTATTTTACTTGTTGTTTTAGTAGCGGGTTTACTTGTACGTTTAGATTTTAAGGAAAGTTTTAAAATTAATGGTTTTAAATTAAATCGTTTATTAACTTATATTATGATTTATGTATGTACGTATATTATTGGTAATTATACTCTAGAATTATTAACTAAATTATTTCCAAATATGTCGCAAAATTATGAGATATATGCTAGTGCTTTATCATTTGACAATCTTGGTTTATCAATTTTGGTAATTGCTTTTTTACCAGCTGTTTTTGAAGAATTATTATTTAGGGGGGTAATATTTAACTCCTTTAATAAAAGGTATAATTTTACTGTTGGTATTATAGTGAGTGCTTTACTATTTGGCGTTTATCATATGAATTGGATTCAAGGCGTTTATGCATTTATATTTGGTCTAGCTTTAGCATACATGTATTATCGATCAAACTCAATATTTGTACCGATTACCTTCCATTTTATTAATAATTTATTGGCTACGTTGATTAGTTATTTTGAGATTAATATATTTATTCCAGCTGGGTTTAATTACTTCTTTATTATAGGGGGAATTATTTTATTATTTTTAGCTATTTTTGTTTGTGAGCAAAAAGAATAAGAAGCTTATTCTTTTTCTTGTCATGAAATATATTTTTGTATATAATAGTAGCGAATTAGGAGTATTATGAAAAGAACATTTAAGTATTTATTATTTGGATTTTTAATATTTAGTCTATCTTTTAAAAATTGTTATGCTATCGATGTAGTTTGTCATGAACCTGATGTTTTAAAAGCAATGCGGATTGTGGGAGCAATTGTTATGATAGCTAAGATATTGGTTCCTCTTATTATCATTTTAACAGGTATTATAAGCATGGCAAGGGCAATTCTATTTGAGGATGAAACGGCCATTCGTAAAACAATTGATACTTTGATAACAAAAGTTTTTGTAGGGGCAATTATTTTCTTTATACCTTCGATTGTTAATGCTGTTTTGAGTCTAACTTCAGCATATGATAATACTAAAACTAAATTTAGTGATTGTGGAAAATGCATGGTTTCCGTTAAAGAATGTGAGAAATTAATAAATAAATACAAATAATAATTGTTATATTTTAAAAAAAATAGTATACTTAATATATAATTGGAAGGATGTCAATATGAAAAAAATAATTTTACTTTTAGCCTTTACACTTTTATTATTTTCATTTGGTATAAAAAAAGTTAATGCAAAAGAAAGCGTTACTTTATCTTATGATATAAAATATTTGGCAAATGATAAATCAGAGTTTGATAAAGAATGTAACAATTTGTTAGGTAACCCTAAAACTAAAGGGAGTGTTGCCTATTATTTGCAAATGGCACTGGATATTATTAAATATGTTGGTATTGTTCTATGTATTGTTTTAACAATCATTGATTTTGCTAAAGCACTGTTTACAGATGATAAGGAGATGTATAAGCCTTTATCAAAAAAGGCCTTTGCAAGGTTAATTTATGCGGTTATGTTGTTCTTACTACCTTATATTGTAAGTATGGTTTTAACATTATTGGAAGTATACGGTACTTGTAATATCAAATAAGAAATGAGGGTTGTATCATGATTTTTGCAGATATATTTGGGTTAATGGAGAAAGTCCAAGGCTTGTTGATTGACATGGTTGCTGGACTTTATCATTTGGTTGACTGGAGTTACCAAATTTTTTTGGTTTTAGCAAAGACTAATATCTTTAAACAAGACGACTATATTGCTTTGACAAATAAGGTTTATGTAATTTTAGGCGTATTAACGATGTTTATAATTGCATATAATATTTTGAATTTTATTATTGACCCGGATAAGAACAAAGGTGGATCCGCGGTTGAAACACTTATTAAAAAGATTGTAACTTCTTTCATATTAATTGTTTTATGTCCAACCTTATTTAATTTAGCTTTTGATATTCAATCTGCAATATTGAATCAAGGAATTTTTACAAAGTTTTTTTCAAATAAAGAGGGCTTTAGTGGCAATAATTCCATTGAAGAGGGCGGCAAAATTATGGCTACTTATGCTTTTACGGCGTTTTTTGCTCCAAGTAATGGTGATGAAAATACAAAATCTCAAGGAGATTGTCAATCAGGAAAGCCTTGTACATATGAAGAAGCTAAATTAACTGCTTTGGAGACCGGCTCTTTTGCAGATTTCCATGCTTTTGCAAAAAACTTAGCGGATGATAAAAAAACTATTGAGTTTAACTTTCTTATGGCTTTGGTAGCCGGAGGATTTTTAGTATATGTAACTATCTCCTTCTGTTTTGATTTGGCAATTAGAGTTGTTAGATTAGCCTTTTACCAAATCATCGCTCCGATATGTATTGCTTGTCGGATTATTCCTGATAAAGAAAGTATTTTTACTAATTGGTGGAAGGCCGTTAGTAAGACTTTTTTATCCGTATTTATTCGTGTATTTATTATGAACTTTGGTGTATATTTAATTACCATCTTTGTTAATGCTTTTGTTAAGGGAAAAACAAGCCTTTGTCCAAGTTGTAATTTTTTTGTTCGAAACGTTGCATATGCAATGGTTATTATGGGCATTGTAACATTTATTAAACAAGCTGCTAAATACTTAGATGAAATCTTTGGTTTTGGCGATGTTAGCTTAGGTATTAAAGATAAATTGGCTTCTGGTGGTGCATTTACGGCGGGATCTATTGCGGGTGCTGGTATTACCACGATGGCTAGAAATGCTACTCATGGTGTAAGTAATATTCGTAAAGCATATCGAGAAACAGAAGGTGGTAAGGCTAGAAAAGTTGGAAGTGCGATTGTTGCTGGTGTAAGGGGTGCCCGAAGTGTTGCTCTTGGAACAGTAGCAGGTGCTGCTCGTGGAGCTAAAGCAGGTTGGAAGGCTGCAAGTGGATCTGATATGGCTAATGCTGCTCGAACTGCTGCTGCAAAAACTACTGAGAAGCGTGATGCAAGGGAGGCTTATAGAGCGTCTCATGATGCTGGACCTATTAAAGGGACAACGCCAGTTATTGGCCATGTTGCAGAGGCTTGGGGCCATATAAAAGATACAGGATTCGCAGCTGGTCGTTGGGCTGGTATTAATAATATTGAAGAACTTGAAAGAGCAAACAGTGATATTTCTAAGTTAGCAGATGAGGTTTCTTCTGTGGCTGATGCTGCAAAAAGTATGCTTGAATCTAAGGCTGGCGCTGGTAAAAATTATGATTTTGGTATAACAGATGGTGCTGATGGTACTAAGGGTGCTTATGCTAAAATTTCTTCTAAGATTACTTCTGGTAATATCCAATTTTCTTTGTCTAATATTAGAAAGTTTAAAGATGCTATTGCCGAGTCTCAACGTACAGGAAAGAGTGTTAAGTTAGATATTTTAGATGGTGGTGTTAATGATTTCAATGCTGAAGAGTTATCCCGTGTTTATGGTAAATATTTGAGTGATTATTCTAAACGTGTTGCGGATATTGCGTTCTTGAGTGATGATAATTATAAAACAACGATTATTGATGCAAAAGATTTGGACGAACAAGCTGCAATTGCTGATATTCATACTAAGGCCGACAAGGCTCGTGAAACTGTTCGCTCTGCGCTTGGATCTAGTGTTTTAAAAACTGCTAATGCTGAAGCGGTTAAAAAGGGTAGAGCAGCAATTGATACCAAGACAATTGATGGTGATTTACAATTTTCTAGTGATGGTGCTCTTGATAAAATCAAGCCGGCTGCTGATATTGAGCGTAGTCATAATCAAGAGAGAATTAATGAAATTAGACAAAAAGAAAATCCTGATAAAGGGAAAAAATAAAAAGGGAGGAATAAAAAATGAATCAATATTTGGTACCTGCTAATAGTAAAAAATCAAAATTGATATTTGGCTTTTTTACACCGAGAGATTTAATAGTGTGTGCTGTTGGTAGCACTTTAACATTAATTATGCTAGTTATTATAAAAGATCCTCCTACCTGGTTATTATTGCTATCGGTTTTACCGTTAGCAACGGCGGCTTTATTAGTTTTCCCGGTTGCTAATTATCATAATGTAATGCAGTTATTAATCAATATTTTTGATTTTGCTGTAGGAAGAAAAAAATATTATTGGAAGGGTTGGTGTGTGAAAGATGGCACAGACGAATAATACAATAGATTCAAAATATACTGAAGATTGGTTACCTATAAAGGCTATAGCCAATGGTATGATTCAAACCGATGATGGATATTATGTTACGGGTGTAAAAATAACACCAAAGAATATCTTTATAATGGATGAAGGTGCTCAAAATAATATTCTTTATCAAATGGGTAATTTCTATAATACTTTGGATTTTGAATTTTGGCTTTTAATAGCTGATAGACCTGTTGATATCGATGTATATTTATCAGGATTACAAGTTCTGTATAATCAAACGACAAATAGTGCTGCTAGAAAGCTTATTATGCAAGATATTGATAAAGCTAACTTGTTTATGAGTCCACAATATAATGTTGTCGATACAGAGTATTATATTTTATTTAAAGAAAAGAAAATGGAGATTGTTCAAAAAAGAATTCACAATTTGATAAGTGGGCTTGCCGGAGCTGGTCTTCATTCCATGCAAACTAGTAATAATGATTTAAGAATGATTTTGGATAATTATTTAAATGATGGTCAAACGACCAACTTTAGGGCGGTGATGTAAGATGGCAAAAATTAAAAGTGAAGTAGCCCCAAAGGGAATGTATTTTAAACCAACTGAGTTTATGCTTAGTGGTAAATATTGTACTATCCTAACTATTGTGTCATATCCTAGAGTAATTAGCCCAGGATATTTAGCGGGTATTTCCAATATTCAAGGTGTAAGACTTGCTATCAAGCATATTCCAATTTCTTTTGAAATATTAAAGAAAATGCTTAATAAGGAAATAGCTGATTTAAAAACAAGATATCAATCTGAAAAAGATCAAACAACGCAAGAACGGATACGTCAAGACTATGAATCATTAGAGCAATTTATTTCGATGCTTGCTTCAACTCAAGCAAGAATATTTGATTTCCAAATGCATTTAATGATTTGCGCAGATAATAAAGAAGAATTGGAAATGCGTAAGATGGAAGTTCGTAATTATATAGATTCTATGGGCCTTCGAGGAATACCTTTGATGTTTGAACAAGAAAAAGCCTTAAAGAGTATTATTCCAATATTCCCTGCTCAAGATATTGAGGATCGTGTTGGTATTCCTCTTCCTTCGATAACCATCGCAGGAATGTATCCATTTGTTTTTGATAGCATCAAGGATCCTGGTAATGGTACCTTACTTGGTGTTGATAATTCAGGTGGTGTAGTATTATTTAATCAATTTGCATATCAAGTTCAAAAAGAGAATAACCGTAATAATGCTAATATGATTATTCTTGGTACATCTGGTTCGGGAAAAAGTACAGCTGCTAAATTACTTTTACGTACACATTTACGTAATGGACTAAAGTGTGTTTGTATTGATCCTGAAGGTGAACTTGAGGATATGGTAAAAGCCTTCCATGGTGACTTTATTGATTTAGGTAAAGGTGGAGCCTTTGGAATGATTAACCCACTTGAAATAGTAGTGGATACTGATGAAGAAGAAATAGAACAAGGTTTAGGATATACAGTATTAACAAGAACTTTACAACAAGTTAAAGCTTTCATGAAATATTACAATCCTTCGATTGAAGAAGATGTTTTAACGTTATTTAGCGAAGTTTTACAGGATACTTATAAAAGATTTAAAATTGATTATAATACCAATTTTGTAGAATTAAAGAGTTCTGATTACCCAACATTTGATGATGTTTATGCAACGATTAAAGGACGTTTGATTTCTATGACAGATGCAACGCGTGAGCGTGATGTTATGGAAAGACTTGAATTAAAAGTTAGACCTTTAGTTAAGGAATTAAGATATTACTTTACTGGTCATACAACTTTACAAATTAATAGTGACTTTATTGTCTTTAATATTAGAGAGTTGATGAATAGTGATGAGAATATTAAAAATGCTTTATTCTTTAATATTTTGAAATACGCATGGGGTCTATGTTTGGATAAGACGGTTAATACTTTGATGATGGTAGATGAAGCACACGTTCTTCTTTCAAATCATAATGAACTAGGTGCGGAATTCTTAGCGCAAATTCAAAGACGTAGTCGTAAGTATAATACTGGTACTACTATTATTACTCAACAACCAACTGACTTTGCTGCTCCAAATTTAATTATGCATGGTAAAGCGATTTTCGATAATGCTTCTTATTATTTAGTTATGGGTTTAAGAAAGCAAGCTGTTGATGATTTGGCAAAATTGGTTGATTTAAATGAGACAGAAAAGGAAGGTATAAAGTATTACAATCAAGGAGATGCTTTATTCATTTGTGGTACACGTCGAATGAATATGCATGTTGTTGTTACTCAATCGGAATTAGATTCATTTGGTTCTGGTGGAGGATTATAAGAGTTTGAAAGGAATTATCAAATGATAATTCCTTTTTTTGTTGATTATATGGTATAATGATTGCGATGAGTGTGGTGATAGTATGAGTGATAATAAAACTAATAATTCTTCGAATGGTCAAATAAATACACCTTTAGGTAATAATAGTGTTATCAATAATCAAAATACTAGACCCGTTAATAATAATTCTTTAAACAGTACAGTTAGAAAAACTCAAATGTCAAGAACGATTGATAAGCAAACTAATAATACAGTTAATCAAGAGGTGAATCTTGATGGTAATTCGAGTAGTACTATAAATTCTAATCAAAATAAGGTGAATGCTGATTATGAAATTGGCGTTGCTGTATCAAGGCAAATTCATGCCAATGTTAGTAGTAGACCGGTATTTGCTTCAGACACAGATTCTACTGATGCAATAGATAATGAAAACGAGGAGTCTCTTTATGATAATGAAGGCGAAGTACTTGATGACGAAGGAATTGATGATGATTCTTTAGAAGATGATATATCACAAGATGATAATGATGATGGTTCATCTGAAGAAGTTAGTGATGACATTGATGAAGAAGAATCTGATGAGATAGATACTTTAGATAATGAGGATGAAACTACTGGTGAAGAGATTGAAGAATCAGACGATGAAAATAATACTTCGAGTGACGAGGCCAAAACTGGTGGCGAAGATGAATCTGAAGAAAAAAACTCTGAACCTGACGGAGAAGATGAAGAAAAATCTGAAAAAGATGATCAAGAACCTAATCAAAATGATGAAGTCGATGAAAAAGAGAAAACTGGAGAAGACAAAACGTCTAATGAAGAAAATCAATCTCCTAATGAGAATCCTTCGGGAGATAATCAACAAACTAGTGAAAATGACTCGGATGCATATAAGAGTACAAGTACGCCAGAAACAGGCAATAATGAAGTAAATCAAGATAATCAAAATGCTGGTGATAATCCAAGTGAGTCTTCAAAAGAAGAAAAAGAAAAAGGCGACTATACTCCTGAAGAGGTTAACAATAATCAAAGTAATTTTCGAGATTATCAAAACCAACAAAATCGTTATAATCAGGAAGCAGCAGCTCGTAATAATTATCAACAAACAAATACCCGTAATCCAAATCAACAAGACGGGGGTGTAGGCCCTAATAGTGGAGATTCTTCTGGTGATGGTTTGCCGAAAAAAGACGATGAGAATAATAAAGATTCTAGTGATAAAAACAAAGGCGAAAAAAAAGACAGTAAAGACAAAAAGGATACTAAATCTTCGAAGAATGAAAAGGATACTAAAAAGAAAAAAAGCGATAATAGTAAAAAACTAAAAGCTAAGTCTTCCAAGAAAAAGAAAGAAGAACTAGAAAAGAAAAAGAAAGAATTATTGCTTAAGTATTGGTGGGTTATAGGCTTAGTGATTATAGTCTTTTTGTTATTTTTTGTTATTCTTTTAGCTATCTTAGGGGGCGAAGAGTCAGATGATTATTCTAGTCTAATTGATCCTGAATACGATTTTTCCTTAACAGTTATTAATGTTACAAATGATTATTCTTCGAGTGGGGATAGAGTTGTTTTAGAAACAGTATCTTTAATGGATTACTTAGAGGGTGCTGCTTATGCTCAATTTGGTAATAGTCTAGATGGTAAGAGTGATAGTGAAAAAATGGCTATTTATGAAGCCTTTTATGTAGCGGCAAAATCCATTTTATTATCATTAGGTAATTATGATGCTTCGACTAAGGAAATTACTATTCGTAGTGGAGTAAATGGTATGCCATATTGTGATGTAAATGCTGGATGTAAGATTTATAATAACAACGGTGTTTATTCATATGTTAGTACTAATGTTAAAAAAAGCGTTAAAGGTGATTTAACCAACACAATGAGTGCTTTAAGTGATCATGAAATAACACTTATGAATGTAGCATATACTGTGACAAAACCAATGTTACTTGTGCCAAAAGATTATAATGGACTTATTGAGAAATATGATTTTGCTAAGCCGCCTTATAATAATACTATTCGTGATAAAATGATTAGTAGTTCTGAAACTGAATATCAGAATATTATTAGTTCTATAGAGGAATATAAGAATTTTAAAATTTATAGCCTAGCAGATTATGCTATGTCTTATGAGTTTACAGAAAATACTGCTTATTGGTGGCCAATTGGTAGTTCATCACCAACCTCTGGTAATATATATGGTGGAACACCTACAGCGACTAATGTTACTTCGAAATTTGGTTGGCGGGATTTAAATGGCGATGGTAAAGCGGAGGACTATCATCAAGGCATAGATATTGCTAATGGTAGTTGTACTAGTGTTATTGTAGCTACTCGCTCAGGTACCGTTATTAAAGCGGCTGGTGGGTGTGAAACTAAGGGTTATCTTGGCAGTAATTGTAATTATGGTTATGGTAATTATGTTAAAATTGACCATGGAAATGGTGTGGTAACAGTATATGCCCATTTAACTAAAGATTCCATTGTTGTCAAAGAAGGACAAACGGTTGCTCAAGGTCAAAAAATAGGTATTATGGGTTCAAGTGGTAGTTCTACAGGTTGCCATCTACATTTTGGTATTGAGATTGATGGCAATGATGTTGATCCTTTACAATATATAACGGCTGCGAATCCTAGACCTTCTGCTAAGGTTGAGGCTAATTATCAAAATGGATCTGATAATAAACAAAGTGTATGTTTAACATTAAAACAAAGTGGCTTTTCTGATAATGCAGTTGCCGCAATTATGACAAATATTCAAGCTGAAAGTAGTTTTAGGACAGGTGCTATTGGTGATAGTGGAACAAGTTATGGTCTTTGTCAATGGCATAATGGTCGATACACGAATTTAAAAAAATACTGTGGTAGTGATTATTCAACAGTTAACTGTCAACTTAGATTTCTAATATATGAATTGCAAGGTTCATATCCTGGTGTTTATAAAATGTTATTAAGTAATAATAGTGCCTATGATATGGCATCATACTACTGTATTAATTTTGAAATACCAGCTAATAGATATGAAAATTGTCCAAAAAGGGCAAGTAATTATTCTGCTTCGATGTTGTCATATGTTAAAAATGGATGTAAATAAGGAGATAATATGGAATCTAATGGAAAGTTTATTTTTACGCTAATTCTAATTATGATTATCATTATTGCACTTGCTGGTTATTATTTTATCGGTATGAATGATAATGTTTCGTTAAATAGTGTTTGGAATACAGTTAATAATGTTATTAGACCTGGTGGAAATAATACAGTAAATAATAATCAAGTTAGCAATAATCAAGTTGGAAATAATGAGATAGTTGCTCCAATTACATTTTCCACTGTAAAAGATTATCAAATATATTTTAATGTTAATAACTTAATTAATAAGTTTTATGATAATCTTATTATTAATAATGCTAAAGAGGTAATTGGTGTGCTAGATGAAAAATATGTTAGTAACAATGGCATTAATGGTACCAATATCAGCAGTTTTTTTAAGACTAATTATCATAGTATGACTTATTATAGTAAAATGATGTATGTTAAAAGTAATGATCAAATTGCCTATTATTTTGTCAGTGGTGAAGAGCAATTATATGATATGGTTGATGAACGTTTATATGAGGTAGAGAATGTATTTTATCTTGTTACTATTGATAAGGTAAATGATGCATACAGTATTATGCCGATTAAAACGACTTCTTTCTTCGATTATGCTAAGAATTATGAACCATCTGGTAAGAAAAAAGTAACAAGTAATGCTTATAATACTTATTTTAGTGATAATTATAATGATGAAAGAATTACTAATTATTATTTAAATTATTTTAAGACCATTTTATTTTTGAATAGTGAAAAAGCGTATAATATGCTAGAAAGTGATTATAAAGCAACTTTCGAAGATTATGAAGACTTTAATAAGCACTTGACAGAAATTTATGATAAATTGAATTCTAAGTTAATGCGTTTTGCTGTTAAGGGTGAAGATGGAAAACGTGTATATTCGGCGGTTGGTGAGAATCAATCTCGTTATGATATGACCGAAACTTCGATTATGAATTTTAAAATAACAATTAAATAGTAGAAAGATGTTTTATTTAAAACATCTTTTTTAGTATAATACAAATAAAAGATGTTGGAGTACGTGGAGATTTGTAGTATAATATTTTTTAGATAAAGGAGGGAGTTATGCGCTTTAAAGTTGAACCAAAAGCTTTTACGCTTTTTATTATTTATTGTCTTGTTTTGCTTTATTTTTGTGCCATTGCTGTTTTAAACTTTATGTCTTTTGCAAACGATGGAACTTTTTATGGCTTACTTCCTTTTGAAGCCTTTACTTTTAAGTATTTGGGATATACACTTGGTTTATTTATTGCTGTTTTAGTAGTGGTTTTTACGAGTGTATCATCATATATTTTTGATAAAGAAAAAGGTTTTGGTATTGGTCTTCATTTTTCAGAAAAAAGTAGTGATGGTTATTCTAAATGGGCTTCTGAAAAAGATATAAAAAATGATAAAGGTATTGTTAAAGTATCACCGTTAGATAAAGATATTAAAGCTGCAGGAATTCCTCTTATTAATAAGGGCGATGAAATGTGGGTTGATAATGGCGAATATCATAATCTAATTATCGGAGCTACTGGTTCAGGTAAAACAGAATGTGTTGTTAAACCGTTGGTTAACTTATTATCTAAAAAAGGTGAAAGTATGGTTATCACCGACCCTAAAGGTGAAATATATGAATACTGTGGAGAATATTTAAGAAGTCAAGGTTATAAAATTGTTATTTTAAACTTTCGTGATCCTGAAAAAGGAAATGCATGGAATCCACTAAGTTTACCTTATCAATATTTCAAGGCTGGTAATAATGATAAAGGTATTGAATTACTAGATGACGTTGCATTAAATATCCTTTATGAAAAAAGCAGTGGTGGTAAGAGTGACTCAGAATTTTGGGAAAAAAGTGCTGCCGACTATTTCTCAGGTCTTGCTCTTGGCTTATTCATGGATGCCAAGGAAAAAGAGGTTAATTTAAATAGTATCAACTACATGTCAACAGTTGGTGAAGAAAGAAGGGGGGCAACTCCTTATATTAAAGAGTATTTCTCTTTAAAAGGTGAGGATTCTCCAGCATATATTTTTGCTTCAAATACGATTAATGCGCCAAATGAAACTAAAGGTGGTATTTTATCAACTTTCAGACAAAAGATTAGATTATTCTCTACAAGAGAATCTTTATCTGAAATGCTTGCTTATAGTGATTTCGACATGCGAGATATTGGTAAACAAAAAACAGCTGTTTTCATGATTATCCACGATGAAAAGAAAACCTATCATGGATTAATGACTATTTTTATTAAGCAATGCTATGAAACATTAATTGATTGTGCTCAAGAAAACGGTGGAAAGCTTGCTTATAGAACAAACTTTATTTTGGATGAGTTTGCTAACATGCCTCCACTTAAAGATGTTGATTCCATGGTTACGGCCGCCAGAAGTAGAGATATTCGATTTACATTTATTATTCAAAACTTTGCTCAATTAAACGAAGTATATGGCGAAGAAGTTGCACAAGTTATTAAAGGTAACTGTGGTAACTTAGTTTACTTAATATCTACGGAATTGAAGGCTTTGGAAGAAATTAGTAAAATGTGTGGTGAAGTAAAATCCAAAGAGAAAGATAAAACTGCATCGACACCACTTGTTACCGTATCTGATTTACAAAAATTAAAATTATTTGAATCAATTATTATCAGGTGGCGTAAGAATCCATTTAAAACCAAATTAACGCCAGATTTTAAAATTGACTGGGGTATTAAATGTGATAAAGCTAAATTGCCAGTACGGGAAACTCATTCTATAGAACTATTTGATATTAAGAAATTTGTTTCTGAGAAAAAGAAAGATGAACAATTGGGTAATCCTGGTTCTATGAATCGCCCAAATCCATTCTTATCGGGCGATTTCAACCCTTTCTTACAAAGTAATGATACATTTATCGATAACCGTAATACGACTTATAATAATTTTCATCAAGGTTCTGGTCCTTCTATTAGTGACAAAGACATTGATGATATGGTAAAAGATATCGAAAAGAAATTAGCTGCTTTGGATGAAGAAGAGAAGAAACAACAAGCTGCTGAAAAAGAAAAAGTTGAAAAGGAAATAAAGGGAGAACCTTTATTAAGCCCTGAAGAACTCGATGAAGATTTTGTTGATGAAACTAAGGAACCATTGATAAAACCGATTAAACAGTCAAAACCACAAGATGAGATGTTTACGATTGAAGATGCTATTAAGCAAATCGAGGAAAAAGAGAAAGAAGAAAAGAAACAAGAAGAGGTTCAAGAAGATACTCAAAAGGAAGATGATTTGTCTTTGACACAAGAGATTAAACTAGATGATTTAGAAAAACCAGTTATTAATGTCGATAAAGATAGTGTTGTCGTAAACGAAAATGTTGTTACCGATGATGAATATTATGATGATTTCTTTGAATAGTGATATATTCATTATTTAAAATGTTAAAAACCTCATATATTATTATGAGGTTTTTTTATGAGTGTAATTAAGTTAAGTAATTATGATGCTAAAATGGGAAAATTAATTGATGTTCGTCATCCTTTGGAATATGCTAAACATCATGATAAGAGAAGTATTAATATTTATGCAGATAAGTTAATAATGAATCCATCTAAATATTTAAATAAACATGATACTTATTATATTATGTGTGAAAAAGGAGTATTAAGTAAAAAAGTAATTAGAACTCTTACATATTATGGATATAATTTAGTGCAAGTTGTTTAATAGTTATGTTATAATTTTAAATAGTAGAGGTGGTAGTAATGAGTATAGTTTCGATAGTTTTGTCAGTTATATATGTAATAATTGCTATTTTCTTAATTGCTGGCTATGTTAAATGTATAAAGCGAAAATTTAAATGGGTAATTCTGTTGTTTATTGAGGCATTGTTAATCTTAATAACAGGTTTCTTATTGCATTTTTTTAATTCATTGCCTGGACTATCTTACATGGGTGAATTTATTTTTAGTTTAGTTGCTTTTATAGTTTATTGTGTATTTTTAGGTATTGCTTTAATTACTAGCATTATTATTTATTTGTTAGATAAAAAGAGTAAGAAGAACAATTTGTTCCAACATTAGGAATTATTATTACAATTTTTGAATGATTGTCGATATATTTTTCTTTATCATTGCTATTAGTGAGAGCATGTGCATTAAAAAAGCACAAAAAAAATCAGCTTTTTAAATTGATTTTTTTTATAAGCATTACTTTGGAGCGGGTAAAGGGAGTCAAACCCTCATCTCAAGCTTGGGAAGCTCATATAATAATCGCTATACGATACCCGCATAATTTAATTATAGTGTAATAATTGTTGATAAGTCAATTTATTTTGCCTTTTAGTAACTATTATTTTATAATTTAAGTGGTGGTCATAATGTTAATTAGTAATTTTGGAAATGATTATGAACTGTTGAAGGCTAGTGATGGACAAAAACTAGAAAGATGGGGAAAGATTAAACTTTTAAGACCCGATCCAGTTGTCATATGGCATGAAACAAAAATAGATAAAAAGGAAGCCGATGCTGTATATTATCGATCTAATACAGGAGGCGGATATTGGGAAAATGTTAATAAAGTTCCTGAAAGATGGACAGTAAAATATAAAGACTTAGTATTTAATATTAAACAAATGGGTTTCAAACATACGGGTCTTTTTCCTGAACAAGCAGTTAATTGGGATCGAATGATTGAGGCTATTAAAAAATCTAATAGAGAAATAAAAGTGCTTAACCTATTTGCTTATACAGGGGGTGCAAGTGTGGCATGCTTGTCTGCGGGTGCCAGTGTAGTTCATGTTGATGCTTCAAAAGGAATGAACGATTGGGCAAAAGAAAATGTTATTTCTTCAGGATTGCAAGATCGGCCAATTCGTTTTTTAGTGGATGATGTTGTTAAATTCGTAGAAAGAGAAATTCGAAGAGGAAATAAGTATGATGCCATTATAATGGACCCTCCTAGTTATGGCCGTGGCGCTAACAAAGAAGTATGGACTATCGAAAAAGATTTAAATAATCTTCTTTATTTATGTAAGCAAATACTTAATGATAACTTTTTATTTTTCTGTATTAACACATATTCAACAAATTTATCTTTATTGACTTTGGATAATTTATTAAGAACCCATTTTGTTGATAAGAAGATTCAATTAGATGAATTAGCTATTCCTATATCAAATAGTAAATTGTCTTTACCATGTGGTGTGACAGGATGGATTACAAGTGAATAAACTTAATATTTTATATGAAGATAATCATTTAATAGTTGTTATTAAACCATCAGGAGTATTATCCCAAGCTGATAGAACTGATTGTGAGGATATGTTAACAATTATTAAGAATTATTTAAAACAAAAATATCATAAACCTGGTAATGTATATTTAGGATTATTACATCGTTTAGATAAGGATGTTTCGGGTATAATGGTCTTTGCCAAAACTTCCAAAGCGGCTTCTAGAGTAAGTGAGCAAATTAGGAATGGTATTTTTCAAAAAAATTATTATGCCATTATCGAAGGAATCATGCCTCAAAAAGAAGGAATCTTAACGGATACGATAGAAAAAATTGATAATAAGAAAGTTTTTTTAAATACTTCCAATGGTAAAATATCTAAATTGGAATATAAGGTGCTTCAAGAAAAAAACAATTTATCTCTATTGGATATTCATCTTTTAACAGGCAGATATCATCAAATTAGATTACAATTTTCATCACGGGGGTATCCATTATATGGTGATGAAGAGTATGGTAGTAAATTTAAAAGTCATATTGCTTTGTATGCTTATAAAATTCAGTTTATGCATCCTGTTAGTAAAGAAAAACTAGTGTTTGAATCAAAGCCTAATATGCCAATCTTCAATCAGTTTTTAAAATAGTTTACAAATAGTTAATAATTAAATTTTCAATAATTACCTATGCTAAAATGTATTAGTAATGAATATAGATTTAGTAAAAATAGGTAATTTTTTATATGAACAAAGAAATAAAAAAGGTCTTACCCAAGAGCAATTAGCATCTTTAGTAGGAGCATCATTTAAAACTATTTCTAAATGGGAATGCGGTGGTAGTTTCCCAGATGTTATTTATCAAATGCCTCTTTGTAATGCATTAGACATTACTTTAGAAGAATTACAAAATGGTTGTTTAGACATTAAAACAAGAAGACATTATAAATTTTTACATATTTTTACTATTAGTTCTTTAATAGTTATTTTAGTGTTGATCCCTTTATTGATTATTTTATCCATATATTTTCTAAGTCATGTAGGTAAACCTAAAATCTACCAAATAATACAAGATGATTCTGCTGAGAAACAAGTCTTTGTTCAAGGTGTACTCGTCGAATCTTATAAACATAATTATTTGATTATAGATAGCATAGATATCATTGATTATGAAGAAAGTATTAACGATATTGTTTCTATTAATTTATATAGTGAAAATAAAGTTTTATATCATATCAATAGTTTTGATTCATTTATAGTTGATTATCTGAATGTAGATGATATTAATAAAAAGGGACTTAAATTGGTTATTGATGTTACTTCATTAGATGGAGAGAGTAATACATATAGTATTAATTTAGAATTAAAAGATAACATTTATGCGGTTAAAATACCAAGTAACAGAATAAAGTACTCTTATAGTGATAAGGATTATGGGTTATTAGATAGATTAAAAAGGAACGGTTTTGTAAAACAGGAAGATGATACTTGGACTAAGATAATTAATGATAAGAGCAGTGAAATTGTAATTACGTATTACCGTGAAAAAGGTCGGATCGTTTATAGTTATACATCAACTGAAACATCGGAGATTTATATGTATTATGTGAATTTTAATCAGTTAAACGTAAATATTTATATTAATAAGGGTAGTAATGTTTTAATTGAAAATATACTTATTATTATGATAATGAAAATCTTGAGTGTCAAGTTGGACTATGTGCTAGTCATCAAAGAGTCCTAAATATCATGGACGAATACGTAACTCTCTTAAAGGGAGAGTAGTACTCTCTAAGAAGAATATTGCATTTCTCATTTCAAATAACTATATTGGTTGTGAAAGGAGGATATTGTGATAAAAAAAGTATTGATGTGTTTAACACTGTATGTATTAATAATTATGCCAAGTAATATTTATGCTTTAGGAAATAACGATATTATTACTAATTCGAATGGTGTTGAGATGACTGTTGAAGAATATAACAATTTAAGAAAACTTTTTAGCGAAGCGTATATTGATACAATGACCAGAGATGAATTTGAAGAAAAAATGTCTATGGGTATTGATTTTGATAATGTGCATTATGATAAAAAGTATATTAAAACTGATTATAATCATTTAACAGGCGAAACAACTTCGACAGAAATAAGTGAACTTGAATACATGATGGCGGGAACTAATCCTAACAGTATTTTACCCCAAGCTACATATATTGAAACTGCTTATAAGTGGATATTTTTAGGATATGCACCAGTTGGCAATAACACTGTATATATGACTTTTATTGGTCATTGGAAAATTATGCCTGCGACAAGATCGTTTGATGTCATTGCCGCGCGGTTTGTTAATATGTATGTAATTAATGGTACTCAAGAAGGAAAACAAATTTATACGATTAATAATGGTAATTATAATTATGTTAGTTACAGTTTTAATGGTACAAACATTAGTAATCAATCCAATGGCTTTGGTATTTCTATGAATTTATTAAATGATCCAGATTTAACATTCTTAGAATTGGAGATTGATGCAAGTGTACATGCTGAAGATTTCCCAGCAACAATATTCGCAAGTTATCAACATGCAGTTTCAACAACTACTTTGAGTGAATCACAAAATTATACACTTACATCCATTGGACTTGGTAGTGTCATTCATTTCTTGAATAATAGTACAATGGCTAAGTACGATGGTATGCAAGGTACTTATATAACTTTTACTTCTTAAATCAAAAGTCTAAATATCTATGGACTCCCCCTATTGCTTCAAAAATATAAGAAAATCAAATTAAGCACGTGAAGGGATAGGGGGAGCCTTTTTTGTCGTTTTTTGTTGATTTTTGGCTATAATTATGATAGAATACACTGCTGTGAAAGGGGATACTATGGAAGAATTAGACTTACAATCATTAAATAATGAATCGTTGTTTGAACTATTGAATTCTCTAGAAGGGTTAAATGATAGTTTAGACGAGTTAAAGGGGGAAATGGAAAATGAGTAAAAGACCTAGTAATTCTGATAGAATTGCAAAAATTGAAAGTGATCATAAACGTTTATTAACAATGGTCAAAGATAGTATTGTTGAAAACAAGGATAATCTTCTTGGTGAAATTGATACTATCATGTTAGCGCTATCAACTGATGAAGCGCAAGTAAAACAATATAAAGCTGTTGTTAAAGCTAAAGGTTTGATTGAACAATTAGTTGAACAAATTCTTAACGCTAATACTGTTGAAGATGTCTTAAAGATTAGAAACCGCATTAATTATTACATTAATAAAATAAAAAAAGAAATGATTAGTCGTAATCTAAGTCAAGAAGAAATTGATAGATATCAAGAAAAGTCTTCATACTTAAGAAAAGATATTGCAAAAGTTATTAGAGTTTTAAAAAGAGAAGAAAAAATCTCTCATATTAACAGTTGTATTTCTGGTGGGGATGTTCAGGATAAAGCTTCTATAAATAAGATGCTTAAGAATGAACAAAGATTCAACAATTATTATTTCAATCCATCAAAGAAACGTACTTCTAGAAAAAAAGTTGTTGAGCATAAACCAGTAGTTGATACTATTAATCTAACTGATACGGCTGTAATACCAGAAAATACTGATGTATTTCAAGAAGGTCATGATGACAGATTAATATTACCAGAAGGATTTTCTTTAGCACCTCGTGGAACTGAACCAAATGCTGAAAATCATGATAGTTTAGAAGCATATTTTTCAAGTCTACCAAGTAATACTGAAAAAGAAGAACCTGATGATAAAGTATTAACTATTTTTGATTTTTTAGATAATCAAAATGATACAACTAGAACACCTAATAATTTAAACGCTACTGGTATTTATGAAAGTGATGAAGAATACTTAAATGAAATGGCTCATAGATTTTCTGATCAATACGGTGTATTACCGCTAGAAGAATATGATTCATCAAGAATTAAAAATGCTGGTCGTTTCCTATCAAACATTCCAGCTCACGTTCATAACAAACGTTTACTTAGCAAAATGATATTTGATAGTGAAACTTTCTATTGTGGTAGTGACTTAAGAAGTTTCATTTCATATACTAGAAGACGTAATTCAATAGCTCATGCTTTAAAATGCGTATTCAGTAAATCATACTTAAGTCAAGAAGAGATTCAATGTTTGAATAATCATGCAAGATGTGCTGAATGGTTGGATAATTATTGCAGCAGAAGACATTTAGACCATTATTACGTTAGAAAAGCATAATTATTATAAAAACAGACTGACTTTTTCATAGTTGGTCTTTTTTTTGCTTGAGAAAAAGATAGTTTCTAATTGACATCAGCCAATTATTTTAATATAATAAAAAATGTATTGAGTAATTGTGCCCGATTAGCTCAGTCGGTAGAGCGCACGGCTGTTAACCGTTAGGTCGTAGGTTCGAGTCCTACATCGGGCGCCATTTAAAAATAACCCGTAAGGGTTTTTTTATTTTAATTAATCTTTTTTTTTGATATAATCAATAGTAGGTGATAGTATGAATGAGCAAATAAGTATGTTAGAAAGATATGGCGAAAACTTAACGGAGAAGGAATATATTACTGATCCGGCGATTGCTCGTGATAATGAAATTAAACAATGCATATTAACACTTTTAACACCTGAAAAGAGTGCCCTTTTAGTAGGTAAACCAGGTATAGGTAAAACATCCATCGTGGAAGGTCTTTCTTATCGTATAAAAAATAATATGGTACCTGATGCTCTTAAAGGATGGTCGATTATTAGGATTAATATTACTAGTTTGATTGGTTCTACACAAAGTGCTGGTCAAACAGAAAATAGAATTGATTTATTAGTAAAAGAATTAGCTACGAAAGAAAAAACAATTGTTTTTATTGATGAAACCCATTTATTAGTCAATAAAGAGGGTGGTCTAGACTTTGCTAATATGTTAAAGGCAGGGCTTGATAGAGGAACAATTAAGATGATTGGTGCCACGACAACTGAAGAATATGAAACTTATATTTTAAGAGACCGAGCTTTTTTAAGAAGATTTCAAAAAATTGATGTATCAGAAGTCGATGCTGAAACATGCGTTAAGATTTTAATGGGAACATACCCTAAGATTGAAAAGCAACTTGGCATACGTATTGGATATCAACCTTTTATTATTCAAAAAATAATGGCTTTTATCGTGGAAATGACTGATGAATATAAAAGAGTATATGAGGTTGCTAGTCGTTATCCGGATATTTGTTTAACTATTGTATCTAATGCCTTTACATATGCTTTGTATGATAATACTAATGTAGTAACAATTAAGCATTTTTATAAAGCAATATGTAATGCTAGAAACATTTATGAAGATGCTTTGAATAAAGAAAAAGAACGTTTTAAAGTTGTTTTTGCTGATATGTTGAGGGTGGAAAACGTTAATGTTGATGATATAAATTAAAACAATAAAAAAACTAGGCTAGCCTAGTTATAATCAATGGTAGCGACGGTGTGATTCGAACACACGACCTGCCGGGTATGAACCGGATGCTCTAGCCAGCTGAGCTACATCGCCAATACAAGTTAGATTATAGCAAAATATTATTTAAATAGCAATAGTTTTATTGTTTTAAAAAGGTTGTTATAGTATAATAAATATATAAAATAGGTGATAATATGTTAAAGAAGAAAAAAAATAGTAAAGATACTTCTCCGTTACAATCATATTCAGTAGGTAAAATAAAAGAGAACAAGTTTGGTTTTATTAAAATTATTCTTTGTTTTACTTTTTTTGGTGCTGTAATTTGGTTTTTACCAGACTTAACTATTTTTTATCAACAACACATTAAAGGCTATTTTGAAAGTCTTCTTAGTGGAAGCGCTCCAACAGTAAGTAATAATACTGTTTCTAATAATACAACTCCTAATAACAATACAGTTGGTAATGTTGAGAATAATGTTGTAGAGGTAGAAAATAAGTATTATTTTAAAGATAATAAAAGTGTAGATGTAAATAACTTAACATTTAGTGGCGCTAAATACTCACAAGGTGAATTAACTTTTGATGTTACAAATAAACTTGCAACAAGTGTAAACCTAGAGGGAACGAATGTTTATTTTGAGGTATATGATAGTTCAGAATCATTAGTAAAAAGATTTGCTATTTTGGGTGTTCTAAATGGAAACCAATCTAAAAAGTTTACCTTTCATGTTAATAGTCCAGTTGAATATTATGAAGTTAAAGAAATTTTAGAGGAAAATTATGCTTATGTATTATTAGAGTATGATGATGACAATATTTCTAAACTTATGTGTACTAGAGGTAATGAAAAAGTTTTATATACTTTCTTTAATGAAAAATTAATAAAAATTGACCATGTTGATGAGATAACTAAAGATGATAAGGATTATGATACCAAGTATACTGACTATAATAGTTTATATGTTAAATATCGTTCTAATGTAGGAATTACTTCTTCATTTAATGTTGAAGATAAGATTTTGTATTATAAAATGATTATTAATTATAATGATTCTACCATTAGACCAGATTATCGCTTATATTTTGCGAAAGATACTGAGCCACGTATCATTAATTTTAAAGTTGATTCTTGGGAATTTGATTGTAAATAGGATAATATAATGAATTTTAATATTAACGATTTCTCCGGCCCGCTTGATTTGCTTTTACATATGGTGAAAAAGCATGAAGTGGATATTTATGACATAGACTTAAAAGTTATTATTGATGAATATATAGAATTTATTAATTCTACGAGCAAGGATAATCTTGATTTAATTAGTGAATATTTGATTATGGCTTCTGAATTGATTCATTTAAAAAGCAAGTTATTGCTTGGTTTTGATGATGAAGAAGATGATAGTAATTATGAAATTAATTCGGAAGATGATTTGCGTGAGCGACTAATTGAATTTGAAAAGTATCAAGGAATCAGTGGAGAACTACGTGATCTTGAGACTAAAAGATTAGACTATTTTACAAAAACACCTGAAAATATTAAAGAATATGCAGGTGATGAAAAAACAAATCTTCAAGGAGTAGATATAAAGTCTTTAATAGAGGCTTTTTTAGAGGTTCAATCAAGAATTGATTATCGGAAGCCTATTAATACGAAAATTGCCAAGAAAGAAATGAGTATTAAGGAAAAAACGGCCTTTATTAAGGATATTCTTCATAGGGAAAGAAAAGTTGAATTTACTGAACTTTTTAATGAATACAGTAAAGAAGAATTAGTTATAACACTATTGTCTTTACTGGAAATGAGTAAGAACAATGAAGTTTTCTTGTCACAAGATAAAAATTTTAGTAAAATATTCGTTGAGGTAAGAGATGAATAAGTTAGCTATTTTAGAAGGACTTTTATTTGTAGTAGGCGATGATGGCTTAACTATTGACCAAATAATAGATGTATTACAAGTCAAAGAAGAAGAGGCTCGTAGATTATTAAAAGATTTACAAAAAGAATACGAAAATGAAAATCGAGGACTTAGAATAAGCTTTTTAGCTGATTCATTTAAACTAACTACAAAAAAGGAACATATTGATTATTATCGTAAGTTAGTATCTTCGAGTAGTGCCTCACAAACTCTTAGTCAAGCAGCTTTAGAAACGCTTGCTGTCATTGCGTATAATCAACCAATTACTAGAGTTCAAATAGATGAAATGCGAGGAATATCATCTGTCTTTTTAATAAAAAAACTTTTGGCTAAGGATCTTATTAAAGTCTGTGGCAAAAGTAATCTTCCAGGAAAGCCTAATCTTTATAAAACCACACCAGAGTTTTTAGATTATTTTGGCTTATCTTCACTTGCGGATCTGCCAGATATCAAAATTGAGAAGAACGCTTCTGGTGATGGCGAAATAGAACTTTATAAGAGTAAATACACTGAATAGTTTTACATTTAATAAAAATATATGTTATAATTTACTTGTTGGGCCTCCATGGCGGAATTGGTAGACGCGATAGACTCAAAATCTATTTCTAGTAATAGAGTTCCGGTTCAAGTCCGGATGGGGGCACCAAAGAGTATTTAGTCCCTTTTTAGGGATTTTTTTATGGGTACAAGTATGTTAAAATAATAATGGATATTTATGGATAAATTGATTAAAAATATATTGAAAAAAATTGAAAGTGAAGGATATGAAGCTTACGTCGTAGGCGGTTTTGTTCGTGATCGATTATTAAAAAGAAATACCTATGATGTTGATATATGTACGAATGCCTTACCTGTTAACTTAAAAGATATTTTTAATGTATCACAAATGGGTAATGGATATGGTGGTTTTAATATTAAAATAAAAAAATATAATATTGATATAACTACTTATCGTAAAGAAAAAAAATACGATCATCGTAAACCTGTCGAAGTTGAATATATTAACAGTTTATTCGAGGATATTGAGCGTCGAGATTTCACTATTAATGCTTTATGTATGGATAAAAATGATAACATCATCGATTTACTTGGTGGTTTAGGGGATTTAGATAAAAAGATAGTCAAGATTATAGGCGATGCTGATACTAAATTTGTCCAAGATCCTTTAAGAATGCTAAGAGCGATTCGTTTTGCGACTATTTTAGATTTTGCTATTGAGGATATTACTTATGAATCAATCATGAATAATGCCCACTTAGTCAATACTTTAAGTGGGGAAAGAATCAAAGAAGAGTTATCGAAGATTTTGAGTAGTCAAAATTATGAATATGGTCTAGAATTACTAGATAAGACAAAGATTGCTGAACATATAGGTTTAAAGTATGGTAAAATAACATATACTGATGATTTAATTGGTATGTGGGCACAAATTGAATGTAATAAAATTATTTTTACGAAGACAGAAAAAGAAAACATCAGTAGAATTAAAACTACATTAAACAAGGGTACTATTAATGAATTTGACTTGTTTAATAATGGTTTGTATTTATCTTTAGTTGTTGGACAAATTATTGGGATACCTAGACAAAAGATTACAAAAATGTTTGATCATATGCCTATCAAGAGTATGAAGGGTATTGATATTAATGGTGAAGAAATATTAAAACTATTAAATATTGAACCAAGTAAACAAGTTTCCATAATAATGAATGATTTAAAGAAGCAAATTTTAACTGGACAACTAAAAAATAAAAAGAACGATATTAAAAAATACATTATAAGGAAGTGGAAGGATGAGCAAGGGAAATAAAAAATACATAATAGAGTCTTTATTTTTAAAAGAGTCATTAAAACACAACATATCTTTGAATGAGTTCCTTGTTTTAATGTATTTCGACAACGAAGAAGAAATGATTTTTGACGTCAAAAAAGTATCAAAAGCTTTGTTTTTAAGTGAAAAAGATGTGTTAAGTGCTTTTGGATCCTTGCTCGATAAGAAGTTAATTAACTTAAATTCTGCGAAGAATGAAACAGGTCAGTTAATTGATAAAGTATCTATGGAAAGCCTTTATGATGATATTAATAATATATCTAAAAATAATGTAAAGGAAAGTAAAAAACAAGACTTCTTTACAAAATTTCAAGAAATATATGGACATAGTTTATCAGGAATGGATTATGAGTTAATTAATGCTTGGATTGAACATGAATTTAGTGAAGAGATGGTCTTAGGTGCCCTTGAAGAAGCAAAATACAACGGTGTTATGACCCTTAGGTATATTGAACGTATTTTATATGAATGGCAAAAGAAGGGCTTTAAAAATATGCAAGATGTGATGAACAATCTTAAGAAAAAAGATAGTTCTTCGAATGATGATAAATTATATGAAGCAAATGTTTTGGAGTATAATTGGCTAGATGAAGAGTAGTGAAATATGTTCAAAACTAGATTTAATGATTCCTAATCCTAAATGTGAATTACATTATACTAAAGACTATGAATTATTAATTGCCGTTATGCTATCAGCTCAGTGTACGGATAAAAGAGTTAATGAAGTAACCAAAGTATTGTTTGATAAATTTTCTCTTGAGCAACTAGCTAACGCTGATTTAAAAAAATTAGAAAAACTATTGCATTCGTTAGGTACCTCATCAAAAAAAGCGTTTTATACTAAAGAAATAGCTCGGCATTTAACCAAAGATTATAATGGTATTGTTCCTAATAATCGACATTATCTAGAAAGTTTGCCCGGTGTAGGACATAAGACATGTAATGTTGTTTTATCAGAATTATTCGATGAACCAACATTTGCGGTTGATACTCATGTAACAAGAGTAACTAAGCGATTAGGTATTGCAGATAAAAATGATGATGTATTAACAATTGAACATAAATTAGAAAAATTCTTTTCTAAACAAGATTACAACAAATTACATCATCAATTAGTTTTATTTGGAAGATATATTTGTACTGCCAAAAAACCATTGTGTGATAAGTGTTTAATAAAATGTAATGAGTATTCTCATAAGTAGAATACTTGTTTTTTTTTACTAAAAAATGGTATTATTACAATAGGGAGAGTACAATGAAACAAAAAATATATCTAAATGATGGCAATCAAGATATGGAATATACTGTAATTGCTAAATGGAGTAACAATCAAAATAATTATATAGCTTATTCTAAAGAAAATGATTCAAATATTTTAGTATCTAAGTGCAGCGAAGAAAACGGTGAAATGAAATTGTATGATATTGATGATGATAATGAATGGCAATACGTTAATAACTTTTTGAATACCATTTTAAATGAGGATGGTGTTTTTAATGAGTAGATTTATTGTTGCTAATCGTGATGGTCATACTGTTTTATATAGAGATTTACCGAATAATGAGAAACAGGTATTATCGGTAGATAATCAAGTAATGAATGGTATTAATAGCGTTTTTAATCTTAATCAAAGTATTGTAAAATTTGATAAGGAAAGAAAGGTATTAATATTACAAAGTTTAACAGATGGTTCTTCTTTAGTGTTTTTAAATTTTGAAAAAATATTGGAATTACCAGAATTAAAGACAATGCCAAGTATTATTGCTCAGTTATGCGAAAGAAATGGTTATTTGGATTTAGCTGCTAAAAGAGAAAAGAGTGAAATAGTACGTACATCAGGAAAAAAGGTTAAAACAATAAAAAAAGTTAGTGCATTAGTTTTAATGGCGGGCATAGTATTGTCTTTTTTCTCAATGAAGAACAATGAATTGCCTAATACTGTCGAAGCTAGTGATGTAACGTTGCCTCAAGCATCAAACTATGCTGTTGTAGATGAATATGAGAGCATTATGGATGATACAGTTGATACAAGCAATATGGTGGATGATTTTTTGCCTGTGGAAAGGCCATATATTCCTGAAAATAATGTTGTTCAATCGGCACCAGAAACAGAGCAATTAACGCAACGATTAACAACAATGATGAATGAAATAGGAGAAATACTGGATACATCAGATACAGTTGAAACAACATTAGAAACCGTGGCAGAAAATCCTGTTTTAGAAACTCCATTAGAAACTGCTCCTATAACTGAAGAAAATGATTGGTTTGAGACTGAACAACAAGAGACAACTGAACCTGTTATTTCTTATGTGGATTATAGCGCACCAACATTACAGAAAACTACTGAACAAGTTTCTGTTAATAAAGAAGTTAGTAGTGAAAACCTTAACGGTTATAATGAAGTTGTTGCTGAACCAACTAGTTATGTTGAACCAAGTTATGATAATACTAATAATTATGCTCAAGATAGTGGAACAACCGTTTATTTAGAATTTCCGGACTATTCTGATACTGATAAAGCAGTCTATTGTAAGAATAATTATTATGGTTTAATCGAATACTATGCGCATCTATATGGTCTTGATCCTAATTTAGTGTTAGGAATTGCAACACAAGAAAGAGGCGTTCATGCTACAACAGTTGATCCAGGCGGAGCCATTGGCCTAATGCAAATTCAGTATAATGTTTTAATTAATAGTACCCTTACAGTTTATGAATTAAATGAAGCAACGGGTAATTATGAGCCAAGAGAATTAGCTATTACAGATGATAAATTAGTCAGTGTAGATGGTAATATTCGGATTGGTTGTGCCATTTTACAATATAATTTAATAGAAAGTAATTATAATTTACCAGTAGCTCTTCAAGCGTATAATATGGGTCCTTATGCATTAAAAACCATTATTAGTAGGTATGCTTATGATCACGGAGTTAGACCAGAAGATGTTTTAAATAATTCTGCTGATATTGGTTGGATTAATTATCGTAAAGGCATTAATGGTGATATTGTTGGCGATTATAATTACATAGAAAATGTTAATAGTTGGGTTGATAATAATTCTTATACCATCATTGATGTTCGAAATAAGCAACCAATAAATTTTACATTTACTAATTATAATGAACAAATAAGAGGTAAGTAATTAAATATAAAAAACACATCATAATGATGTGTTTTTTTTAATTTAAACCAGTATCATGTGGTTTATGTGGTTTATTATTGTTATTATCATCATCTTCATCTGGCTGAGGATCTGGATTAACAATTATATCAGTTGTTTTGACTTTGATTTCTAGACTGTCAGATTCATTACTTTTAAACTTTTCATAGGCGGCTTTAACTACAAATGTATAGTTAGTATGTGGCTCTACAGTCTGCGTAAACTGGGAATTTGATGTCCATCCCAAACTAGTTAAATTACCATCTTTTTCTTTTTTATAAATGTTATATCCAAGTTGTCCAAAAGTTTCTTCATTTTCTTTTATTCTACTTTCGTAGTATTTGGAGGCAAACACCCCATAGTTTTCATTAAAATAATCTGTTAAAAACTCTGTATTTGTGGCGCTTGGTTCTTTGATAGAAGTCCATGATAAACTAACATTGTCATTAGTTAATTTTGATTTACCGTCGGTGGGAGTAGCTAATGTAGCATATCTTGGTGATACTTCAGTTGGCTCAGTACCTTCCTTAAATAATTCAACCATTCTCATATTAGCTGGTGTATTTTCAGAAGGTAATTGAAGAGGAATAGTATATTTTTCAACCTCAACTCTAACGATACCACTTGGAACTTTAAATGTGCGATTTGTACTATAAATATTATTAGCAAGAGCAGCCATCAATCTTGAACGTGCGTACCATCCAGTATTGGTATCCATATTTAATTTTGGATCCTCTGGGTGTAGTTTATCATAACCATACCATAGGGCAATACTATATTCAGAGGTGTAAGATGCAGACCAAGAGTCTGGAATTGTTCCAGCAGGTAGACCAAGTTGTGCAATGGTGTCATTATCAAGGTTTGTAGTTCCTGTTTTTCCTGCTACTTCTGTACCAGTAACATTAATTGTACCACTCCAACCATTATTAACAGCGGATATTAAGCAACTTGTAATCATGTAAGCTGTTTCTTCACTAACAACTTTATCTTTGGATGGTTTATATTCAAATACTGTGTCATCATCGTATACTATTTTAGTAAAGATATAAGGTTTAATATAGTAACCACCACGAGCATATGCACCATATGCAGCACTCATTTCAATAGGTGATACACCGTCAAATCCACCGATTGAAGCAGATTCATATAGGTTTTCACCATAATCTAATCCGAATGAATGAACATAATCAGATATATAAGTACTATCAGCAGCCATTACTTTTTGGAAGGCTTGTAATGCGGTAATATTTCTCGAACCTACTAAGGCTTCACGAATGGTAATCATTCCTTGATATTTGTGATCGGCATCGGCAATAGGAGTTCCATCAGAATATGTGTACACATCATCGAAGAAATAATCACCAGAAGAACCATTAAAGTATTCAATATAAGGTCCGTAATCGAAGAATGGTTTAGCAGTTGATCCTGGTTGACGACGGTTATTAGCTCGGTTGAGACCTAAAGCTACATAATTTCTACCACCAGACATGGCTGCAATACCACCTGTTTCAACATCAGTAACAGCAATACCAACTTCATCCAAATCGGTATAGAAAGTGAAATATTTACCAGCAGCTGCATTATTAACAACTTCTTGAACATCAGGGTCAATCGTTGTATAAATTTTCATTGGAACATTTTTAGGATCGTTACCAGTTATTTCTTCGACTTCATCAATGACATAGTCAATGATAGCTTGATTTTCATTCTTAGCTCCCATCGTTTTTTCTATCAATAGACTTTCGATAGGGATGGCTAAAATTTCTTCTTTTTCATCTTCAGTTATATAACCATGAAGTACCATTAATTTTAGTACGGTTTTTTGACGATTTTTACATCCTTCTGGATTACGATACGGATTATACCAAGCAGGGTTTTGATACATACCTACTAATAGGGATGTTTCTGCAAGTGTAAGTTCTGATATGGATTTACCAAAGAAATGCTGACTAGCTTGTTCAACACCATAGATACCTAAGTAGTTTAAGTTACCATCATTACCAAACCATAGTGAGTTAGCATAGAATTCAATAATTTCTTCTTTGGTATAACTATTTTCTAGTTTAAATACAGATATATAAATATCACGAAATTTACGAATAAAACTTTGAATTTTGGTTTCTCGGTCATTATTCTTTTGAGTAAATGTCTTCTTAACAAGCTGCATGGATAGGGTGGATGCTCCACCTTCATCACTACCCATTAATTGTTTTAGACTGGCTTTAAGAAAACGTGCAATGTCTAAGCCATTGTGTTGGAAGAAACGTGAATCCTCGGTAGCAATTAAGGCATCAACGAATACTTGTGGCAAGTCATCATAAGTAATTAATTCACGATTTTCTCGACCAATTCTAGCTAATTCATTACCTTTTAAGTCATAAATAATGGTGGCTTCCTTCGTATAAAGAAGGTCTTTATCAAAATCTGGTGAACTAATAATAATATATAGAGCGAATATTAATAGTAAACTAGATACAATAATCATGCCAATTAAAATAATGGCTAGAATCAGTTTACCAACGCCTTTTTCTTGAATAAACTTTTTAAGACTATTCTTAGTCTTAGTAAGCGAGTTCGAACTCTTATGTTTCTTTTTAATTTTTATTTTTTTCATTTCACATCTCCTCAATTAATAAATCAACTGCTTTAAGATAGTCAATCCCTTTTAAATAATTTATCTTTAGCATATAGCCATTTTCTTGGATATATTCATAAGGAATGCTTTTGCGTTTATTATTAGCAATAAACTCAATTACTTTGCTTCCTGGTAATAAGTATGCTTCGCTATTAATCATAATTAATAAAAAAACAATTCCTTGATGTTCAATAATCTTTTTTAAATGTTTTAATTGATGCTCTGCAATATTCGCCAGGGGTAAATTGTTAGTATTAGTACTTTTAGCATCAAATTCAATATAATAACCTTTATAAATACCATTGTAATCTAACGTTGATTCTGACATGTAGTAAGCATCGGTGATTCTTTTAGTATGATAATCATATTTTACTACTTGAATCGGTGTTGGCTTTTTATAAATAACAGCTATATTTTTTTCAAGATAATAATCATTTGTTATATTGATTAGGTTTTCAAGAAACATACCCCGATTACCATAGGTAACATTCTTGTTGTAATCTTTTTTGATGTTATTGGGGTAATTCATCTTAATCACCATATTAAATTATATCAAAGTATCTTGTTTTTGTTAACTATAATATATTATTTTTTGACTTTGTTTGTCGAAAAGATTGCATATCTCTTCATAATTAAATATGATGATAAAGGTGATGATATGGATATTGATTTTATTTTGAATAAAATGCTTTTAGATGTTGATTACAGTCTACTCAATCTGAATGCTCAATCCCCCGTAGAACTTGGCAATGAATAGGACCATTTGTTATAATTTCATTGTTAGAAGGTGTATAAAATGTACAATGATAAGATTTATTTAACACCTCAAGAAATTTTGGAACATGATTTCAAAATCGATGCTAGAGGATATCGTCCTCAAGAGGTTGACAAGTATTTAGATATGGTGATTAGAGATTATACTGAGTATAATAATATAATCAAAGAATTAGAAAGACAAATTAAAAATTTAACAGAAGACAACAATACTTTGCAAGGCGAAATTAGAAAATTGAAAGCTGATCTTGCTAGTGCTGAAAGCGAAAGTGAAAATGCTAGTCAAAGAACAGTAACAAATATTGACCTTCTACGAAGAATTAGTCAACTGGAAAAAGTTGTTTATGGTAAAAACCAATAATATCTGGACAAGCGCTGCAGTCATAATAACTGTAGAGGAAAGTCCATGCTCACACATTCTGCGATGAGTGTAGTGTTCGCGCTTGAGGAATAAATAACTCAAGGTAGTTTTAAACTAACGGCTCTGAAATATTCTTTCTGAGAATAAAGTAAGTATAAAAGTGCCAAAGAGACGAGCCTTTTAGTAATAAAAGGAGTGGAACGTGGTAAACCCCGCGAGTGAGAAACCCAAATTTTGGTAGGGGAACTGACTAAAGGAAAATGAACCAATAGTTGGATGCCGATAGGCATAGATAAATGTTTGTCACTTATTTATTAAGTACAGAACATGGCTTACAAGATATTATTGTTATTATTAAGGATGTGATTTTTTTGGAAGAGATAGGTAGGCTGCTTCAGCATACGCGAGAAAATGCCGGTATTTCTTTAAAAGAAGTTAGTGAAGATTTAGATATTGATGAAGCTATATTAGAAAATATTGAAGATGGAAAATCAGGAGCATTTTCTGATGTATTTACTTTAAAAGAATATGTAGCTAATTATGCTAAGTATTTAGGCTTGGATTACGAAAAAATAATTGATGAGTTTAATGAATTTGTGTTCGAAGCTACTTCGAAGATTCCTGTCAAGGATATTGAAAAACAAATTGAATCGAATATGAAGAGTGATTCAGAAGAGAAAAAAGTTATTTCTCCATATACTAAGAAAGAAAAAAAAGTAAAAAATGGTATTTATGTAATAATTTATGTTGTTTTGGTCTTATTATTGATTTTAGCAGTTATATGGAGCGTTAAACAAATTACTATCAATAATCAAAATGCCACAGCTATAAGTTATGGAAAGTAGGTTAATATGAATTTACCAAATAAAATTACGGTTTCAAGAATTGTATTATCAATAATTATTCTGATTATGTTATGTATTCCTTGGCATTCTTTAAATGTGAACTTTCCTTTATATAGTTCTATTTTTGGTAAGACTTTGGATACGCCAATTAGTTTAAAGTATATTATTGCTGGTGTTTTGTTCATGATTGCTAGCTTGACCGATCGTATTGATGGTCATTTAGCTCGTAAACTTAATATGGTTACAGATTTAGGTAAGATGCTTGATGCGATTGCTGATAAGATATTAGTTAATGGTGTACTAATTATTTTAGCTTATGATCGTTTAATTCCCGTAGTTATTCCAGTTATTATCATTACCAGAGATATTATTACCGATACATGCAAGATGGTTTCTGGGAATAAGGGTAAAGTAGTAGCAGCATCATGGATGGGCAAAATCAAAACGGTCTTTATGATGACTGGAGTCACTTTAACATTATTCGGCAATTTGCCTTTTGAATTAATTCATTTTAATTTTGCAGAACTTTGTATTATTATTGCTACAATATTAAGTGTTATCAGTGGTTGTCAATATTACTTTAATACGAGAAAATTATTAGATACTAAATAGCAAGTAAGTTATTACTTGCTTTTTTTTATGTTATTGCCTAGCATCTTTTATTATCTTGGAATAGGATATAGTAAAAGGAGGATATAAAATGAACTTTGAAAATGATAATCAAAATCAATTTTATGATGGAATGAATAATTCCTACATGAAACAAGATAGTTGTGTAAGTCAGGCTAATAATTGCGTAAATCCTGTGTATGAATGTCCAGAGGAAAGGGTATGTCATCGTTATATTTGTTATGATGTGCCACATATTAAACCATGTAATACAAGAATAATTAATCATCATATATATCGTCATTCATTTGTTCCTACATATTCTTGCTGTGAGGAGAATGTAGTAGAGAATGTCTTTGAACGTAAATGTTGCTAAGTCTCGATAAGAGGCTTTTTTCATATACTAATATGTGATATAATTCTCTTAGAGGATAGGTGATATGATGTTTGCGTCAAAGTATACTTTAAAATACATATGTGGGGCTATTTTATTAGTTTTTACAGTTACTTACTTTATTATCGCTAATAATATTAGTTATGCCTTTACTTTTGATGAAAATCAAGTTAAGTATGAAAACAAAATAAATACTATTAAAGTCTTATCTCAGTTATATGGTAATGATCATGTTGAATTGTTTGATGAAAAGCAAGTTATCTACATTACTGTTCAAGATTTAGTAGATCAAAATTACCTAACTCCTGATGAAAATGGTAAAGTAAATGATCCAACGAGTGAAGTTAAAACATTAAATGAAACAAAGATTAGATTAGCTAATAAAAATGGGCAAATTGTAGCTAAAGTTTTAATTGATGATAAATAATCTTTTGTCAAATGTGTGTCAAAATTATTAACAAATAATGTACACATAGAAAAATATTGGTTATTATATTATTGTAAGGAGCGGATGAATAATGTTATACCCCTCAATAGATAAGATACTAACGAAGGTTGAATCAAAGTATTTACTAGTACATGTTATTTCTCAAAGAAGTAAACAAATGTTGGAATATAATCATTTCCAAATGAAGGAAGAAGAGTATAAAAACAAAAAAGAATTAGGTCGAGCTCTGGAAGAGGTTGATCGGGGACTAGTTACTGTTGTAAAAAAATAGTGTTTTTGCTTGATTATCTCATTATTATATGGTAAGATAATTAAGTCATTTGGGGAATTAGCTCAGCTGGCTAGAGCACCTGCCCTGCACGCAGGGGGTCGCGGGTTCGAATCCCACATTCTCCACCAATGGAAAAATTAAGCCCTTATTGGGCTTTTTTTATGCTTGTCAACTTAAAAAAAGAATAGTGAAAATATTGAAAAAGTGATTGTTTTAGTCTATAATAAATATTGATAATAGGAGGTATTATGAAAAAAGGTAATTTCCTAAATTCTGTCTTATCTATAGCAGCTTTTGTTTGTTCTGTTGCTTCTGTTTTTGTGATGTATTATATTTTTGCTATATGTGCTTTTTGTTTGAGTTTGTTTACAATTAAGGATGAAAGTGTTAAGAACTTATCAATTGTCACATTAATTATTGTTTGTATTACATTTGTTTTAAAAATAATATATTTTGTAATAAGCAAAGGTATATTACCAGACTGGTTAACTAATGGATTATTAGGGTAATGGTTATGGCCATTACTTTTTTTATTGAAATTAATTATCATAATGTACTTTTAATATCTTTATATAAGTGTTAAAATATTTAATATGAGTAGAGTAAGAGTAAGAAATTCATTTACTTCGAAGATTTTCATGATATTGTTTATAATTGTTTTTATTGCCGCAATTATTTTTTTAGGTTATAAAATTATTATGAGGGATAAAAATAATAATATTTTTGATTTAGGTAAACTAGATAATGATGTAGAGTATACTGATAAAATTGTTAATTCTTATGAAGAGTTTCATGAATTATTAAATAAATATAATGTACCTTTTAATGCCACGAAAGAAGAATTTGATGAAAGTAGTTTTCTGTTCTTATTTCAAGATTATAATACTTGTGGTGAGTCAAAGCCTAAATCAATAGAAAAAGTTAGCCTTGGTGAGAGCGTTAAGGTTACTTTTAGAGTCCATAGTCAATGTGGTTGGTGTGAAAAACATCTTATATTATATATATTAAAAATAGATAAGGTTGAAGATATTAAAAATATTGATTATGAATATGTTTTTCCAACAACACAACAAGATTGTGGCGAAGTTAAGTAAAAAAACAATTGTATATTTATTAATTAGTGATATAATGGAAGTGTAAATCAATGAGAAAAGACATGATTACTAGGTAGTTTTGATAGAGAGTTAACGGTTGGTGGAAGTTAATAAGATGACTAGTAATTACCACTTTTTGAGAGGACTAATAAGTCCCGGTAAATAGCCGTTATGTTAATTAAGTTAAAAAAAGGATGGTACCGTCTGAAGACTCCTTAGGTATCATCCTTTTTTTATTGGAAAGGAATGAGAAATATGAAAAGAATATTAGATGATGAAAGATTATCAATGATGAATCATAGTTGTGCTCACTTAATGGCACAAGCAGTGAAACATTTATATCCAAATGCTTTGTTTTGGGTAGGTCCTGTCGTAGAGGAAGGTTTTTATTATGACATTGATTTAGGCGATGTGACTATTACCGATGAAGATTTAGAAAAAATTGAAAAAGAAATGAAGAAAATTTCTAAAGATGGAAAAAGAATTTATCGGGAAGAAATTACGCGTGAAGAAGCTTTAGAACGTTTTAAAAATGATCCATATAAGATTGATTTAATTGAAAGATTTGAAGATGGAACGGTTATTAGCTGTTATACACAAGGCGATTTTACGGATCTTTGCCGTGGCCCTCATGTTGATTCTGTTAAAGAATTAAAGTATTTTAAATTAACTAAGTTTAGCGGTGCCTATTGGAAAGGTGACGCTAATAACAAAATGCTTCAACGGATATATGGTGTTTGTTATGAAAATGAAGAAGATTTAAATGAATATTTAGGAGAACTTGAAGAAGCTAAAGAAAGAGATCATCGGAAGATTGGTAAAGATTTAGGTATCTTTATGTCTGATGATTTAGTTGGCAAAGGCCTTCCAATGTATTTACCAAAAGGATATATTATTTGGGAAGAGCTAGAAAATTATATTAAACAAAAAGAAAGAAAACTTGGTTATCAACATGTTATGACACCATGTGTTGGTAATGTTGAGTTATATAAAACTTCCGGACACTGGGACCATTACAAAGAAAATATGTTTCCAGCAATGGAAGTGGAAGGTGAATCATTTGTTTTAAGACCAATGAATTGTCCGCATCATATGATGATTTATGCTAATTCACTTCATTCTTATAAAGACTTACCAATCAGAATCGGTGAAATTGCTCACGATTTTCGTTATGAAGCAAGTGGCGCTTTAAAAGGAATTGAACGTGGTCGTCATTTCTGTCAAAATGATGCCCATTTATTCGTAACTCCTGAACAAATGAAAGATGAATTTAAAAGAGTAGTAGACCTAATCTTCGATGTTTATAAGGATTTTAATATTACTGACTATCGTTGTGTATTATCACTACGTGATCCTGAAGATAAGAAAAAGTATCATCCTGATGATGAAATGTGGGAAAAGGCCGAAAATGGTTTAAGAACGGTTTTAAATGAATTAGGAATCGAATATACTGAAGAAATTGGCGAAGCGGCATTCTACGGTCCTAAGTTAGATGTAAATGTTAAACCTGCGGTAGGAAATGAATATACACTTTCAACTTGTCAACTTGATTTCTGTTTACCTGCTAAATTTGACTTAAAATATATCGATAAAGATGGTGAAAAGAAAACGCCGATTGTCTTACATAGGGCTATTTTGGGATCTCTTGATCGATTTATGGCTTATATTCTTGAAGAAACAAAAGGTGCATTACCTTTATGGTTATCTCCTGTTCAAATTAACATTATTCCTGTAAATAATGAATATCATTTAGAATATGCTAAAGGTATTTATAACAAATTAGTAGAGGCGGGATATCGAGTAAATCTTGATGATCGTAACGAAAAACTAGGCTATAAAATAAGAGAGAGTATTGTTAATAAAAATCCATATACTTTAATTCTTGGACAAAAAGAAGTTGATGCTAATAATATTAGTTATCGGATGTATTCTGAAGAGGAAACTCATACTGTTTCTATGGATGAATTTAGTAAAGAATTAAATAACCGAATGAGAACTAGAAAATAACTAGTTCTTTTTGTATAATTATATAGGTGATAATATGAAGAAAATAGCGATTGTTACAGGGGCTTCCTCTGGGATGGGAAAGGACTTTGCACTTACTATAACAGACAATATAGATGTTGATGAAATGTGGGTAATTGCTCGCCGTAAAGAAAATCTTGAATTGTTAAAAGAACAAATATCAGTGCCATTGAAAGTTATACCATTAGATTTAACTAATAGTGATAGTTTTAGTAAAATTGAAAAATTATTAACGGAAGAAAAACCAATAATTAAAATTCTTATCAATGCCAGTGGGTATGGTAAGTTTGAAAAAACAACTTTAGTATCTAACGAGGATAATTTGGGGATGATAGATCTTAATATAAGAGCATTAACTAATATGTGTTTATTATGTATACCGTTCATGAAAAAAGATTCCAAAATCATTAATTTTGCTTCCATTGCCGCTTTTCAACCTATACCATATATTAATATTTATGCTGCCACGAAAGCTTATGTTTTAAGTTTTTCAAGAGCCTTAAATGTAGAATTGAAAAAGGAAGGTATTTCGGTTATGGCTTTGTGTCCATATTGGACTAAAACAGAGTTTTTTGATCGGGCAGTAACAAATAATAAAGTTGTTAAGAAGTATGTTGCTATGTACGATAGTAAAGATGTTGTTCAAAATGCTTGGAAAGATTTAAAAAAGAATAAGGAAGTAAGTATTTATGGCTTTAATTCTCGTTTACAAGTCATCGTTAGTAAAGTGCTGCCTCATAAGTTAATTATGAATTTATGGATTTGGCAACAAAATATAAAATAGTACTAGTAATTATAACTAAAAAAGGTATATAATTATAGTAGATAAATTCATATAAGAAGGAGGATGATAATATGGAATTTATGCTAGCATTAATTGGTTTTATTATCATATTCGTTGTATTACCATCATTAAAGCAAATTAACGAATATGAAAGAGGAGTCAAGTTTACTTTAGGTAAGTACTCAGGCATGATGGCACCAGGATGGCGTTTAGTTCTACCAATTTTTCAAAGTTATAAGAAAGTTGATGTAAGAACAAAAGTTGATGATATTCCTGAACAAGAAGCAATTACAAAAGATAACGTATCCGTTAAAATAAATGCTGTTGTTTATTATAAAGTATTTGATGCTTCACTTGCTGTACTAGGTGTTGAGGACTTCTATTATGCAACTGCTCAACTTGCTCAAACAACAATGCGTAATATTGTTGGTAGTGTTACACTTGATGAACTTTTAAGTGAAAGAGAAAAAGTGTCTGGAGCTATCAAAGATATTATTGATAAGGAAACTGATCTTTGGGGTATTAAAGTTGAGAATGTTGAATTAAAAGATATTTCTTTAACTAATGAAATGAAAAGAGTTATTGCTAGAGCTGCAGAAGCAGAAAGAGAAAAACAAGCCGTTATTACTAAGTCTCAAGGTGAGGCTGAAGCTGCTGAAAACTTAGCAGTTGCTGCTAGAAAATTGGCTGAAAATCCTGGCGCTCTTCATTTAAGAACACTTGAAACTATCAATGATGTATCTTCAGATCAATCAAATACAATCTTCTTTGCAATTCCAATGGAAGTTCTTGATGCTATTCGTGGATTTAGCGATAAGGCTCATAAAGACAAATAAAAAAGGTGCTGTAAAGCACTTTTTTTATTTGTTAGTTTTGATACCTTGATAAGTGTTTCTTTTGACCATTTCTTTATCAATATCATTTAAAAGAATAAACTTTTTAGTAAGCCACGTTGGAGTAATTAAATCTTCGATGATAGGATCACCCGTAATTCTTTCAATTACTATTTTTTCATTTAATAATTCTAATTGACTAATCACAATATCAATGTATTCTTCTTTAGATAAAATAGGAAAATGTTCTTTTTCATACATTTTGGCTAATGGTGTATCTTTTAAAATATGAAGCATATGGATTTTGATGCCATCTATTTCTAAATCGTTTAGTAATCCAACAGTATTTAACATATCATCTTTTGTTTCATAAGGAAGCCCGTTAATAATATGGACAACCGTAAAAATATTTAATTCTTTTAGTTTTTTGATAGTGTTAACAAAACAATCAACATTATGTCCACGGTTAATTAATTTTAATGTATCATCATTACTAGTTTGTAAACCAATTTCAATAGTTAGAAATGTTTGCTGATTCAATATACTGAAGTAATGGTAATAATCCTCGTTTAAACAATCTGGTCGAGTAGCAATAGCTATTCCTACAATGTTGGGAATCTTTAAAAAGGTTTCAACGCTATTTATAAAGTCTTGGATGGGGATGTTAGTGTTAGTGCCTGTTTGAAAATAAATAATATGTTTAGCATTAGGCCATTTTTGATTTAGAATTTTAACTTCTTTTTGATATTGTTCAAGTAGAGATAGGTTACTATCAGTTATGTTAGCTTTGCTATTTTCTTTACAATATATGCAACCACCTGTTTTTTTATTGGGACATGTTGTATGAGCATCAAGGGGTATTTTATAAACTTTGCAACCAAATTTGTTCTTTAAGAAATAATTAAAAGTGTGATATCTTTTATTATCTAAAGTATATTTAAACATAGCTTTTCCTTTCAAAAGTTATCTTATCATAAAAAGTTGTAAATTAAAAATAAATAGCGTATACTAGTTATTAGTGCTGGAGTAGCTCAGCAGGTAGAGCAATGCTCTCGTAAAGCATAGGTCGTAAGTTCAAGTCTTATCTCCAGCACCATTTTTTATAAAAACAACTCGACTAGGGTTGCTTTTTTTGTAAAAAAGTTAACTAACTTATCAACATTTGATATAATTGAATTAATTAAAAAGGCGGTGAAATGATGTTAATTTTTGGTAAAAATGTTTTATATGAAACAGAAACAAAGACTATTAAAAAAGCATATATTTCGCGAAGAGAATATATTGATTATTTAGAAAAAAATAAGATTAAGTATGATTTTGTAGATAATAATGTTTTAAATAATAAAGTAAAAGGCAATCATCAAGGAATTGTTTTAGATGTTTTTGACTATGAGTATCATAATATTGATGAAGTCGAAGGAGATTTAGTGGTTATTCTAGATCACTTATCTGATCCTCATAATTTTGGCGCTATTATTCGTACTTGTGAATGCATTGGTGTTAAAAGTATTATTATACCTAAAGATCGTAGTGTTCTTGTCAATGATACGGTTTATAAAACCAGTGTAGGAGCCATTAATAATGTAAAGGTAATTATGGTTTCTAATTTAGTTAATGCTATCGATAAACTAAAGAAAATGGGTTATTTTATTTACTGTGCTGATATGGATGGCGAAGATTATAAACATATTGATTATGCTCCCCAAAAGGCTTTAGTTATTGGTAGTGAAGGTGATGGAGTATCAAAGATTGTACGTGATAATAGTGATGTTATTGTCTCTTTACCTATGCATGGTAAGATTAATAGTTTAAATGCTTCAGTAAGTGCTGGCATTTTATTATATGAAATGGGAACATATGAAAAGTAACTTAAAAGATATTTCGGATAGTGAACTTTTAAGTTTGCTTCCAGAAGATGAAGAGAATATTAAGAATATTATTTATGAAAAATATGGTTATATAATAGGCATTATAATTAAAAAGTATCGCAATGTTATTAAAATTTTTCAAATTGATGAACAAGAAGTCTATTGTGAGGCATCATATGGTTTTAGTGATGGGATTAATTCTTATAAGGATAATAAAAATACGTCTTTAAAAACTTTTCTTTCTTTGTGCGTTGAAAGAAGAGTAACTAACATGCTTTCTAAATATACGACACAAAAGTCACGTTTTTTTAATGAAACCTTATCCTTAGATTATGAAATTCTTAGTGATAAAACACCCCTTATCGATGTGATAAGTGATGATTCGAAAAATGATCCCTTGAATAATTTAACTGCAATGGAAACATATGCGGAAGTTATTGATGTAGCTAAAGAAGTTTTATCAGAAAGTGAGTATACGGTATTTACATATTTGATTAATGAAATTAGTTATCAAGATATAGCTAAAAGACTAAAGAAGAGTCCTAAGCAAGTTGACAATACTATTCAAAGAATTAAACAAAAAATGCGGGAATCTTTAAAAAAGGCCATAATAAACTGATTAGACTTGCAAATTGTCCGATTTTTTGGTATTCTATTAACTGACATAGCGGGATTGGTGAAGTGGTTAACACGGCAGATTGTGGCTCTGTTATGCAAGGGTTCGAATCCCTTATCTCGCTCCAGTTTAGAATAAAAAGATTCTTTTTAAAAGATTCTTTTTTTTTAATAAAATGTTATAATAGTATATATTAATAAAAGTAAGGAGAATCATATGAATTATAAGAAAATAGTGGTTGCTGGTGGTGGTGTTTTAGGAAGTCAAATTGCTTTTCAATCAGCTTATTGTGGATATGATGTAACAATATGGTTAAGAAGTGAAGATAGTAAAACTAGAACCCAACCAAAATTGGATGAATTAAAAAAGAATTATATTGATACAATTGAGTCATTAGACACTAATGATGAAAATAGTTGGGCAAGAGGTATAGCTGATATCGATCATTTTAATAAGGAAGAATGTTTACAAAAGGTAGAAAATGCTTATAACAGTATTCAGTTAGAAATAAATATGCAAGTGGCTGTGAAAGATGCTGATTTAGTCATTGAATCCATGGCTGAAATAAAAGATGAAAAAATTAAGTTTTATCAAACTTTAGCACCACTCTTAGAAGAAAAAACAGTTATTGTAACTAACTCTTCTACTCTTTTACCATCTATGTTTGCAAAATATACTGGAAGACCAGAAAAATATTTGTCACTTCACTTTGCAAATACGATATGGATTAAAAATACTGCTGAAGTAATGGCACACGAAGAAACAAACAAAAAATATTTTGATGAAATTATGGATTTTGCAGTAAGTATTAGGATGTTACCTCTTCCTGTACTAAAAGAAAAATCAGGGTATTTGTTGAACTCTATGCTTGTTCCATTTTTGTTAAGTGGTATGGATTTATTAACTAATGGAGTATCTGATGCAGAAAGTATAGATATTGCTTGGAAAAGAGGAACAGGAGCACCAAAAGGCCCATTTGAGATTATTGACACAGTTGGATTAACAACAGCAAAGAACATTGTTGAACAATATCAAAAAGTTCCTGGATTAATGAGTCCATTATTAAAGAAAATGATGCTACCATATAATTATAAAGGCATGCTTAATATGTTAAATAAATACATTGACGAAGGTAAATTAGGAAAATCAACAGGCGAAGGGTTTTACAAATATGATAAATCCTAATTAGTAATTTTATAACTATTTACAAATGTCAAAATAATGTGATATATTTTATTCAGGTAATTGAGTCAAACTCAATTCATAGATTTGTGCCAATTTTTCGTATACACGTTAAATCATGGCCCCATGTTAAAAAATTAAGATGCTTTGCATCTTTTTTTTGTTTTGTGAATTAATAGTTTTATGTTATGATTAGATTAGGAGTTTATATGAAGTATATTTTTATGATTAATCGGTACAGTGTTCGAAAGAAACTAGACCAATATGTTGAGGCAATTACCTCAGCTGCCAAAAAATTAAAATTAGATTTTAGAGTTGAAGTCAACGATGAAAAGAAGTCTACGGAGGATATCTTAAATAACTATAAGAAAACTAATCATGTTATTTATGCTGTTGGTGGCGATGGAATTCTAAATAGAGTTGTTAATGCTATTTATGGAACCAAGAATAAGATTGGTTGTATTCCTGCTGGAACAGGAAATGACTTTAATAGGTCAATCAATGAATTTTTCGAAGAGGGAGATAATGATGTCGACTTAATAAAGTGTAATGATAAGTATTTTGTTAATGTAGCATGTTTTGGTATTGATGCTGATATTGCGAATGATGAGAAGGTTGTTCACAATAAGTATATTCCAAGAAAAATGCAATATAATGTTGGTGTTGCTAAACATATTTTGTTATACAAACCTTATGAATTAACTATGAAATGGGATAAAGAGTCTAAAACTAAAAAACTATCCTTAGTAACAGTTTGTAACGGAGGATATTATGGTGGTGGATTTCATGTTAATAAAGATGGAATCTATAATGATGGATTATTAGATGCCTATATCATCACAGCTACGAATCGTCGACAACTTATTAGTTATCTATTGAAATTAATAAAAGGAAAACATAAAGAATCTAAGTATGTTGAACATGTTAGAGCAAATAACTTTACTATTATTTCTGATGGTGCTATCGAAGGCAATTTAGATGGTGAAGCTCTTAAAGCAAAAAGATTTGATATGAAAGTTATACCTAAAGCATTAACGTTCTTTTATAATAAAAAGTTATTGGAATTAATTGATGAAGAACTAAGAGGATAGTATGATTAAATATAGGATTTTACGGCCTATCGTTAAACTTATAACTAAAATATATATCCGACCAAAATATGAAGGAACGGAGAATATTCCCAAATCTGGGCCGTTCATTTTTGCAGGTAATCATATTCATTTAGTTGATCCTGCGACAATTATGAGTGTGACTAATAGAACCGTTCATTTTCTTGGTAAGGCATCTTTGTTTAAATATCCACAGGCACTTATTTTTAATCATATGGGTTTAATTAAGGTAGAAAGAGATGGAAAAGATGTTTCTGCTTATAGTAGTGCTGTGAAATGCTTAAAAGAGGGTAATATTATAGGAATCTATCCTGAAGGTACAAGAGAAAGAGGCCGAGGTTTATTACCCTTTAAAAAAGGTGTTATCAAAATGGCTTTAGAATCTAATTCGGTAATTATTCCTTTTGCCACCGTAGGAGAATATAAACCTTTTAAAAAAGGTATCATCGTTAGATTTGGTAAACCTTATAAACCTAAAGAGGATTTAAGAAAATCGGCAGATGAGTTAAGAGAAATCGTTAAAGGTCTTCTTGAACAAAAAAGCTAGTCTAATGACTAGTTTTTTATTGTTTGATTATTTTATATTGTTCTTTGTTCCAAGCAGGAGTACATGTCATAGCAACTTTACAATAAGATGTTTCCCAGTAATATGGTTCATTATTAAGAATTAAAATGGCATCACCTTCCGAAAAAGAAATCTCTTTATTTTTGAAATATATTTTTCCTGAACCATCTAAAACATATATTAATTCTTTACTTACGGTGTTTAAACAATAACCATCTTTTGGATATCGCCCTTTGATGGTGGCAATACCTAAATCAATATCTTTATCATCAAAAGAGTATTCAATAGTTTGACAAATAGGATTATTTGTTCCCATTTCAGCATTATTTTTTTCTATTATCATTAATTATCACCATTATTATTATATCATAAAAAAATAATTCATTATTTTCAATATAATGGTAAAATAGAGATAGGTGAAGTTATGGATAAGGTATTATTTTTTTTTACAAAAAAGTCAACATATATGACTATTATTGTGATAGTCATTGGGTTAATAATCAATTATGTTGTTAGGAAACTAATTAATAAACATATTAGTAACAATCAAAATAAGTTTAGTAAACGAAAAGCCACTTTTTTTAATCTATTAAAAAACATGATTAAGTATATTTTAGTTCTTTTGGTAGTTATTTCTATTTTAGAGATTAATGGTATTAATATTACTTCTGTTGTAGCAGGACTGGGGATTGCTTCAGTTATTGTCGGTCTTGCTTTACAGGATGCTTTAAAAGATATTATCATGGGAATTAATATTATTTTAGATGATTATTTTTCAGTTGGTGATGTTATAAAAATTGATGATGTGGAAGGTAAAGTTATATCTTTAGGATTAAAGACTACTAAAATAAAAGATATTAATGATAGTAGAATATTAGTAATTGCCAATCGTAATATTAGTTCGGCTCTTATTATGACTAATGCTGTAGGTATTAATATACCTTTACCTTATGAATTATCATTACAAGACGCTGAAAAGACATTAAATGACATAGTTAGTGAAATTAAAAAAATTGAAAATGTTGCTAATGCAGAATATAAGGGTATTGATGAGTTTGGTGATTCGGCCATTATTTATAAGATAGTAATATGGGTTGAGAAGGATGCTAAAATAGTTACTAAAAGAAAAGCTAATTGCATAATAAAAGATATGCTTGATAAAGCAAACATATCTATTCCATACACACAAATTGATATTCATACTAAATGATTTATTTATAGTAGATATCGATATCGACATCACCATTGATGCCAGGAACTCTTCCGTTATTACAAATTTGCCACATTTTGATAGGCTTTTCAAAATCTTGGGTTTGTCCTTCTTTGATATAAAAGGCTAACCAGATATCATCTCTAATTGGTGACCAAAAATTACGAAGTGAATTTTTACTACCGTATTGAACTGTTTGGTAGTTTTTTTCTTGCATAAAATCGGCAAAGGTATTATTCATATTCCGTACATCAAATAAACTTATTCCATATTCATTCCAACCGGTAAAGTTCTCCCAGTCAAAGGCAATAGGGAAAGTAACATTATAATCTTTGATAGTGTCTAAGACAAATTTGGCTTCTAATTCAATTTCCTCTAAAGTGGTGGCATATGAATAAAAATAAATACCCACTTCAATGTCATTTGCTAAAGCACCTTCAATATTTTGTACAAATTTTTCATCATATTTAGTAACTTCATTCCAACCTAGACCAAGTCTTATCATGGCAAATTCGACTCCCGCATTTTTAACTTCTTGCCAATTAATATCACCTTGATATTTGGAAACATCAATACCAATCATAGTTTCTTCGGTTTTATATTTATCAATAATATTTTGAATGGGAGTCATACCGTTAGAGCCGCTAGATTGAGAGCCGCCTTTGGGTTTGCTATCTTTACTTTTTACAATTAATTTAAAATCAGCCGTTTCTTTATTACCTTGATTATCAATTCCAACATATGTTAAAGGATATGTTCCAACTTTTTGTAAGTCGTAATCACCTTCGATATAGCAATTAGGTGTACGATCTTGATTATCAGCACATATTACACGATTAACTAAATCATCTTCATCATCAACATACATGGTATATGAACCACTGATGTAAAGTAAAGGACTAGTTGTATCAATAACTTCATAGGGAAATTTTTCAATGTAAGTTTCACCATTTAGAGTATATTCAATATCAATGACATTACTTCCTAGATTTGAAACATCTAACCATTTCTTTGTAAAGGCAATATCATTATTGTCAAATAATTCGTCCATTTTGTAAAGTTCACCATATTCAAACTTTTGTTGCTTGGCATGAAGAACATCAGTTGTCGTTTTTACTGTTTCAACTTGGATATTTTCAATTTTTTCAGTACAACTGCATAAAAGAAATAAGGATAAAAAGAGGATTATTTTTTTCATTACTTCACCTTATTAATATTATAACATGTAAATAATTAATCATCATAGTCTTTTTATGATAGAATAGTTATTGGTGATAAAATGAAAGTATTAATTATTTCGCATGAATCAGATATAGATGGTATGGGGAGTGTTGTTTTAGCTAAACTAGCTTTTGAAGAAGTGGATTATCTTTTGACTGATACACCTAAATTACCTGATTTGATTCAAAGTCTTTATGATGATAATCGAATTCATCAATATAATATGGTGTTTGTAACAGATATGTGGTTAAGTGATCCAATGCTGACTAAAGTAGCTAATGATCGAGAGTTAAATGGTAAGTTTTATGTCTTTGATCATCATAAATCTGCGATTGAGGAATCTTATGATCGTTATCCTTTTACCAAGATTAAGATTTCTGATGAATATGGTAGATGTTGTGGAACAAGTATTTTTTATGAATTCTTATTGAGTAATAATTATGTTGATAGGGCAAAAGGTATATATAAGTTTGTTGAGTTAACTAGAAAGTATGATACTTGGGAATGGAAAAATAGATATAATGATAATGAAGCCAATCAATTAAATACTTTATTTAATGTGTTAGGTAAAGATGATTATATCAGTCGTGTTGCTGAAAAACTTAGCAAAGATTCACTGCATTTCGCTTTTGATGAACAAGAAGCGTTACTAATTAAGTATAAAGAAAAGCGAACTATTGAGAAAGTTGAATATTATGCTGAGAACGTATACGAATGTAAAGTAATGAATTACAATGCTGGGATTGTTTTTGTTCCTAGCGAATATCGTAATGAAATTACGCAATATCTGCGTGATCATAATAGTAAACTAGATTTTGTTATGTTAGTATGTTTAGAATCAAAAAGAATTTCTTATCGTAATATCAAGCCTGATGTTAATGTTCGTGTCATTGCTGAAGAATTTGGTGGTAAAGGTCACGATTATGCTGCAGCTAGTAATGTAGCAGAAGAAGATATGCAAAAAATAATTGATGTGATTCTTAAAAAAAATGAAAAATAGTGGTATTATTTAAATGAGGAGTGTGTATTAATAAATGAGTTCGAATTTTATACTAGCGGCACTTATGATTCCTTTCGTTGGATGTCTTATCTTTTTTATTGCTTTTATTATTTTTATCAAAAGTGCCAAAACACGTACAAAAATATTGGGCAAAAGATTAAGAATGATGATGAAAGATGTCAATGGTTCCAGAGGAGAATTAGAACAACTAGCTAAAGAGATGGGAAATTTTGCCAAAGACTCCGTTTTTAGTGATAATACAAATATGTATGATGAATATAGCGATAGTATGGTGAGTAAGACAATTTATTGTAAGCATTGCAGTAGAATAATTGACAAGGATTCTAGATTTTGTAAGTATTGTGGTCAAAGACAATAGATAAATATCAGATTTTATAAAAGAAGATTGGTTTCTTCTTTTTTTGTGTTATAATTAACATAGAATAGATATTTTTACTTGCGTGGTTATGTTTATTAAGGAGTAGTAGTATGGAAGAAAGTAAGAGTAAAAAAAGAGTTATTAAAATCAAAATCCCGTTGATTGTAATAATTGTTTTAGTTTTGGTCGTTTTGTTGATGCCTAAAAAGGAAATTAAGATGAAAATAAAAGTTAAGAGTACTTTAGAAAAGGTTGTTGAGAAAAGTGATTTAGAGACCATTAATATTACTTATAATGTTATAGCTAAAAAATGTAAAGATGAGAGTAATTGTGATAAAACATCAAATAATATCGATGATTTTAGTTATGTTGCTTCATGTAAAGGTACGATTACAGCAGGCATTGATTTTCAACAAGTACAAGTAGATGTAGATACTAAAAACAAAAAAATTCTGGTAACGATGCCAGAAGCTACGATTATTGGCGAACCAAATATCTTATCTATTAAATTATTAAATGGTAACGAACTAGCAGCATCAGAAACTCCGAATGCACGGAAATTATGTCAAGAAACAACAAAAGAAAAAAGCGAGAATGATGAGAAGTTGATACCTGCGGCTAAAGAACAATCTAGAGTAGTATTAGAATCATTCTACAAGCAATGGATTAAATCATATGATGCTTCATATAGTGTGGAAGTTAAATAGGGTGGTATAGCTGATGAAAAAAGGATTAATAATTATTGGTATCATACTATGTTTAACAGGATGTCAAACAAAGTCTTTTGTGTTAGCAGAAAATTTAAAAAGAATTGAATTAACAGGTAATTTGGTTACTTATCAAGCATATTATCATAATGTTATTGAACTTACTAAGGAACGGGGTTCTGGAATTACACATTTATTAGAAAAAGATCGCAAATTATTTGCAGAATATACAGGAACAATAAAATATGGTATTAATTTATCACGTGTAATAATTGATGTGAAGGGTAACGAAATAAATGTGTTCATTCCCAAAGCAACAATTATCGGTGAGCCGAATGTTGACAAAGATGATTTTAAGTCAGAAAATTTCATTGAGTCAAAAGATAGTTGGATAAATGCTAATCCCATTACCGCTGATGATTGTTTAGAGGCTTTTGACAATGCTCAAAGTGAAATGAAACTGACGGCATCTAAAGATGAAGAATTACTTGCTATTGCGCAACAAAGAGCTAAAATAATCATTGAAGAGAATATTAATCAATTAAGTGGATTAAGTGCTAGTAAATATTCTATTAATTGGGAATATGAACAATAAAAAATATGATATAATATTAATAATAGGAGAGAAGAAAGATGAACGACGATTTTAATTTTAATGATGTTTTTTCAATAGCTGAAAAAGCTAAAAATGAAGTGCCAGCAAAGACAACTTTAGAAAATAATGTTAATGATATGCCTGTTGAATTACAAAAAAGAGGTAAAACAGGACGTAAGTTTACTATTGCTAGTATCCGTAGAGATATGAATGATTATGAAAAGAGTAAAAACCATTCGGCAGTTATGGCGGGTATATGTATTTTAGGAGCAGCTGCTGCGGCATATTTCTATAATCAAGACACAACACAAGTAGTCAGTAATGAGTTAGATGCCATTTATTCTCTAAATGTTGTAGGTCAATATATTAAAGATATTGGACCTGTGACAACGTTGCTATCGGCAGGAGCACTTGGATTTGTTTCTAAGTATTTGATTGATTCAGTTAAATTAAAAAATGCTCAAGAACAATTTAGAAGTTTATTGCAATATATTGGTTTAGAAGGAGAAAAAAAGTTATGATAAAGCAAGGCGATGTTTTAACTTTAGATGATGACAAAAATTATTCAGTAGCGTATGTAACAATATTAAATGCTAATAACTATGCTTTTCTAGTTGATCAAGAGGATTATACTAATACTATGTTTTGTCGTTATGACAGTAGTGGTTTAGAAGAAATCGTAGAACCGGAAGTTATTGAGCAATTATTAAATAATTTCGTTAATAATTAAAAAAGATGATTTGAATCATTGAATTCAATCATCTTTTTTTAATTAACAATATCTTCATGAATGGTGCCTTCTTCAATAACTGTTCCGAGTTCTTGTCCAATATTATTAACAAAGTGACAACCAATTAAATGAAGAGTTCCTGGTGATTTGTAAGCTATACTATCACCAGCTTTGAAGGCAGAGTTTTTAATCGTTAAAAGTCCACCTGTTCCTACTTGTACGTAGTAGTTTCCTATGACATGGTCAGCATCTTTAGTAAATGTGCTGTTTTCGATGGTCGTGCTAGGATAAATAGCAGTTCCTCCCCAGTTGACAAATCGACAGTTGGAACATTCTGCTGGTAAGTAAATACGTGATGCTCCATTATACTTATTACGCTTGAATACTGAATTACTGGCGGTGACTGTAACAGAAGGGCGATTAGGAAAGAAAAATTCGTGTGTAAAATTAGAACCGGTTATGTTTACACTACCACTTTCAATATTTACTACATAACGTTCTTGATGTTGTGCAGTAAAACTAGTATTAGTAATTGTAACATTTGCTAGGTCGCTAGAAACAATGCCATTTGCAACAACTTGTGTATTAGTAACTGTTATTTTAGGAGTGTTTGCTTGATTTTCTTTTTTATTATATATTTGAAAAGCTGCTCCCGAATCGGTGTTATATGTTTCAACTGTACAATTTTTGACATTAAGTTCTTTTGAACCAAATGATTCGATATAGATGGCATGATCACCACCGTAAAGATCACCATTATTTCTAAAAATGGAATTTTCTACATTAGCAATTGCAAAGAATCCTTGGATAGGGGCTTTACAATCAATAAATTCTGATCCCGAAACATATAGTTTTTCAGGTACAACTGTAGCACCGGTTGATATTCTACCTCTGATAGCTCTTAAAGCATTTTCAAATCGACAATCAATAAAGTATGATTCTGGTCCCCAAACTTCTACAAAATCTAAATTACTGGTTCTTTGATATATTTCTTTATGAGGACTAATACCAGTAGTAACTCGACTGCTTGTAAAAGAGGTGTTATTAAATCTTACATTGCCATTAAAACGAATGGTTCTAGGTTGATCAGTTTCACATTTTATGGTACCTTTAAAAAATCTTTTATCTTTGGAAGTTGACACAGTATTGGTAAGTAAATAAGTGCCAGTTAAGACGACATTTTTAACATTGGAATTTAAGCATGTTTGAAAGGCTTGTGTATCATCTGCAATACCATTTCCTACGGCACCACAGTCTCTTTCGGGAATAATGTAATCTTCAAAATTTCCGCTTCTGTTAATGATTTCAATGGCATTTTCTTGAAGAATTTCGATAAGCCAAGAAAGTCCATTATCAATAATTTTATATCCTGTTCCTTCGTTGCCAAAAATTGACTTTAATTCACTTTTTAAATTATTTAGAGTTACAGAACCATTTCCTTTAGAAGATGCCTTGAAATAAGCTGTCTGAATCCTTTCTCTGACTGTTTTAGTCGATTGAGTAGGATTAGATGGAGTAGTGTTTGATGGTGTCGAAGGCGTGGTATTCGACGGTGAGGAAGGTGTAGTATTCGATGGTGATGAAGGTGTAGTATTTGACGGTGTTGAAGGCGTGGTATTGGATGGCTTTAAGTTATTATTGTTTTGATTATTGTTACTATTTTGATTAGTTTCATTACCATTACTGTTGTTAGTAGTATTACCATTATTACTATTATTGTTGTTGTTGTTTGATCCATTATTATTTTCTGTATTATCTCCATTAATTATGATTTGAGGAGTTTTGTTACTATTATTATTTCTATGATCGTAATTACAAGTTTTTTTGGTTTTTTTATCGTTTTTGTCAATGTAACTGCAAATATTATTAGTACATTGGATTTGTGAACCATCAGCATTAATCTTGCTATATTCTTCACCATTCGCTGCATTACATGCATTTGTTAATAAGTTTTGGGTTTTCAAATCTGGCCAGATATAGAAATATAGAAATATAAAAATAACTCCTAAAAAAATGATAATTATTATTATACTTTCCAAAAATGCACTTTTATTATTCATAGGGACCACCATATTTATATAATAATTATATCCTTTATGAATGGATACGACAAGTGAGTTTTATATTAAAAATAAAAAGTTACGATACATTGTACCGTAACATATTTTTAAATGGAGCAATTGTGTATCTCGTTTACGAAATATTGTTTACTATCCATATGAAAAATGAGATAAAACTTAATTTACTATAATTATAGCATATCTTTTCCAACAAAAACATTATATATTTCAGAATATTTAAATGCTCTTTTTGCATATGTCATATCTGGTTCAATTATTTGTAGTTTAACAAGCTGATCAATAATATTAGAAACTACATTTCGTGAAACACCAGATTGTTCTTCAACTTCTTTTTTTGTAAATATTATTTGCTTCATAATTACAGGCATTATTCTATAAATAGAATTACCTTTTATTTGCTTGATTTTTTCCATATCTTTTTTATAAATATTCTTTATTAAATTAATTTTTACAATATAATTATTACATTGTTCAATTACACATTGCAAAAAGAATTTAATATATCCAAGCATATTTCCTTTTCGACTTTCATTTAAAAATTTATGATAACTTGGTTTGTATATTTCAATAACTTCCGATAAAAATAATATTGGTTCGCTATTACTCAATAATGATAATTGAATTGGGATAAGTGTTCTTCCCAAACGTCCATTACCATCTCTATAAGCATGTATAGTTTCAAATTGTGAATGTGAAATAGCAAGATTGACAAAAATTGGATCAATATAAGAATCATTCATATATTCTAACAAATTAGAAATATAAAAAGGAATATCTTCTGGAATAGGTGGAATAAAAATTGCTGTTTCTATTGTAGAACCTTTTCCGCCTATCCAATTTTGGGTAGTTCTTATTTTTCCGGGTTCTTTTTCACTACCTCTAACACTATTTAATAGAATTTTGTGCATATTATTAATTAGTTTTAAATCTATTTTATGATTATTAGTAAGATATTTAGTCGCATATTCAATAGAATCTTTTAAGTTTTGTATTTCTTTATTATCATCTGTTTGAGGTAAATATTTTAGATAAAATAATTCATCTTGTGAAATTTGAGTTCCTTCTATTTGAGTTGATTTTAAACTCTCACTTAACAAAATAGAATCTAAAAAATATCTTGAATCAAATTCCAATGTATTAATTAAAGATTTATATTCACCGTATTTTTCATTTGCTTCAGAAATTAATTTAAGTAATTCCTTATCAATATTATATTCTATAGGTAGTTTTGATGGTTTAAATGGTTCCATATTATCACCTCTTTCTTTTTAAATTATATTATAGTTGATTTTTTTAGTCAACGCAAAATGCACTGAATTTTATAAAAACAGTGCATTTTGTGTCAAAAAGCATTGGTTTTTGTCAATTATTTATATAATTTGTGATTAAATATACAAATAAAGTGTTATTTTTTTTAAAATAAAAAACATCGAATAATTCGATGTTTATTTCTAATGGAGCAGGTGAGGAGAATCGAACTCCCGTCATTAGCTTGGAAGGCTAGGGTTCTACCATTAAACTACACCTGCATTCATGTTATTAGTATAACATAAAATGGCTAAATTTCAATAAGATTATTAATTATTGTGAAAATTTGCAAATTATGATAAGATTTTTATGTATATATTTATACAAAAGTGAGGTTATTAACAATAATGGGAAAAAGAAAATTTGGGGATCGTAAAGATGCCAGAAGAATAGATATGCCAGGGATGAATCAAATTGCAATTGATTTGAAACCTAATCGAAGCGTAAGTGATGTTTATATAAATCAAAAAATGGATTTAACTAATTTATATAAATATGTTTCTGATAAAAAAGCAGAAGGCAAGGAAATAACTATGTTCCATGCTTTCGTTACAGCTATTGGTAAAACAATATATAATCGTCCTAAGTTAAATTATTTTGTGGCTAATCGTCATATGTATGAACATAATGATGTTGTTGTTTCATTTGTAGCTAAGATTGCCTTTGATGACAAGTCAGAAGAAATGATGATTCTTATTAAAATTGATCCAGAGGATAATATAGAAACTATTAGTAAAAAAATTAAAGACAAGGTAGATGGAATACGTAACTCTAAAGACGTTAACAAAAAAGGTGCAAATAGTGCTATAGACTTTTTAGCTAAATTTCCTAATATTATACGTGTTCCTTTAATAGGGGCTTTAAAATGGGCTGATAGACATGGTGTTTTACCAGCGTCATTAGTCGAGGACAATCTATATTATAGTAGTATTATTGTATCTAATTTAGGTGCAATTCACTGTGGAGCAATTTTTCACAATATTACTGATTTTGGTGCTTGTTCGACTTTAGCTACAATGGGTGAAATGAAAGATGAAGAAGTATTAATGCCAAATGGTAAAAAAGAAATTAGAAAGATTTGCGAATTTGGTATAAATCTAGATGAAAGAATAGCCGATGGTTATTATTTTGCTAAATCAGTTAAAACTATTCAATATATATTTGATAATCCCGAATTAATGGAGGGACGTGCAGATGAGAAAATCGAAACAGGCGAAGTTAGATAAACAATTAAGGCCTTGGATAAAATATTATGATGGATATGATGCTAATTTAAAATATCCAGATTATTCAATGGTTGATATGATCATTGAATCAGCTAAGAAATGGCCAGATAATATGGCTTATTCTTATTATGGAAGCAAAGTAACATACTTTGAGTTTGTTGAAAGAATTAATACTGTAGCTAGAGCCTTAAAAAGTTATGGCGTTAAAGAGAATGATAAAGTGACTATTTGTATGCCAAATACACCAGAAGGTATTATCATGGTTTATGCCGTTAATATGGTGGGTGCAATTTGTAATATGGTTCATCCATTATCTGGTGAAAAGGAACTAGAATATTTTATTAATGCTTGTGAAAGTAAATATATTTTAGTTATTGATCAAGTTTTTGAAAAAATATATCGTATTAAAGATAGTACTAACTTAAAGAAGATTATTGTTGCTAGAGCCTCTGAAGAGATGGGCATAGCCCTTGCAGGAATTTATTGGTTGATGAAAGGCCGACATATTAAAATTCCTAAAGATGATGACAGTGTTGTTATGTGGGAAGAATTTGTTAAAAGTGCAAGAGGCTATCATGGTGAATATCACGAAAAGAGAACCGCTTATGATCCAGCGGTTATTCTTTACAGTGGTGGAACAACGGGAAATCCGAAAGGAATATTATTATCAAACTTAAATTTTAATGCCCTTGGCACGATGGCGACAACTGTCATTAAACAAGCAGAGCCTGGTGCTAAAGTTCTTTCTATTTTGCCTTTGTTTCATGGTTTCGGTTTAGGAGTGTGTGTTCATACACCGTTATGTATTGGTATGGGATGTGTTTTAATTCCTTCATTTAGTTATAAAAAGTTTGGTGAAATTATTCGTAAAAATCAGCCTAACTTTATAGCGGGTGTACCAACATTATATGAAGCTCTTTTACAAAGTAAGATTGGTCCCAATGAACTTTCCTCTGTTACAGCTGTTATATGTGGTGGAGATGCCTTAAATGCTTCGCTTCGTAATCGTGTTAATGAATTTTTAGAAAGTCATGGATCTTCGGCTAAAATTAGAGTAGGTTATGGGTTAACCGAAGGAACAGCGGCCAACTGTCTTTCCTTAGAAAATTGTTTTGATGATGGTATTATTGGTATTCCGTTCCCTGATACATATATTAAAATAGTTGTGCCTGGTACTTTTGAACAAGCTCCAAATGGTGTTGATGGTGAGATATGTATTTCAGGACCACTTGTTATGATGGGGTATTTAAATGATGATGTCGAGACTATTCAAACTTTACGTTATCACGAAGATGGAAAACTATGGCTACATACTGGCGATATGGGATATATGACCGATGATGGAATGTTTTATTTTTCACAAAGAATTAAGCGAATTATTATTTCAAGTGGATATAACATTTATCCGACATATTTGGAATCTATTATTAATACTCATTATGCGGTTTTGACTTCGACGGTTATTGGTGTGCCTCATCCTTATAAAGGGCAAGTTGCTAAAGCTTTTATCGTATTAAAACAAGGATATAAGGCCTCTAAAACAATTGAAAAAGAGATTAAAGAATTGCTTTCGAAGAATGTAGCTATTTATTCTTTACCTGCTGAATATGAATTCCGTGATAAGTTACCTCAAACTTTAGTAGGAAAGGTTGCTTTTCGAGAGTTAGAAAAAGAGGAAAAAGAAAGAAGAAAAAAGCAAGAAAAGGAGAAGAATAATGGCAAGAGTTAAAGAAGATCATAAAATAGGTTATACTTTTTTTAAAACACTATTGGGCATTCTTTTTATGAGTTATTATCGTCCCAAAATTATTAACAAAAAGGTTATTCCTAAAGATGGCCCAATTATAGTATGTGGAAATCATATCCATTTATATGACCAATGTTTACCAATTTTATCTACGCGTAGAATGCTACATTATATGGCTAAAAAAGAGTATTTTGATGGTAAAAAAGCATGGTTTTTTAAAGCTAGCGGTTGCATAAGTGTCAATCGTTCCATTCATGATAGCGATGCTAAAGAAAAGGCTCTCGAAGTCTTAAATAATGGATGGGGTTTAGGAATTTTTCCAGAGGGTACTCGTAATAAGACAGATGCGGTTTTACTTCCATTTAAAATGGGTGCCGTATCAATGGCTCAAAAAACTGGAGCAACGATTGTTCCTTATGCCATTACTGGTAAGTATAAATTTTGGAATAACAAATTAACTTGTACTTTCCTAGAACCATTTAAAGTTGGTCCTGATGATGATTTGGAAAAGGCTAATGAAAAACTTCGGAATATGATTTACGAAGTAGTAGAGAAATCACGTTAAGTATTTAAGAACTTCCTCTTTGTCATCAAAATGGTATTTGGTATTATGAATAATCTGATAATTTTCATGACCTTTACCAAGAATTAAGAGATAATCGTTCTTTTTAAGGAGTTTAACTCCTTTTTTTATGGCTTTTTTGCGATCTTCGATGATTTCATAATTGTTCGTTTCTAATTTTTCAGTTATGTCTTTTAGAATTTGGTGAGGATTTTCATCACGAGGATTATCACTAGTAAATATAACATAATCAGAATTATCTACGGCTATTTTGCCCATGATAGGTCTTTTGGTTTTATCACGATTGCCACCACATCCGATGATAGTGACAATCCGGGCTTTTTTAAGTTCATTATAAGTTTGTAATGTCTGTTCAACTGAAGCAGGACTATGGGCATAATCGATAACAATATAACCGTGTTCTGATTTAATTAGTTCATTGCGACCTTTGATGGGTTTTAAAGAATTAGTTTTATTGATTAAATCAAGAATATCAAAATCTAAATCGATGAGGATGGCAATAGCCATAATATAGTTATAAATATTATGTTTTCCTACGTAAGGAATAGAAACAGTATAAGTATCATAATGATATTCAAAAGTTACCAGGGAGTGAGTCTGATATAGTTTATAATCAATAATTTGTAAGTTACCATGTTTACCGATAGAAAAATAGTTTTTCGTTTTATGAATTATTTTTTTACTTGAGACATCATCACTATTAATAATAATATTACCATCTAGATGTTTAAGTATTTTTAATTTTGCTTTAAAATAATTATCCATAGTTTGGTGATAATCCAAATGATCTTGACTAAAATTGGTAAATGCTGCAGTTTCAAAATAAAGACCTTTGATACGATTTTGACTTAGAGCATGCGAAGAAACTTCCATGACAATGTGTGTAGTATTATTTTGTTTTAATTCTCGAAAAATCTTATTTAAATGAATAATATCAGGCGTAGTATTGTTCAATTCATAATGAATCTCTTGATAATAAACACCTAACGTACCAATATAGGCCGCATTAACATTTAAATTTCTTAAAAATTGATAAACAATCATAGCTGTAGTGGTTTTACCTTTGGTACCGGTTATACCAATAATCTTGAAATCCTTAGTTAATTTATTATTTTCTTTGCCTATGATTTTCGTCATATAACGGAAGGTCGAACGAACTTTTTTATATTTAACAGTTGGTAAATGAACCTTTTCTTCGCCAATGATGAGACTAGCACCATTGTTAATAGCATCTTCGATGAATTGATGTCCATCAAAGTGTTGGCCTTTCAGAGCAATAAAGATATCACCTTTGTGAATAAGTTTAGAATCTGATTGATATTCCATAAAAAAACACCTCTTAGTAAAAGGTATTTTTTTATTTAATAATTTATGCGTTTTCTTTAGCTATAAGTTCATTGACATATTCTAAATCATTATGAGGTATTTCTTTATCCTTAATAACAATGGCATTTTCATGGCCTTTACCTAGAATAAGAAGAATATCATTTTCTTTTAAAAGCGATAGTCCTTTTTGAATAGCTTTTTTACGATCAACTATTATTTCATACTTATTAGATACGAGTCCTTTGGTGATTTGATTAATAATATCCATTTCCTCTTCATAATGTGGATCATCATCGGTAATAATAAAATAATCAGCATATTTATTAACAATTCGTCCCATGATTGGTCTTTTGGTTTTATCACGGTTGCCTGGGCAACCAAAAATGACATATGTTTTTCCAGTAGTAAGATGAACAGCCGCTGATAAAACTTGTTTAATACCATCTGGAGTATGAGCATAATCAATAATAATTTTATTAGTTTTATAGTCAATGGTATTAATTCTTCCAGTTGGAATTTTTAAAGATGAATAATATTTACTAATCGCTTTTAAATCAACATTTAGTGTAATAAGAATTCCAATAGAGGCTAGAACATTTGAAACATTATATCTACCAAATAGTGGTGAAGAGATATCATACTTTTCACCTTTATATTGATAAGTGAAATTTCTAAATACTTTATCATGCTTAATACAGTGAATATCTGATTCTTTAAAACCATATGATAGATTATTGGGACCTACAAAGTTAATGCCATATTTGTCATCAACATTAGTAATAGCTGTGCCAGTTGGTTTTAGATTATTAAATAATATTTGTTTAGCTTCCATGTAGTCATGCATATTTTTGTGATAATCTAAATGATCATGTGTTAAATTTGTGAAAACGGCAGCATCAAATTGAATCCCGTTTAATCGTCCTTCGACAAGCCCAATACTGCTTGCTTCAAGAATAACGACTGTACAACCATTATCTTTGGCTGTCAATAAATTGTTATATAGTGCCAAGATGTCTGGGGTTGTATTAAGGGTCTTTTCAAAAGTATCATTATAAAAAAAACCGATTGTACCTATATATGCTACTTTGACGTCAACTTTACGAAGTAGTTGATAAGTCATAAAGCCAGTTGTAGTTTTACCATTTGTTCCAGTGATACCCACAAATTTGATATCCTTAAAAAGATGTGAATAAGTTTTTACTAAATAGTCATTTAAATACTTATCGGTATCTTTTACATTAACCGTTTCAACGGAATACTTTTTATTATTGGAAACAATTACTTTAGTAGCACCATTTTTAATTGCTTGTTCGATGTAATTGTGACCATCGACAATGCTCCCTTTGATAGCTACGAAGGTATCACCAGGGACAACATGTCTTGAATCTATTTTAATATTTATCATAATGCTTCCTTCCAAAATTGATTATATAGTAATTGAAAATAAATTTCAATGTTTTTAGATTGGTAAAAAGGTGTCAAATAAGGTAAAAATAGCCCATATTATTGATAATTAGGTTATAATAAAAAGGTAAGTGGTGATTTTTATGTTAATTTTAGCCAAAGCAATGATGGCTATCATGTTAGGATTTGTATGCGCCATTGTCTGTGGAATGATTGCTATTCCATTGTTAAGACATTTTAATATTGGTCAACAAGTTTATGAAGAACTAAATAAAAGACATTTAAAAAAACAAGGTACTCCCACGATGGGGGGAATTATTTTTATTGTTCCTGTTATAACATCGTTAGCATATTTGTATTTTTCAGGTAGCATAACTTTTAGTTATAACTTATTTGTATTATTGTTGGTATTTTTGGCATATGCCTTTTTAGGATTTGTCGATGATTATCTAAAGATTAAATTTAAAAATAACGACGGACTATCAATTGTTACTAAGTTTATGTGTCAGATGGGGATTGCTTTAATCTTCTTTTACCTATTTATGAAAGGGGGAGGCTCTACCGTATTACGTCTAAGTTTCTTACATTTAGAGGTTAATCTTGGCTGGTGTTTTGGTATTTTTATTTTCCTTTTGTTAGTTGGTACCTCGAATGCAGTCAATATTACGGATGGCTTAGATGGTTTATGTGGTGGGCTGTCAACAATCGCTTTTTTAGCATATGGTATTATTGCTTGGAATTGTAGTTGGCTACCTGGTTATCAAGAGATTGCTATTTTTTCCTTTATTTTAGTTGGAGCCTTGATTGGCTTTCTAATGTTTAATGCTCATCCTGCAAAAGTATTTATGGGTGATTTAGGATCATTATCTTTGGGAGCAGCCTTAGCAACGATAGCAATTTTAACTAGACATGAATTCTCTTTGGCAATTATTGGTGGTGTTTTTCTTATTGAAATCCTATCAAGCTTCATCCAAATTGTGTCTATTCGTCGTTTTAAAAAGAAAGTGTTCTTAAAAGCTCCAATTCATCATCATTTCGAAGAACTTAAATGGGAAGAAACGGATATTGTTAAACTTTTTTATACAGTGGGTTTGATATTGGCAATGATTGCAATTACTTATGGCGTATGGTTATAATTACGCCTTTTTTTATTGTTAAAAATAATATATAATAAAAAAAGAAAATGTATTTATGGAGGTAACTATGGGTAAAATAATCTTAACAGGTGATCGTCCAACAGGAAGATTACATATTGGGCATTATGTTGGTTCACTGCGTAATCGAGTTAAATTACAAAACGAAGAACAATATGATAAATACTATATTATGGTGGCAGATGCTCAAGCTTTAACTGATAATTTTGATAATCCCCAAAAGATTCGTGATAATGTTATCGAAGTTGTGTTGGATTATTTAAGCGTGGGTATTGATCCTAATAAGGTAGTTATTTTTCTTCAAAGTGAAGTATCAGCATTAACTGAATTAACATTTTATTATATGAATTTAGTAACAGTCGCAAGACTACTTAGAAATCCTACGGTTAAAAGTGAGATTTCCATGCGGGGATTTGATAATACCGTACCAAGTGGTTTTTTAAATTATCCAATATCTCAAACTGCAGATATTACGGCATTTAAAGCAAATTGTATTCCTGTTGGTGATGATCAATTGCCAATGTTGGAACAATGTAATGAAATTGTTCGTAAATTTAATTCTATTTATGGCGATGTCTTAGTAGAGTGTGAAGCTTATTTACCTCAGAAAGAAGCCGAAAGAAGGGTACCGGGTATTGATGGCAAGTCTAAGATGAGTAAGTCACTTGGTAATGCTATTTATTTAGCAGACACCAAAGAAGAAGTAGCTAGAAAAGTCATGCTAATGTATACAGATCCTGATCATATCAAAGTTAGTGACCCAGGAAAAGTCGAAGGAAATATTGTTTTCTTATACTTAGATATTTTTGCGAATGATGAACATTTTAAAAAGTATTTACCAGAGTATCAAAATCTTGATGAATTAAAAAATAAATATCGTGCTGGTGGCCTTGGTGATGTAGTCATCAAAAAGTTTTTAATTAATGTTTTGGAGGAAGAACTTGAACCTATTCGTGAAAGACGTCACTATTATGAGAATCATTTAGATGAAGTTTATGACATTATTAAAAAGGGTACACAACAAGCTATCGAAGATGCAAATAAAACTTTAATAGATGTTAAGAAAGCCATTGGAATTGATTATTTTTCTAATCAACAATTTTATTTAGAAATTAATGATAAATATAAGCAAGGATAACCTTGCTTTTTATTTGCATAATATGATATTATTAAAATAATAGGGAAGGGTGCAAATGGCTAGTTTTGGTAAACATTTTAAAATTGATCTTAATCGTGGAAAAAGTAAACCTGCTGCAATAAAAGTAGGTAATTTTTATCGTATAACCGTTTTAACTGAACGACTTGTTCGTTTGGAATATTCTAAGACAGGAGTGTTTAACGATGGTATAACTGATTTGGTTATGAATCGGGATTTTGATGTACCAAAGTTTACTGTTGAAGAAGATGAAAAATATTTGGTAATAACAACATCATATTTTTCATTACAATATATTAAAGATTATCCATTTAAGGGTCCTTCATTTGCACCAGATACAAACTTAAAAATTAAGTTATTAAATACGGATAAGATATGGTATTATGGTCATCCTGAGGCTCGTAATTTCTTAGGAAGTGCTGTAAGTTTAGACAATCTTAAAGGTATGGGTGTTAAATTAGAAAAAGGATTATATTCTACTGATGGGTTTGTATCTATCGAAGATAAGAAACCATTAATTGTTAATGACTTAGGTTTATTAACTAAACCATCTGATGAATATCAAGATATCTATGTTTTCATGTATAAAAGAGACTTTGGTTTATGCTTAAAGGATTATTTTACTCTTACAGGTTTTCCATTATTAATACCAAGATATGCCTTAGGAATTTGGTGGTATCGGGATAAGATTTATTCTTTTGATGATACTAAGCATTTAGTTAATACTTTTTCAAATAATGAGATACCTTTATCAATCTTATTATTAGGAGAGTTTTGGCATGAAAAAGATTTCAATAATGTTAATTTATATAAATCAGGTTATACTTTCAATAAAAAATTATTTCCTGAACCTAAAGAATTTGTAGATTATATGCATGAACGGGGGATTAGAGTTGGAATTCAGCTTGATCCTACGGAAGGAATACGTAAAGAAGAAGAAAGTTTTCAAAGTTTTATTGATGAAATGGGTTTGAAAAATGTTGATGTGGTTCCATTTAATGCTTTTGATAAAATGTTTATTATTAATTATTTTGAACAAATTGTTAACAAACTAACAGCTTTGGATATTGATTTCTTTTGGGTAGATTATAAAAAAGATCTTCCATCACTTCGAGCATTAAATTATTATCATATTCAAGACTTTAAACAAAATGAATATAAAAGACCACTTTTATTATCAAGAAATACTTTGGTAGCTGCTCATCGTAATGGTATTTTATATTCTGGTGAAACTAAAGTTGGATGGAATACATTAAAGTATTTACCATTTTATAATGCTAATGCAAGTAATATTGGTTTGTCTTGGTGGAGTCATGATGTAGGTGGTTTTAAAGACGGCGTTGAAGATGCAGAATTATACATGCGTTATGTCCAATTTGCAACCTTCAGTCCAATATTTAGATTTAGTGCTAAACGGGGTGTTTACTATAAAAGAGAACCATGGCGTTGGGATTACAAAACTTATAATATTGTTAAGTATTATACACAATTAAGAATGAAATTCTTACCATATTTATATACGGAAGCATATAAGTATGCTAGTAAGGGTATTCCTCTTATTCAACCACTTTATTATAGTTATCCAGAAACTTATGATGAATTGAATTTACAAAGTGAATACTATTTTGGCAGTGAATTGTTTGTTTGTCCGATTACCGCTCCGCAAGATTCTGTCATGAATCGTTCTGTTAAGAAAATGTTTTTGCCTGATGGCGTATGGTATGATTTTAAAACTGGTAAAAAGTTTATGGGTGGCAAGCGATATGTAACCTTCTATAAAGATGAAGATTATCCTGTGTTTGTTCGAGCTGGGGGAATTATTCCTCTTGCTAATATTACAACCAATTATAATTATTGTGATAATCCTGAAAGATTGGATATTCATATTTTTCCTGGTAAGAATAATACATATAATTTATATGAAGACGATGGTATTACTAGATTATATGAACAAGGATATTATATTTTAACTTCGATTGATTATAATTACATGCAAAACAACTATACAGTAATTATTCACCCATTAGAAGGAAAAACGGCTATTATTCCTAATACAAGAGATTATCGAATCATTTTTAGAAATACAAAGCAAGCTGATAAAGTGGAAGTCTTTATTAATAATGAAGACATTTCCTCAACAGCCAAATGTGATATTCAAGGAAATGATTTCGTTGTATTAGTTCCAGCAGTTGATACTACTAAACAACTTACAGTTAATTGTAGTGGTAAAGATATTGAAATTGATGCTGGAAGAATTATTAATGAAGATATAAACTCTATCATTAACGATTTAAAGATTTCAACTTCTTTAAAAGAAGAAATTGCTAAAATCGCTTTTGGTAGTATGGATATAAAGCAAAAAAGAATTGCTATTAAGAAACTTAAGTTAAAAGGTCTTGATCAAAAGTTTATCAGAATGTTTATGAAACTATATGATTATTTAGCTGAGATATAGTACTTTTTAATTAAAAACGAGGTGTTATAATATATGGAAAATGAAAAGAATAATGGAAACGTGGGTGTAGCTCAACCGGAAACGATGGATAGTCCAATTATCGATGGACCATTTTCAATGCCTATTCCAGAAGGAAGCGTCGAAAGCATTGAACCAGTTACTCCAGACATTCCTACGCCAGATACAGTAGAACCAAGTCCGGCTGAAAATACGGATGTTAGTGCTAATCAACCATCTGGTGTGGATAGTATTGATGCAAGTTCAGTAACAGATAGTACAGTTGTAAGTGAGCCGGTGCCAAGTTTAGAAACTCCTATTGAGGCGCCTGGTGTGCAAGAAGTTGTTTCTAATCCAGTGCCAGAGGTTAGTGTTGCTGGACAACCTGTAGTAACTAATGAACCCATTGCTTCTAGTGAAGTTAATCAACCCATAACTCCAGTCGAGCAACCGTCAAGTTCTTTACCAAGCGAAGCAGTTCCTAACGATACGGAAGTGTTTCAAGCTCAACAATTGGCACCAACTTCTGAACCTAGTGTGGGGATGGCTGCACCAGATAGTTTAGCGCAACCACCATTACAATTAGATCCCTCATTAAATGTTCAAGCCATTGAACCAGCTATTGATGAAATAAATGCTGCTAAGAAAAAGAAAAAAGGTAAAAAGGGTGGCGGAATTTTAGGTTTCTTTCTATTCATTATTCTACTTATCGCTGGAGGTTTGGCTTTTTATAAGTTTTATATTTTAAAGCCTGAAAAGAAATATGATAAATTCTTTGATGTTTACCAAAAAAATGTTGAAAACTTTTTAAAGGCGACGGTAACTCCTATTGAAAAAACGATGATGGTAAGTGGAGATTTGGCTTTTGAATCTAATTATGAAGAATTAAAGGGTATTAATTCATTTGATTTAAATTATAAAATAGGTGTTGATTTTGAAAATGAGAAATTAGAAATGCAAGGTAAATTGGCAGAGAATAATCGTGAGGTATTTAATGCTATTACTTATTTGGTAAATAATAAATTATACCTTTCTTCTTCAAAAGTATATGATAAACTTCTTATGATTGCTGACGTTGGCGATCAAATTGATATTTCAGAGATTTTCAGTCAAACTAAACCAAGTGATATCTCATATATGATAAATAGTATTAATACTTATATGATTAAGGCTTTGGAGAAAGCTGATTATAGTTCCAAAGAAACCAAAATAGATATTAATGGTAAAAGTATATTTGTTTCAGATAGTATTTTAACTATAAATGAGAAGAATTATCAAAGTATTTTAAAAGCTTTTGCTGAAGGCATGAAGAATGATACAAAACTAATTGAAGTTTTAAGTTCAATTAGTGATACTGATAAAGATACTATTATTGCATATATGGATACGATAGGTTCTGATGTTGAGTGCTCAGAGGATGTTGAATGTACTGATAATATACCAAGGCCATTTGAAACAAAGATTGAGTTGTATACTGATTTAATTACAACCAAATTTGCAGGATTAAAGGTATCTAGAGATAATGAGACAGTTATTGATTTAGTTTATGACGATCAAACTGTTATTCTTAAAGGTAATAATTATAGTTTAAAAGCTATATCCACTGATGGCAAAAAATACGATGTAACATTGTCATTGGGTGATGAAGAGTATACAGCAACAGTTACCAAAAATACTGAAAGCAATTATACTATTGAAACAATTATCCAAGAGGTTAATGTTAAAGTGACTATTGGCTATGAAGTAAGTGAGACAGTTATTACTAAGAATATTGGTCTTGAAGCCAAATATGAAGACATTTATTTCAAAGTTAAATATGATAGTAAAACAGAGTATAATGTGGAAATTGCTAATATTGATATCAATAATGCGGTAGTATATGACCAATTAAGTGATGAAGAAAAAGAAAAAATAATAACTAATATTGACAAAGCAATAGATGATTCGGCATTATATAAAGACTTGTATGATATGTTTAATCCATCTTATCAAACACCTGATTACTCTGTAACAGATGTACCGGCTGCATGTAGTTATGCAACATGTGATAATTGTTCAGGTAATACATGTGAATGTGAGTATCTAGATGAAGATTGGAAATTAGCCACTGTTACTTGCCCTAGAAATTACTAATACTTATTGTTTTTCTTAATCAATTATTATATAATCATACGTAAGCAGATGAAAAAAGAGTAGTAAAAAACAATTATTATTTAGAGAGTTAATGGTTGGTGAGAATTAATTAATAATGTTTTTGAACTTACTTTTGGATGTAATGGGGTGATTCCCTTATCAATTTATGAGTCAAAAATAAAGGTGGTACCGCGGGTTTATCTCGCCCTTTGGTAGCATCTTTTTTTATTGGGAGGAGTTATGGACAAAGAAACAATATATGTTGCTCTAATTGGTTTTGCGATTATGGTTTGTTTTTTCTATTATCATAATTTATTTAAGTTAAACAAGAAGAATAAAAAAAAGAAAAAGCACAGTGATATTATGGAAATTAGATATTTAAGCATTACCGCCAATATTAATAAAGAATTATTAATGCATCGTCGTTTTTTGCTTCTTTTTGGGATTATTAATGCTTTTATTGTAGACATAGTATTTGTAATTGTTATGGTAATCAAGGTACCTATCTTTATTAAATTTGTCCTGGGTTTATTTTTATTCTTAGGATTAATATATAGTATATATGGTATTTTAGGTAAGATTTTAGTTATGAAAGGATTTGAAAATGATGAACACAAAAGAAATTGAAATCAAATGGCAAAAATATTGGAAAGAGAATAATTGCTTTAAAGCAATAAATGGTAGTAAAAAGCCACCATACTATATTCTAGTAGAGTTTCCATACCCTTCGGGAGCAGGACTTCATGTAGGCCATGTTCGTAGTTATACAGCCCAAGATGCTAAGGCACGAATGAAAAGACTACAAGGTTATAATGTCTTGTATCCAATGGGTTGGGATGCTTTTGGAGCTCCGGCTGAACAATATGCGATTAAAAATCATATTCATCCCAAAGAAGCAGTTCAAGCTAATATCAAGACTTTTAAAGGTCAAATGGAGTCTCTTGGTTTCTCATTTGATTGGGATCGTGAATTCTCAACAACGGATCCTGATTATTATAAATGGACGCAATGGCAATTTTTAAAATTCTATAAACATGGAATGGCATATAAGGCAACGATGCCCGTTAATTGGTGCGATACGTGTAAGACTGTTTTATCTAATGAGGATGCAGCAGGTGGTGTATGTGAGAGATGTGGTAATCCGGTAGTTCAAAAAGAAAAATCCCAATGGATGTTAAAAATGAGTGAGTATTCAGAAGACTTACTAAAAGGTCTTGATGATACGAATTTTGCAGATCGTGTTAAACTTGGTCAAATTAATTGGATTGGTAAATCTTCAGGTGTTGAGATGGATGTTGATATCGTTGGTGGTGGTAAATTTTCTGTTTTTACAACCTGTATTGAAACTGTTTATGGTATAACGTTCTTTGTTATTGCTCCGGATGGTAAACTTGTTCAAGAATTGATGCCTCGCATTGAGAATAAAGACGAAGTTAATAAATACATTGAAGAATCTTCGAAAAAGAGTGCGATGGATAGAACTGAACTTAATAAAGGTAAGACTGGCGTTGAAGTTAAGGGGATTAAAGCAATTAATCCGATTAATGGTAAAGAAGTTCCGATTTTCTTGGGAGACTTTGTTTTAGGAGATTATGGAACGGGTGCTGTTATGGCAGTACCAGCTCATGATCAAAGAGATTTTGAATATGCTAAGGAACACAATCTTGATATCGTTCAAGTTATCGAAGGTGATGTTTCAACTTGTGCGTTGGAAAAACATGATTATTTAGGCAAAGGTATCAAACTAATGAACTCCGAAGAATTTACGGGAATGACTGTTGAAGAAGCTAAGGAAGCCATCACTAGTAAACTAGAAAAACTTGGTATAGCTCGGAGAGTAAATAATTATAAAATGCGGGATTGGATTTTTTCTCGTCAACGTTTCTGGGGTGAACCAATTCCAATGATTAATTGTCCTCATTGCGGATGGGTTCCTATGAATGAAGAAGATTTACCATTGTTATTACCGGATGTAGCTGAATATGAACCAACAGAAAACGGTGAAAGTCCACTTGCTAAAATAGAATCATTTGTGAATTGTAAGTGTCCAAAGTGTGGTGCGGATGCTAAAAGAGAAACCGATACAATGCCTAACTGGGCTGGTTCAAGCTGGTATTTTTTAAGATTTATGGATGCTCGTAACCAAGAAGAGTTCGCTTCGATGGAGGCCATGAAATATTGGCAACATGTTGATTGGTACAATGGTGGTATGGAACATACTGCAAGACACTTATTATATGCTCGTTTCTGGGTACAATTCTTATATAATATTGGATTAGTACCTCATAAAGAAATGATTTGGACAAGAGTTAGTCATGGAATGGTTCTTGGTTCAAATAATGAAAAAATGAGTAAAAGTAAGGGAAATGTTGTAAACCCAGATGATATCGTTAATGAATTTGGGGCAGATACTTTACGTTTATATGAAATGTTTATGGGTGATTATGAACAAGATGCACCATGGAGTACTGATTCTCTTAAAGGTTGTAAGAGATTTATTGATAAAGTTATTAAATTAAAAGATATCATGACATCTGATGATAATTATTCTAAAGATCTAGAGATTATTCAAAATCAAACAATTAAAAAAGTTACAAATGATTTAGATAATATGGCTTATAATACTGCTGTATCGGCATTGATGATTCTAACTAATAAATATCAAGAACATCAAACAATTACGAAAAAAGATTATACATTATTACTTACTTTATTAAATCCTATCGCTCCCCATATTACTGAGGAATTAAATGAAATGATAGGAAATACGCCAATTGTTAACTTTACATGGCCTAAACATGATGATAACAAAATTGTAGACAACACGTTTACATTGGTTGTACAAGTTAATGGCAAAGTACGGGGAAAGATTGAGGTTGAAACTGGTATTTCTCAAGAAGAAATAGAAACGATTGCTAAAGATCTTGACAATGTTAAAAAGTTTATCGAGGGTAAAGAGATAGTTAAAACAATTGTAGTGGCTAATAAATTGGTTAATATCGTTGTACGATAAAAAGAGCACTTTTCAGTGCTTTTTTGTTTGACAATTATTTGAATATGCATTATCTTTATAATAGGTGAGAGTTATGAATGAAAAGAAGATTGATATTAAGTATTTTTATATCGCTATAGTAATTTGTTTATTACTTGGTGGTTGTTTATTCTTTGCTCTTCGTGATAATGCTAAAAATGCATCGGTAAACAATGTAATTCCCGATAATAAAATAGATAACGAAACTGTTAGTAGTGGAGCAGACGATGAAGAAATTTCTGAAGAATCATTAGATATTGATTATGAGTTAATGTTTAATGTTTTTGCGGGCATAATTGATATGATGGGTTCATATCCAACACAAAATATCGTCAGTAAAAGTGAATTATCACAAGATATTGAATTCATTATTGCTCAATGTCTTTTGACACAAGATGATTATACTGACTCTGAAGAGATGGCTGATTTTAATGATGAAATTGCTAAATATCGTACAATAAAACAATCAGTATTAAAGAAAATTGTTAAGGATTATTTCAATGAAGACTTTAATTTACCAAAAAGTTTTACTATTTTTCCATACAATTATCAGTTGGTAGGGGATAATTATGTTGGTGAAGCTTTCATTGGAGGTGTTGAAGGTTTTCCATCTTGGAATTATGAAGTTGATACCTATAAAGCTACGAAAACCAAACTTTCTATAATTGGGTATGCTTATTTTGAAGATTTTGGTCAAATTTGTGTTGATGAACCATGTAATAATGTACTTGAGGGTGCTGATTATAGAAATGTTCTTAATTATAAGGATTCTTTAACTAAGATAACGGTTAATTTTGATCGTTATGGAGATGCATTTAGATTTGCAAATATTACAAAGGGTGAATAAAATCATCCTTTTTTTGACATAATATGACACCATAACAGTGGTACTCTTAAATGGGTGATGTTATGAAAGTAAAAGTATTTGATGAAAATCATGAAAAGGATTTGGAAGCGGCCGTGAATAGTTTCTTAGATGAAAATAATTGTGATATAATAGACATCAAGTATCAGGTGGCAATTTCCGTTTGTGGTGAGGAACAGATTTATTGTTTTTCTGCGATGATAATTTATTACTAAATAATATACATATTGTTGGCTGGAGAATCGTAATCATCTGTGGTTTGCATATTATTGCTTTCTAATTTGCTTAAACGATGTTCAAGCCGATTGACTTGTCTTTCAATTTTGGCAAGTCTCTCCATTAATTCATTGTTGTCACTATTGATAGGTATATTACCGGCATAAAAAGAATTCATTGCATTAGTGTTTGGAAATGGATTGTTGGCAATCATGGGATTATAATTTTGATAGTTCATGTTATTATCCGTAAAGAAAGCATTTCGATTTTTTCTCATAGTAATTCCTCCCTAATGTAATATATGTTAAAGAAAGAAGTTGATGAATATGCGGATGCGCAATCCTAAATATAAAGATGAAGTTTTAAATAGTTGTGATTTTTATTTAGATGAAAATCTTTTTAATAATCATCATGAAATAAGAATGGAGATAGGAATGGGAAAGGGCGATTTTCTTTTGAACATGGCTCTTAAATATCCTGATATTAATTTTATTGGAGTAGAAAAATATTCTTCAGTAGCATCGGTAGCCATTAAAAAAATAGCGGAATATCATCTTCCTAATATCAGAGTTTTTGTAGGTGATGCCTTAAATTTGCCGATGTTCATCTTTAATCAAGTTAGTTTGATATATTTGAATTTTTCTGATCCATGGCCAAAAGCAAGACATGAGAAAAGGCGGTTAACTCATGCTAATTATTTACAATTCTATGATAAATTATTTAAGAGTAAGGCTCATATTATCATGAAAACAGATAATGATGATTTATTTGCTTTTAGTGAACAAAGTTTTGTTGACTATGGTTATCATATTATAAAAAAATCTTATGATTTGCATAGAGAGAATTTAGATAATGTGGAAACAGAATATGAAAAGAAATTTGCTGGTAAAGGATATTTAATCAAATATATAGAGGTAGAAAAATAATCATTATAATGATATAATACTGTTGGTGTTTTTATGAAAATAAAGCAAATGTTTTTAGTCGTATTAATGCTCTTTATGTGTGGTTGTCAAACCCTAAATAAAACGAGTGTTGATGATATAATAAATGGCTTTGCTAGTGACATTAAAAAAGTTAATACATATCGGACAGGTTATAGTTATTATGTTCCTACAGGTTTAACTGTTAGTGAATATAGTTTATATAACGAAATTTTAGAAGCCGATGACATGACTTTTTATTTTTACGTTGATTTAATTAGTTATTTTAATAAGGTTGAATTTGAATATACAAAGAATGAATCCGCTTATTATTCCACAAGCTTAAAAAAAGATAAAAAATTTGGATATTTAGAGATTAATTTAAAAGAAAATGACCAATATTTGATTGAAATTATGTTTAATTATGCTAAAATAGAAGTAATGGTAGATAAGCAAGATATAAAGCGGGCATTGAGTTATGCTGTTACCATTTTACGTAGTGTGGAATATAATGATGTTATAATAAATAATATGCTAAATGAAAATATTTTGAGTTATCAAGAAGAGACATACAATATCTTTAATACGACTAGTGATGAAGTTAGTAATTATTTGAAAGCTGTGGAACAAGATCAATATGTTGAAGAAGAACAAATTAAAGATATTGATTTAATAAATTAGGAAGGTGAAGTCAATGAAATTGTTTCAAAAAATAAAAGAAGCCTTATTTGAAGAGGAGGAATATACCGAACAAATAAAGATTACTCCTGAAATGCGTAATGAAGCTACACCAGTAAAAGAGGTTAAAAAAGAAGAAATAGAAAAGCCTGTAAAAAAGGATTCAGTTGAGCCCAATCCAGTTGTGGATCATAGCAAGGAAAAGGTTCAACCTGCTGCTCCTAAAGAAGAGGCGGTGAGTGAAAGAGAATTGTTTAATACTAAGTCAGATTTTCCATTCTTTGATTTTGATGAAAAAGAATTTGAAAAACAAAATAGTATTGAACAACCGAAACCTCAACCTGCAGAAAGGGTAAGGCAAGCCAATGTTTTAGAATATGAAAGAAAAAAGAAAACAGAACGGCGCACAGATTATGGTAGATACGAGAAGATAGAAACAGTTGAAACGACAGAGAGAAGAAAGTTTAAACCTTCACCAATTATTTCACCGGTATATGGTATTTTAGACAAAGACTATGTTAAAAGTGATATCATGCAAAGACAGAATAGCGATCATGTAGATCTCCAGGCAGTGCGAAATAAGGCTTTTGGTGAAAAACATGAGGATATGCCAGCACCAGTTACTACATATTATGAAGATCGTGAAACCGTAACAATAACGGAACCTGCTGAAAAGCAAAAGAAAGTTAAAACAATTGATGAACTTTTAGAAAATACTGCTGATGTGGCATTAGATATTGATTCAGAAATTGAAAATATGGATAATACTATCGAGGGTAGTAATGAAACTCAAGAAGAAAAAAATCAAACAACTAAAGAAATTAAGGTTTCTGAAGTTGAAGATACTTTAGAAAATGACTTGTTTGATTTAATTGATTCGATGTATAGTAATAAGGAGGATGAAGAGTAATATGGATTTAGCGCATTTTTTACCAATTATTGTTTATATTTTATTAATAGTATTTTTAGTAATTTGTATTATTATTGGTATTAAGGTCGTAAAAGCAATGGATAAAATTGATCGAATTGCAGATAATATTGAAGGTAAAGTAAATTCATTAAATGGTATATTTAGTGTAGTTGACAAAACCGCTAATAGATTGAATGCAGCTTATGATAAGACTTCTGGATTATTTTCTAAAATAGTTTCAAAAGTTGCATCAATAAAAAATAAAGGAAAGGATGAGGATGAATATGAGTAAGAAAGGAAAGTTTTTATTAGGCTTGGGAGCAGGCTTAGGTCTAGGATTATTATTTGCTCCAAAGAAAGGCGAAGAGACAAGAAATGATCTTAAAAAGAAATGTGGTGAGCTTTTAGAAAACATTAAAAAAATTGATGTTAAAGAAGTAAAAGAAAATATTACGGAAAAGGTAATTGAACTACAAAATGAACTTCGCGAACTTGATAAAGAAAAAGTAAAAGAAATTGCCGTTAAAAAAGGCGAAGCTATTAAGAAAAAGGCTGATGAACTTGTTTCTTTAGCAGTTAACAAAGGTACACCTGCTGTTCAAAGAGCTGCTAAGGATGTTAAGGAAGCAACAGTAAAGGTGTTAAAAGAATTGACTGAAAAACTTGAATTTTCTGAAAAGAAAGAGACAAAAAATACTAAAAAGTCTGAAACAAAAAACAACCAATAAAGGTTGTTTTTTTAAATAACTAAAATTCTTGATATATGTATCATAATAATATACAATATAGGAGAATAGAGGTGTCTATGAAAAAAAATAATATTATACTTTTTGTTATGGCGGTAGTTATGTTGTTAACAATGATTACATTTGCTACGTATGCCTACTTTGCCACCGGTAATTTAAATATCACGAATGTAGCAAATGTTAATACGTTGACTGAGCAAAATAACATGGTATTTGATACGCTTGGTGGTGGGATGACACTAAATATTACTGCTGCAAATATGGTGGAGGCTAAACAGGGTAATGTCGCTGCGAATAATTCAACAACTTTAACGGTTAATTTTACCCCAAATACTGATTATAGTATGGTGTGTACATATGATATTGTGTATGAATGGACATCAACTGATAAATATACAGCCCATACAAGTGGAGTAACAGGTAATGAATTTACGATACAAGGAACACTTGCCATTAATTCACATGTAAATGAAGGAACGAATAGTATTTTTAGTGAAAAAGATTTATCAGCTTTAACATACACGAATAATGCTGCAACGGTTGTTAGGGGAGCTGAGATTGATGGAACAGGAAGTACCACTAGTACCGCTGTATGGACACTATCAAGTAAGTTTTATAATGTAGGAGCAGATCAAAGTGGCTTATCAAATAAAACCTATTCAGGTAAATTTAGGATAGATAATGTGTCTTGCGTTGCGGGAAACATTACTCCTTCAGGTCCAACTGGTTATTGGTTTCCAGCAACTTCATCTATTTTTAATGATATGTCGACCATGCAATACGAGCCAGGATATTCTTTTCCTGCATATGATGGTACATTAAAAAGTAATGGGGCAGCAACAAATCATAATGTATATATAGGCCAAGATAGTAGTAAATATTATGCGTGTGCGACTATCCAAGGCCACGAAGTATGTTTAAGTCAACCATATACAAAATATGGCTTATCGGGACATATAAATTGTCCTAGTACCGATTGTAGTTTTACAGTGGCTCAACAAACAAGCGCCAAGCAGATATTATATCAAGCCTTTATCGATGCAGGAATATCAATAAATATTGATAGTAATTGTATGACAGGTGATGACTGGATTGATTGCTATGTCGGTGAAATTGGATGTAGCATTACTAGAGAGGGACTTATCTACTGTTATGATAATAATCCTGGTGAGCCATGTGGCGTTGATTATAGTGGTTACGCAGGATGTGCTTATTAAAAAAACACCTTATCGATATGATAAGGTGTTTTTTGTTACCTAAAATAAATAAATATAAATAGGGCAAGTAGGAAACAATAAATTGAAAAGTATTGTAGTTTACCTTTTTTAACCCACGATGCTAACCATTGATATGAGAAATAGGTTATTATTCCTGCGATGATGGCACCAAGAGAATATGGCATTAATAAACTAATTGTATTTGGAGAAGATATTAAATCTTTCATTCCTAATACCATAGCTCCAAGACTAACAGGGAAATAGAGTATAAATGTATATTTTAGTGCCGTGTCTTTTTTGAATTTACACATTAAACAAGCGACTAGAACAGCACCACTACGTGAAATACCTGGCATAATTGCAATAGCTTCGAATAAACCAATAATGATGGCATCTTTTAATGTTATTTCATTATCGTCTTTATTTCCTTTGATATTTCTTACAGAGAAAAGACATATGGCGGTAATTAAGAAAGCTATTCCTAAAAAGTATAAACTAGATAGTTTGGTTTCAATCATATCTTTAAATAGAAAACCCGTTATAATAACAGGAATAGTACTAACGACAATATATATGCAGTATAAGAAACTATTCTTTTTACTTTTATCTTTTTTAAAAATAAAACTTAGAAAGTTTTTAATTAATATGATGACATCTTTTCTAAATAAGTATAATATTGCTAAGAAAGATCCAAAATTACATACTATTTCAAAATTTAAATCATTAAACATATTAGTATTAAATATTGATTTAAATAATGTCATATGTCCACTTGAGGAAATCGGTAATGGTTCAGTAATTCCTTGAATAATTGCTAATATAATATATTTTATTAAACTCATACTATCACCTTATTAAATTATATAATATATTTCTAATTTTATAAATAGAATTATAGTAAATGAAGAGAGTTCTTATATATTTATTGGGATTTATTTTGTCTATCATGGGATTGTTTTTTTGTATTTTAAACTTAAATTTGCTTACGGCAGGGTATAGTTTTGGAAAATATGTTAAATTTATTATTAGTAATATTGAATGCAATATCTTGTTGATAGGCGCATTTTTAATAATTCTGGTTTATGAAAGGGGATAATATGCAAGTAAAAAGTATTAAACTTAATTTTATGAGTAACTATTATATGTTTTATGATTGGTTAAGTAGTGATTCTATTACAGAATTTAAAAATGTAAATGTTTATCGTGTGGATAGTCAGACGCTAAGTGACTTTTTGGAATATAATGTAACTATTCTTAAAAACTCGATTTATTTGCCGAATAAACCACTTCTTTTTAGTGATACTTTTAGTTATGTGGGTATTATCTTTGATCATAAGGGAAAAAGTATTCTTAAAAGTTCCTTATCTTTAGAGGATGAATTTAAAATTAGTAAACAAATAGGGGATCTTAGATTAAGTAAAATACCATATCATAAATCTCTTAAAGATAATTTGGATTCTGACTTACGTCTTAATCATGAAATTAAACAAACGATTATTAATGAACTAGATGACATTGCTAAAGAAAATAATACTGATAAGCTAACTTATTACTATTATGAATGGTTTAATGTAGCCAAAAAAGATGAGAAACAGATGCTCAAAAAAATGTATGCTAGTGTGAATAATATTACAGAAAAAGAAATATATATATGTGATTTAATTAAGAAAAGTAATAAAGTAGTATAATTTTTTACTTATTATCCATCTTATAAATGGAGGAATAATGAAAAAAATATATGATGTATTAATACTGTTATTGTTGATTATTTGTTTAACTGGTTGTGGTCAAACGGCCAAGATGGCTGTGACAGATTACTTAGATAAATATAATTCTTTAGATGCTGGAGTTTTAAGTGATATGTATAATGTAGTCGATACCGAAAATATGTCTGAAGATGATAAAGAAACTTATTTAGCTATTTTTAAAAAACAATATACAGATATGCAATATGAAATATTAGATGAAGAATATGATGGTGATGAAGCCATTATTAAAGTGAAAATTACTGTTTATGATTATTATAAAACGCAGAAAGAAACGAGTTATTATTTAGCTAATAATGCGGACGATTTTAATGATGAAAATGGTGTTTATGATGTTTCTAAATATATGAAGTATAAGTTAGAAAAAATGAAAATGACCACCGATAGAGTGGATTACACGATAGATTTCTACGTCTTTCGTAGAGATAATCGTTGGGAAGTTAACAGTTTATCTAATGGTGATTTAGAAAAAATTCATGGTATATATAATTATGAATCCTAAGCGGATTCATTTTTCTTTACTATTCATTTATTTTGTCCTATAATTATAATAGGAAGGGTATGATTAGATGGATAAAGGTAAGATGATTCCTATTATAATTGCTGTATTTCTTTGCTTTTGCGCCATAGGAATGTATATTATTAATAAACAACATAATAAGAGTTTATATAGTAAACTGATTGTTAATTATCAGGGAGAAGATGTTGTATATGATGATTTAGTAGTAGATAAAACATTTACTATTGAGAATGTTAATTTTTATGTGTCATCTGTCCAAAAAGATATGATTGTTTTAACAACTGATAGTTATGTTAAAGTTAATTTAAAAAGTTTATATGAATTTAAAATAAATGTTAATGAATTTGCTAATGTTTGTTTCAGCAGTGGTAATTGTGCTGATTTTCGTTTAGCGTGAGGTAGCCAATGATAAAAAGTGTAATATGCATTACTACAGCTGTTTTTTTTATTGTTATTAATACAATCATTCTCTTTTTAAAGCCTGAATTTACTTATGCGATCAATGATGAAAGTGATTATTGTCTTTATTATCAAAAATGGATTCGCTCTGTTATTTTTATGGCAACAATCATCATCGCTTTATTCTGTATTTATTTTTCTGTTAATCTATATCATATTATTGGGTACATGCTTTTATTTGTCGAGTGTGTTACTGTAATTATCTATGCACTATGTAAATATAAGGGTATTACAGTATGTGGAAATAAAATTAAAGTACAAAGGCTGTTTAGGAAGGATTTAAATATTACTTTTAATGATATTAAAAATGTATTATATGTTCCTAATGCTAGACTAGTTATAAATGTTAATAATAATGATTCATTTGATGTTTCATTTAATTCAGAAAATTTTCATAAATTTTATTTGAATTTAATAAAAAAAGATGTTCCATTTAAAACTGGTAAAATTCCTGCGAGTGATAATTATGTTTACATTAGTAAATATGATATGACTATTCATTTCCCAGATAAAATGTTTAGAGAGTTTTATCAAAGTCCTACATACTTAAGACACAGTAGGTATTTATTCTCTGCTCGTAGTTTAGAAAATCATGAACATATCGAGGGCTATTATAAAGAATCTTCGAAAGATTTAAAAGAATTCGAAGAGATTATTGAAACTGATTTAGGCGTTAATGGTTTTAAAGTAATTGATAGTTCTAAAGAAAAGATTGCTGATTTTGATTTTACTATTATCAGAGCTGTCAATAACGATGATAACAAATTGTGTCGTCGTGCTTATATTTATCAAGATATCAATAATTATTTTGTAATATATGCTGATTGTTTATCTGATAATGAGGAAGAATTTGCCAATAAGATAAATAATGCCATTCAAGTAATGGTATATGCCGATACTAAGTATCGTTATGCAAAAATAGAACTGTAGATGAGTAATCTACTTTTTTATTTGGAATAATGGCTTTTTTTTGATAGAATAAAAGCGTGGAGGTTAATGATGATTCTTATGAAAAAGAATTTGATATTAATTGTAATTAACATTTTGTTGTTAGGATTTGTTTTACAAGCAACTAATAACAATGATGAATTGTCGCAACAAGAGTTTGAAATTGGTAAAACATATGTTGATAAAGATAATAAAGATAATAAGATTGTTTTATATGGAGATTATTCCGTTGATGTTATAAAATGCACAAAAGAGTGTACTACTTATTCTGGATTTTTTTCTATCGAAGATAATCTTTTGAAAATTATGACTCAGGAAGAAACGGCTTTTTTCAATATTCAGGATCGTAATACGTTTAAAAATGATAGTCATGTTTTCATTTTAGAATAGTATTCATAAAAAAATTAGTTTGAATAAACTAATTTTTTTTATCAATCATTATTTGCGAATATCTTTTTGTTTCAAGATTATTTAAATTTAATCCGAGTTTTTGGGCATTTTTTAATAATTCATCATATTCTTCTGGAAAATTAGTTATTGATTTTTTGACTTCTATTTCAATAAAATATCCTAAGTTTTCCACATTATCTAAAGCTACTTCGTATTTGTCTAGGTAGGTATATATTTTTCTTACTTTTTTGACTTCGATTATTTTTTTTAAACCAAGTATTTCAAAGATTTGTTTTAGGTTATCCTTATTATCAATTTCTACTTCATATTCTTCACAATACATTTTACTATTAAGATTCTTGTAGGTTAAAATATGTTTACTACCAGTCGATCTTATTCTTAGTGTTTTATTTACATTTGTTTTTTTCATATAATCTGATTGGTAGTAAATATCATGAAGTTTAGTTTCTAAAAGAAATTGGCATTTATTATTTAGTGAATCATTTAAACTATTATATTCTTTGGGAGATAGTCTAATTTTTAATTCCATTTCTATATTATCTTTGTTATTATCTCCATATATCAAATAACTAGCGGAGCATTCTAATATTTCTGATAATTTGACTATCATGTCTAAACCTGGTTCAGTTCGATTGGATTCCCAACTAGAAACGGTTTTATCAGTTACATATAGTTTAGATGCTAATTCTTTTTGAGTTAAATTTTTCTTTTGCCTTAGATGACTAATTCTTTCTCCATAATTCATTTTTATCACCTGAATAAATTATAACATAGTAATTTTCATTTTTTTCTCTACATTTTGTAGAAATAAAAAATCCCTTATTTCAAGGGATTGTGTTTTTTAAAATTGGAGCAAGTGAGCAGAATCGAACTGCCGTCTCAGCCTTGGCAAGGCCGCATACTAACCGCTGTACTACACCTGCACATGAACTCATTGTAGCAAAAATAGGTGTAAAAAGCAACCAATAATTGATAAAAATTAAATATATTGGTATAATTTGATTGTAGAAAGGGATTTACAATTGAAGAAGTTATTAACAATTTTAAATAAATCAAAACGAAAAACGATTGAATATGTTATTACGAATCGGTTATTTCTATCATATCTAATAATGTCTATTATAGGAATGATTGTTGTTCGTCATGTTACAATTGGACGTGTTACAAGTATTTATCCATTCATAACGGATTTAGGATTAATCTTGGTAGTCGGAGCTATTGGATATTTTATCAAACCTAAGAATCAATTTAAGTACTTTTTTGCATGGATTTGTCTTTTTTGTTTAATGGAAATTGTTAATAGTGTTTATTATGTCTTTTATACATCATTTGCTTCGTTTGGTGAACTGGCTAGTATTTCCCAAGCTGAAACCGTAACAGGATCAATTTTAGAAAAAATAAGACTTTCTTACTTTGTATATATTAGTTTTCCAATTATTTTTTATCATGTTCATAAGAAACTAGCTGCTTCTTCGTACTATACATTTATTAGTAAAATCGAAAAGGGTAAAATAATGGTTTTACTTACTATTGTTATTGGACTAGCCTTTATAGGGATTTCCTTTTTAGGAGCAACAAAAACAGATTATTCACGTCTTTCTAAACAATGGAATCGTAATTATATTGTGGAGAGATTTGGTATTTTTATGTATCAATGCAATGATTTATTTCAAACTTTAAGACCAAAGTTTAGTAGTTTGTTTGGTTATGAAGATGCACGTCTTTTATTTGATAATTATTTTGCTTCGAATGAAAGCAAAGAATATAAAGAAAAGAATAAATATACAGGTATTTTAGAAAATAAGAATATTATCTTTGTCCACATGGAAAGTATTCAAGATTTTGTTATGGACTTAAGTTTTAATGGAGTAGACATTGCTCCGAATGTCAAAAAGTTAGCTAATGAAGGAATGTTTTTCTCTAATTTTTATCCTCAAGTATCAACAGGTACTTCTTCGGATACAGAATTTACATTATTATCAAGTTTAATGCCTGCTTCATCAGGAATCGTCTTTGTTAGTTATTATAATCGTAATTATTTAACGATTCCGAAAATTCTTCATAATGAAGGTTACTATACGTTTAGTATGCATGGTAACTTAGTTTCTATGTGGAATAGAGCCAAGGCTCATCCATCACTTGGTTATGAAGGTTTATATTTTTCTGAATCATTCAATTATACTGAGGATGATGTTATTAATCTAGGTATTAATGATAAATTGTTCTTTGAACAAGCTATTCCAATTCTTGAGAATATTGAAAATGAGAATTCCAATTATATGGGTACAATTATTACACTTTCAAATCATTCACCATTTACATTTATTGAAAAATATGGGGAAGTAGATTTTTCTCAAACAATACAACAATATGATGAGAAAACGGATACCACAAATGAAATTACCACTAATTATTTAAGCGGTTCAGCTGTGGGTAATTATTTAACAAGTGTTCATTATGCTGATGCAGCCTTAGGAGAATTTATTGACTATATTAATAATTCTGATGCTTTTGATGATACGATATTTGTATTCTACGGCGATCATGATGCTAAATTAACTAAAAAAGAATTAAACTATTTATATAATTACAATCCTGAAGATGGCAGCGTTTACGTTGAGGGCGATGAAGAATATGTTCCTTATGATACTTTTGCTCATGATTTAAATAAGAAGACACCATTAATTATTTGGACTAAAAATGCTAAACTTAAATATACTTTCACGGGTGAAGTAGATTATTATATGGGAATGATTGACGTAGCTCCAACATTACTAAATATGTTTGGCCTTGAAAATCCTTATGCTCTTGGTCATGACATTTTTAACATTCGCGACAATAATGTTGTGGCTTTTCCTAATGGAAATTTTGTGACAAATATGTTATACTATAATAACTCAATAGGAGAGTACAAAGTAATTAATGAAAATACAATCATTGATGAAAATTATGTTACGGAAAAGAAAAAATATGTTGAAAATCTGTTAGATGTTTCAAATTCAATAATCGTTTATGATTTACTTAATGTTAGGGAGAATAATTAATGAAAAGAAAAAAAAGGGTGCGAGCTCTTTTAATAAAAATAATGATTATTGTCCTTCTGGGTATTGGAATTTTTGTTGTATATAAGAAACTTTGGTCATCTAAAAGCCAAAAAGTTGATGATATAAATGGCTATAGTTATACGATTGAAAAACGTGATACCAAGTTAATGAAGGAAAACTTTGATTTATTAAAAGAAGTCTTACAAAATAAAAATGTTGACTATGAGAAGTATGCTGAGTATTTAGCTAAACTTTTTGTCATTGATTTATATACTATTGATAATAAAGATAATAAATACGATGTAGGTGGTAGTGAGTATATTTATCCTGAAAAAGTAGCTAATTACAAATCCAAGGTTCAGGATACACTATATAAATATTTAGAAGATAAATCAGTTCGTAAACAACAATTACCAGAGGTTTCTTCGATTGAAATGGTATCTATTGAGGAAACAACATATGATTATAATGAAGAGAGTTATGATGCATATGAAATAGTTTTAACGTGGGAATATGTCGAAGAGGAAGATTATGATAGTGAAGCTTCAATTATCGTTATGAAAGATGATAAATATTTATATATTGTCGAATTTACGCCTGAGGTGGAATCATGAAAAAGATTTCTCGTAAATTAAAAAGAACAAATAAAATACTAAGATATCTTCTTTTGATAATATCTTTGGCATATATAGTTGGCTTTGTCTTTTTTACAAAAAATGTTATTGATTTAAAAGGCATTGAAAGTTTTATAAGATATGCTTTATTAGTATTCTTCGCCTTATATATAGTTTTTTATTTTTTGGTATCTTTAAGAAAACTAACTAAAAGAAAGTATATCTTTTTTATATTAACATCGCTTTTAACAATCATTTTTACTGTTTGCTTTTTTGTAGGATCATTCTTTATTGATACTTTAGTAGATAAAATATCTGACTTCAATGAGAAAGATAAAATTGAATATACTTCTTATTTAATCACAATGTATGATAATGAACTTGATGATGATAGCATCTTAGGTATGATTGATGATGATAATAATATTGAGGGAAACATTTTAGCAAAACAAATCATCAGTGATAATAAATTAACCCAAAAAGTAAAAAAATATGATTCTGAAACTAGTGATGCTTTTTTAACCATGCTATATGATTTGTATGATGGCGCGATTGATGGCATGTTTATTTCGAATAATTATGTCACTCTTTATAGTAGTGAAGAAGATTTTGGTAATATTGTTTCTGAAACAAAGGTTGTCTACCAAAAGAGTGGATTGTTTGATAATCAAGATGCTATTTCTGATAGTAATAAAACTTTAAAAGAACCATTTACGGTATTACTAATGGGTGTTGACTCTGAATACAATGGTTTAAATGCTAATGCAGCCTTTAATGGTGATACATTAATATTAGCAACTTTTAATCCTAAAACTTTAACAGCAACTCTTTTAAGTTTACCAAGAGATATTTATGTACCAATCGCATGTCGTCATAATAATTACGCTAAGATTAATTCTTCGGCTGCTTATGGAACTTCTTGTGTCATTAAAACGGTAGAGAATCTTACAGATATAACTATTGATTATTATTTCAAGATTAATTTTAAAGGGGTTGTAAGTTTAGTCGAAGCGGTTGATGGTGTTGATGTTGAAGTTCAAGCCCCAGATTATGAGTATAACCATGGACATTATTGTGATGGAAAGGTATGTGAACAAAATAGTAATCGGGAATGGGGTACAGAAACTATTTATATTGAACCCGGATGGCAACATCTAAATGGTGAACAAGCCCTTGCTTATGCTAGATGTCGTGGTTTATATATGGATAGTGACATCGCCCGTAATCGTCATCAACAAGACATTATTATGGCCATGGCAAGTAAGGCATTACATATTAAGAGTTATAACCATTTTAAACAAATACTAGATGCTATCAGTAGTAATATTGCTACGAATATGAATACTAATCAAATTCTATCTAGTTATAATATTTTTAAAGAAATGTTAACAAAAGTTGTTAAAGATGAAGACTTTGTTGATATTCAAAAGACTAAATTAGAGGTATATAATTTACCAGTTTATTTACCATCAGGTAATACAACTCAAGCCCTTGGTTATTATGAATCTAGTTTAAATGCTATTATTAAGGCAATGAAGATTAATCTTGAACTTGAAGAAGGGGAAGAAATAAAAACATTTAGTTATTCCTTAAATGAGGAATATGAAACTTCTCCAGTTGGTTTAGGATTAAGAACGGGTTCAAGTAATACTGTTCTAGCTGACTTTGTAGGTAAGACAAGAGAAGAGGCAGAGGAGTATTGTGATCAAATTAATTTAGATTGTTCATTTAAATATGTTGATGAAAATAGTAATTATTTTGATGAAGATTTGGATGAAGACTTAATTGCCACCCAAATTCCTCATGCAAATACTTTAATGAAGAATGTTGATGATGTAACGTTCTATATCAATGGTAAGTCAATAAAAAAGGCTGATCAAGATGATGAAGATGAAGATATTGTAATCGATATTGATGAATAATAAAAAAAAGGAAATCATTTTTTCCTTTTTTTATTTTTACCATTTGTTTTAGGATTCTTCTTTCTAGGTTGTGTTTTTTTCTTAGTTGGTCCTTTACCTTTATATCTATTATCTTGAGGTTTATTATTATTCTTTTTATGATGATGATTTTGTTTTTTCTTAATTGGTTTATTAATTTTAACTTTCGTTTTTTCAACAGGCTTGGTATCGGTAACCTTTTTGATTTTTGGTTCCTCTTTTGGTTCTGCAGGTTTAGTTTGCTTAGTTTGAACATTCTTGATTTTATGAATTCGTTTAGGATGTGAAGTAACAACTTTATGAACTTTTCTAGGAACAACTTTAACTACTTTATGACGTACAACTGGCTTATCTTTCTTACCGTAAACTAAATATAGTACGATTATAAAAAGTGTTAAAAGATACATACTTATTAAAACCATGAAAATAATATCTATTTTATCAAATGTTCTTCCCATAAAATCATCCTTTTTGAAAACTCGTTCTACTTATATTTAATCATATTCATAATTTTAGTCAAGATGTAAAACATTTTTTGCTAATTACTTTTTTACGTGATAAAATATGCCTAGGTGATTTTTATATGTTTAAAATCGTTAATTTAACCGCCAAAGTCGATAATCGTTTAATTCTAGATAATTTTAACCTTCAGATAAATGACGGAGAAATCCACGTTATTATGGGCCATAATGGTGTTGGCAAATCAACATTATGTAAAATTATTATGAATGATAGAAATTATGAAGTCTTAAATGGTCAAGTAATTTTTAATGGTGTAAATTTACACGAATTACCAACATATGAAATTGCTCGACAAGGAATAATGTTAATTAGTCAGAATCCTATTTCTATCGAAGGTGTAACTAATGCTGAGGTTTTAAGAACGGCACTTAGAGAAATGACAAATGAAAAGATAAATATTTTTGATTTTAATAAAAAGATGGAAGATATTTGTGATCAATTAAAACTTAGCAAAGATTTTATTCATAAAGATATTAATGTTGGCGCTTCCGGTGGCGAGCGTAAGAAAATTGAACTCTTACACATGGGTATATTGGAACCTAAATTACTATTACTTGATGAATTAGATTCTGGATTAGATGTTGATGCTATGCGTGATGTAGCAAATTTTATTAACGAATATCATAATAAAACTAAATGTAGTATTTTGATTATTACACATCATCCCAATATTATTAATTATATTAAACCTAATTTTATTCATGTGCTTGATCAAGGACATATTATTAAAACTGGTGATGCTCATTTAGCTGAAGAAATTGAGAATCACGGCTTTTTTGGTGTGAATGCTATGAGTGAAGAAGGCCAAGATGAATAAGATATATACGGATAAACAAGTTTTTAATATTATCGATGATAATAAAGATTTGACTTTATCTTTGAATGATGGTCAAATGGTAGTTATTAATTGTTTCTTTTATCAAATCAAAGATATGAATATTAATATTGAACAAAGTAATAATAGTTATTTAGTTATTAATTATGCTGGTTATGTTCATAGTGATGTAAATATTAATATGGACGTCAATGTCCTTGGTAATGGTAATAAGACAGTTATTAATGTTCGAACTATTGATGAAAAAAATCATGCTAATTTCAATGTTAGTGTTCAAGCCAATGAACATACTATCAACAATGAAATAGTTGAGGATCTAAAGGCTATTAATGAAGACGGAACAATTACTTTCATGCCAATTTTAAAAATAGATACTAATGAAGTGCAAGCAGAACATTATGCCACGATTGGTGGTTTAGATGAAAAAGAACTATTTTATTTAGAATCAAAAATGCTTAGTACCAAGACAGCTAAAGAGATTTTAAAGAAGAGTTTTATTTATAATTTATTTAGCGATACTTTTAAAAGTATGCTAGGTGAAGGAAAGGAAGAAGATGAATAGAGAAGATTTTCCTATGTTAAAAAATGATATCATTTATTTTGATAATGGTGCAACTAGTTTAAAACCAAAGACTGTTATTGATAAAATGGTTGATTATTATGAAAACTATAGTGCTAATGCTCATCGTGGTGATTATGATATATCTTATAAAGTAGATATGGAATATGAAAAGACACGTGATCTTGTTGCTAAATTTATTAATGCTCAAGACAAAGAAGAAATTGTTTTTACAAGTGGAACAACAGAATCTTTGAATATGATAGCAACAGGTTTTTTTGCTAATATTATTGAACCAAATGATGAGATATTGATTACGACATCGGAGCATGCTTCGAATGTTTTGCCATGGTTTAGATTAGAAAATGAGTATGGTTGTCATGTTAAATATATTCCTTTGGATAGTAATTATCATGTTACTTTAGATAATGTAAAAAAGGCGGTTACTCCTCAGACAAAGATTATTTCTCTTGCTCATATTACCAATGTTATTGGGGATATTAGACCGATTAAAGAGATATGTAAGTTTGCTCATGAACATGATATTTTTGTTGTAGTCGATGGTGCGCAAAGTCTACCGCATATTAAAGTTGATGTTCAAGATTTAGATTGTGATTTTACGGCTTTTTCTGCACATAAAATGTATGGACCAACAGGACTTGGAGTTTTATATGGCAAAAAGGAACTATTAGATAATTTAGAGCCAATTAACTTGGGCGGTGGAATGAATGAGTCTTTTGATAGTCCAATGGAAATTATTTTGAAAGATGTACCAACACGTTTAGAGGCTGGTACACCAAATATTGCTAGTGTCATTGCTTTTTCAGAAAGTATCAATTATTTAAATAAGATTGGTATGGATAAAATTAATGAAAGAGAATTGCATTTAAGAAATTACTTAGTTGAGAAACTAGTTAAAATTCCTCATATTGATATTATTAATTTAGAGGCTGATTCAGGTATTGTGACTTTCAATGTTAATGATATCTTTGCCCAAGATGTGGCTTATTATTTAAATAAATATAATATTTGTGTTAGAGCCGGTAATCATTGCGCTAAAATTCTAAAGAATAATACCAATGTTAATAATACTATTCGTGTTAGCTTAGCTTTCTATAATACAGAAAGTGAAATTGATATGTTAATTGAACTTTTAAAAGATAAAGATAAGATAATGAAAGAGATGATTTAAATGGATGATGAAGTAAAAAGAGAAATAATTCTAGAACATTATCAAAATCCTTTACATCGTCATAAACCTGAAAAGGATGGCTATGAAAAAGTTAATACAGCGAACCAATCTTGTATTGATAATTTAGATATCTATGTTGATATTCAAGATAAGATTATTAAAGATATTACTTTTACGGGAGAGGCTTGCGCTATTAGTATTTCTTCCACATCTATTATGATTCAAAATTTGATTGGTAAAACCGTTAAAGAAGCTTTAGAGTATATTGATAATTTTGATAAGATGATAAATGAGAAAGAATATAATGCTGATTTATTAAAAGATGCTAATGTTTATGATAATATCTATAAACAAAATTCCCGTAAATCGTGTGCTTTTTTACCTTATCGTGGTATTAGAGAGATACTTGCTAAATATTTAGAGGAGTAGTATAATAGCATATGAAAAACGAGGACCAAGAGGAGTAATTTACTATACTTTATTAGAGAGGAAAAGTCGTAGTCTGAAAACTTTTCTTAAATGATGTAGATGAAGGTAGCTTGAGCAGTTGCATATCTAAGTAAATAGGATATGATGTGAGTCGCATTAAGACACAGAGATATAAATTAAGGTGGTATCGCGGATGTTTTCGCCCTTTGGCAGCATCCTTTTTTTGTGGAGGAAAGATGAAATTATTTGATGATTACACCAAACAATTTGACTTTAGTAATGAGAAGATTGAATTAAAATATCATCATTCTTATCGAGTCCAAAAGTTATGTGAAATGATTGCTAAGAATTTAAAAATGAATGAAAGAGATCTTTATCTTGCTTCGATTACAGGTCTATTTCATGATATTGCTCGTTTTAGACAAATAACGGAGTATCATACATTCTTAGATAGTCAATCTTTTGATCATGGTGATGTTGGAGCCGATATTTTTAATAATGAGATAGCAAATCAATTAGATTTATCTGAGGAAGAAAGAATTATTATTTATAAAGCTATTAAGTATCATAATAAGTTAGCAATAGGTAATGATGTAAATGATCGTGAACTTATTTTCTGTCAAATTGTTCGTGATGCTGACAAAGTTGATATTTTATATTTATTTGCTACCAATGCTTCTTTACCTGGTAAGACCGATGGAGAAGTAAATAGTGATTGTCATCGTATCTTTATGAATAAACAATCTATTTCTCATGAATATGTAACTAATGGTACAGAAAAAAATGTTGCTGCTTTAGCATCTTTATGGGATATTAATTTTCCCATTTCGAAGCAAGTAATTAAAGAAAAAAAGTATTTTCAACAAATTGAGAAAATGCTTAATCATGAAATATATAATAAATATTTCAAACTAATTTATGAAGATTTAGAGGTAGAGTAAATGTTAGATACAAAATATAATCATACAAAGGTTGAAGAGGGAAAATACGATAATTGGAAAAAGGCTGGATATTTTACAGCTGGTGATGTTACAAAAAAGCCTTATGCAATTGTGATACCACCACCTAATGTAACAGGTGTATTACACTTGGGACATGCGATGGATACTACTCTTCAAGATATAATTATTAGATATAAAAGAATGCAAGGTTATGATGCTTTGTGGCTTCCTGGCATGGACCATGCAGCGATTGCTACGGAAGCTAAGGTTGTTCAAAGACTTAAGAGTCAAGGAATTAATAAATACGAATATGGTCGAGAAAAGTTTTTAGAGGCTTGTTGGGATTGGACACATGAACATGCTGATGTAATTAGAGAGCAATGGGCTAAACTTGGTTTATCACTTGATTATAGTCGGGAGAGATTTACCCTTGATGATGGACTTAATAAAGCTGTAAATGAGGTTTTTGTTGATTACTACAATAAAGGATTAATTTATCGGGGTGAAAAGATTATTAACTGGGACCCTGAAGCACAAACTGCTTTATCCAATGAAGAAGTTATTTATCAAGATGATAAAGGTGCTTTTTATCACTTAAAGTATTTTATTGATAAAACAGATGAGTACTTAGATGTTGCGACAACAAGACCAGAGACATTATTTGGTGATACTGCAGTAGCAGTAAATCCTGAAGATGAAAGATATAAACACCTAATTGGTAAATATTGTATACTACCTGTATTAGGTAAAAAAATACCCATTATTGGTGATGAACATGCTGATCCAACTTTTGGTACAGGTGTTGTAAAAATAACTCCCGCCCATGATCCTAATGACTTTGAAGTTGGTGAAAGACATAACTTAGAACGCATTGTGGTTATGAATCCAGATGCGACGATGAATGAGAATGCTGGACCATACAAAGGCCTTACCCGTGAAGAATGTCGTAAAAAACTAGTTGAAGATCTTCAAAAAGAGGGGATTTTAATTCGTATCGAAGAAATCACTCACTCAGTAGGTCATTCCGAAAGAACAGGTGTTATGGTTGAACCATATTTATCAAAACAATGGTTTGTTAAAATGGAGACCCTTGCTAATCGTGTTCTTGAATTTCAAAAGGATAAAGAAAAGAAAGTAAATTTTGTTCCTTCGCGTTATGAAAAACATTTAAATCACTGGATGGAAATTCAACATGATTGGTGTATATCCAGACAATTATGGTGGGGTCATCGGATACCTGCTTGGTATAAAGGAGAAGAAATATATGTAGGAGTAGATGCTCCGAAAGGTGAAGGTTGGGTACAAGATGAAGATGTATTAGATACATGGTTTTCTTCAGCCTTATGGCCATTCTCAACGCTTGGTTGGCCAAATAAAAACACGGATATGGAAAGATATTTTCCAAATGATTGTTTAGTAACTGGTTTTGATATTATTTTTTTCTGGGTTGCGAGAATGGTTTTCCAATCCGAAGAGATCAATGGTGTTCGACCATTTAAAGATTGTGTTATTCATGGATTAATTCGTGATAAAGAAGGCCGTAAGATGTCTAAGTCTTTAGGTAATGGTATTGATCCAATGGATATGATTAAAGAATATGGAGCTGATGCCTTACGTTATTATTTAACAACTGATGTAGCAGCTGGTACGGATTTGAGATTTGATACAGAGAAAGTTAAAGCAACTTGGAATTATATTAATAAAATTTGGAATGCTTCAAGATTTGTTTTAATGAATATTTCTTCTTTAAAGAAGATTGAATTAGTCGATTTAAGTCCTGAAGATAAGTGGATTTTAACAAAATATAATAAAGTAATAAAGACTATTACTAAACATATGGATAAATATGATTTTAATATTGTTGGAACAGAATTATATAATTTTATTTACGATGATTTTTGTTCTAATTATATTGAAATGGCTAAATATACTATTGGTAAGGATTCTACAAAGTCTGTCTTATGTTATGTTTTAACAGGTATTTTAAAAATGTTACATCCATTTATGCCATTTGTAACTGAGGAAATATATCAATTATTACCAATCAAAGATGCAGAAAGTATTATGATATCTAAGTATCCTGAATATAATAAAAAACAAATCTTTATTATTGAAGAAGATTCCGTTAATGATGCAATTGAATTTATTAAATCATTTAGAAATGTTAAAACAGAGAATAGTATGACTAAAGATTTAAAAGTTATGTTTGATACTGAAGATGATAATTCTTTGATTGTTAAGATGTTAAAACTTGAAGATAATATTGTTAAAGAACCATTAGGTTTAAGAGCATATAGGGTATTTTCAAGTAAAGTTAGAGCAACTATTTTTTACGAAAAAATTGAAACAGAAGCAGATAAAGCCTTTAGAGAAAATCAAATTAAGTCTTTAGAAGAGTCAATTCAAAAAAGAGAAAAATTATTAGCCAATGAAAATTATGTTAATAAAGCACCAAGTAATGTTGTTGAACTTGATCGTCAAAAATTGGTTGAAGAAAAGAAAAAACTTGAAGAACTTTTAAAAAATTAAAAGCACATAGTAAAAACTATGTGTTTTTTTAATAAAATATAACTAGTTTGATATTTTAGTTAAATTTAATATTTATGATTGCCAAAATTATTTAATAAGAGTAAAATCAATGATAGAGAAAGGAAGTTTTTTATGGAAGAAAGTAAGAAATATACTAAAATTTATTCTTTAATATTAATTGCATCAATATTTGCAGGATGGCAAGTAATGTTACTTGTAGCGGTTTTGCTTCTATTATTTGGTAAAGTTGAGGAGTCAGTTAAGAATATTGCTATAACTGTATTGACTTTTGCGGCTGGTATTGCATTATTTGAATTATTCTGGAATTTAATCACTGGTGGTATTTCTCTTGGTATTAATGGTATTGAATCATTAGTTACACTATTAAATTCTTATTTAGATAAACCAATTACGATTATCAATCTTCAAAGATATTTAATTAGTCCAATTGAAATAGTAGTTAGTTTCCTAGATACTGCAATTAACTATGCTATTACATTTATGAAGTTTTGCTTTGTTATTTCTATTCTTGCTGGAAAAGAAATTAAATCTAATTTCATCTTTGATAAGATTAAAGAGTTTGTTAAGAAATTTACTGATTTTGTTTCTGAAAAAGGAAATAGTTCTGATTCAGAGAAATAATATAATTGCTTAACTATTAATTTGAAAAAATCCCTGTAAATAAAAGGGATTTTTTTAGTAAAGATAACTTATGTTTATTGACTATTAGGTAAAAATATTGTAACATTAAGGAAGTTAAGTGGGTGATTTAGTATGGATAAAAATTTAATCGATGCTGCTATTAAAAGAATCCAAAATAGTTCTGAACAAGAATATAATAATATATTTGGCAATACTTCTGATGGTAAAGAAATTCTCAAAGAAGATGTCGAAAAATATGATAAAAATGTTGGCATTGTAGGAATTGTTAGTGAGTTTAGTGATTTTTTGCATAATAATAATGGCAATGCTAAAGATATTATTAAGAAGTATTTAGAGTATTCTGCAAAATTAAATGCTTTAAGTATTAATCCAGAGAGTTTCGTAAATGAAGAAGAACAATTAGATGCTGCTTCCATAAGAAAATTTTTGGAAGAAGCACCAGCAAGAGTTGAAGAAAAGCGTGCAAGTATGTTTACTAAGGCTTCTGATGGAAGATGGATTTTAAGTAATTATATTGAACCTTATGAAGTAATGTTAAATAGTGTTAAGTTAGCTGCGGAGAATGATGAACTAAGACGTGAGAATTCTGAGTTGAAGGCTTCTAAGGTTGAAACTTCTCCAACAAGCATTCCTGTTCAACCTGAACCAGCACCAAGTATACCAGAGGAAAATGAAGAACCAATAAAGGAAATTCCTTTGATGAGTCCAGAGACTCCAGATAACGATGGCGTTGTTGTTGAACCATCAACTTACTATCGTAAATCCAATGAAATAATTCAAGATTTACCGGTTATGGATACGACTTCTGCTCAAGAATATAGTACTCCAGGTATGACTAATGAAGAAATATTAGATTCGCAAAATAAATTAGGCGATATTGATCCTATTCAAGCAGAAATCAATGCTAGATATAATGCAAAATATAATTCAAGACAATTTGATGAATCTTATGCTGATGATCCTGATCGAGGAAGAATTGTTGATGCTGGTAAAGAACGTGTAGATAATGAAAAAGATTTTTATCCAGAAGGTACAGCGCCAGATCAATCTGAAGCGATAAATGATTTCTTAAATAGCGTTAATAATCGTGGTGTGAGTGAGCCAGCACAACCTAAACCAAACGATAAGAGAAAGAAAGTTGTTAGCCGTCGTGCTCATTCTTGGGGCAATGCGGTTAAAAAGAAGATAGCTCAATTAAAAGGTATTTTATTCAAAGAAAATCGTCGTGGCCGTAGTGTTAATTACTTAGCATTCTGTACTGAACTTGCTAATTTCCGTGCTAAGTATAAAGATAATAGTTATGAAACTAATATGGATGCTTTAAAAAATATCGGAACCAAGGCAGGTGCTTCTAGTTCATTAACGTTTGATGAAAGAAGAAGAATAATGGGCAAATTAACTAGACTAGAAAAAGCAGTTGTTAGACTTGCTAGAAAGAATAACGAAATAGATTCATTAGGGTCTATGGGCCGATAAAAGGAGAATAAAATGGGTGTTGATGAGATTATTACATTAGATGATGGTAAAGAATACATTTTGTTACTAGATTGTATTGATGGTAATGATAAGTATTTTTTAGGTGTTGAGGCTATCAACAATGAACCATCTGATCATTATGAAGTATTTAAACAAGTTTTTGAAAATGGTGAGTATTACGTTGAGGAAGTTGAAGATTATGAATTGCTTGACAAATTACTTAATGATTTTGAAGACAAGTTTGATGATGAATCTGCAGAGGATTAATTAATCCTCTTTTTTGATATATTATACTTTCAATTATGTGATATAATTGATGATGAAAGGTAGTTGAAAAATGAGTAAAAAAATTGAAGAAAATGTAAATGAGGAAGTAAGACCAAGAACATGGTTATTAGTGGTTTTAATAATAATAGCTATTGTTATATCTATTGTGCTTTTAAATAAGGTGGTTACTGATCGTAAAAATGCTAAAGAAAATGAACCAAGTATCTTTAATCTTTTTCGAAATACGGAAAATGAGATAAATAAATCTTCGTTTAATAGTGACTTTGAAATGCATATGGGTACAAAGTATGGTTCTAATGTTTCAAGATTACTTGATGAGGTAATAACGAATAATAAAAAGAATAAGAATCAATTAATCGAAGTAGTATATAAAGATACTAAGACAAGTGATCCAACAGAAATTAAGAACTTAAAGAAGAATTTTGGAACTTGGGATAAAGTTGAAGTTTCTATAGATTACGATGATAATGGTTATGTAAATTTAATTACTCTTGAGGACATAGATGCGGAAGAAAATAATAATAACAATGATGAAAATACTACATCTAGTCAAACTAATACAAACACTAATACAAATGCTAATTCTTCAGTACCAAATACTACGAGTGAATTTACTAAGCAAGCATTTAACACGCAAGCCACATTCCATAGTGGTAATAAATCTGGCTTCTTTGTTAAGAGCATGATTGATTATGTTATTAGTAGTAATAGTGCTAATTCTGAGCATATATTATCGGTTGAATATAATGGTATTAAAACAAGTGATAGTGCATCTTTAAGTAGTTTAAAATCAAAGTTTAGTGATTTTACTGATTATAATGTAACTGTTACTTATGCATCTGATGGCTTTGCAAATGGTTTTGTAGTTGAATAGGAGGTACCAAGATGGAAAATATAATATATATTATTTTAGCAGTTCTATTAGTGGTTATTTTAGTTATTCTAGCTATGTATAATCGTCTTGTACGATTACATAATAGGGTTAAAAAGGCTAAAGCCAATATTGAGATTTCATTGAATAAAAGATTTGATTTAATTCCTAATATTGTTGAATGCGTAAAAGGCTATTCTAAACATGAAAGTAGTACATTAAAAGATATCGTAGAATTAAGAAGTGAATATAATAAGCATGAGAATTTAAATATTCATGAAGCAGAAAAAATGAATAATAGTTTAACAAAATATTTAGCTATTATTGAAAGTTATCCTAATTTAAAAGCTAATACTGAGTATTTGTCTTTACAAGAAAAATTATCTAAAATTGAGGATGAACTAGCTTATGCCAGAAGATATTATAATAGTGAAGTAACTAGTTATAATACCTCAATTGAGACAGTACCAAGTAATATTGTAGCTTCGATGTTTGCTTTTAAAAAATGTGATTTATTTCAAATCGAAGCTGATAAGAAAGATAATATTAAAGTAAAACTGTAAAAGAGATTGTGTATACAATCTTTTTTTTATATGCTTTATTTGATATAATTAACATGGTGAAATAAATGTTAAAAGAAACATATAAGGATTTACTTCCTGATATGAATTCATGGTTGATTCCACGGGAAAATGGAATGTTGTTAAGTGATTATCATATCGATGTGTTACAAAGAAATGGCATTAATTATTTAGAATATGGGAGTATTAAAGAAATCCTTTTTGCCATAAATGATATATTAGAAGAAGAGGAAAATGAAGAACTTGAGAATATTGCTAAAGATTTAGATGAGAAAAATTACTATAAAAATGTAAATAAATAGGGATGTATGAAAAAAATAGGATTGTTTTTAGCCATTATTAATTTATTAATTTTGAATGTTCATGCTGAAACTTCATTACTCAAGGTTACTTTAAACCGTTGTGTAGATGGAGATACAGCAGTTTTTAACGTGGATGGTGAAGAGGTTAAATATCGCTTTTTAGCAATTGATACACCTGAAACGGTTAAACCTAATACAGAAGTTCAAGAGTATGGTAAAGATGCTAGTGAATATACTTGTAATAAACTTTTAGATGCCAAAGAAATTATTATTGAGTATGAAAAGGGTAATAAAACGGATAAATATGGACGTAGTTTAGGATGGATTTGGATAGATGGTAGTTTGTTACAAAAAGAACTAGTAGATGTTGGTTATGCCAAAGTTGCTTATATTTATGGTAAATATCGTTATACAGAAAGTTTATGTTTAGCTCAAAGTATTGCCAAAGAAAAAGGTGATGGTCTATGGTCAGGAGAAACGGAAGATGGTTATTGTTCAACGGTCGATTTAACTGGTGTAGAAAATAATATCATATATGATAATCTTGAGGTTAAAGAAACTTCTGATGATACAGAAAAAATTGAATTAACAGGTCCTTTAGCTAAATTAGATGAAGTGCAATCAAAAATCAATCATTATATGGATAATAATGGTGAACAAATGACGAATATATTATATTATGCTTTATTATTTGTAGTAGTTTTTTATTTAATTATTAAAGAACTTAAGAAATAGCAGATTAAAAAATCAGTCATATTATATATAGGTGATATAAATGATTGATTTTTTTATGGACTTATCTCCTTTAGTACAAGCACTAATAGCAGGTATGACTACTTTTTTAGTAACCGCTTTCGGAGCCGCTATTGTCTATTTTTTTAAGGGTATTAATAAAACGCTATTGGATGGCATGTTGGGTTTTTCAGCAGGAGTTATGTTATCTGCATCTTTTTTTTCCTTGTTACAACCAGCAATGGAAATGTGTCAATCTTTAAGAATGTGCGTTTGGTTAACTGTTTCCATCAGTTTTTTGTGTGGAGGTTTACTTCTTTATAGTGGAGATAAGTTCTTTTCTTTTTTATTAAAGAAAAATCATCATGATAAATATAAACGATCTTTAATGCTTTTTTTATCCATTACATTACATAATGTACCCGAAGGATTAGCCTTGGGTGTAGCTTTTGGTAGTGTTAAATATCATATTGATGGAGCGACTATTTTAGCGGCTATTGCTTTGACAATAGGAATTGCCTTACAAAACTTTCCTGAAGGATCCGCTGTTAGTTTGCCTTTAAAAAGAGAGGGATTTAGTAATCACAAGGCTTTTATAATTGGTAGCTTGAGTGCTATTGTCGAACCAATATCAGCGGTTTTAGGAGCCCTTTTAGTTTTAAAAATTAGATTGTTTTTGCCTTTTTTACTATGTTTTGCTGCGGGTGCTATGGTGTATGTTGTCGTAGAGGAAATAATTCCAGAAAGTCAAACCAATAAGTCAAAAGATCTCATGGCTTTATTTTCTATCATGGGATTTTTAGTTATGATGATATTAGACATTGCTTTAGGATAGACTTGACATTATTCGACAAAAAAAGCCCGTATCTATTGGTAATATATATGACAAGTGATATAATTATTATAAGATAGGAAAGGAAGATAGATATGGGTAAAAAACTCTTTTTATTTATATTATGTGTCTTTTCTTTCATATGGCTTAACGTTAATGCTGAAACAATCATGAAAGTTCGGGTAACTTATAGTGATGTTAATATGCGCAGTGGTCCGGGAACCAATTATAGTATTATTAAAAAAATCGCTGTTAATGCAGCATTTAATTTGGCAAGTCAAGATAAAACTCCAGACGAAGGTGGATGTTCAGATGGCTGGTATCAAATCTATTATAACGATACTGATATTGGTTATGTTTGCTCAACTTATACAGTCTTAGAAAGTTATGAGATTGCTCATCAGGAACCTACCACGGAGTGTGAAATAACACTTGCTAATGAGGGATTTCCTCAAAGTTATTGGACAGGTCTTTGTAATTTAAAAAATAAATATCCTAATTGGACTTTTAAGGCTGATAAAACAAATTTAGACTATCCGACCGCCGTTTCTAAAGAATCGGTAGGTAAGATGTCTTTGATTCAAACGCCAAATGAAGGTTTTTTATCTACAAGTACAGATTCTTATGATTATTTAACAGATACTTTTGTCGTTAAAGAGGGAAGTAACTGGTATTCTGCGAATGAAAAAGTAGTTGCCTATTATATGGATCCTCGTAATTTCTTTGATGAGTCATCAATCTTCATGTTTGAAAAACTATCTTTTGATGCTGGCTATCAAACTATTGAAGCGATTGAAAGTGTTTTAGCAGGTCGTGATATTATTGAACATTCCTCTGTTATTTATAATGCGGCACAAGAATATAACGTAAACGCTATTTATTTAGCTAGCCGTATTCGTCAAGAAACAGGTGGCAATTATAGTGGTTATGCTTTAGGAGGTTATTCTGTAACAACTGATGCTGGTGAGCATTTTGAACATATTTATAATCCATATAACATTGGCGCTAATACTGGTGTTGGTGATGGTCTTATTTGGGCTGCAACTGGAACATATTATTTAAAACCTTGGATTACTATTCCTATTGCTATTCAAGGTGGAGCATCATTTATTTCGGCATCATATATTGGTCAAGGTCAAGATACTAGTTATTATCAAAAGTTTAATACAGGTTCCTATGCTACAGCTTCAGCATATTCACATCAATATATGACAAATATACGGGGAGCTGCAAGTGAAGCATCTATTACTTATGGTGGTTATGATGAAATGGAATTATTATCTGCAACTAGTTTTACTTTTGTAATACCTGTTTATGATAATATGGATACTCATAATTATGAATTACCTAATGTGGGTAATCCTAATAATCATTTAAATAGTATTACTATTAATGGTAGCTCATTAAGTAATTTTAGTCATGATCGTTATGAATATGATTATTATGTATCAGGTGGTAATAAAGTTAATATTTCAGCTACAACGATTAATTCTAAGGCCTCAGTGGAAGGTACTGGCGATGTAAGCTTATCTTCTGAGGAAACAATTGCTACTTTAACGGTTACTGCTCAAAATGGTTTAGTTCAAAAATACACTATTCGTATTGTTAAAACGGATAGTGATGATGTATCACTTAACGATATTATTGATAGTACAGGTATTGTTGTTAATGGCAATTTAATGACTTTTGGAGCTGGTGTTGATGTAGCAAAAATTACTTCTTTAGTACAAGCCTCATCAGCAAATGCTACGGTAACTGTAAATAATAAAACCGAAGGTATTTTAGCCACAGGTGATATTATTACCATTAAGCACGGCAGTGAATCATTAAGTTTCAACGCTGTTATAAAAGGAGATCCAACAGGGGATGGAAATATTAATATTCAAGATTTATTAAGAATTCAAAAGTTTATTTTAGGATATGCTGATTTAGATGGAAGTTATCTTAAAGCTGGAGATACTAACCAAGATGGTAATGTAGATATTGTAGACTTATTAAGAATTCAAAAACATATCTTAGGATATTTAACGATTAGTTAAAAGGAGTAGAAATGAAAAAAATAATATATAAATTGTTACTATTTATCTTTCCCTTTATGGTAATTCTCAATGTTAATGCTGCGAGTGCGACAATTGCGGTGTCATCAAGTGCAAATCAAATAATAGTTGGAAATAATGTTACGGTATATGTTACGATTTCGTCAGCTTCACCATTAGGTTCTTGGGAATACACTTTAAATTATGATAATTCTGTCTTTAAATTAGTTAGTTCGGATGTTGATTTACACTATGCATCTTATGCAAGTAACGGAAATACGAAATCGGTAACATATAAATATACATTTACGGCTTTAAAAAGTGGTCAATCAAAATTCTATATTGATTCTTCAGCGGTAATTGGCTGGGATGAATCGTATTATAGTACATCAGATGGTAGCAAAGTAGTAAGTGCAATATCTTATGCCGAATATCAAGCAAGTTTATCTGGAAATAATAATCTTGATCGTATTGAAATCGAAGGTTATGAAATTACACCTACATTTGATAAAGACATCTTAGAATATAGTGTGGCTGTTAATGAGGATGAAACTGTTATTAATGTGGCAGCTTATGCTGAAGATTATCGGGCGACGGTAACTGGCGATGGTGATATTGAAGTATCTGCTGGGAATAATATTATTAATATAGTAGTTATCGCTCAAAATGGCAGTGAAAAAACATATAAATTAACAATTGAGGTAGTGGATAAAAATCCGATTAATGTCCAAATTGATGGTCAAAAGTATACGGTAGTTAAAATTGCAAGTAATTTAACTAAACCTCATAGTTATACGGAAAAGACAATTACCATTGATGAAATGGAAATACCGGCCTTTTATAGTGAGATATCTGAATATACTCTTGTAGGATTAAAAGGTGAAGATGGAAATATTGGCTTATATATCTATGAAGACGGAAAATATACTAAGTATGTTGAACTAAATTTTGGTAATATTACAATCTATCCTTTAGAAATGAATGAAACATTAGATAAATATACTAAGAGTTCTCTGAAAATCCAAAATAATCAAATAGAGTGCTTAGAAACCGGTTCTTCATCAAGATATAAGTTAATCTATGGAATGAATGTTGAAACGAAAGAAAAAGGTTTATACATTTATGATACTAAAGATAATACTTTGATGAAGTATGATATTGAAAACTATGAAAGTATGAATAATAATTTAAAAAAAATTACTTATGTGGCAATTGCTTTTGGGACTGTTACTTTTATTGCTATCATTCTTTTAATAAAGTGTAGTGGTAAGAAGAAAGTTAAGAAAAGTGCTCCTGTTAAAGAAGAAAAAAAAGAAGTGCCAGCAGAGAAGCCAAAAACTAAAAAAGACAATAAGGTTAGTCAAACAGAAGAAACTACCGATGAAACAGAAGAAATCTACGACATATTTGAAGATGAACATAAAAAATCAAAAAAGAAGAAATAAATCAACTAATATGGTTGGTTTTTTCTTTTTTTGGTAGTATAATGAGTTTACGAGTGTAACATGTTACACGGGAAGGATATGTTTATGAAAGATACATCGTTATTAAAACTAAAAAATGTTAGTAAATTCTATTACAGTAAAGGTGTTGTCGCTAGTGGTTTTACCAAAGTATCCCTTGAGTTTAATCTAGGGGAATTTGTCGTTATAACCGGTGAAAGTGGTTCGGGAAAATCAACACTTTTAAATGTCTTGTCAGGTCTTGATTCTTATGAAGAAGGAGAAATGTATATTAATGGTGAAGAAACGAGCCATTATAGTGAAGAAGATTTTGAAAATTATCGTAAAACCTATATTGGTAATATTTTTCAAAGCTTTAACTTAGTTGGAAGTTATACCGTTTATCAAAATATTGAATTAGTTCTTCTATTAAATGGATATAAGAAAAGAAATATTAAAACGAAAATTATCGAACTAATTAAAAAGGTTGATTTATATAAATATCGCAATACAAGAGTTTCAAAGTTATCTGGTGGACAAAAACAAAGAGTAGCTATTGCTAGAGCCCTTGCCAAAGAAACACCAATCATCATTGCTGATGAACCAACTGGTAATCTTGATCTTAAAAGCGCTAAGAGTGTTATCAAATTATTATCTGAAATTGCTAAAGATAAGTTGGTTATTATTGTTACTCATAATTATGAACAAGTTGAAGAATATGCAACAAGAAAAATTGAAATGCATGATGGTAAAGTTCGGGAAGATATTGATTTAAAAGAATATACGTCAAAAGAACCAGAACTTCGTGAATACAAGAATATTTCTTTCTTTAATAAAGTGAGAATTGGCGTTCGAAATACTTTTAACATTGTTCCTAAGTTTTTACTTACTTTTGTAGTCTTTTTATTTGTTATCATTGCTTTTTTAACTGAATATTCGGGATTTAGACAAGCAGAGTACGAAGAAAAAAAGGGTGGTTATAATAATTATTTTCAAAATGCAAGTGATGAGCGTATTGTTCTTCAAAAAGAGGATAAATCCGTTATTACTAATGAAGATTTTAAAAAAATTCAACGGATTGATAACGTTGATTATGTAGTTCGTGATGATGTTATTTTGGATACAGATTATTTAGTCGAAAATGATGATTATTCCTTTTATGGTAATATTGATTCTTTGACACGCATTAATAAAGTAGATAAAGGAAGAATGCCGCAAAATAAAAATGAAATTGTTATTAAGGGATATAGTCATGATTATTATTTAGATTCTCAAGCTGAAGAAGTCTTTAATACCTCTTTTAACTTAAATACAATATATGGTCAAATAATTAATAGTGATCTTAAAGTTGTAGGTATTATTTATGATGACAGTTATCATATGCATACTTTCTATTTTGATCAAGATATAATTGATGAAGTAAGAGAAAATGCTAATGAGCAAAATTCCCAATTAACAGTTACTATTAATGGTAATAAGTATGTTGTTAACATGTATGAATCTCATTTAAGAATATCTCCGAATGAAAAGATAGCTCAAGGTGAAGCATTAATTGCTTATGATATTAATTATTTATGTAAGTATAGCTGGTGTGGAAATAGTACTATTAAAGTTGATGTTAAGAATATTTATTATTCAGAAAGTAAAGAATTTAAAGTCACTGGAATGTATACTAAATATAATTTCTATAATTTAACTGGTCAATCATATCAAGAATATGATACAAAGATTTATATTTCTGAAAAAGATTATCATGATTTCTTTGACAAAGAATCATATCAAAGTAGTGTCTTCGTTAAGAATGTTAAAAAGATTGATGATGTTGATAGTGAACTACAAAAACTTGGCTTTAAAACTTTAATTATAAGAGATACATTAACTAATGAATATGCCGAGATTTTAAAAGTTATTAATATTTTTAAGATTATTATAACGACTATCTTGTTTGTAGTTATGTTCTTTATTGCTTATTTTGTTATTCGTTTAATTCAGAAGTCGAAGAATGTTTATTATTCAACGGTACGTATTTTGGGTGGTAGTAAGAATGTTATTCGTGACTTTATTAGTATTGAATTATTAACTGATTTTAATATGGCATATTTAGTAACTTTGTTGTTGGTATTCTTAGATCATGCTGGCATTATTCATAATAGTTTTATTCATGATATAACGTCATACTTAACCCTTAAAGACTTTATTGTTATTTATTTAATTCTAACAATTATGAGTTATTTTATATCTTTAAGATATGCTCGAAAACTATTTAAATCTTCAGCTATGAAGACATATAATGAGGAGGTCTAACATGATAAAACTTGAAAATGTTAATAAATATTTTAATCATCATAAGAAAAATGAAATTCATGTCATTAATGACACTTCTCTTGAACTTCCAGAAAAAGGATTAGTAGCTTTATTAGGTCCTTCAGGATGTGGTAAAACAACACTTTTAAATGCGATGGGTGGTCTTGATAATGTTAAAAGCGGTAAGATTTATGTTAATGGTAATCGAATCACCAAAAGAACCATGCATTATGTTGATAAAGTACGTAATTTAAATGTTGGCTATATCTTTCAAAATTATTATTTAGTTGATAATATGTCTGTTTTTGATAATGTGGCTTTATCTTTAAAAATGATAGGTATTAAAGATAAAAAGGAAATTCAGAAAAGAGTAACTTTCGTTTTAGAAACTTTGGGTATATACCGTTATCGTAATCGTCCTGCGAATATGCTTTCTGGTGGTGAAAGACAAAGAGTAGGTATTGCCCGAGCTATTGTTAAAAATCCAAATATTATTATTGCTGATGAACCAACAGGAAATCTAGATTCTGGTAATACGATTGAAATTATGAATATTATTAAGTCTATTTCTAAAGAAAGATTAGTTATTTTAGTAACTCATGAAAATGATATTGCTAAGTTCTATGCCGATCGTATTTTGGAAATCGAAGATGGCAAGATTGTTAAAGATTATATTAATAAAAACAATGATAATCTAGATTATCGTCAAGATAATAAATTTTATTTAAAAGATTTTAAACATGTTTCTCACTTTGAAAATGAGGACAATGAGATTAATATTTATAATGATTTAAAGAATGATATAAAGTTACAAATTGTTGTTAAGAATAATAATATTTATATCAAGGGTGGTAAGAATCAAAAAATTGAGGTTGTTGATAATGATTCCAATATTGAATTTGTCAATGATCATTATAAACAAATAGATAAATCTATTTATGAAAAATATGAATTTGCTTTTAGCAAGATTATTGATGAAACTAAACAAAAGAAGTATAGTTCTATTTTAAATCCGCTTACTTTGATTGCTGGTGGTTTTAAGAAACTATTAGATTATTCACTAATCAAAAAAATATTATTATTAGGATTCTTAGGTTCAGGGGCTTTTATTACTTATGCTGTTTGTAATGCATTTGGTATTTATAATGTTAAAGATGAATATTTTATAAGCATGCCTAAAGAGTATTATAAAGTTGAAACAGCAAAACTAAAATATGCGGATTATTTAGAATTAGAAAGTGTAGATAGTGCTGCTTATCTTTTACCTAGTTCAAATAAAATTGTGTTTAAGATGCCAGTAGGTGACTATTATCAAAGCTATAACAACAATATTGCTATAAAAGGTGCTTTAACTAGTAATAAATTGTTAAAAGAATCTGATATTGTCGAAGGAAGAATGCCTAAAGATAAATATGAAATTGTTATTGATTCTATGGCTCTAAATAAATCAGAAAAAAACTTAGCTAAGAACGTTGGCCTTTATGATAAAAAAGATTTTATTGGTCGGACTATTCTTTTAAAGGGTATGAAACCATTTACAATCGTTGGAATTACTGATTTAAATAATAATGCGATATATGCCTCTGAGGAATTATTATTGAATATGATGGCTAATACATATGATCTAAATCGTGATAGTATTTATTATGATTACTATGAATCTGATGATTTAAATGTTTCCTTTCTTGATTATAATCTAGTTGATAATCTAATTATTAAAAAGGGAAGACTTCCAGAAAATGATTATGAAGTTATTGCTCCGATTGCTAAGGAAGGAGAATATACTTTAAATAAAACGATTGATGAAAAAATCAATAATCAAAAACTTACAGTAGTGGGATTTTATGAAAGTGATAATATTAATTATCTTTTGGTAAATAGCAATACTATTAAAATTAACATGGTTACTGGTGTGACAAATGTCTTAGTTATGCCAAAAGATGAAGAAAGAATTATCGAAGACTTCAATGAAAAGAATGTTAACATTTTTTCGGTGTATGAGCGTGACAAGATGGATTATGAAAATGAAAGAAAAGACACCGTAAAAGCGGGAATGATTGTGTGTACTGTAATCTTAGCCATTTCATTTGTGGAAATTTATTTAATGATTAGAGCTTCATTTTTATCAAGAATTAAAGAGATTGGTATTTATCGAGCAATTGGTGTTAAAAGAATTGATATATATAAGATGTTCTTCGGAGAAATCTTTGCAATTACTACCGTAGCTTGTGTACCAGGTGTGTTATTTACTAGCTATGCTCTTGGTAGCTTGCAAACGGTATCATATTTTGAAGAAAACTACTTAGTTAATCCTTTTACAGTTATCTTAAGTATTATTCTAATTTACTTGTTTAATTTATTAGTAGGGCTATTGCCAGTTATGATGGTTGTTAAAGATACTCCTGCTAAAATATTATCTCGTAAAGATATTGATTAGAACTAAAATGTCAAATCAAGTGTCAAATTGATGCTTGATTTTTTTATTATTTGCATTTTTCAGTTATAATACATATGGAGGATATATGAGAAGTGTAGGAACAATTGTAAGGGGTATTAGAACTCCGATAATTAAAGAAAATGATGATTTAAAACAAATCGTTGTTGATAGTTTGATGAAAGCTAAAGAAAGCGAAGGATTCGAATTTAGAGATCGTGACATTGTAGCTATTACAGAAGCTGTTGTAGGTATTGCTCAAGGTAATTATGTAACAGTTGACCAAATAGCAAAAGATATTAAAACGAAATTTGGTACTAATCATATTGGTGTTTTATTTCCAATATTAAGTAGAAATCGTTTTGCAGTACTTTTAAGCGCAATTGCTAGAGCCATGGATAAAATAACATTACAAATATCTTATCCATCAGATGAAGTTGGAAATGATATCTTAGATCGTGATCGTTTAAAAAAATCAGGTATTAATCCATATACTGATGTTTTAACTGAAGAAGAGTATCATGAAAAATTTGGTGATTGGAAACACATCTTTACTGGTGTTAACATGGTTGACTTTTATAAAGAGTTAATTGAAAAAGAAGGCTGTGAAGCAGAAATTATTTTAGCTAATAATCCAACAGAAATCTTAAATCATGTTAAAGATGTACTAGTTTGTGACATTCATACTCGTCAAGATACAAAAGAAGCTCTAAAAGCAAAAGCCACTGGCAAGATACTTGGTATGGACGAAATATGTAATGAACCAGTTGATGGAAGTGGATGTAATCATAAATATGGTCTATATGGCTCAAATCGTTCAACTGAAGAAAGAGTTAAATTATTCCCTGAAAATGGTGAAGAATTAGTTTATGGTATTCAAGATGAATTACGTAAATTAACTGGTAAAGAAATTGAAGTCATGATTTATGGTGATGGAGCATTCAAAGATCCAGTAGGAAAGATTTGGGAACTTGCTGACCCTGTTGTATCTCCGGCTTATACAAAAGGTCTTGAAGGAAGCCCAAATGAATTAAAACTTAAATATTTATCAGATAATAAGTTTAGTGACTTAAAAGGTGAAGAACTTGCTGAAGCAATGCGTCAAGCTATTAAGGAAAAAGATCAAAATCTAAAAGGTAAGATTGAAACTCAAGGTACAACTCCAAGAAGATATACAGATTTAATTGGTTCACTTTGTGATTTAACTTCTGGTTCAGGCGATAAAGGTACACCAGTTGTCTTCATTCAAGGATACTTTGATAATTACTCAAATTAATATAAAAAACCAATCCAAAGCGATTGGCTTTTTTTAATTGCCAACAAATGATATGTATGTTAAACTTTTTATAGTAGGAGATTATTATGAAAAAGTATAATATAATATTAATAATAATAGCCATAGTAACATTATTTGCCATAGTTACCTTTGCAACGTATGCATACTTTGCAACAGGTTATATGAATATAACGAATGTAGCAAATGCTAATACAGTAACAGAGAGAAATAATATGGTATTTGATACCTTAGGTGGCGGAATGAGTCTTAATATTACAGCTGCGAATATGGTACAAGCCAATAATGGAACTGTAGCGGCCAACAACTCTACCACACTAACTGTAAATTTTACACCCAACACTGATTATAGTATGGTATGTACCTATGATATTGTATATGAATGGACAAGTACTGATAAATATACAACACATACAAGTGGAGTAACAAGTAATGAATTTACCATTCAAGGTACTTTAGCAAATAATGCGCACGTATCACAAGGAACCAATAGTATAAGTAGTGAGACTGATTTATCCACGTTAATATATACAAACTATGCCGCAACAGTAGTAAGTGGAGCCCAAATAGATGGAACAGGTTCTACGACAAGTACAGCAGTATGGACATTAACAAGTAAGTTTTATAATGTAAATGCAGATCAAAGTACATTATCAGAAAAAACATATGCAGGAAAGTTTAAGGTGGCCAATGTCTCATGTGTAGCAGGAACCGCAATTCCATCAGGACCAACAAGTTACTGGTTTGCACCATCAACATGGAATGATAATACCGAACAATATGAACCATTATATACACATCCAAATTACGGAGGAACATTACAAAGTAGTGGAACAGCAACAGGACATAATGTATATATAGGCCAAGATAGTAGTAAGTACTATGCATGTGCCAATGATGGTAATGGCCATGAAGTATGTTTATCGCAACCATATAGTCAATATGGCCTTGAAGATCACATTATAGGTAATAATTTAACAAGTGCGCAAAAAGCAAGTTCTTCGCAAGCGCTTGGGCAAGTATTCATTGATGCTGGAAATGAATTGGTTGAAGGCTGGGATGTTAATTGGAGTTGTGGTGCCAACGATGATAATGTTAATTGTGTCTTTTATGATGGGGACATCTCCTGTACGGTGGACGTCGTTTATGGCATAGTCTTCTGTGGCGATGCGAGCGATAGCTGTGAAGTAGATGCCTCTGGTCATGCTGCTTGTGAATCGTATGGTGGCTGAGCTTGGTGTCTGGTCGTCCCCGCGTTCTTCCGAACATCTTAATATCTTGAATCTAATTTTGCCGATAGGCAAAATTAAAGGCCGAATAGGCCGAATGCGTGCCGAATGAAATGTAGGCACACGAAAAAAGTTTTCTTCGGAAAACTTTTTTTATGATATACTACTTATATATGGTGGTTGAATGAAAAAAGTAGTGTTATTTTTTCTATTATTAATTCCTTTAAATGTTGGAGCAATAAAGTATCCAGATTTAAATTCTAAATATGTCATTGTTTATAATTTAACTGATGAGGAAATGTTATATGAAATGGAATCTGAAAGAGTTATTTCGATTGCTTCCCTTACTAAGATTGCGACGACCATAACGGCTATCGAAGAAATAAAAGATTTATCCGAAACTGTTACGATAACTAATAAGATTTTAAATACTGTTGATCCAGTTCTTAGTAAAGCTGGTTTAAAAGCCGGTGATGAAGTAACATATTTAGATTTATTATATGCATCGATGCTACCAAGTGGAGCAGATGCTACTAATTCACTGGCTATACTAAGTAGTGATTCAATAGATGGCTTCGTAGATAAAATGAATGCTTTAGCTAAAAGAATTGGCTTAAATGATACCCATTTTGTTAATGTAACAGGACTTGATGAAGAAGGACATTACTCTAGTACTAAAGATGTTTTAAATTTATTAAAATATGCTTTAAGTAATAAAACTTTTAAAGAAATATTTACGACTAAAAAGTATACGTTATCCAATGGTTTAGTAGTTAAATCAACCCTTGATAAATATAATGCTTTCTTAAATCTTGATTTGTCAAAAGTTGAAGGTAGTAAAACTGGTTTTACATATGATGCAGGTTATTGTATGGCTTCTTTAGCCGATATTGATAATCATGAAATAATAATTATTAACTTAGATGCGCCATATGAAACAGGCGTATCATATCACCTAATTGACAATGCCAACCTAATTGATTTTGTCGAAGATAATTATGATAATATTACATTAGTTTCTAAGGATGAAACAATTAAAAAGATAAAAGTATCATTAAGCAATCTTGATTCATATTCTATAAAGGCAAATAGTGATATAATTAAATTGCTGCCTATTGATTATGACAAAGATTTATTAGAAATTACCTATGAAGGTAAAGAAAAGATTAATTTTACTGATAAAAAGGGAAGTAAGATAGGTAAAGTAATTTATAAATATGATGGAAAAGAAATTCTAACGGAAGATGAAATAGTTGATCAAGATATTAAGATTGATTATTTAAAAATAGTTAAGCAATATTTTTATATTTCAATTATTATATTGCTTTTACCGTTACTATTAAAAAAGAAGCGTAGATAGGAGTTGTATGAAAAAGAGTAAGATAAATAAAAAAAGATTATGTATTCTTATTTTAGGGATATTAGCTTTTATTGCACTTATAGTGTTTCTAGTTATTAAGTTAACAACGACTAAGATTGAATACGTTAATAAGAAAAGAGTCTTAGTAAATAAAATAACGTATGTTAAAGATTACATTAAGAAGGTTAAAAATGGTAAGGTAACAAATTTAGATGAGAAAATAGTTTTTGATACCTTAGGCAAAAAGGAAATAACTATATCATATAAAAACAAGTTTGGTATGAAGAAAAGGACTTCCTTAATGTTAGAAGTTATTGATGATATAGCACCAACGTTAGATGCTCCGAAAAAAATAACAATTGTCGAAGGAGATAAGGAAGATTTATTAAAGTATGTTGAGTTTAATGATAATTATGACCATGATGTTCGAGTAAAGATATCAGGCGATTATTCACAAGATAAGGCTGGAGAGTATGAACTATATTTTGTCGCTTCTGATAGTAGTGGTAATGAAACTAAAGTTCCTTTTACTTTAGAAGTTAATGCTAAGAAGCAAACAGTAGTTAATACAAATACTAGTGCTTATTATGTAAAGGTAAATAAAACACTCAATGTAGCCGTTGTTTATGGTAAAGATAGTAATGGTGAATATACAAGGATAATTAAGACATTTTTAGTATCTACCGGAGAAAATACACCAGTTGGAGTTTGGACAACGACTGATCGTTATGAGACTTTATCATTAGTTGGCGGTGTATGGGGACATTACACTTTAAGAATAATTAATGCTATTTGGTTTCATTCCGTTCCTTATTATAGTAAACCAGCAGATGGACATTGGAATGATTTAGAATATGAAGAATTTAACAAATTAGGAACGACAGCATCTCTTGGTTGTGTAAGACTATCTACAGCTGATGCTAAATGGATATATGATAATCTTCCTTGGCATACTCAAGTCGAGATTTATGAGAGTAATTCTTTACCTGAAGGTGTGGTAAAACCAGCAGGTGTCAAAATTGATGTTAATAGTGAAAATAGAGGCTGGGATCCAACTGATCCAGATCCAGCTAATCCATGGAATTTATAATTTACAAAAGAGTATTTAAATGCTAAAATAGGTTTAGAAAGCAAAGAAAAGGACATGACTTATTAATTTTTTTTGATAGAGAGTTATCGTTTGGTGGAAGATAATAAAAAGAATAGTAAGTTCCTACCTTGGAGTGAAATGTAAACATTTCCGGTGATAAGCCGTTATTAAAATTAAGTAAATAAAAGGATGGTACCGTCTTAAGACTCCTTAATCGGTATCATCTTTTTTGCTTTATGGAGGTATATTATGGATAATAAAGCAATTGTTAAAAAGGAAGAAGATTTTGCTAAATGGTATACAAGTATTGTTAGAGCAGCTCATTTATGTGATTATTCTTCGGTAAAGGGTTGTATGGTAATTGAACCAAATGGTTATGCTATTTGGGAAAAAATGCAAGAAATACTTGATAAGAAGTTTAAAGAACTTGGTCATGTTAATGTGCAAATGCCTCTTTTAATACCTGAGAATTTATTAAAAAAGGAAAGTGAACTTGTCGAAGGATTTGCTCCGGAAGTTGCTTGGGTAACGCAAGGCGGATCTAAGGAGCTTGAGGAAAGACTTGCTATTCGTCCAACAAGTGAAACGATGTTTAGTGATTATTATCATACTCATGTAAATAGTTACAAAGATTTACCTAAACTTTACAATCAATGGTGTAATGTTATGCGTTGGGAAAAAGAAACAAGACCTTTTTTAAGAAGTAGAGAATTCTTATGGCAAGAGGGCCATACGATCCATGCAAGTGAAGAAGAGGCTAAAAAAGAAACAAATCAAATGATAGAAGTATATCATTGGTTTCATAATGAAGTATTAGCTATACCTTCGATAACAGGCATTAAAACTCCAAAAGAGACTTTTGCGGGTGCTGAATATACTTTAACTAATGAAGCTCTTATGTATAATGGGGTAGCTTTACAAGCAGGAACTAGTCATTATTTTGGTCAAAAATTTAGTAAAGCTTATGATATTAAATATACTAATAAAGATAATAAATTAGATTATGTATATCAAACATCTTGGGGCACGACAACCAGAATGATTGGAGGCTTAATAATGGTTCATAGTGATAATTATGGACTAGTATTACCACCAAGAATTGCGCCAAGACAAGTAGTAATCGTTTTAATAACCAATAGTGAAGAAGAACTAAATTTAGCTAATAAATACAAAGAAGAATTATTGAAGAGTAATATTTCTGTTTACATAGACAATACTGATAAGTCACCTGGATTTAAATTTGCCGAAGCAGAAGTAAATGGTATTCCGGTAAGAATTGAAATTGGTGCTCGTGATTTAAAAGAAAATAAAATTACGATTGCTCGTCGAGATACTAGGGAAAAGATTCAAGAAAGCGTGGATATTAACATTAGTGAGTATGTAACTAAATTACTAGATACAATTCAAAGTGATATGTATAATCGGGCTTTAGAAAGAAGAAATGCTCTTACCTTTGAAGCTCATAATATGGATGATATGAAGCATATCTTAGATACACAACCTGGATTTATTCATGCTATGTGGTGTGGCAATGAAGAGTGTGAAACTAAAATAAAAGAACTAAAAGGTTGTAAATCACGTTGTATCGTCGAAAATGGTGAAAAGATAGATGATAAGTGTGTTTGCTGCGGCCAAGAGGCTAAGCATCATGTCATTTGGGGTATTCAATACTAATTTTTATAGACAAACAAACTAATTTATGTTATCTTATTAATGGCTTAGCCCGTTGGTGAAGTGGCCTAACACACTGCGTTCTCAGCGCAGCATTCAGGGGTTCGAACCCCCTACGGGTTACCATTTAAATTATAAGAGTTCCTTAGTTAGGAACTTTTTTATTTACATAAAATTGACATTTTTGCTATTATATGCTATAATTAAAGCATATTCAGGGGGAATTTGTGTGAATAGAATAAATAGGTTAAAAATATCTATTTATAAGGATATTTTGATTACATTATTTCTAGTACTAGTAAGTATTCCAATTTGGTTATCATTTGATTTAACTGAACTAGAGGAAGCAAAGAAATATGATAATTATAACTACATTAATTATGAATATTTAAATAATCCACATTATACGTTAATGTCTGTAAGTGACGATTATGGCCTTAAAAATATCGAAACGCAAGATATTGTCGTTTATAACTATACGAAAGCTGATGCTACGTATACTTTGGTATTAAGAATTGACAAGAATTCCACTATTAATATTGAAGATATTCGTTTAAATGTTAATTTTGAAGTACAAGCTTTAACTAATTATCGTTTTTATGAAGATAGTAAGTATTATTACTATATAATTGATTCTGATAGTATTCAAGGATCTAGTCAAAAATATGTTTTAAGTATGTGGAATGCTGAAAATATTGAACAAGATATTAACAAAACTTTTGATTATGATTTTGTTATAATGTAATTCATTTAAGAAAAAAACTATTAGATTATTCTAATAGTTTTTTTGTGTTAAAAAAAGGAAATCTGATATTTTTCCGGTATATATATAAGTGAAGGGAGATCATCAAAATGAATTATTACGATGAAATAAAAAATGAATTAATTAACAATGAAATTAATAAAAGTGTAAAAAACTATTCCATTAATAAAAGTGACTTAAATACATACTATAAAGTTGGAAAAATGCTAAATGATGCTGGAAAACATTATGGAGAAAATGTTATTTGCGACTATGCAAATAAATTAAAAAATGAATTAAATAAAAAGTATAATGAAAGAACTTTAAGAAGATACAGACAATTTTATAGATTTGTTAAAGATTTAAAATGGTCGTCATTGCCGACCGAATTAAGTTGGAGTCATATAACAGAATTAATGATATTGTCTAATGCTGATGAGGTTAATTATTACATTAGTATTGTTATTAATAAAAATATAAGTTATCGAAAGTTAAGAGAAATAATAAAAAATGATGAATATAGTCGCGTTGATGAAAAGACTAAATATAAAATAAGAAACAATGATAAATTGAATATTAAAGATTTAGTTAAAAATCCAATTTTAATTAAAAATTGCACTAATTATGAATGTTTTTCGGAAAAAGTATTAAAAAAAATAATCTTAGAGGATATTGAGTCATTTATGAAAGAACTAGGTGATGCTTTTAGTTTTGTAGGAAGTGAATATAAGATTAAAGTAGGTAATAGATATAACTATATTGATTTACTTCTATTTAATATAGAATATAATTGTTATGTAGTAGTGGAATTAAAAATAACTGAATTAAAGAAAGAACATATAGGTCAAATTCAAGTATATATGAATTACATAGATGAAAATGTAAAAAGAATAAATCAAGATAAAACAATCGGTATCATTGTTTGTAAGCAGGATAACAAATATGTCATTAAGTATTGCTCAGATGATAGAATTATTGCCAGAGAATATGAATTAATATAAATAATCTAAAATATGTGTTATAATGTAATCGTATAATATAGGAGTCTATATGAAAAAGAATAATATAATTTTATTAACGATAGCAATAGTTACATTATTAGTAACAATAATCGGAGCAACCTATGCATACTTTTCAACCGGTAATATGAATATAACAAATGTAGCAAATGCTAATACAGTTACTGAAAGAAATAATATGGTGTTTGATACTCTAGGCGGAGGAATGCAATTAAATATAACAGCCGCAAATATGTCGGAAGCTTTAAGTGGTGAGGCCGCCGCATATGATGAAAATGTTTTGGTTGTCAATTTTACTCCGAATACGGATTATCGTATGGCATGTACGTATGATATCGTATATGAATGGACAAGTACAGATCGTTATACAACTCATTCCCCAGGAGAAACTGACATTGAATTTGGAATAAGTGTCATGTTGGAGCCAAGTGCTGGTGTAAGTAGCGGAACTAATTATGCGGAAGATGGTGTTGACTTATCGGAGTTGGTAGGAAACCAAAATAGTGCGACGGTCGTAAGCGGAGCATCTATTGCCGGAACGGGTGCTAATACAACAACCGCTGAATGGTTAATTGGCAGTTGGTTTTATAATTCATATAGTGATCAAAGTGCCTTATCAGGTAAAACATATTCAGGAAGATTTAAAGTAGCCAACGTTTCTTGTGTAGCTTCACCAGGTCCAACAAGTTATTGGTTTGATGAATTACATACACTCCATACACATCCAAACTATGGTGGAACATTACAAAGTAGTGGAACAGCAACAGGCCATAATGTCTATATAGGACAAGATAGTAGTAAGTACTATGCATGTGCAACAATTCAGGGACATGAAATATGTTTAAGTCAACCATATACTCAATATGGGTTAAGTGGACATACATTGAATAGTGATTTAACATCAGAACAAAAAGCCAGTGCCATACAAGCAATATATCAAGCCTTTATCGATGCAGGAATAACACTTGATATAAGTGATTGCGGCGCTAACGGCAGATACGCTTTTTGCGGTGATGTGCACCTCAGCTGTGAAGTGAGCATCGAGGGTTATGTCTACTGTAACGATGCCTCTGCGACTGCGAGCGCGGCCTGTGAAGTTGATGCCTCTGGCCATGCTCGTTGTTCATCGTAGGGTGGCTGAGATTATTGCCTGGTCGTCCACGCGATCTTCCGAACATCTTAATATCTTGAATCTAATTTTGCTTTAAGTGAAATTAGATTTTTTGTTTATATAATATTGATTGAAAAAAAGTATTATCTATCATATAATGGTATAGTTAAAAATGAAGGAGGTTTTTAATGATTAAAAAGATTTTAAAGTCCGTTCGTGAATATAAAAAAGAATCTATTTTGACACCAGTCTTTATGTTAGGTGAAGTCTTAATGGAAGTTTTAATTCCTATTTTAATGGCTAAGTTACTCGATAATGGTATTGAAACTGGGGATTTAAATAATATTATAACAATTGGTATATTACTTGTTATATGTGCTTTATTCTCCTTATGTTTTGGGATGATAGCGGGTCGTTTTGCATCAATTGCTTCGAATGGATTTGCTAAAAATTTAAGACATGATTTGTATTATAAAGTTCAAGATTATTCTTTTAAAAATATCGACAAATATTCAACATCAAGTATTATTACAAGGCTTACTACTGATGTAACAAATGTGCAAAATTCATATCAAATGATTATTAGAATTGCGGTAAGAGCACCTTTGATGTTTATTTTTTCTTTATTAATGGTGTTTATTATTAATAAAAAAATATCTTTAATATTCTTTATTGTAGTACCAATTGTATTTGCTTTATTAATCATTATTGTTAGAATCGTTCATCCATATTTTGAAAAAGTATTTAAGACATATGATGAACTTAATAACGTTGTTAAAGAAAATGTTGGAGGAATTAGAGTAGTAAAATCCTATGTACGTGAAGAGCATGAAATAGAAAAGTTTGATATAGTATCTGAAAAAATATATAAACTATTTACAAAGGCTGAAAAGATTGTGGCCTCTAATAGTGCAATTATGGACTTTGCTTTATATTTTTCCGTTATTTTAATTTGCTATATTGGTGCTAAATCCATTGTGGCAGGTAATTTAACTACTGGGCAACTTGCTTCATTATTTACGTACTCAATGGGTATTTTATCTAGTTTAATGATGCTTTCTATGATTTATGTCATGATTATTATTTCCCTTCCTTCGATGAAAAGAGTTGTGGAATTACTTGATGAAGAACCTGATATTAAAGATAGTGATTGTGTATTTGATCATGTGCCTAATGGGGATATTGAATTTAAGAATGTTGATTTTTCTTATAGTGATGATGAATCTAAGTTAGCTTTAGATAACATTAATTTAAATATTAAGTCAGGTGAAACAATTGGTATTATTGGGGCAACTGGTTCGGGAAAATCTACGCTTGTTAATTTATTACCTAGATTATATGATCCAATGAAAGGTGAGGTTCTTGTTGGTGGAATAAATGTTAAAGATTATCGTCTTTATGCTCTTCGTGATGCTGTTTCGATGGTCTTACAAAAAAATGTATTATTTTCGGGAACGATTCGTGATAACTTAAAATGGGGAGATGCCAAGGCAACTGATGAAGAAATAATGGTAGCTTGTAATTTAGCATGTGCAACAGAGTTTATTTCGAAGTTTGAAAATGGATTAGATTATTATATTGAACAAGGGGCTACAAATGTTAGTGGAGGTCAAAAGCAAAGATTAGCGATTGCAAGAGCTCTATTGAAAAAACCAAAAATAATTATTTTTGATGATTCGACGAGCGCTTGTGATACAATGACGGATGCTAAAATTCGTAACAATTTAAAAGAATTTATGCCCGAAGTAACAAAAATAGTTATTGCCCAAAGAATTTCTTCGGTCGAGGATGCCGATCGTGTTATTGTTATTGATGAAGGTAAGATAGTAGACTTTGATACACCTAAGAACTTAATGAAAACATCAAAGATTTATCGAGAGATAAATGATTCTCAAAAAAAGGGGGTTAAGTAAGATGAATAATAGTCAAATGAAAATGGCCCAAGGTATTAAGAAAAAGCCAATTAAAAAGGGTACAATTAAAAGATTATTCAGTTATATTTTTAGACATCGAGTAACTATTATTATTGTTATTGCTTGTATTATTATATCTTCGGTTGCTGAAGTATATGGTCAATTATTCTTAAAAAGTTTAATTGATGATTATATAACACCTTTAGTAAATAGTATTGATAAAGATTATGCTCCTTTAATTAAGGCTTTAATGGCGATGGGTGGTATTTTTCTAATAGCTATTATAACAATGTATATTTATAATCGCTTAATGGTAAATATTTCCCAAGGCGTTTTGAAAGATATTCGGGATGATATGTTCCAAAAGATGGAAAAATTACCAATCAGATATTTTGATAGTAATTCCCATGGTGATATTATGAGTCACTATACTAATGATACCGATACATTAAGACAAATGATTTCGCAAAGTTTACCAAATACTTTTGCTAGTTTAATAACCATTATTTCAACATTTGTTTCAATGATTTATTTAAACTTTTTATTAACACTTGTATTATTAGTTTGTATATTTTTAATGCTACTTATTTCAGGTAAATTTGCTAAGAAAAGTGGAAAATATTTTGTAGCTCAACAACAATCTTTAGGTAAAGTAAATGGCTTTATTGAAGAAATGATTGATGGTCAAAAAGTAATTAAAGTTTTTACTCATGAAGATGTCGTAAAAAAAGACTTTGATAAAATAAATAATGAACTATGTAATAATAGTACCAAAGCCAATATCTATGCCAATATGTTAATGCCGATGATGGCAAATTTAGGTAATATTACTTATGTTATAATTGCTATTTTTGGAGGTTTATTTGCTATTTTTTTACCAAACGGTAGTTTAATTACTTTAGGAACAATTGCCGCATTTTTAACTTTAACAAAGAGTTTTACTTTCCCAATTACTAGAGTATCACAACAACTAAACTTTATAATTATGGCTTTATCTGGCGCTGCAAGAATCTTTGATTTAATGGATCAAAAGCCTGAAGAAAATAAAGGAACTGTTAAACTTGTTAATGTTAAAGTTAAAAATAATGAATTAATCGAAGTTAAGGAAGAAACATCTAAATGGGCTTGGAAAATGGATGATGGTTCCCTAATTGAACTTAAAGGTGATGTTAGATTTAATGATGTAAGTTTCGGCTACGATCCAGAAAAAGAAGTATTACATAATATTTCTTTATATGCTAAACCTGGTCAAAAGATTGCTTTTGTGGGTTCCACCGGAGCAGGTAAAACAACCGTAACAAATTTAATTAACGCTTTTTATGAAGTAGAAAAAGGCAGCATTACTTATGATGGTATTGATATTAAGTTAATTGATAAGAATGATTTACGAAAGTCATTTGGAATGGTTTTACAAGACACTAATCTATTTACCGGAACCATTATGGATAATATTCGTTATAGTAAACTAGATGCTAGTGATGAAGAATGTATTAAAGCGGCTAAGTTAGCTAATGCTGATTATTTTATTCGTAATTTACCTGATGGATATCAAACAGTTATTACCTCAAATGGGGCAAGTTTATCGCAAGGTCAAAGGCAATTATTAGCAATAGCACGTTGTGCACTTTTAAATCCACCAGTTATGATACTTGATGAAGCAACATCTTCGATTGATACAAGAACGGAAAAAATAGTTCAAGAAGGTATGGATAAGTTGATGGAAGGAAGAACAGTATTTGTAATTGCCCACAGATTATCAACAATTCAAAATGCCAAAGCAATTATGGTTATGGAAAACGGTCGTATTATAGAACGTGGTACTCATGAAGATCTTTTAAAAGAAAAAGGTGAGTATTATAATCTATATACTGGTAAGTTAGAACTTGATTAGAAAAAGAGTTTAATAACCCTTTTTTTATGCAAATTTGTTCATAAAAAAAGGAAATTGAAAATTTTCCCTGTATATGTATAAGTGAAGGGAGATAATCAAAATGAATTATTATGAACAAATAAAGGGCCTTTTAATTACTAATGAAATTTATAAAAGAATAAAAGAGTATAGTAAGAACAAAAGTGATGTGGAAACTTACTACAATGTTGGTAAACTAATAGTTGAAGCACAAGGCGGTGATATAAGAGCAAAATATGGTGAAGGTTTAATAAAAGAGTATTCAAAAAGACTAATAATAGAATTGAAAGACAAAAAATATAGTTATAGAAATCTTATGAATATGCGAAGGTTTTATTTGAAATTTAAAAAATAACAAACTGAACGCATTGCGTTCACAATTAAGTTGGTCACATTATAGAGAACTATTATCAATCAATGATGATGATAAAATTGTTTATTATATAAATGTTGCAATATATGATAATTTAGGCTATCGGGAACTAATAACAAGAATTAAAAACTGTGAATATGAGAGAATTCCAAAAGAAACTAAAAATAAGCTAGTATATAATAATCAGAATTCTAGTATATTGGACTTAGTTAAAAATCCTATCATTATTAAAAGTAATGATAAATATGAACTAGTTACTGAAAAAGTCTTACAAAAATTAATTCTTGAAGATATTCCCTCTTTTTTAGAAGAGTTAGGCAATGGTTTTGCCTTTGTCAAAAATGAATATAAAATTAAAATGGGAAATACATTTAACTATATAGATTTATTACTGTTTAATTACGATTATAATTGCTTTGTTGTAGTGGAATTAAAAATATCTGAATTAAAGAAAGAGCATATAGGTCAAGTACAAATATATATGAATTATATAGATGAAAACATAAGAAGAATTAATCAAGATAAAACAATAGGAATTATTATTTGTAAACAGGATAATAATTATGTTATAAAGTATTGTTCAGATAAGCGAATTATATCTCGTGAATATGAATTAATTTAAAAATAAGAGTCTTGAAACTCTTATTTTTTTGCATCAAATTTCTTTCTTGCTTCCGTATTAAGAATTCTTTTTCTTAAACGAATATTATGTGGGGTTACTTCGACTAGTTCATCTTGATTGATATAATCAAGAGCATATTCTAGTGTAATAGGTCTAGGTCTTTTTAAAACAACTGTTTTATCAGCATAAGCGCTTCTTGTGTTAGTTAATTCTTTTCCCTTAACAACGTTAACGGCAAGGTCATTATCACGATTACATTCACCAACAATCATACCTTCATATACATCAGTATTTGGTTCTACAAACATGATACCACGATCTTCAAGTGCACCTAGGGAATAAGCTGTAGCTTTTCCTTGTTCGCTAGAAACTAGAACACCAAGTTTTCTTTCTCCAATATTAATTTCGGTACATGGAAGATATTCTTTGAAAGTATGGTTCATAATTCCATAACCTTTGGTAAGTGTCATAAAATTAGTTGAAAAACCAATTAGACCTCTAGAAGGAATCGTATATGTTATTCTTAAAAGATTACCTAAATGGGTCATATTATCCATGATAGCGCCCCGTGTCGATAATTCTTCGATAACACCACCCATATATTCATCAGCTATTTCAATTTGTAAATCCTCGTATGGCTCACATTTAATACCATCGATTTCTTTAATAATAACTTGAGGTTTAGAAACTTCGATTTCAAAGCTTTCACGACGCATATTTTCAATAAGTATTGAAAGGTGTAATTCACCACGTCCTAATACTTTAAAGTTTTCACTATCTAATTGTTCCACTTTTAGTGATACATCTCTTTGGGTTTCCTTAAATAATCTTTCGCCAATTTTTCTTGAAGTAAGAATCTTACCATCTTGACCAGAAAATGGTGAAGTATTAACACCAAAGGTCATTTGGAGAGTTGGTTCATCGATGTGAAGAATAGGTAGTCTTTCATGATTATTAGTTTCTGTGATGGTTTCCCCAACACAGATATCTTCAAGACCAGCAATAGCAACGATGTCACCAACTGAAGCTGATTCAATTTCTAAACGTTTTAATCCTTTAAAACCAAATAATTTTTGAATTCTAAATTGTTTTTCTGTGCCATCTAATCTTAAACAATTAACCATTTGCCCAGTTTTAACTTTACCATTAAAGATTCGACCAATGGCAATTCTTCCTACATAGTCATTATAGTCAAGTAGAGCAGGTTGGAATTGAAATGGAGCATCTTCATTACCAGTTGGATCATCAATCTCAGAAATAATTAAATCAAGTAATCCTTCGAAAGAGTGTTCTTGGGTACTTGGATCTGGAGATAAGGAAGAAGTTCCATTAGCTGCTGAAGCGTAAACGACTTTAAAGTCGATTTGTTCATCCGTAGCACCTAGTTCTAAGAAAAGTTCTAACACTTCATCAACAACTTCTTTTACTCTAGAAGTTGGTTTATCAACCTTATTAATAACTACAATTGGTTTACATCCTGATTCTAATGCTTTTTTTAATACGAATCTTGTCTGAGGCATCGGTCCTTCATAAGCATCAACCACTAAAAGAACGCCATCAACCATTTTCATGATTCTTTCAACTTCGCCACCAAAATCGGCATGTCCCGGAGTATCGACTATATTAATTTTATAATCTTTATACATAACAGCGGTAGTTTTAGCTAAGATGGTAATGCCTCTTTCTTTTTCAATATCATTAGAGTCCATGGAAAGAGCATCAATATTTTCGTTTTCTCTAAATGTTCCTGTATATTTTAATATTTCATCAACTAATGTTGTTTTTCCATGGTCTACATGGGCTATTATCGCCACATTTTTAATTTTGTTCATCTATATCACCCGTTTTTTCCTTTTGGTATTATAGCATAACTTGTAAAAAAATCACTAATTTTTTTGCTAATTTTCTAAATATTTGATAAAATTTATCTAGAAGTCAGGGATGGTTGTATGTTAGATAAGGAAGCAATTGGAAAAATTAAATATATGATTGGTAAAAAACGTACGGCCGAAGAAATCTGTGAAACTTTAGAAATTGATATGTCTACGCTATATGAAACGGTTTTAGAACTCAAAAAGAATGGTCAACCATTTGATGTTTTAAATGGCTCACCAGTAAAAATAGTGCCTAATGAACAAACTAGGCGTGTTTCAAGAATAGTAACTAATAATAATAAAAAAGTGTGTATTTTATCTGATATTCATTATGGATCACTATATGATCGACCTGATTTAATAGAATATATATATCAGCTTTGTGAAGAAAAAGGAATTGATACCATTTTATGTTGTGGTGATTTTACTGATGGTAATGGTTATCGAAATGGTGAAAGAATAAAAAATCAACGAGTTCATACTGTTAGAGATATGGTTGACTATGTTATAAATATTCATCCATGTTCTAAAAATATCAAACTTTATACTATATCTGGTAATCATGATGATTCATTCATGAGGTGTGATGGAGTAGATATCTTAAAAGAGATTGATGCTAATAGACCTGATATTATTTATCTTGGTAGTGACAAAGCTGATGTGTTATTTGATAAAGTAAAAGTACATATGTATCATGGATATACACATAATCACAATGGTATTTTGGAAAGTGCTCAAAAATATTATGATTTAATGCCTAGTGAAAATCATCCTGATATTTTGGCTTTAGGACATGTTCATCGACCTTTCTATACCAAATTTACAAATACGCATGTTTTTCAAAATGGAGCTTTGATGGATCAAATGCCTATGTTTGAAAAAATGGGAGTAGAGTGTGTAAGAAGCTGCTTCTTTGCTGATTTAGAATATGATGAAGAAGGAAATTTAGTTAGAGTTATACCAGATATTATGGAGTTTGGAAAAGTTAGAGTAAGAACAAGGTAAACTTGTTTTTCTTTTATTTTGGGAGTATTTAATGTATAATGTATATAAAGAAGATGACTAATGATAGTGTTTTTTATAGTGAAGGGTAGTTTGTAATGAAAAAAATAGTTAAGAAGTTTTTTAACATATATAAAAAATATGAAGAAATAATCAATTATTTAATAATTGGAGTTTTATCAACAATTGTTAGTTTAGCAACTTATTATATATTAGTATATACAGTATTAGATCCTAAGAATGCTATTGAATTACAGATTGCTAATATTGTTTCTTGGGTGTTTGCTGCTACTTTTGCTTATGTAGCTAATCGTAAGATTGTTTTTAAGAGTAAAGATAAAAATATTAAAAAAGAAGCTGCAAAGTTCTATGGGGCACGTATTATTACTTTGCTAGTAGACATGTTAATTATGTTTGTTACAGTAACTCTTTTACATTGGAATGATAAGATAATGAAAATTATCTCTAATATTGTAATAATAGTATTGAATTATTTATTTAGTAAGTTACTTGTATTTGTAAAAAAAGAAGTAGATAGTTAGAAATTGGGTGTAAAAATGAAAAGTAGTTCCGAAAAAGCATATCCTTTAGTGGACATACTTAAATTATTATTAGTTTTATTATTTTTAGGATTAAACACTAAACTGTTTGGTGATACAAAAGTGGCATATTATATATATACAGTGATATGTCGAATTAGCGTTCCATTTTTGTTATTTGGAAGCGGTTATTTTCTAGCTAGTAAAATTAATGATGATAATCGTAATATTATAATAAAAGATTTTATTAAAAAGACGGGAATACTTTATTTATTTTTAGCAACATCTGGACTTGCTATTGAATTAATGAAAAATAATGACTTTTCATTATTTAATATACTTACGCAAATGTGGAAAATAATTACATGTAGTTCATCAAATATTTCTTGGTTTATGGGTACATTGTTTTTATCAGGGATGTTGGTGTATTTTATTAATACTAAGAGGTTATTTCAAAATGTTTTAAAACTATTCTTCGTTTTATTTGTTGTTGGTCTACTATTTAATACTTATGATTTTTTGATTATTAATAATAATTTTAAGCAATTATATGAATTTTTACATGGTACTTTTAATAATAATATAAATTTTCTTTTCAGTGGCTTTTTATTTTTTGGATTGGGTTACTATTTTAAATTATATAACCAAGATTTACTTAAAAAATCACGGAATATTTGGTATATTCTTTGTTTCATAGGAATGGGATTATTATTTTTAGAAAGTAGGGTTGTTAGTCATCATTTGGGTGTTATTATTAATTATGATTATTTCTTTTCCCACTTATTAATAATTCCTTCATTGTTTATATTAGCTCTTACTTCGAAAATAAATGACGTTATAAAACTTAATACAAATTATATAGGAAAATTGGCATTATATATTTTTTATCTTAGTGGTTATGTACTTGATTTATTATTTTTATATCAAGTATACAAATTAGAATCTATTTTTGATAATAATTTAATTATGTTTTTAGGTGTTTTAATAATATCTAGTTTGTTATCTTGTCTTTTAATAAGATCTTTAAAAAAAGATAATTATGAAAGATTGCTTAGTGTTTCACTAGTTATTTACTCAATTATTATAATTATCTTTTCCTTAATGATTCTTCTTAACAATTCTATTTGGGCTGATGAAGCATGCTCTTTGGCAATGCTAAGACATAGTTTGTTTTCTATTGTTAAACTAAATATTCATGATGTTCATCCACCGCTATATCATTGGTTGATTAGACTTTTTTTACCATTATTAGAAAAGATTTTTCCTTTTATGAGTTCAATTGTTGCTGCAAAACTATTATCTTTTATTCCATTATTGATTTTAGTCGTTATTTGTTTTACAAAGATTAGAAAGGAATATGGATATCTCGCTTCTAGTATTTTCTTATTTTTTATGGTTGGTATGCCAAGTATGATGCAATACTTTGGAGAGGCTAGAATGTACAGTTGGGCTATGTGTTTTACAACTATTGCTTATATATATATGGCGGATATCTTGAAGAAAAATGATAAAAAATCTTGGATTGTTTTTGTTATATTTTCCTTATTATCAGCTTATTCACATCTATATTCATGTTTATGCATTGTTCTTTTCTTTATATATCTTTTTGTTGTTTCTCTTATTAGAAAGGATAAGAATTTCTTTGTTAAATGGTTTATTAGTGGTTTAACTACTTTCATTTTATATTTACCATGGATAATTGTGGTACTATTTCAAATTAAGACTGTTAGTGGTGGTTTTTGGATACCGGAAATTACGATGAGAGATTTTATTGGTTATTTTCAATTCATCTTTTATGCTCAAACACTAGATGCTGCCAGTGGATCGTTATTGACTTTAACTTTAATTTTTATTATTTGGCTTGTTTTCATATACTATTTACTTAGTAAAGATAAAAAAGTAAATAAAGCCTATGCTAGTTTGGGAATAGTCATTCCTTTTATAGTTATGACTATTGGTATTGTTGTTTCAAAACTTATTACACCTCTTTTTGTATCAAGATATCTTTTTCCTAGTCTTGGATGTCTATGGTTTATAATGGCTATTTTGATTAGTAAAAAAGTTAGTCAAAAAAACTCTATTAGCGTATTGTTTATTATTTTTGTTATATCTGCTTCGGCAAGTATTAATTATTTACTTCGTTATGAGATAGTCATGACAAATAATGAAAGTGACTATCGTAAATATCAAGAAAAGATACCTGAAGATGCTCTTATTGTTTCTGATTACACTCATCTTCAGATGGTCGAAGCTTATTATCATCCTAATAAAACCATTTATTGCTATGAATGTAGTAATGAGAAAATGATTGATGATTTGTTTGGAAATATTAAAGATAATATTACTATCGATGATATTGTTAATTTTGTAAATGAAGGAAAAACTATTTATTTTATTCGTTATGATTTTGGTGTAAATTATGTAAAATTATTTGAACAACATGGTATTAATTATGAAATAAGTGATATTCTTTATGAAGATTGGTATGGCATGCAAATGATTATTCTTAATGGACAGTAGTTGGCATACGATTTTTAGTTTAACTTTTATTTTAGACCTAATTAAGGTATAATATTTATAGGTGTAAATTAAATGAATTATGTAGTAAATAATCATAATATAATTGAAATATTATTAATTACATTCTTAATTAGTTTTTTTTGTGTTTATATAACTAAAAAACTTGCTCATCATATAGGAGCACTTGATATGCCTAATGCTAGAAAAGTTCATAAAGTACCTATGCCTCGTTTAGGTGGACTTGCTATTTATAGTGCATTTTTATTTGGATATATTGCTTATGGTAATGTAACTACGCAAATGATATCCATTTTAATTGGTTCATTTATTATAGTTATGTTAGGATTATTTGATGATATAAAATCTTTAAGAGCAAAAGATAAGTTATTAGTCCAAATTATTGCCGCATGTATTGTTGTTTTCTATGGAAAGTTATATTTTTCAGAATTATCTTTTTTAGGTATTAATCTTTCTTTCGGTACTTTAATAGGTCAATTGATATCAATTTTCTTTATTGTAGGGGCAATTAACGCAATAAACTTAATTGATGGCTTGGACGGATTATGTGCAGGAATTAGTTCTATATATTTTATAACTGTTGCTATTATAGCATTTATTTTAAATCGCTTAGATGGGTTAGATATTATCTTATGTTTAATAATGATTGGTTCAACATTAGGATTCTTAGTCCATAATCTTCCTCCAGCTAAGACTTTTATGGGGGACTGTGGTTCTACTTTCTTGGGATTCATGATTTCTATTATAGCTTTGCTTGGATTTAAGGTTACGACTTTAACTTCTTTAGTAATACCGGTGATTATTTTAGCGATTCCTATTTTTGATACCGTGTTAGCAATTTTAAGAAGATTAATTCATCATAAAAAGATAGGGGAACCAGATAAAGAACATTTTCATCATCAATTACTAAAGATGCGTTTTTCACCAAGAATAACTATTTTAATTATTTATGCAATTAATATCTTATTTTCAATTGTATCTATTTTCTATATTTTAGGAGATAATAAAATAGCGATGATTATTTATATTGTCTTAATGATTTTATTATTATTTGTAGTTTTAAAAACAGATATTCTATTTGATCATAAAAAGAGAAAGGAAAAATAGTATGACAAGTGGACTAATGAATATTTTTGACAAGAAAAGAATAACTAATATCGTATTAGTCCTTTATTTTTTATCTCTTTTTCTTGAACTTCATTTTTTTTATAACAGTATTTCAACATTAATTAGAGTCATAATTATTAGTTTGTTGTTTTTAATAATTTTTTTTAAGTATAGTAGTAATAAAGAAAGAAAACTTATTTTTATTTATTTGTTATTGTACTTAGTTTATGGAATATTACATCTTTCAAATATTAGATGTAGTATATTAAGTGAGATACTTTATTTAACAAAAATGTGCATGGGAGTACTGATTGTTTACACTGTATATAAACTAAGTATTGATGCTAAGACATTTTCTAAAACGATGAATTATTGTCTTATTTTGATATGTGGTAGTATTATTATTTGTAACTTATTTAAAATTGGCTATACTGCATATGATTTTTCTAGGTTAAAATATAATATTTTTTCTTGGAATAATAGTAATTACAATTATTTGCTTTATTCAAGCAAAGGTTTTTTTCATGCTACTAATCAAATAATTGCTATTATTTTATTATATCTTCCTATCCTTATTTCGAATTTCAAAGATGATACGAATTTTAAAAACACCATTTTAATAATAATGTCTTTATTATCATTATTAATGTTAGGTAATCGAATATCTTCGTATGGGCCAATTATTATTCTAGTAGTGTCCATATTCCTTTATATAATTTTAACTGTTATAAAAAAAGAAAAAATAAAGTATTCATTTTTAACAATAATGTTTTTATTATTAACGGTTTTTCTTTGTATTTTAAAAAATGCTCCGATTAATGAAAGAAATAAGTATTATCATGATTTATTAGAAGATTCTATAACTAAGACTTATGAAATAGAAGACGTAGATTCCATAGAAGATGATTCTGATATTAATGAAGATATTTATGATTTATTTAATCAAAAACTTATCAATATAAATTTTCCTAAAAAGTATTATCTATATGAAAAAGATCCAGAATTTTGGAATGAAATGTTAAAAAAAGATAAAAGTGTATTGGTAAACTCACGTTATATAGAAGAAGAAATTATCAAAAGAGTTGTCGAAATAAATGATAATAAAGTAAAAGATAGATTCTTTGGTATTGGTTATTCAAGAATTATGAATATTCAAAATATAGAAAAGGATTATGTAATGCAGTATTATTCATTAGGGATAATTGGCTTACTAGTTATTATTGGTGTATATTTCGTACTATATATTTACATATGTATAAAGATAATGTTAGATTTTGAATCTAAGTTTAATTTTGAAAATTTGATGCTTTTACTAGCAACAGGATTTATTTTATTATCAGCTTATTTCAGTGGAAATTTGCTTAATTCCATTAGTATTATTATTCCTCTTAATGTTATACTTGGAATTATGTTAGTTCAAGTTAATAAGTGTGATAATAAGTATCCTAATATGATTTTAGGGTTTAAGGCTTATAATAAAGGTAAGAAGACGTTATTAAAAGAAATTAGCGAAGATGATAGTAAACAAATTATTATTTATAACATTAATCCTTTGATTACAAGTAATTTTTATAATAAAAGTGAATATGTTAAAGAATTTAATAGTCAAAATTATAACATTCCAGATGGATTTGGTATCATTCTTGCTTCGAGAATGAAACATGGTAGTATTGATAATCAAATTGCCGGAGTAGAACTAGTAGAAGATTTATGTGTATTGGCTTCTGAAAAGAAATATAGAGTATTTTTATATGGTTCAAAAAAAGATGTAATAAAAAAGGCTAAAACTAATTTAGAGGAAAAGTATAAAGATTTAAATATCGTCGGTTTTATTGATGGCTACGTTAATCAAAAAGAGGCTTTAAAAAGTATTAAAGAATGTAAACCAGATGTTTTATTTGTGGCTTTAGGTAGTCCAAAACAAGAAGAGTTTATTATTAATAATAAGAAATCATTAGCCAATATAAAGATTATTATGCCTGTTGGTGGATCTTTTGATGTTATTAGTGGTTCTGTTAAAAGGGCACCTAAGTTTTTTATTAAAATGCATTTAGAGTGGCTGTATAGAATGATTAAAGAACCAAAGAGAATCAAGCAAAATACTGGTTTAATAAAGTTTCTATGGCTAGTAATATTTAGAAATAATTGGTATAATGAAAAAAGTGAAGGAGATAGCAATGATTAAGACCATTAAAAATATGTTTATTGGATTAAAAAAGTATTCTTTTTTGCTAAAACAACTAGTGGTTCGTGACTTTAAAGTAAAATATAAAAGAAGTTTTTTAGGCGTATTATGGAGCCTTTTATATCCAGTATTAACAATGTCTGTTATGGCGCTTGTATTTACTCAAGTCTTTAAGATGAGTGCTACAGGAGTTAATTATCTTGTTTATTTAATGAGTGGATTAGTTATATTTAATTACTTTAGTGAAGCGACTAATTTAGGTATGAGTAGTGTAGTAGCTAATTTTGGTCTTATTAATAAAGTGTATATACCTAAATATATTTTTCCACTTTCAAAATGTATTTTTGTTGGAATAAACTTTTTATTAACATTAATTCCTTTATATGCAATAATTCTTTTGACAGGAACCGGTATTAATATTTATCATTTATTATTACCTTTTGTAGTGATATGTTTGTTTCTGTTTGTAGTTGGAATGGCTTTCTTCTTGTCATCAATTGCAGTATATCTTCGAGATATGTTTTATATTTATGGAGTTTTAATTACATTATGGATGTATATGACACCAATCATGTATGACTTTTCAATAATTCCTGAAAAGTATCAAATATTATTTAAATTAAATCCTTTATATTGGTTTATTAAATTTGCTCGTGATATTATTTTGTTTAAAAGCATACCCGTACCATCTGTATGGCTTTATTGTTCTATTTGCGCAATAGTTCCTTTGATGATAGGAATATTTGTCTTTAGAAAAACGCAAGATGGTTTTATATATTATGTTTAGGTGATAATATGAATCAAGATGAAATGATAAAAATTGAAGATGTGTCGATGCGCTTTAATCTTGGTATTGAGAAAGGATTTTCTTTAAAACAAGGTTTTGTAGATATATTTGATGCAAAGAAGCGCAAAGAAAAGAAAGAGCGAAAGAAGAAAAATGAATTTTGGGCTCTAAAGGATGTCGATTTTACGATAAAAAAAGGTGAAGTCGTCGGACTAATTGGTAGCAATGGTGCTGGAAAGTCAACTCTTTTAAAAATAGTTGCTGGGGTTATGAAACCAACGAAAGGAAAAGTATTAGTTGGAGGAAATATTTGTCCGATGATTGAGCTGGGAGCTGGATTTGATATGGATCTTACTGCTAGAGAAAACATCTACTTAAATGGTGCCGTAATGGGTTATGACAAACCCTTTATTGATTCTAAATTTAATGAGATAGTAGAGTTTTCTGAACTAGATAAGTTCTTGGATGTGCCAGTTAAAAATTTTTCATCAGGAATGGTTGCTAGATTAGCATTTAGTATTGCTACGGTAGTTAATCCTGAAATACTTATCGTCGATGAAATATTGTCAGTTGGTGATTTGGCATTTCAAGCAAAAAGCGAAGGAAAAATGATGGAAATGATTAATGGCGGAACAACAGTCTTATATGTTTCCCATTCATTAGAGTCCATTAAGAAAATATGTGATAAAGTTATTTGGTTAGATCATGGCCATGTTGTTAAAATAGGTGATATTGAAGTTTGCAATGAATATTATCGATCAATTACGAAAAATCAGGAGGAAGTAAATGAAGAAGTTAATTAATGGTTTAAAAAAGTATGGAATAATAGGGTGTTTTTTAAAAATTATGAAGAAAGTCTTGTATCGGGTTTTTCGTTTCTTTGATAGACTAGATAATCGATACACAACTCATATTGAGGAAAAAATTAAAAGAAAACAAAGAAAAGATTATATTGAACTAGAAAAGGTATGTCGTAATAAGAAGTATAAATATGTTTTTATCTTTTATCCTTATACTGAGTGGAATTTACCGGTATTTCAACGGCCTCAACAAATAGCTTTGTCTTTATCTAAAAGAGGAGATGTATTGTATTTATATTGTACAACTAACTATGTATATGATAAGATTCCTACTTTATATTCCAAAATAAATGATAATCTATATGTTGTAACTGATTATGATTTTCTAAAGGAATTAGATATTAATAATAAAATATTACATTTATATTCAACTGATACAATAAGTGATTATAGTATTGTTGAAGAAGCTTTAGAGAATAATGAAACAGTTTTATATGAATATATTGATGAGATTCATGAAGATATAACAAATTCAGTCCCTGACTACTATTTAGAAAAACATAAAAGAGTATTGAAAAATAAGGATTGTTATGTTGTTGTAACAGCGGATAAACTTCGTGATGATGCTTTAAAATATCGTAAATCAAGATTAGTTTTATCTACGAATGGAGTTAATGTTGATGACTTTATTCCAAGTAGTTCAGAACTTGATGAAAGAATTAAGGATATTAAAGAGAATTATAAGAAAATAGTATGCTATTATGGATCTTTAGCAACTTGGTTTGATTATGACTTGATAAAAGAAGCAGCAAATGCCCATAAGGATTATGCTTTTGTATTGATTGGTATTAAATATGATGACACATTTGATAAGAGCAAAATTGAAAAAGTTAAGAATGTATTTTATTTAGGTAAAATACCATACAACGAGCTTATTAATATTACTAAAGATGTTGATTTACTTACTATTCCATTTGTTATCAATGAAATTACTGAGTCAACATCACCAGTAAAACTATTCGAATATATGGCTACTAAAAAGCCTATTTTGACAACTGATATGAAAGAATGTCGGAAATATAAGAGTGTTTTAATTGGCAAGGACCATGCTGATTATATTAAAAAAATTGATGAAGCTATCAAATTAAATGGAGATAATGAATATCATGAACTTGAAATGAAAGAGGCTAAAGAAAATACATGGGATAGCAAAGCAAATACTATCATTGATTTGCTAGAAAATAAATAGGGATATTTTTCTATGAAATCTAAAATTGTAAGCATTTTTAATTCTCTTTTTTCTAAAAAAGCCTATACTTTTCTTATTTCTTGTTTTTTAGTCTTTTTTTTAATATTTCCTAATTTTGTTATATTCACACGTACGGAAGTTTTAACACCGTTTGTTTTTGTCATAATTATGATTTTGATATTAATTGATTGGTCTTCATTAAAATTTTTAAAGAGTAAGAAGACTATTTATATACTAACAATTATTGGATTATTATTACGTGTTGGTATAGCAATTTGGTTTAGTAAAAACATGATTCAAGTATCAGACTTTTATGACGTTTTTAATCGAGCTAAAGCTTTTTCGTTTAAAACAACATATTTTCAAACAGCATACCATTATATGTTATATTCAATTATTAATGGTGTAGCATATAAAATATTTGTTGCTCATCAACTTGTTTCTTTTTTTGTTAACATTTTAGCAACATCTGTAGCAGGTATTTTTCTTTATTTAAGTACAAAACGAATCTTTAAAAATGAAGCAGTAGCTAATATGGCTGTTATTTTATATACTTTTTGGCCCTCAATGCTTTTATATAATACAATCTTATCACCGGATCATTATGCATTATTATTTATGTGTATAAGTGTATATCTTTTTACAGTAACTTATGATGTTATTAATGATAGCAATTTAAAGAAAAAATGGTGGATAGTTGTTCTTCTTGGTATTAGCATTAGTTTGTTAGGATTTTTCAAAAACTTTTCTCCAGCAATGTTAATGGCATTATTCATTATCATAATTTTAATGATTATGATTAATAAAAAAATATGGAAGTCATCAATTGTTACTTTTTTGATTGTTATATTTAGTTTCTTTACTTCTAATTCGATAATTTTTGCTGTTGAGGAACATATAATAGGTGAAAAAATAATACGTAATCAATTTTGGCAATATGCTTATGTTGGTTTAGGCTTAAATAATTCTGGGTTATATAGTGCAGAAAGATATGGAGAATTTAGTGATTACTTTTATAGTCATAACAAAGATATTAAAAAGACAGATGCTCATTTTGCCAAAAAATTAAAAAAAGAGATTAAGGAAAACTTAGCAGCATATCCAAATTTATTAATATATAAAACTAATAGTAGTTTTGGAGCTGATAATGCTCAATTGTACTGGATTACAGCTTCCTTAGATGCTTATAAACTGGAAAGTGGAGCTAATATGCTATTTAATACTTTAATAATCCCTATAAATGAAATATATTACATCATTCTTTGTCTATTTGTATTAGGTGGAGTATTCTATAATGTTATATATCTTAAGAATAATAAATTATTGTTTGTAAACATAGCTGTTTTTGGCTTTTGTATGATGCTTTTATTTGTTGAAAGTCAAGGACGCTACAAATATGCATTTGAACCACTTTTATGTATATTAGCTGTGGTTGGAATATATTATGGAAAAGATTTTATAAAAAAACTGTTACATATTGAAAGTAAGGAGGAATTGAAAAAATGAAAGCAGTAATTTTAGCGGGAGGTTTTGGTACAAGAATAAGTGAGGAATCACATTTAAAACCAAAACCAATGATTGAAATTGGAGGTAAACCAATCCTTTGGCATATTATGAAGGAATATTCTCATTATGGAATAAATGAATTTATAATTTGTTGTGGATATAAGCAAGAAAAAATTAAAGAATACTTTAAAGATTATTATCTATACGCATCTGATGTTACATTTGATATGAAAAAGAATAAAGTTGAAATTCATAATAATTATTCTGAGCCGTGGAGTGTTACTTTGATTGATACTGGTCTAAATACTATGACTGGTGGAAGAATTAAAAGAATTCGTGATTATGTTGGTGATGAAACATTTATGTTAACTTATGGTGATGGCGTATGTGATCTTAATATTAAAGATTTGTTAAAATTTCATAAGAAGCATGGAAAAATCGCTACGATTACAGCGGTTCAACCTGGTGGTAAATTTGGTGCCTTAAAGATTAATGATAGCAATGTTATTGAGAGTTTTGTTGAAAAGAGTAAAGCTGATGGCGGCTGGATTAATGGTGGCTATATGGTTTTAGAACCAGAAGTATTTGATTATATTGAAGGCGATAGTACTGTATTTGAAAAAGCACCATTAGAGACTCTTGCTAAAGAAGGTAATTTAGTAGCCTATAAATATGATGGTTTTTGGCAATGTATGGATGTTCTTAAGGACAAAAACTACCTAGAAGATTTAATTGCTAGTGGAGATGCACCTTGGATGAAGGGCTGGAAATAGTATGTTGGATTTTTATAAAGGAAAAAAGGTTTTCGTTACAGGACACACAGGATTTAAAGGTTCATGGCTATGCCAAATATTAGTTGAAGCCGGTGCAGAAGTTACTGGATATGCTTTATGTCCTTCGAAGAAGGATAGTTTATTTTACCAATTAGGTTTAGACAAAAAAATGACTTCCATAATTAGTGATATTCGGGATTTTGACAAATTAAAAGAAACTTTTGATAAAGCAAAACCGGAGATTGTAATTCATTTAGCAGCTCAACCACTTGTAAGACTTTCCTATGATGAACCTAGATATACATACGAAACTAATGTTATGGGAACTATAAATTTATTAGAGTGTATTAGGCTATCTAACTCAGTTAAATCATTTTTAAATGTAACAACTGATAAAGTATATAAAAATAATGAATGGGAATGGGGATACCGGGAAAATGATGTTCTAGACGGTTTTGATCCATACTCTAATAGTAAGTCATGCTCAGAACTTGTAACGCATTGTTATATTAATTCTTTCTTTGAAAAGAAAGAGATTAGTATCTCTACGGCAAGAGCGGGAAATGTTATTGGTGGAGGAGATTATGCCAAGGACCGTATAATTCCAGATTGTGTTAGGGCGTCTTTAAATAAAGAAGATATTATTATTAGAAATCCTTATTCAATTCGACCATTTCAACATGTTTTGGAACCGCTTTTTGCTTATTTAATGATTGTTGAAAAACAATATGAAAATAAAGATTATGCTGGCTTTTATAATGTTGGACCAAATGATGAAGATTGTGTAACAACCGGAGTAATCGCTGATTTATTTTGTGAAAAATGGGGCGATGGCCAAAAATGGATTTCCAAGTATGATGGTGGACCTCATGAAGCTAATTTCTTAAAATTGGATTGTTCCCATATCAGAAAAGTTTTTGGTTGGAAACCTACTTGGAATATTGAAAAGGCTATTGAAAAGACTGTTGAATTCTATAAAAGTGAAGATATTAAAAAATGTATGATTAAGCAAATAAAAGAGTTTAATAAGGAAAGAGAGAATAAGTAATGAATTTTGATAATAAAACTGAAGAAGAAGCAAGAAAAGAAATATTAGAAATCGTTGCTGAATATTGTGACAAATATCATAATGTAAAAAAGAAATTTAAAAGCGGTGATCGGATTGCTTATGCTTCGAGAGTATATGATAGCAAGGAAATGACTAATCTTGTCGATAGTGCTCTTGAATTTTGGTTAACATCCGGGAGATATACGGCTGAGTTTGAAAAAAAACTAGGTGAATATCTTGGTGTTGATTATGTAGCATTGGTTAACTCGGGTTCGTCAGCTAATTTACTTGCTTTTATGGCTTTAACCTCTCCTTTGCTAAAGGATAAAGCCATTAAAATAGGCGATGAAGTTATTACGGTAGCAGCGGGTTTTCCAACAACAGTTACTCCTATAATTCAATACGGTGCTATACCGGTTTTTGTAGATGTGACAATTCCTGAATATAATATTGATGTTAATGAACTTGAAAAAGCCTTATCAAAGAAGACAAAGGCAATAATGATTGCTCATACTTTAGGTAATCCTTATAATTTACAATTTATTAAGGATTTTTGTATTAAACATCATTTATGGTTAATTGAAGATAACTGTGATGCTTTAGGAAGTAAGTATACAATTGATGGTCACGAAAAATTTACAGGAACAATTGGGGATATTGGAACTTCATCATTTTATCCACCACATCATATGACCATGGGTGAGGGTGGAGCTGTTTATACAAATAATCCGTTACTTGGTAAAATAGTTAAATCATTACGTGATTGGGGAAGAGATTGTGTTTGTCCTTCGGGAAAAGATAATATGTGTGGTCATCGTTTTGATAGACAATATGGTGAACTTCCATTAGGCTATGATCATAAATATGTTTATTCTCATTTTGGATATAATTTAAAAGCAACAGATATGCAAGCTGCTGTTGGTGTAGCTCAATTAGAAAAGTTCCCAAGTTTTGTTGAAAAACGTAAGGAACATTTTAATTATTTTTATAAACACTTAAAAAAATTAGAAGACTATTTAGTATTGCCGACCTGTGCTGATAATGCTGATCCTAGTTGGTTTGGCTTTATGTTAACAGTTAAGGATGGAGTATCTCGTAATGATTTAGTAAAGTATCTTGAAGATCATAATATACAAACAAGAATGCTTTTTGCTGGTAATCTAATTAAACATCCTTGTTTTGATGAAATGCGTAAAACTAGAAAGGGTTATCGGGTAGTTGGTGATTTACATAATACTGATAAAATTATGAATGATTCTTTTTGGATTGGTGTTTATCCTGGAATGACTGAAGATATGCAAAAATATATTGTTAAATGCTTTAATGATTATTTTAAGGATAAAAAGTGAAATGGTTAAAAGATAATAAAAAATTAATAGTTCAATTTATTAAATTTGGTTTAGTAGGAGTATCCAATACTGTCATATCATTAGCGGTATATTATCTTTTAGTATATTTGGGTGTTCATTATATTGTCGCTAATATATTTGGGTTTATAATTAGTGTATTAAATGCTTATTATTGGAATAGTAAATTTGTATTTAAATCAGATAACAGTAAGAAAACTATTTTATTTCGGACTTATGTTGCCTATTTAATTACTTTTATTATTAGCAATGGATTATTATATATTCAAGTCGATAAAATGGGAATTTCTAAATACATAGCACCAATAATATGCTTATTAGTAACCATTCCTCTTAATTTTATAATTAATAAATTTTGGACATATAAGGAGAAAAAATGAAAGGTTCAGATTTAATAGTAGAATTTCTCATATCAAAAAAGGTTAGTGATGTTTTTGGCTATCCTGGTGGAATGGTAACACATTTAATGGATTCACTTTCAAAAAGAGAAGATGAAATTAAAACGCACATTAACTATCATGAGCAAGCTTGTTCTTTTGCGGCATGCGGATATGCTCAAGCAAAGGGAGATATAGGTGTAGCATTTGCCACTAGTGGTCCAGGCGCTACTAATTTAATTACTGGAATATGTAATGCTTACTTTGATTCAATACCGACTCTTTTTATTACAGGACAAGTTAATACTTTTGAAAAGAATAGTCCTGGTCTTGGAAGACAAAAAGGATTTCAAGAAACAAATATTGTTGATATTGTGAAGAATGTAACAAAATATGTAAGTTATGTTGATGATGTTAATAATTTGGAATACGAATTGGAAAAGGCGTATTATATTGCTACTAGTGACCGTCCCGGACCAGTTTTGCTAGATATTCCAATGAATGTTTTTAGGAGTATTATAGATAGCAAAAATGTTAACAAGTTTACAACAGTAGAAAAGAGTAATTCTTGTGTTAATATCAAACCAATTTTAAATGCCTTAAATAATTGTCAAAGGCCATGTATTATTATTGGTAATGGTATAAAAAGTAATAAAAAGCAATTCTTAGAATTGGCAGAAAAGCTTAATATACCCATTGTGTATAGCATGCTTGCTGTCGATGTTTTGCCTTTTGATAATGCTAATAATTTTGGCTTTATAGGAGCTTATGGAGATAGGACAGCTAATTTTATAGTTGCTAAAAGTGATTTAATTATTTCTTTAGGAACGCGTCTCGATATAAGGCAAGTAGGGGCAAAAAAAGAAAATTTTGCGCCAAATGCCACGGTTATAAGGGTTGATATTGATGAAGGTGAATTAAAGAATAAAATTAAAGATAATCAAGTAATAATTAAGAGTGAAATTGGTAGTGTTTTAATGGAATTACTAAGGAATGATTTGTCATTTTTAAAGCATCGATTTGATGATTGGCAAGCTGTTTGTAATACAATTAAAAGTCGTTTAAAAGATTATGATAAAAATGCTATTAGTAATCTTGTAAAACAGATAAGTGTTGTTGCTCCAGATGATTGCATAATTACAACTGATGTTGGTCAAAATCAAGTTTGGATTGCTCAATATTTTCGCTTTAAGGCAAATCAATTAGCATTATTCTCTGGTGGACATGGCGCTATGGGGTATTCTTTGCCAGCGGCTATCGGTGCATATTATGCTAAAAAAAAGCCAGTTATTAGTTTTTCTGGTGACGGTGGTATTCAGATGAATATACAAGAATTACAGTATTTAAAAAATAGCAAAATACCTGTTAATGTTGTTGTCTTTAATAATCATGCACTAGGTATGATTCGTCATTTTCAAGAGATGTATTTTAATAAAAATTATGCATTTACAACTAAAGATGGTGGATATTCAACTCCAAATTTCAAATTAATAGCTAAGGCTTATGACTTAGAATACAAAAGATTATCTTTAAATTCGAGAATCCCTAGTGATTTATTCAGTGGCAATAACAAGTTGATTGAAGTGTCTATTGATGAAGATACTTATGTTTTTCCAAAATTAGAATATGGAAAGCCTAATCAGGATCAAGAACCACTGATTGATAGAGAATTATATAATGAATTAATGGGGTTATGATGAAAAAAGTAGTTATAACGGGTGCAACGAGTTTTATAGGCTTACATTTGATTGAAAAATTAAGTACTTTAGATTATGAAATTCATGCTGTTATACGTGAGAATAGTAGTAAAAAGGATTTATTATCTAAGTATAAAAACATTAATATAGTTGAAGTCAATATGGAGAATATTGAACAATTACCTAACTATATTACGGAAGAATGTGATACAATGTATCATTTTGCATGGAATGGTACTAGAGGTGAAGATCGTAATAATGAAGAAATGCAAATGTTAAATGTTGAAAATTCATTAAGTACTTTAAAAGCAGCGAGAAAAATTGGATGTAAAACATTCTTTACATCTGGTTCACAAGCAGAATATGGTATTCAAAGCGAAAATGTAAATGAAAATGCAAAATGTCAGCCAGTAACTGCCTACGGAAAAGCAAAGTTAAATTTTTATGAGATTGCTAAGGATTACTGTCAAAAGAATAATATTAGATTAGTAGAACCTCGTATTTTTAGTCTTTATGGTCCTGGTGACTTTAAACAATCATTAATAATGTCTACCATTAGTAAAATGAAAGAAAATGCTGATGTTGAATTATCATCATGTATGCAATTGTGGAACTATTTGTATATTAATGATGCTGTTAATGCTCTGATATTGTTAAATGAAAATGAAAAGGCTGAAGGTGTTTTTAATTTAGCAAGTGATGATACCCGTGTCTTGAAAGATTTTATTTTAGATATGAAGGATGTTCTACAAACAGATAGTAAGATTATTTTTGGGGAACAAACACCATCTGGAATTAACCCAGATATTACAAAATTAAAGAATACCATTGATTGGCAAGAGCAATATACATTTAAGGATGGTATTAAGGAAATAAGTGATAGTTTTAGATAACATCAATAAATTTGTGATTGGTAAGTATTTGCACTATCATTAGTTTATTGATATCATAGTTAGTAAGAGGTTAGTATGAAAAAAGTAAGTATTTTAATTCCCACATATAATGAAGAGGAAAATGTTCAACCTTTATCAGAGGCAATCATCAATGAATTCAAAAAAGAATTACCTAAATATGATTATGAAATAATCTTTATAGATAATGATTCACAAGATAAAACAAGGGATATTATTAAAAAGTTATGTGAAAAAAACAAGAATATTAAGGCCATATTTAATGCTAAAAACTTTGGCCAATTTAATTCCCCATTTTATGGTTTACAACAAACTACTGGAGATTGTACTATTCTGATGTGTGCAGATTTTCAAGATCCTGTTGATATGATTCCTAAATTTGTTAGAGAGTGGGAAAATGGTTATAAAATAGTCATTGGTATAAAGAATAAGAGTAGAGAAAATAAACTAATGTATTTTCTACGAAGTATTTATTATAAGATGATTAAAAAGTTTAGTAATGTTGATCAAATAGAACATTTTACTGGTTTTGGATTATATGATAAAGATTTCATCGAGGTATTAAAGAATCTTGATGATAGTACTCCTTTTTTAAGAGGTATAGTTGCTGAACTAGGATTTAAACGTAAAGAGATATGTTATGAACAACAAAAAAGAAAATTTGGGAAAACTCATAACAATTTATATTCCCTTTATGATGCTGCGATGATTAGTTTTACATCTTATACTAAAGTGGGATTACGAGTTGCTGTCTTTTTTGGTGTTATTGTGTCAATAATCAGTTTTATAATTGGTATAGTATATCTTATTTTAAAACTTATATATTGGGATAAATTTGTTGCCGGTGTTGCTCCGATGTTAATTGGTATTTTCTTTTTAGGAGCACTACAAATATTCTTTATCGGTATTGTTGGCGAATATATAATGGCAATAAATAATCGAGTTATGCATAGACCTCTTGTTATTGAAGAAAAACGAATTAACTTTTAAAATAAACATTATTAAAGGAAAGAGAGTGATAAAATGAAAAAAGTTAAAGTAATGAGCGTATTTGGAACTAGACCAGAAGCTATAAAAATGGCTCCGCTTGTAAAAGAGTTAGAAGGTAGAAAGGAAATAGAGAGTATCGTTTGTGTTACGGCCCAACATCGAGAGATGCTAGATCAAGTACTTGAAACTTTTAAAATTAAGCCTGATTATGATTTAAATATTATGAAGCAAGGTCAAACACTAGGTGAGGTAACAACTAGAGCATTGAGTGGCTTAGAGGAAGTAATAAAAGAGGTTAAACCAGACATTGTTTTAGTTCATGGTGATACGACGACAACATTTGCTGGTGCTTTAGCAGCTTTTTATAATCAAGTAGCTATTGGTCATGTTGAAGCAGGTTTACGTACAAACGATAAATATTCACCATTCCCTGAAGAGATGAATCGGCAAATGGTTGATTGTATGACCGATATGTATTTTGCTCCGACGAATTTGAGTAAGCAAAATCTTCTGGATGAAAATATTAAAGAAGAAAAAATATATGTTACGGGAAATACCGCCATTGATGCTATGAGTACAACGGTTGACGAAGATTATACTCATCCTGAACTTGATTGGATAAAAAAGGGTGAAAGAATGATTTTATTAACTGCTCATAGAAGAGAAAATCTGGGTGATCCAATGCGTCATATTTTTAGAGCCATTAAAAGAATTGTTGATGAATATGAAGATGTTAAAGTTATTTATCCAATTCATATGAATCCTAAAGTAAGGGAAGTTGCTAATGAAGTTTTTGCTGACTGTGATCGTGTTAAATTAATTGAGCCTCTTGAAGTATTCGATTTTCACAATTTTCAAAACAAGAGTTATATGATTCTTACTGACAGTGGTGGTATTCAAGAGGAAGCTCCTTCATTGGGTAAGCCAGTTTTAGTTTTAAGAGATACTACGGAAAGACCAGAAGGTATTGAAGCAGGTACATTAAAACTTGTAGGTACTGATGAAGAAGTTATTTATAAAGAAACAAAAAAACTATTAACAGATAAGAAAGCATATGAAAAAATGAGTAAGGCTTCTAATCCATATGGTGATGGTCTAGCATCAAAAAGAATTGTTGATGCTATCATTGAGTATTTTAATAAGTAATAATAAAGAATGATTCTGATATCATTCTTTTTTTATGACTACTTTATGTGATATACTATTATTAGTGATAGATAGAAGGTGATTTATGAAAACCAATAGTAAGATAGCAGTTGTAGTTTATAATTGTGTTCAATTATTAAATATTCTGCCAGGTATTGAAGAGTTAATTAAACTTGGCTATTGTGTTGATTTTTATGGATTATTAACTGATGATAAAACGGGATTTCAAGATTTATTTAGTGATGTAATAAATCAATTACGTAAAAAGGGATATAATGTATATACTAAAGCTCGTAAAATTAAATATAAAATTTTATTAGAACCATATGAGAGTAACTTAATAATCGATGCTCAATACAAAATAAGATTTAGATATAGTCAGATAACTGCTAAACCAGATAAGGTATATATACCGTATTTATATATGAAGTATGACTGTATATTATGTTCTGGACCATATTCTGCAAGATTATTAAATAATTATACAAATACAGAAATAGTAAGTGATTTAAAGTATATTAACTTTAAGAGAAAAAAACATGATAAAGGTAAAAAAGTCTTACTTTATTTACCAACTTATGGTAAAGAGTGCTCTATTGACTTAATTGCTGAAGAATTAAATAAACTTCGTAATGATTATTATGTAATAGTTAAGATTCATCATGGCACAAAATTTTTGGTAGATGAAGCAAAAAGAATAGATAAAGTTAAAGTAAATGTTGATGAATTTTATGATTTGCATAAAGAATTGAAAGAATTATTAGAAATAGCGGATGTTGTATTAACCGATAATTCAGCCTCAGTATTTGATGCTATATATAATAATATTCCTGTAGCTATTTTTACTAATGATATTAATCAAAACAAGCTAGGAGATTTTAATACTATTCAATACGAACTATATAAAGAAGGCATCATACCATATACACAGGATATTAATAAAATACCTGATATTTTGAAAAAAAGCTTAAGTAGTAAGATAATTCAAAAACAAAACGAATGGAATGAAAAAAATTTTTATCATTCAAAAGATCCAATAAAGGACTTTGTCAAAGTAATAGAAAAATACTTGAATGATGATATTGATCGACAATCTTATCTATTAAGAAGAAAATTACATGATGATTTCTTATATTATAAAGATTATTCAGAGGATTTGTGGACTAGATTAGATATAGAGTATAAGAAAACAGCTGAACAAGGTGTTACTATTAATAATCTTAATAGTACTATTAATAATCTTAATACTACTATTAATAATCTTAATAGTAGTATTAGTGAAAAAGATGAAAAGATAAGTAATCTTGAAAGTGAAATAGAAGAATTAGAAAGGGAACTAAGTTATTATAGGGATGGCAAGTTGTATAAACTAGCAAAAAAAGTATATCAAATCAAAAATGGAGGAGAATGATGAAAAAAGTTATTGGTTATACAGCCGGTGTTTTTGATTTATTTCATATTGGCCATTTAACCCTATTAAAGAATGCTAAGGGATTATGTGATAAATTGGTTGTTGGTGTAACTGTTGATAAATTAGTTAAATATAAAGGAAAGTCGGCAATCATTCCTTATGAAGATCGAGCTGAAATTGTTCGGTCTATCAAATATGTTGATGCTGTTGTTCCCCAACAAGATATGGATAAAATAGCAATGTGTAAAAAACTTGGAGCTACATTATTATTTGTGGGCGATGATTGGTATGGAACAGAAAAGTGGCAAAAATATGAAGAAGAATGTGCTAAAGAAGGAATTAAAATAATCTATTTTCCCTATACAGAAGGGATATCTTCGACTAAACTAACTGAAGTAATAAAAGGTGAGAAAAAAGTTCATAATCCACAAAAAAAACATCTTAATGACAAATGAATAATTTCATTTGTTTTTTTGATTTAATAACTATTTTTTGTTAAAATAATAAAGAAGGTGCAAAATGAAAGACAAAATTAGTAAGTTTATTAGTGTAACAAAAAGAGATGGATTATTAACAAGTATTAAGAAAGCTTGGAAATATATTTTAGCTAATTATTATAATAAAATAAATATTGGAAAAAGAATTTATTATCGGATTCATCGAAAAGAAATATTAAAACAAATTGATGAAGCACTTTCCAAAAAGTATGATCGCATTATTGTATGGCGTAGTTCTTTTGGATGGAATGTACCACTTTTCCAAAGATCTCAACAAATTGCTAAATGTCTAAGTGAAGATACTTCAATTGTTTTTTATGAGGTTACGAGAATGACTGATAAAACAAAATTTATTGATAAGATTAATGATCGATTATATTTAATTAATTATGAGATTAAGTCTTTTAGAAATGATTTGTTTACAAAACTTTTAGAGATTAATAAACCTAAATATTTACAATTATACTCAACATGTTGGAATGTAAAAAAAGAAGATGTTGATTTATATGTAGAAAATGGTTTTAAAATGCTTTATGAATATATTGATGATTTAAATCCAGTTTTAGCAGGTACTGATAAATTACCTAAAAATGTCGAAGACATTCATAATTATGTTATTAATAATATTGATAATGTTATGGTTGTTACCAGTGCAGATAATCTTTATAAGGATATGGTAATAAAACGTAAAAGTGAAAAGAATGTTATTTTATCTAGTAATGGTGTTGATTTAAAGCATTTTCAAAATGCGGGAAATGAAAAAATTACCGTAATGGAAGATATTAAAAAGAAACATAAATTAATCGTTGGTTATTATGGAGCTTTAGCTAGTTGGTTTGACTATAAATTAGTAATGAATCTTGCTAAGAATAATTCTAGTATTGCTTTTGTTTTAATTGGTATTAAATATGATACAACTTTTGATGAGTCTGGAATTGAGAATGTTGATAATATCTATTATGTAGGTCCAGTTAATTATGAAAAATTGCCTAGTTATGCAAGATATTTTGATATTGCTTGGATTCCATTTGTCATAAATGAAATTACGCTTGCAACTAATCCCATCAAAGTATTTGAATACATGGCTCTAAATAAATTAATTGTTACTTCACCAATGCCTGAATGTAAGAAATACAAGAGTGTTTTTATAGCGGATAAAGAAAAAGATTATGAAGATATTTTTAAGAATTATAAAAAGCTTAAAACAAAAGAGTATGATAAAATTTTATCAAAGGAAGCAATAGCGAATTCTTGGGAGAATAAGGAAAAAGATATAATTAATTTGTTATCAAAAAATGAATAGGGATGAATAATAATGAATAAGAAAAAAGTCTTATTAATTTTGATAGTTGTTTTCATTTTCTTTTTAGTAATGGGCATTATATTATTTAACTATAAAAAGCATAGTGATGAACGTAAAAAAAGTACTGAAGAACAACAAAAAAGAGTTCAAGAGATTAAAGATAGTTATAGTAATTATATAACAGGTGAAAAGTTAGAATGTAATGATAAGATATGTAATTTATTAAATGAATATATTGATATTCATCAACAAATAAACGATTTAGAAGTAACAGACTTAGAGTTAAGTGAAATAAATAATATTGATAATTCTATAACTGTTTATAATAATTTAAAAGATACTATTAGTTCTTGGAATTATGATAATATCGATAAGTATCTAAAAAAGTATCAAGATTATGAAAAGAAAACTATTTTAGAAATATATAATAGTAGTGAAATAACTAAGTCTTTTAAAAATGATGAAAAAGCAAAAAGTGAATTATTAAAAACAATAGATAATAATCTTGAAATATTAGATTTCCTTGTCGAAAATGATGCTAATTTTATTTCTACTAATTATAATATTATTTATGTAACGGAAGAGTTTAAAAAAGAATTTTCTAAATATGATTTAGGTATTACCTTAGTAAGTATTGAGGAAGCATATGGTAAGAAAATTCCTATTTTAACTTATCATGGAGTTGACGATAATGTATGGGGAAATTCAAGTCTATTTGTTCGACCAGGTAATTTTGAGAATCAAATGCAATATTTATATGAAAATGGTTATAAAACCCTTTTTTTATCAGAGATAGGCCAAGCAGCTTATTATGATAAACCAGTTATTATTACTTTTGATGATGGATATTTAGATATGTATACGATTGCTTATCCAATAATGAAGGCTCGTAATATCAAGTCAAATATGTTCATTATTACTGATTGGCTTGATGGTTCAGTGTATATGAATCCAAGCATGGTTAAAGAACTATCTGATAGTGGTCTAGTCGAAATTGGATCACATACTGTTAGTCATGTTCACTTAAATACTTTGTCTTATGAAGAACAAGAGTATCAATTAAAAACAAGTAAAGAGTATTTAGAAAATCTAATAGGAAAAGAAGTTAATACGATTGCTTATCCTTATGGTCAAAGAAATATTGATACCCTAAATATTGCTAGAAACTATTATCGTTTTGCAGTAACAACAGAAAGTGGTGCTAATTATACTAAAACTTATAATGGATCATCATTACTTTTAAGAAGATTTAATATGCAAAGAGGAACTAGTTTTGAGTCTTTTAAGAGTTTTGTCGGATAGTAAGTTATGTTATAATGTTTATGAGAGGGTGGATGTATGGATAAAATTGCGGTATTAATACCATGTTATAATGAAGCTAAGACAGTAGCAAAAGTAGTAAAGGATTATAAAAAAGCCTTACCAGAAGCAACAGTTTATGTTTATGATAATAATTCTTCGGATGGAACGGATGAAATTGCTAGGAAGGCGGGAGCAGTTGTTAGGTATGAATATAAACAAGGCAAGGGTAATGTTGTTCGTAGCATGTTTAGAAATATCAATGCTGAGTGTTATTTAATGATTGATGGAGATGACACTTATCCTGCAGAACATGCTCGCGAAATGTGCGATATGATTTTGGAAAAGAAAGCAGATATGGTAATTGGTGATCGTCTATCATCTACCTATTTTACGGAGAATAAGCGACCATTTCATAACTTAGGAAATAAAATGGTTCGTTTCTTTATAAATAAATTATTTAATAATAAAGTTAAAGATATTATGACAGGTTATCGGGCATTTAGTTATGAATTTGTCAAAGGATTTCCTGTTTTATCCAAAGGCTTTGAAATAGAAACTGAGATGACTATTCATGCTGTTGATAAAAACTATCATTTAGTTGAAATACCTGTTAATTTTCGCAATCGTCCTGAAGGTAGTGAATCTAAATTAAATACTTTTAAAGATGGATTTAAAGTTCTAAGAACAATAGCTATTTTATTTAAGGAATATAAACCATCTTCATTTTTTAACATCTTTTCGGTATTATTTTTATTATTATCTTTGGGTTTTGGAATTCCAGTAGTCGTAGAATTTTCTAAAACAGGCTTAGTTCCAAGATTTCCAACTTTAATTGTAGCTTGTATTTTCTTAATTATATCTTTATTATTATGGATTACAGGAGTAATATTACAAGTAATTGTTAAAAAGCATAAACAATTATATGAAATAATGATGAATATGCTAACTATTGAAACAGAGAAACATTAATTTGTTTCTTTTTTTAATAACAATTGTCATATAATAAGCATATATGCTATAATTTTTCATAGAAAAAGGAAGTGAATGTATGGGAAGAGCATACGAAGTAAGGAAAGCAAGCATTCAAAAAACAGGGGCTGCCAAGGGTAAGATTTATACTACCTATGCTAAAGAGATTTATTTAGCTGCGAAGAAGGGTGTTCCTGATCCAGATAGTAATGTAATCTTAAAAAGATTAGTGGATAAAGCGAAGAAAATGCAAGTACCAAGTGACATTATTCAAAGAGCTATTGATAAGGCAAAAGGTGCTGGTGGCGAAGACTATACGGAAGTTATTTACGAAGGATTTGGTCCAGGTGCCTCAACATTAATTATTAAGACTCTTACCGATAATGTTAATCGAACAGTTGGTTTCGTAAGAGCAGCATTTAATAAAGTACATAAGAATCTTGGTGTAACTAATAGTGTATCTTATAATTATGATTATTTAGGTGTTGTTTCTTTTAAATGTGATAATGATGAAGCAATACTAGATAAATTAATCGAAGCAGGTATTGAACCAATTGATTTTGAAAATGAAGATGGTATATTAACTATTTCGGTTAATCCTTCGGATGAAAATAAATTAAAAGATACAATTGAAAGTGTTATTCCTAATGTAGAATACATATTTGATGAAGTAGGAATGTTTGCAAAAGAAAAAATAACATTGGAAGGCGAAGATAAAGAATTGTTTGAAAGACTTCTTTCTTTACTTGAAGAAATTGAAGATGTATCAAATATTTATCATAATGTGGAATTATAATTATGTCATTATTTAGTAAAATAAAAGAAAAATTTACCAAGAATAAAAAGGTTGAACCTGAACAACAAGAAGTAGTTGAAACATATGATAAAGGTTTAGAAAAGACTCGTGATGAATTTGTTTCTAAACTTAGTTTATTAGGTATTAAATATACTAAGGTAAGTGATGAGTACTTTGATGAACTAGAAAATATTTTAATTACAGCAGATATTGGGGTTAATACTGTCTTTTCTTTCATGGATCGTATTAAAGACCGAGTTAAGAAAGAAAATATCACAGATACTTCTTACCTAAATGAAGTTATTGTTGATGAGTTGTTCATTATTTATGTTAATAATCAAAGTTTAACGGATAAGATTAATTTTGCAGAGGATGGCCCAACAGTTATTCTTGTTGTTGGTGTTAATGGTGTAGGTAAAACGACTACGATTGCTAAACTAGCTCATAAATATAAAGAAATGGGTAAGAGTGTCATGATGATTGCGGGTGATACTTTTAGGGCAGGAGCTGTTTCGCAACTTAAACTATGGAGCGAAAGAGTAGGAACAGACTTTTATGGTAAAGATGAAAGTGATCCGGCCGGTGTAATCTTTGATGGCCTTCATCAAGCAATTGATAATAAAAATGATATTGTTTTAATTGATACGGCTGGTAGACTACAAAACAAAGTTAATCTAATGGCTGAACTAGAAAAAATCAATAAAGTAATTGGTCGTATTATACCAGGTGCACCCCATGAGACTTTACTCGTTATTGATGCTACGACTGGTCAAAATGGTATTATGCAAGCTACAAGTTTTAAAGAAATAACTAATATTACAGGTATTGTCTTAACTAAACTAGATAGTACGGCTAAAGGTGGAATTGTTTTAGCTATTAAAGAAGAAGTAAACATTCCTGTTAAGTTTGTTGGTTTAGGAGAGAAAATGACTGATTTAGAAACCTTTGATATAGAAAATTATATTTATGGTTTATTTAAGGATTTAATAAAATGAACGAATTTGTTTATTATTCTGAATTATATAACATTTATGCCTTTTTATTAACTGAAAAACAACAAGAGATATTTAGTTTATATTATGAAGAAAATTTATCATTAAGTGAGATAGCTGAATATAAAAAAGTATCAAAGAGTTATATTGGTAAGATAATTACTGTTATTAAAAAGAAACTAGATTATTATGAAAGTAATTTACATCATTATGAATTATTACAAAAAGTAGATAAAAAAAGAAGTTAGCTTTTTTTCTTGCTAGCTTCTTTTTCTTTAGCTTCTTTGACAGCTTTATCATATGATTCAATAATTTCATTTCTAGTTTTAGCATCAATTAAATCATTACGAGCAAATAATGTGTATTTTAAGTTAGAATCATCATATAAGATGAAATACTTTGGATTATCTTGCATAGTAGTTCGAATAGCATCATTGTAGGCTACGATTAAGTAATCAAAATTATATTTATTTAAGAAGTCTTCGATATTCATAGCATTATGTTGTAATTCATAATATTCTTTGAAAATATCAGCTTTTTTATTATTAACTTTTAGATAAACTTCTGCTCTTGGATCAATATATGGTTTAAATCCATAGAATTCGACAACACCACCATCATTAAATGATGAATAAACACTATTTACTTTTTTATCAGCAAATTTGCCTAGAACTTCTAAGGCTTTTTCGGAATCATGAGATAGTTTAATATTGTTTAATCGCCAAACTAGTAACACGCAACAACATACCGTTAGGATAATTCCTAAAAAGGTGTATAACACATTAAGTACTTTACGCATTTTAGGTGGTAAATCTTCGAAAGAATTAGGAAATAAATCTTTGAAAAAATATGCCAAAGGGAAAATGCTTACTAAGAAGTAATGACTAAATCCCTTGACAGACATTAGTCCTAAAATTAATGTTCCACAGTATAAACATATATATCTGACTCTAATTTTTCCTTCCCGGAAGAAAAAATAGATAAGTGCTGTCGAAAGCATTATTATGAATGCATGATTACATAAATTATTAGCTTTAAATGTAAATGGTAATAATTCGTTGATGTAATTATGCATGTATTTATCACCATAACTGGTAAAAATAAAGGTAATAGCTTTATAACCATAAGGATTAATTAATCCCATTAATAAGGCGACGATGATAGCGATAAATAATGGCTTCTTACGGTAACCTTGGGTTCTCAGAATTGGTATTTTAAATGAATCAATTACATAAGGTAACGTAAATAGGAAAATCATCCACCATAAAGAAGCATGTAAGTTAATTTCAATTAAGGATAAAATAGGTAGCCAGATTAAATATTTGCCATTATCAGTCTTAATATAGAGCTCCAAGATATATATGAGACTCAGTAATAAGACAAAACTCATTACCTGTGGTCTAGATACAATAAAGTGAGCTGCTAAAGTAACAGAAGTAGTAAACATCATTAATAGTGATAATACCCGATTATTATCACTGATTACATTGCCAATCTTGTATAAGAAGAAACATATAAAGAAGTTACAAATGAGAACTAATAAGAAAACACCTGCTTCTTTAAAAGCGCTATATGCGAGCCAAAAGATAGAAGCTGATAACCAGTTTTGTACTGTGACTTTGAGCCCTTCATGCATCGATAAAGGGTCAATGTGATAAATACCATTTTGAACAATATATCTTCCTTCACTAAGTAAATACCAAGTATCATTATCAAGTTTTTTTAATATTAATAGGGTAAAAATAAGTGGCAATGTAAAGAAAATAACATATACCCATTTACTTGGTTTATACTCTTTGATTTTTTTAATCATTATTTCACTCCATTTCTAAAAGAATTATATCAAATAAATCGTTGTATTTCCAAGGGTTTTATGTTAGAATACAAAATTAAATTCAGGAGGTTTAATATGGAAGATAATGAGAAACCAATTTATTTAGATCAAGAAGGTTATGAAAAATATCTTAAAGAAATTGATAATTTAAAAGAACGTATTCATGCAAATGATACAATGAGAAGTTCGGCTTTTAATGCTGGTGCATCAGATGGATGGTCATCTTCTGATTTGAGTGAAGTTGAAAGAGTAGATGCACTTCTTTCTAATCAATTACGATCAATGATTGCAGGTTTAAAAAGAATCGTTATTGTAGAAAAAATAAACGATAATGATCTTATTGATGTAGGGGACATTATTTTAGTAGAAATGGAAGGCATTGGTGAAGAATCATTTAAATTAGTGGGTTCGGTTGGTGATCCTTTTGCTACTCCTCACGAGGTATCTATTAATAGTCCTTTAGGTGCGGCTATTTATCACAAAAGAATTGGTGAAACTTGTAAATACTCTGTTGCTAAAAATACGTATTCTTTAGTAATTAAAGATAAATTATCTTTAACAGAGGAAGAAGATAATAAAAAATCTTTATAAGAAGTAAAACTCTCTAAGAGAGTTTTTTTATTATTACTAAAAATTATAGCAGTTATTCAAATAATGTATTTTTCAATATTGCAAATCATTGTTATTATATGAGTGTAATCCGGATTACAAATTAGAAAGGAATTTTTAATGATTTATAGAATTGTATTAGCCGGAGGCCCATGTTCTGGTAAATCAACTTGCTTACAAGCAGTCTCACAAAAATTAAAGCAGAATGGCTACTATGTTATAACGGTGCCAGAAACTGCCTCAGAAATAATCAAAAATGTTGCTAAACCACGTTCTGATGATTACATTTATACGATGATGTTTCAAGATTGTGTTTTTAAAACCCAGTTATTGAAGGAGAAAACTGCCGAAAAATTTGCTGATGTTGTTAGTAAAGATCAAGATGTTGTTATTTTATATGATCGTTCTTTATTAGATAACGTTGCTTACTTGCCTAGATTAGAGGATTTTCATCGCATAGTTGATGATAATGGTGAAGATTATCTAAAAATTAATCAAAAATATGATTTGGTTATTGATTTATTAAGTATAGCAAATCAAGATGAAAGTAAATATATAAAAGATGATGTTCGAATGGAAAATCCTGATTTTGCTACACAGTTAGATAAAATGACTACTAATGCTTATTTAAGTGTTCGTAATTTACAAATAGTTGAACCAACTGAAACTATCGAGGAAAAGATTGATATAGTAGAGGGACATATTGATAATCTATTAGAAAAGAAACCACCAATATATGTCGAAGACGAAGAACAAGTTAAAATAGATAGTAATGATAGATCACTTTATGAAGTTGATGCGGATATGTGTATTGCTAAATATACTATGGCTAAAAATACCATATCTCTGAATGGATATACTTGTTCATTAATAAAGAAAATGCAAGCTCGTTCAAAGCCAATTCATGAAATGGTGTCATATGATGAAGTTCATGATGAGTACAATAGCACGATTATTTCTGAAAGCCAATATTTATATTATAGAGAAAAAATATTTAATCAAGCACAAACGTCTTATATTAAAGTAATTCGTTATGTTAAAGATAATGAATTACATCAATTAGAAATTGATGATCGAGGTGTTATAAAACATACTAAACTTATTAATAATAGGACTAAAGAAAAAAGTTTGGTAAAAAAGTAAAATTATGTTAAGATACTTGTAAATAAATTGGAGGTTTTATGGGAATACTAGAAAATAATTATGATTTTAACAAATATCGTTTCTTTTATGCCGTAGCGGAATATAAAAGTTTTTCTAAAGCTGCAGAAAATATGTTTGTTTCACAACCAGCGATAAGTAATGCCATTAAGAATTTAGAGCAACAACTTAATACACAATTATTTATTCGGAATAATAAAACGGTTACATTAACCGAAGATGGTGAAAAACTATTGTATTACATTAAAAATGCTTTTGAGAATATCCTGATGGGGGAAAGAATCTTAACCGAAAAAGAAGATGATTTAACGGGAACTATTCGGGTTGGTATATACTCCCATATTGCTCAATTTATGCTTCCGAAAGTCATGCATGAATTTAGTAATAAATATCCCAATGCTAAGTTTGATATTTATATGACTAGTAATATGGAAATGTTAGAAAAACTTCGCAATAATGAATTAGACTTTGTTGTCTTACAATATCCTATTTTCTTAAATGAACATGTTCTAACCGAAGAAGTAATTTGTGAATTAGAGACATGTTTCTTTGCTAATAAAAAGTATTATGATTTATATCTAAAGAATCATGATACGATTGTGGATTATCCTATTATTTATCCGATGCGAGGTTATCCAGACATTAATGAACTAGAAGAGATTCTGAAGAAGAATAACCTTGTCATTAAAAATCAATTTACTTGTTATGCTACCGAGGTAACTCAATCTTTAGCCAAAGAAGGTATTGGTATTGGATGGGGTATTAAAAAGTGTTTAGAAGATGATTTCAAAAGAAAAGAGTTATATGAAATACCAGTTGATTTTAAAACACCAACAACTAAATTTAGTATTGCCTATAATCCCAATTTTTTGAACAAAACCACAGCAGAGTTTATAAAATGTTTTAAAGATGAAGTAAAAAAAATAAGTATTAAATAAGTTTTTTAAAAAGGCCACTTCATATATTAATGGCCTTTTTTATTTGTGATATTATCTTGCTAAGAGTTTCTTTATATTGTATACTTAATGATAGTAGGAGCATATATGAAAAAACAAAATGTGGTATTACTAGTCATCGTTATTATTATTTTTTTAGCATTAATCATTGGGGCAACCTATGCTTATTTTTCTGTGGGTAATATGAATGTAATAAATGCAGTTAATTCTAACACCATGACTGAGCAAAATAATATGGTGTTTGATACTGTAGGGGGTGGTATGTCCCTTAATATCTCTCTTGCTAAGATGTCTGATGGCCTAGCTAATAGTAAGTTTGCCGCCGTGACTAATACCACGGATTTAACCGTAAATTTTACTCCTAATACTGATTATGATATGGTTTGTACATACGATATTGTTTTCGAATGGACTTCAAGTGACAGGTATACAACTCATACAAGTGGAGTAACAAGTAATGAGTTTACTATTCAAGCATATCAAACATATAATGACAATACTAAGCATGGCACTAATAACATTTTAGCAGAAAAAGATTTTACTGCTGCGGTAGGTAATAATACTAGCGCGGTCATTGTAAGTGGTGCCAAAATTGATGGATCTGGTAGTTCAACTAATACGGCTGTTTGGCATTTAATAAGTAGAATTTATAATTTGAATGCTAATCAAGAAGTTTTAGAGGGTAAGAATTTTTCAGGTAGGTTTAAAGTAGCTAATGTTTCATGTGTTGCGGGCACTATTGGGGTTACACAAATTGCCAGTGGTAGTGTCAATGAAAACATAACATGGACTTTGAACAGTAATGGTCTTTTGAAAATAACTGGTTCTGGTGCAATGCCTGATTACACAAGCGAGTCAGAGCAGCCTTGGCGTTCAAATTTTAATTCGATAGAATATTTGGAAATTACTGGCAATATTACTTCGATTGGCAATTATAATTTTTATAGAACGAATAATTTGATAGAAGTGACTATTTCAAGCCCAATAGTAAGCATTGGTACTTATGCTTTTTCTAGTACGAGATTATTTACTATGACAATGCCAAATACAGTTACATCACTGGGTGCAAATTCTTTTCAAAATATTAGTAATTTATCAGAAGTAACATTATCTAGTGCTTTAACACAAATTCCGAATTTGACATTTGAAAACTGTCCTAAGTTGATTAGTATTAATATTCCAAGTGGTGTGACATCTATTGGTTATTCGGCAATTTCCACTACGGGTTTATCATCCATAACGATACCGAATTCTGTTACATCAATTGATAATCGAGCATTTAGGAATTGTGGTGTATTAACATCAGTAACTTATAATGGTATTACATATACCTCTGCATCTGAGTTTACATCCTCTTATGGTGGAACTCTAGGAGCAGATGTATTTATGGGGACTCCATTATCATAATGTGCTATTAAGACTACTATCCAATAGTGGTCTTTTTTTTGATTAATTCAATATAATTAGAAAGAGGTGTTATATGAAAAAACTAGTATTGTTTTTTTTATCTTTCTTTTTATTATTTTATCAAGTAAATGCACTTGAAATGGAAGTCGATGCCAAAAGTGCTATCTTAATTGATCAAAATACAGGAACAATTCTTTATCATAAAAATGAACATGAACGTTTACCAATGGCTTCGATGACGAAAATTATGAGTCTTCTTTTGATAATGGAAGAGTTAAGTAAAGGAAATATTAATTATGATACCAAAGTAGAAATATCTGATGAAGCTTCTTCGATGGGAGGCTCCCAAATATTTTTAAAAACGGGTGATGTTTATAAAATGGGAGAATTACTTAAAAGTATTGCGATGGCTTCGGCTAATGATGCAGTCGTAGCTCTAGCCGAGAAAACTTATGGTTCGAAAGAAGAGTTTATTAATAAAATGAATGAAAAAGTCGAAGAACTAGGTCTTAAAAATACTCATTTTATGAATGTCCATGGTTTAGACGAAGAAAATCATTATTCATCGGCTTATGATATGGCAATGATAGCAAGAGAATTATTAAAATATGAAGATATATTAAAATTTACTTCGGTTTATGAAGAATATTTACAAAAAAGTGATGGTTCAAAAATATGGTTAGTTAATACTAATAAATTAGTTAGATTTTATCCTGGAGTAGATGGACTTAAAACGGGATATACTGAACAAGCTGGTTATTGTTTAACAGCAACCGCTAAAAAAAATAATTTACGTTTAATAAGTGTTACGATGGGGGAAGAATCTATTGAAAAGCGTAGTCAAGATACAGTTAAACTTTTAAATTATGGTTTTAATAGTTACAAAGTTAATTTAATCAAAAGTAAAGGTGAAATACTTGGTAAAGTAAAAGTAAATAAAGGTAAAAAAGAATATGTTGATGTAATGTTAGTAAATGATGCAATTGAACTTTTAAAAACCAATGATAAGATTAGTAAATATGAATTTAAATTAAAAATAGATACAGTTAAAGCACCTGTTAAAAAAGGTGATATTATTGGCAAAGTAGAAATATATAATGAACAAAAAGAACTAATTAATACATCAGATATTACCGTAATGGAAAATGTTTTAAAAGCTAACTTCTTTGATTATTTTAAAAGAAATATAAAACAAGTTTTTTTATTAGGATAATATGTTATAATATATTTGAATAGTAGAGGTATCCATGAAAAGAAATAATATAATTTTATTAACAATAGCCATAGTTACATTATTAGTAACAATAATCGGGGCAACATATGCATACTTTTCAACTGGTAACATGAATATAACAAATGTAGCCAATTCCAACACAGTCACAGAACGAAATAATATGGTGTTTGATACTCTAGGTGGAGGAATGTCTCTTAATATAACAGCAGCGAATATGGTTCAAGCAAAGCAAGGTAATGTTGCCGCCGAGAATAATACAACTTTAACTGTAAATTTCACCGCTAATACTGATTATAGTATGGTATGTACATATGACATCATATATGAATGGACAAGTACCGATAAATATACAACACATACAAGTGGAGTATCTACAAATGAATTTACTATTCAAGGAAGTTTAGCATCAAATGCTCATGTAAGTGAAGGAACAAACAGTATAAGTAGTGAAACAGACTTATCAACATTAACATATACCAATTATGCTGCGGTCGTCGTAAGTGGAGCGCAAATAGATGGAACAGGTAGTACTACTTCAACAGCAGTATGGACATTAACAAGTAAATTCTATAATGTAAATGCGGATCAAAGTACATTATCAGGAAAAACATATGCAGGAAAATTTATGGTGGCCAATGT
>JAEEGL015469778.1_pt1 | contig 161488 bp, 109 predicted proteins | sample 9134231 | NCBI WGS metagenome assembly JAEEGL01 (sample SAMN16246548, study PRJNA631951) | gut metagenome | biome: gut microbiome; feature: rumen; material: fiber-attached | host: Bos | place: Iran: Karaj | collected 2018-10 | reverse complement strand
GGATATCTTCAGTGTGACGGTTTTGCGGGCTATGAGACGGCCTTCAAGGCCAACCCCGGCGTGACCCTTGTCAATTGCATGGTTCATATCAGAAGGCACTTCCTTAAGGCACTCGACGAGAACCGCCCCATGGCTGAACATGCCCTGGGTGAGATACGGCAGCTCTACAAAATAGAGCACATGTGTGACGAGGCGAAGCTCACGTTTGACCAGAGAAAGGAGAAACGACAGCAGTTGTCCAGGCCCATCATGGAGGCCATGAAGGCCTGGATGGAGAGCGAGGGAATCAAGTACAGCGAGAGCTCCGAGATAGGAAAGGCCATCACCTACGCCTATACAAGGTGGGGCAACATGATGCACTATCTGGAAGACGGCAGGATCATGCTTGACAACAACCTCGCGGAGAATGAAATCAGACCCGTCACTTTGGGAAGATTATGCTCCATAACACATAACCTTCCTTATGTTCCGTTGACAATTATGTTGGCATCATAACAGTAAAGCCCTTGTTCCCAATTTGACTTATAAGATGATGCCAACATAATATTTAGATTGATGCAAGGAAGTCCATGATGTTGTCATGTTTCCAGCATTTAGTTTCCGCTCCATCAATTTCGACTTTGCAAGCCTGTAGGGCTTCGGCTTTTTTCCGTGCATTGACTTCTGCATATACATTGGTCGTGTCAACTGAAACATGCCCCAGCCATGCGCGTATGGTGTTGATGTCAACACCAGCCTCTAACAAGTGAGAAGCTGTAGTATGGCGTATGGTGTGCGGACTTGTCTGCTTCTTGCTGATTTCCGGATATTTTCTTGCGGCAACCGCAGCATACTTCTTCACGATGTCGTAGATTCCAGACCTTGTTATTGGGTTGTTGAACCTGTTCAGGAAAACGTGCTCATGGTTTCCCCTTCCTCTGATGAGCCTTCTGAGAGCTTCAACCGTGTTGTCCCACAAAGGGCAGTTCCTCTTTTTTCCTCCCTTTCCACAGACAATAACCTGTGGCATATAGGAGTTGCGTATCATGAGATTCCCGATGGTCAGAGAAGCTGCCTCGGTCGCCCGGGTGCCACTGTTGTACATGAAGAGAAGAAGCGCATAATCCCTGTATCCCTGACGGGTGCTCTTGTCCGGAGCCTCCAGCAAAGCGTCCATCTCCGGTTTCTCAAGATAGGAGATATGTGGAGTGAGGCATCCCTCTTTGGAAACAGCCTTGTCCCGCTTTACCGGTATGTTACCAAGAAGCCTGCACCACTCAAGATGTTCAGGGCAGTTTGCGGCCACGTATACAGCGTATGTGTGAATGGCGGCAAGTCGTTGGTTGCGTGTCGCCACCGTACATTTCCGGCTTACCTCGACATAGTTGAGGAAGTCTTTCACCAATTCACTGCCCAGGTTGTTTATGAGCAGATTGTCAGCACGGACATGCAGCCTTTCCGACGAGAACGACAGCAGCTGTTTGAAGGTGTCCCTGTAGCTTTTGCGTGTATTCTCCGACAGGTTACGCTCTGTAACCAGGTATTCCTCCAGGAAACGCCTCAGCCAGTAGCTGACATAATATGTCTTGTCCGTTTTCATATATTTCGGTTTTTATAGTAGTCTTCAAACTTTCGTCCTGCTTCATGAAGAAGTTCCGGAACGAAGGATATGTATACAGCTGTACTGTCTATATGGTCGTGCCCAAGATAGGTTGACAGTATGGGAAGCATGGCTTGCATGTCCCGTCCTTCCTTATACCAGGCGGTCATTCGGTTTGTCGCAAAAGTATGGCGCAGGTCCATCATCCTCACATCGGAATGGGAACTCTCCCTGTCTGTCCGATGAATGCATGCCGCATCACAAATCAGCCTGAAGGCATACTGAAGACTGCACAGGTTGAAGCCATTGCCTCTTTTGTCTATGAACAGGGGGGCATCCTCGTCGCATCGGACATTGTTCTTGCGCCTCCAGCTCATCAGTTCAGAAAACATGGACGCTACTTGCGAATTGAAAGGAACCATCCTTGACTTGTGGAATTTGGTTTCTCTTATCAAGGCATAACTGCCGTCTTTCAGGTGGATGTCAGAAATGGTCATTCGTATCGCCTCACCAGGGCGTAAGCCCAGAAAATAGATTGTCTTGAGTACAGCCTGCACCATCTCTGGATAATAGACATTGAACCTCTTGCGATAATGGAGGGCGCAATCGAAGATGGATGCCAACTCGTCAACCGTATAGATATAAGGTACATAAGCTTGTGGCTTGTTGGGAATCAGCGTCTGCAACGGAATGGTGTCCGACAGGCCTCTTTCCACACACCATTTAAAGAAGCAGTTCAATATGGTATGCAGGGTGAACCAGTAGGATGTAACAACTTCACCCTTATACCCCTTGACGGAGAGATAGCATGTGCATTGCCCTTCCTTGACATCCCTGATATCAGTCTCTTCCCCGACGTATTGTCCAAACGACTTAAGTACATATCCACTGATCCTGAATTTGCCACCCAAGTCGATGCGGTACTGAGTGTATTGGCTAATCGCCTCCGCAATGCTCATATCAGCCCCTCCCAGTTCATTTCTGCGACGACTGACAAGCTCGCCAAATCCATTTTGGCATATTCTCTTGTGGAGTCCAGACTGCGGTGCCCCAAAACGTCTGAAACTGTTTTCAGCGTATGCCCTGTGTTCACGAGCATAGAAGCACATGCATGCCTTAATGAATGGCCTCCAATATGTTTTACAGAGACACCTATGCCCTTGTATGCATTGGCCACAATCAGATATATGATGCTTCTACTGACTCCGTGGTATGGTGCCATTGTTGTCAGGAAAAGATGGCGGTCGTCGATGTCATTGTTTCTCGCTTCCCTCAAATATCTGACGATGGCGTTTCCCACTTCCGGAAACAAGGGATAGAGCATGGACCGGCCGTGTTTCTTGTGGTTGATAACCATTGTGTCATTTTCCCAGTCTATATCTCCGAGTTTCAGTTCCGCCACTTCGCTGGTCCTCAGCCCATAGACGGCCAGCAACAGCATTACGGCATGATTCCTGATGGAAACAGAATCCTTTCCGTCATAATATCCGACAAGCCTTTTTACCTCATCCCATTCTGGGGCATAAGGGATGCCTTCATGCGGAAACAATCGCGGACCGCGTATGGAACCTGAGAAATCGTGATTTGTCCATTGGCATATGGATGCATAGCGAAGGAAATCACGGAGACCGGTCACAATGGTTGATATGGACCGTCGGTTGCATCCATCCTTGCTCCTCTGGCTTATATAGCCGTCAACAACCGCCGGTGATAGATCCCCTATGCTTTTGTTCAATGAGTGAAGGTATTCTGTCAAGTGGGTCAGTTCCATTACACGGCGGGATATCGTCGCCATGGAAAGCCCTTTCTCGTAAAGGAGCCAATGGCTGTAGCTGTCTATCTTGCCCTTCTCATGCACGGTCTTTCGTTCCTCCACAAGCATTCCCGCATGACGAAGCCAGTTGAATGCGACATTGAAAAACTTCGTGCGGCTTCTAGCGGCATGGGGACGATGGTGCCCTCTTTCAATGGAATCCCATTTGACAAAGGCATTGTTGACCTCATCGGCATGGACAGGACGGTGAGATGTGAGATTGAGCATCTCGATAACCACAAGTTGCATTTCTGCGGCTTCTCGTATGGTTGTTCTTTCATATCCTGTATCGTGTAAATGTTGCAAGTAAGACAGCCGTTCTGCAAGCAAGGGCGATACAAGGTGCTTGAGTTTGTAGAAGTCCTTCACCATCAGTTGATTCAATATAACGCTGGAGTCATTGTATTGTTCATCAAGCATGCCAATCTCTTTAAGCCAGGTGATGGTGTAATGAATTTGGTCAACATACTTTGTGTCAACATCTGGAGAGGAGTTTTTCCTTCTTTTGCTGGCAAGTCTTTTCTGAAGATACGCCTGCCCCATTTCCCAAATAGGCATCAACGCAACAGGAGAACGGTCGTTGTCTTTCAATCCTAAATACTTGACCGCAAAGAGCAAATACGAGGCAACCATTTGTTGGTACCTTACACAATAGCCACGTCCTTCCATCCGTGACACAAAATCTTCCCGTTCTTTTAGGAACGGAGCCTCCAAATGCGGGCGCAAATTGGAGTCCTTCAAATAAATCTTTTCGAACATATATCACGATACTTCACTAGAGAAGTTGCCGTAATATACGAATATCCATTTCATTTATGTTGTGTTGGATAAATAAAAAAACGGTTTGGGGGCACAGTGGTGGCTATGATGCCAACATAATTGTCAACGGAACATAAGGAAGGAAGAATTATTTGTTCTGCGGCAACCACGAGGCTGCGGCGAACATGGCCGTCATCTGCTCGCTGCTGGCAACATGCAAGGCTCATGATGTGAACCCTCGCATGTACCTCAACAGCATCATAGCTGATATGCCATACAAGGCTAAGGCCTCGGAGAGCGAGTTGTTGGAAATGCTGCCACACAAGTGGAAAATCAAACACCCAGAGGCCATCATCACCAAAGAAGAACAATAGAAAGGCTCAACATTATAACGACAGCAGCTACAACCATTATGTGGATGTAGCTGCTGTCGTTGTTACATATAGGTATTAATACCTGTACTTCATCGAATGCTTACACATCTCCTGTCGTTTAAGGATAAATCGAAAAAAGCGATTGGCTCTTTCTGTCTCCGCTTCCTCCACTTCGGGGAGGGTTGGCGTGTACCATTATTCTGGCTTCATGACGATTTCGGCATGGTTGCCGGTGTTGATGATGCTGCCAATAAACTTCTGCAACTTCTGCGTTGTGAGACCTTTCAGCACATTGACGTAGTTGGTCTGGATGTCTACACCCTCAGCGGTGTATTCTGTCAGCACGTCCATCCAGTGATTGTTGTCACGGGCGTTGTCATCAGCCTGTTTGAGTAGTATCTCACGCACGGTGTTCAAATCTTCATCAGAGATTTTCTTCGCAGCCTCTGTGGCATATTTGATCATCAGGTCGCGGGCTATTTGCTGCTTGTCAGGATTGGTTGGAGCAGCAGCGGTGAGGGTGAGCACCGGCTTGTCGCCGTTGTTGTCTATCTTGCCTCCGGCGCTCACATTGTAGGCAGCGCTCTCCACTTCGCGGATGGTGCGGTCGTAGATGCGGGTCAGTATCTGACTGGCCACGTTGAGCATCACGCGGTTCTCCAGGGTGTAAGGCAACTTGTCGTTGATCCATACTTCTGTGGTCTGGGCTTGGGGGGTCTCCATCTTCTTGGTGAAGGTGTTGTTCACTTTGCCTTTGAAGAAGTTGCGCATCTCTTTGCCCTTTTGAGCCGTGCCGGTGGGCAGCGAAGCGATATACTGGCAGATATACTCTTTGGCTTGAGCTTCATCGAAGTTGCCGATGAGGGTGAAGACAAACTGGCCGCCATTGCCATACAGTTGTTTGGCCATCTCCAGTACTCGGTCGTAGTCCAATTCCGCTATGTCTTCTTTCTCAGGCAGACGATAGAGCTTGCTGCCTTTATGCAGGGTGCTTGCTACAGAGTCTTGATATACCAGTTCGTTGTTCAACTCCTTATTGCCGAGCACCATCTGCATTTGATTGACGAAGGTGGCCACCGACTGGGGGTCTTTCTTGATGTTGGTCATCTTCAGGTAGAGCAACTGGAAGAGGGTCTCCATGTCTTTAGGTGTGCTGCGGCCGGAGATGTACTGACGGTCTTCTGCAAGGCTAGTGCCCACACTGGCCACTTTGCCGGCAAGGGCTTTGTCAAGTTCGGTGAAGGAGAAATTGCCCAGACCACTGTACATGATGATGGGGTCGAACACCTGTACGTTGATGGGTTTGTCGTTGGGGAAGAGTGACATGCCACCCTTGGCCTCACCCTGAATGAGCACCTCGTCGTCTTTGAAGTCGGTCTTTTTCATGACGACAGTGGCACCGTTGGAGAGTTTCAGCTCTTTGTAGCCGAGTGTCTTGTTCTCGGTCTCTTTCACGATGCTGCCCTTCTGTGGGAGCTCGGTGATGAGGGGCTCTTCTTTCACGTTGTCCACCCATGCGGTGAGTTGCTCAGCGCGCACGTCTTCCACGGCTTTCTTCATCTGTGCCGGGGTGATATATTGCTTGCCGTCTTTCTCCTGTGCCATGTTGAATACCACCAGGTTGGTGTCGCTGGCGCAGACCAGTTCTTTCACATACTCGTTGATCAGTTCTATAGGCAGGTTGGGGGCGATGGCATTGGCCATCTGGTAGAACGTCTCGATAGAGGGGATGGGGTCGCCGGCGAGGTAATTCTCCACATACTGGTTGGCAAACACTTCGTTCTTAATCTTGGCGCGGTTGGTGTATTGTTTCTCCAACTGGCTCAGATAGTCGGCTTTGGCACGGGCATATTCGGTGGCGGTGAAACCGAAGTCACGGGCGCGCTTGGCCTCGCGGATGATGCTCTTCAGGGTCTCAGCCTCCTGACCTTCCTTGGCCACACCGATCAATTGCAGTGCGTCTTTGGTCTTAGACATGCCAAAGTACTGGGAATAGGAAGCTGCAGCCTGCATGAAGGGGCAGTCGGCTTGCTGGGTAAGGTCGGAAAGACGGGAGTTGAACATGGCAGTCACCACATCGTTCATGTAGTCGGTCACAAGATAGGCAGCAGTCTTTTTAATCTCCAGTGGCATGGCGTCTTGCTTCATAGCCACAATCATGATGGAATATTGCTGCTCTTTGTCTTTCTCTGAGACGTAGATGGCCTCGTTGTTGTCGGGCACGGGCACGTCTTCCACCTGAGCGGCATTAGCGGGCACTTTCACACCCTCAAAGAGTTTCTTGATGAGGGCTTCGGTGTGGTCTACGTCGATGTCGCCCACGATGATGATACCTTGGTTGTCGGGGCGGTACCATTTCTTATAGTAGGCTTGCAGGGTGGCAGGATCGCAGCCGTCTACCACGCTCATCAGACCGATAGGCATGCGGTAGCCGTATTTCGAACCGGAGAAAAGCTCAGGAAGGGCGCGCTCCTGCATGCGTGCTGCAGCGGTGGTGCGCATACGGTATTCGTTGTGGATCACATCACGCTCTTTCTCTATCTCTTCTTTGCTCATCTGGATACCGCTCGACCAGTCTTTCAGCACGAGCAGGCAAGAGTCGAGGGCCGACTGGCGTTCTGTCGATACGTCGGCGATGAAATAGACAGTGCGGTCGATAGAGGTATAGGCATTCAGACTGCGTCCATATTCTACACCGATAGACTGCAGATACTGGGTCATCGTGCCGGTGGGGAAGTGCTCAGAGCCATTAAAGGCCATGTGCTCTAAGAAGTGGGCCAGACCACGCTGGTCATCGTTCTCCTGAAGGGAGCCTACACGCTGTGCGATGTAGAAGTTGGCCTTGTGTTCAGGGTTGTCATTGTGTCGGAGATAATAGGTCAGTCCATTGTCGAGTTTGCCTATTCTGACATTCTCGTCAACAGGGAGCTCAGGCATCATTTGTGCCTGAATGGCACCGGCCAGCATGGTGGCGGCTGCCAAAAAAAGTGTTTTAAGTCTCATGTATAATTGATTGTGTAATGGATGTATTCTATAAGAACGCAATATGCAGGCTAGCCTGCTCAAAACCTCAGATTACTACAGCGGTACCACTGGTGGCCACCATCAGCATCGAGTTGCTCTGGCCGATGGTCTCATAGTCGATGTCGATGCCTACGATGGCATTGGCGCCCAAGGCCATGGCACGTTCCATCATCTCTTTTATGGAGGTGTTCTTGGCCTCTATCAGCACGCGTTCATAACTGTTGCTGCGACCACCGAAAAAGTCACGAAAACCAGCGGCGATGTCTTTCAGTGCATTGGCACCGATGATGGTCTCGCCTGTGACAATACCTTTGTATTCTCTGATGGGATGTCCCTCTATGGAGGGGGTTGTGGAAAGTATCATTTTTATTAAGTTTTATAAGTTTGACGCAAATGTCTGCAATAATGCTACAAAAGTAGAGGTTTTTTTTGATAAAAAATGATTTTTTGTTGCTTATTTTCTTTTTGCCAGCTTCTTGATGGCTTTTGCCAGTTTCTTCGACGGGGTGGTGTCGTCTATGGGAGCCAGCTTCCACTTCACGGTCCATGACAGTTGCTCGCCAGGCTGGAGTGTGGTGTAGGCGCCTTGGCTTTCTATCTCGATATAAGTCTTGCCGCGGTTGACATACACTTGTATCTCTGCCTCGCCTGGGGCTGGTTGGGTGGGGGTGAGGTCGTCGAAAAGTTTCACTAAAGCGAGGCCGTCAGAAAGATAAGCCAGCCACCCTTTGCCGTCGGCGTTCACTTTACGGTTCTGTGGGGCTTCATCGGTTTGATACCATGCCAGGCCATCTGATTCTGTGAAAGTCATAAGGCTAGCGGGGGTGATGCCGTCTATGGGTGCGTCGAAGCAGATAAGACCAGTGTTGGGCACACGGGTGATCTCCCATGGAGCCACTTTCCGTGCCTGTTTGGAGGCGTTGATGATACTGTATGTCACTACCAAAGAGTGGTCGCGGTCATCGGTGCTGAAGTGCTTTTTCACTTGTAAGCCTAATTGGGGAGCCACCCCGCTTCTGATGACCATCGGCATGCCGTCTTGCTCTATCTCGTAAGCATATTTGTCTATCTCTGGCACAGGGGGCCAGTTCCACTCTTTCTGCGGACTGGTCCAGAACGTACTGCCAAACGATTCGGGCATCTTCGACTGTGAGATCACTTCTTGGTCATCGTATTTCAGAGAGATGATCTTGCCACCCGCTCCAGTGTCTATCGTAGCCGACAGATGGCCTGTCTTCAACTCACGGTAGGGGTCGGGGAAAATGATGCGGTAGTGACCGCTCAGGTGCATGAATGCGAAAAGACGGAGCAGGCCATCATAGTAGGCGTCGAAATAGCCGTCTTCGAAGGGCTCATGTTTGGCTTCCCAGAGGGCTTTGACAAACTCTTTGCGCTTGTCGTGCTTGCACATCACCGAGGCGGCGGCAGAGGTGGCCACCAGACCGATGCTATGACGCAGTTTCCTGAACCCGCCAGCTTGTAGTATCTCATTCTCCTCGGGCAGCGTGCCGTCTATACGATATTGGTCGACGAAGGTGTTGATGCCTTGTGAGTAAAGGAAGTTTTGGATACGCTCACCATATTGCTGCTGCCACTCTCGGTCGGCACAACTCCACTCATAGTCCAAGGCGATGTTCATGGGCACACGCCAGGAGTCGTAGCGGAAGTTGCTCGAACCACCACGGCGCATCCACGGGTTTTGCATCACACTGCCGTCGTACTGACACATGTCGGGATTGAGACCGGTTGTAGGGTCGGTGGCATGGTGCAGGAACTCGCGCGCAAGGCGGGCGGCTTCCTTCCAATAGTCTGAACGACCATCGTCGGCCCAACGAGCCCACACTTCATAGAAGGCGGGAATATGATAGGAGGGATCGGTGAAACGCATACCCATATCGTCAGGGGTGAAGGTGATGAGGTGATATTCAGGGTGAAGGAGGGGACGCTGACCATCGGTGCCGTCTTTCGACATGGAGCAGTTGAGGATGTTCTGAGCCTCGCCTTTGTAGTTGATGCCTGTGTCGTCACCCCAGAGGTTGGAGGCGAAAAGCAGTGCGGTGATGTAGTAGAGCTCTCCGTCAGAAGCTGAGCCTTGGGCGTTGCGGGTACCGTCGGTCTTGCAACTCCAGGCGAAGTAACCTTTGCGGCTTCCCTCTTGGTGTTGCATGTATTTCTTGCTCCAGCGCCACAGACGGTCGAAGATGTCTTTCTTGCCCATCTGTACAGCGATCATCATGCCGTAGGACATACCTTCTGTGCGCACGTCGTGGTTCTTGATGTCACTGATATAACCTAAGGTGTCGCTCACCTCAAAATACACTTTGTTGGGGCCATGAAACACATCATTGAACACTTCTTGCAACTTCTTCTTCACTTCGTCAGGACGGTAGCCCATCTCAACGAAAAGGTTGCGGTATTGGCGGGTCTCAAACGCGCCTTTCTCCCAAGGGCCTGAAGGTCTCATAGGCCATTGCCCCCATGCTGTCACATAGGTCGACAGCAAAAGAAGCACCATCAGCAAATGTCTTTTTTTCATATATAGGTGTTTTTTATGATTGATATTTTTCTCGTCTAGTCCGGTTGGTGATTTTTTCTTCTATCGTCTGGAAGATAACAAAAAGCGAGGGTACGATGAAGAGCAGAGAGATGGTGCCGATAAGCATACCGCCGATGGCACCCACACCAAGTGACTGATTGCCGTTGGCGCCTACACCGCTGGCCAATGCAAGTGGCAGAAGGCCAAACACCATCGTCATCGAGGTCATCAATATAGGACGAAGACGCACACTGGCAGCGTCAAGGGCGGCCTCGACAATGCCCATCCCCTGCCGCCGGCGAGTTGAGGCGTACTCTGTCAGCAGGATGGCGGTCTTCGAGAGCAGGCCTATAAGCATGATGAGGCCTGTCTGCATGTAGATGTTGTTTTCCAAGCCCCAGAACTGGGCGAAGATGAAGGAACCTGCCAGACCGAAGGGTACGCTGAAGATGACAGCCAGTGGTATCAGCAGGCTCTCGTAAAGGGCACAAAGTATCAGATAGATGAAAATGATGCAGATGATAAAGACTAATGTGGTGGTGTTCTCGGCAGAAGCTTCCTCACGGGTCATACCACCAAACTCATAACCATAGCCTTCAGCAAGTTCTTCTGCGGCCACTTCCCTGATAGCGGCTATTGCTTGGCCGGTGCTGTAGCCTTCGGCGGGCATGCCATTCACTACGATAGAGGGGAATAGGTTGAAACGTGACAGGGTCTCAGAACCGAAGACTCGTGTCAGGGTCAGGTATTGGCCGATGGGCGACATCTCTCCATGGTCGTTCCGCACAAAGATATTGTTGAGCGACGCTTCGTCCAAACGATACTCCGGTGAGGCCTGCACCATCACACGATAGAGCTTGGTGAACCGCACAAAGTTGGAGGCATATAGTCCTCCCACATAACCCTGAAGGGCTGAGAAAACGTCACTGGGCGACACACCATGGCGCTTGCACAGGGCTGCGTCCAGCTCCACACGGTATTGGGGATAGTTTAATGAGAAGTTGGTGTAGGCACGGCTGATCTCCGGGCGGTCATTGAGAGCGGCTATCAGTTGGTTGGTCTGGCTCATCAACTCTTCTATGGTCCCTCCTTTCTTGTCCTGGAGATGCAGCTCAAAGCCATTCATCCTTCCGAAGCCGGGGAGCATGGCCTGGGTGCTCACCTGTATCTTGGCATTGGAGATGTCGGAGGTGCGCTTATAGATTTCCTCGGTGATGGCGTCCACATCATCATCTTTTCCTTGGCGTTCATTCCAGTTTTTCAGCTTGAGCGTGAAATTGCCGCTCGACGAGGATTGGTCAAAGCCTACACTGTTGCCCGCCACCAGTGAGTACATACGTATCTGTGGTAGGGGGGCTATCCGCTTTTCCACTTCTTTCATGATGTGATAGGTCTGACGCAGCGTGGAGCCGGGAGAGGCTTGTATGTTGACATAGATAGTGCCCATGTCTTCCTTGGGCACAAGGCCGGTCTTGGTGTTCTTCATCAATAGGGTGAGGCCCACGATTGCCACTATCACTAAGAGTGCCGACAACCACTTATACCGGAGAAGCCAGCTGACCATGCCCTTGTATTTGAGTACCATGCGCTGGAAAGCGGCGTCGAAAGCATGGTGAAACCGGGAAGAGAAACTGAGCCGCTCACCTTGTGTGACATCGGCATGGGGGGTCATTATCAGCGCGCATAACGCAGGTGACAGTGTCAGGGCGTTGAAGAGTGAGATGGCCACAGCGATGGCCATGGTCAGGCCAAACTGGGTGTAGAAGGTGCCCGTGACTCCGCTGATGAAACAGACAGGCACGAAGACAGCCATGAAAACAAGGGTAGTCGTGACAAGGGTTGAGGTGATGCCGCCCATGGCACTGGTGGTGGCGGTGTAGGCAGATCGTTCTCCCTCGTCAAATTTCGCCTGGACGGCTTCCACCACCACGATGGCATCGTCTACTACGGTGCCGATGACCAGCACCAAAGCAAAGAGGGTGAGCATGTTGAGGGAGAAGCCTATGGCATAGAGTACGGCCAGTGTGCCGATGAGTGACAAGGCGATAGCCACGGCGGGAATCAGGGTGGAGCGGAAACTCTGCAAGAAGATATAGACCACCAAAATGACCAATAGCAGGGCCTCAAGGAGGGTCTTGACCACACTTTTGATGGAGGCGTCGAGGAAGTCTTTCTTTGACTCAAGGTCATCGATGGCGATACCAGGAGGAAGCCCGTCTCTGATGTCAGACACCTCACGGTCTATCTGCTTGATGATTTCATTGGCATTGGAACCGGCTACTTGGTTGATGGAGACATTGACACTCGGATGGCCATTGGTCTCGCCAATGTAGTTATAGTTTTGAGAGCCTAACTCCACTTTGGCTATGTCGCCGATACGGAGCACGTCACCATTGGGCAGAGAGCGGATCACCATGTCCTCATAGCCTTGTTCTTCCTCATAGGTGCCACGGTATTTCAGAATATACTGAAAGGTGTTGGGGGAGTCGGCGCCTAAGGTGCCTGTGGCTACCTCCACATTTTGCTCGCTCAGTGCCTTGGTGATGTCGCCAGGGGTGAGGCCATAACGGGCCATTTTCATCGGGTCAAGCCAGATACGCATGGAGTAGTCGGCGCCGATGACGTTCACCTCACCCACACCGGCTATGCGGCTTAGACGTGGCTCTATATTGATTTTTGTATAGTTGGCCAAAAAAGTGCGGTCGAAGGAGTCGTCAGGACTATATACCGTGATCTGCTTGATATTGCTGGTCTGACGTTTGCGAACAGTAAGACCGCCTTTGACCACATCGCTGGGCAGACGGCCCTGTACCGTGGCGGCACGGTTCTGCACATTGACCATGGCCATGTCGGGGTCTGTGCCCTGTCTGAAAAAAACGGAGATATTGGCGTTGCCAGTGTTGGAAGCTCTCGACGACATATACATCATGCCTTCCACGCCGTTGATGGCTTCCTCAAGAGGCACCACCACGCTCTTTAGCACGGTCTCAGCGTTGGCACCGGTGTAGTTGGCGTTGACACGCACGGTAGGGGGGGCAATCTCTGGAAATTGTTCTAATGGAAGTTGGGTGAGAGCGATCACACCCACCAGCACCATCAGGACGGAGATGACACCCGATAAAATCGGACGATTGATGAATGTCCTTACGTTCATAACTTAATACCTTCTTTCAGCAGACCGGCGCCTTCAGCTACGATGGTGTCGCCTACGTTAAGACCCTTGCTGATGATATATTCACGACCGTTGTTCTGGCGGCGCACCTCCACAGGTGTGGCTTTTGTGAGGCCGTTGACAACACGGTATACAAAAACTTTGTTTTGCAATTCGTAAGTCGCTTCTTGCGGCACTACGATACAATGGTTGATATGGGTGGGCAGGATGACCGTCGCACTGCCGCCATTATGGAGCAGACGGTCGGGGTTGGGGAAGGTGGCGCGCAGATTCACAGCTCCAGTAGTGGATTCCACAGTGCCACTCACCGCGTCAATATGACCGCCCAGAGCATAGGAGTCGCCATTGTTCAGCCGAAGGTTCACTGGTGGAGCCTGCTGGAGAAAACGACTGATGGAGCCAAACTGGCGGATGAGGTCGAGAGCATGGTTCTCTGTGATGGAGAAATAGGCGTACACTTCATGGTCGTCGGCGACCGTCACCAAAGGCTCACTGATACTGCTGCTCACCAAAGCACCCACATGCCAGGGTATCATGGAGGCTACACCGTTGAGCGGACTACGCACGATGGTATACGAGAGACTGTTGCGGGCATTGTGCTCCTGGGCTTTGGCTTGCTCTAAGGCAGCTTCGGCTTCAAGCAAGGCGTTGCGTGTGGTCTCCACAGAAAAAGATGACACGACATTGCTCTCTTGCAGACCCACTTCACTGCGATAGTTCATACGGGCTGTGGCCAACTTGGCCTCTGCACTCCTACGGGAAGCAACGGCCATCTCTAAAGCGGCCTTGTAAGGGGTCTGGTCAATGACAAACAGGGTTTGGCCTTTTCTCACTTGGTCTCCTTCCTTGATGCAAATCTGGGTGATGTTTCCAGACACTTGAGGGCGCACCTCCACTATCTGTCTGCCGGAGATACGGGCCGTATAGGGCTGATAGAGTGTAACGTCATGGGCAGACACTACCATGGTCTTATAATGGGCGGGGCCGTGGGGCTTGTCTTCTTTCTTCTCCTCTTTACAGGCATATAGGAGGTGACAAACCAGAACCACCACCAACATCTTAAAAAGATAATTTCTCATATCTTTTTATGATGACTATTCGATAGAAATGTTTAACGTATGACTTCCTTATTAAAAAAAATTAACAACAATGTTGTTACTTCAACTATTTTCGTGCTTTTTTCTTACGATTTCTATTTTTTTTATTTATCTTTGCCTAAAATAATATACGTAAGCTATGCAAAAATACGCCGATTACATACAGCAGATAGAGATTGACTCACTATGGAGTGGCAAGCGTCATATCAAATGGGACCTTGACAAGAGAGTCAACATACTCAGTGGCACCAATGGACAGGGCAAAAGCACCATTATCAACAAGGTGGTCAAAGGGCTCTCGGCAGGGGGCGAGTATCATAGCCACATGCTCAAAGGAGTTCATCTGAAGGTGTATCCCGAAGAGGCTAAGTGGATCAGGTATGATGTGATACGGTCGTTTGATAGACCTTTGATGAATCTTGACACGCTCACCAAAATGGATATGAGCCTCGCTACGGAGCTCGACTGGCAGCTCTTCCAGTTGCAAAGAAAATATCTCGATTATCAGGTGAATATCGGTAATCGCATCATCGCCGTCTTGCAAAGTGGAGCCCCCGATGCCGCTCTCAAGGCGCAGCAGTTGTCGGCACCCAAGAAGCGCTTCCAAGACCTCATGGACGACCTCTTCTCTGACACGGGGAAGAAAATCGTGCGTACAGCCAATGAGATTTACTTCTCACAAATAGGGGAGACGCTCGTGCCTTATCAGCTGTCGAGTGGAGAGAAACAGATGCTCGCCATCCTGCTCACGGTGCTCATACAGGACAATACTCACACCGTACTCTTTATGGACGAGCCAGAGGTGAGCCTCCATATCGAATGGCAAAAGAGACTCATCGACATGGTGTTGGAACTCAATCCCAATGTGCAAGTCATCCTCACCACCCACTCACCAGCGGTCATCATGAACGGATGGATGGACCATGTCACCGAAGTCTCCGACATCACTGACAATAGTTAGTAGTTACCCCTCACTACTAATTCCTAATTATTAATTCTCTCCCCCGCACTACTAATTCCTAATTACTAATTCCTAATTACTAACTCCTAATTCCTAATTACTAACTCCTAATTAATTTCAATGCCCAAACGCCTAAAAGATAATCTCACATCCGACTATTTCAGCGCGGCCAATCAAATGAGGTCGAAGACGGCGCGCAGAAGAATCGCGGCTTACGTTGAAAGCTACGATGATGTGTTCTTTTGGCGCATGGTGCTCAGTGGGTTTGAAAACGACCGAAGATATTTCGAGGTGATGCTCCCCTCGAAAGTCAGTTTGTCGAAAGGGAAAAAACAGGTGCTCATGAATCTTGTGGGCGATAATCTGGGCGAGGATATGATAGCTTGTGTCGATGCCGACTACGACTTCCTCATCCAGGGAGCAACCAAAACCTCCGAGAAAATCATCTCCAGCCCTTATGTCTTCCATACTTACGTCTATGCCATTGAAAACTTTCAATGCTATGCTCCCTCATTGCACAACGTCTGTGTGATGGCGACACTCAACGACCGTAGTGTGTTTGATTTCCAATTGTATCTAAAAGAATATTCTAAGGCAATCTTCCCTCTTTTCGTATGGAGTATATGGTACTATAGGAGACCCAATTTCTCCGATTTCTCTATCTCTGATTTCAACAAGATTATAGAAGTCGGTCATTTCACGATGCAGAATGCCGCAGAGGGACTGGCCAGGGTAAGGCATAAAGTAGGAAGAAGGGTCATACAATTGCAAAACGAAAACCCTGATGCCAAGGAGACTTACCTCGCACTGAAAGAGGAACTCAAGGCATTGGGAGTCACCCCCGATACGACTTATCTCTATGTGCAGGGGCATCATCTGCACGATAGTATCGTAGCGCCGATGCTCACAAAGGTGTGTGAGAAACTGAGGCGTGAGCGGGAAAACGAGATACGAAGCAAAGCGGTACACAGCACGCAGATGCGCAACGAACTTTCATGCTATGACCATAGTGTGGAGAATGTCAACGCAATGTTGAAGAAAAATTTAGGGTATGTCAACTCTGCACCGTATCTACGGTTGAAGAGTGATATACAAAGATATCTGGATAAACATGAAACAGACTCTTGTAAACAAGGAAACAGCCAGACTGCTGAGGAAACACCGATTCAATGAACCGGTGGAAGCCCACTATGACAACACAGGTGAACTGATAGAGAAATCAGAGTATGGCGCTGACAATTGGAACCGGCCAGCACATGACAAAAATGTGAGGCATCAGGCTTATTCTGCCCCAGAATTGTCGCAGGCACAACAATGGCTGAGAGAGAAAAAACGGTATGATGTGCTTGTCGGACGTGATTATTTCTGTGGTAAGGTCGGCAAGTATTATGCCACCATCATCCGTCTAAAAGACGGAGCACTCACCGAGACACGCCGTTTCCGTTCATACGAGAAAGCCTTGGAGGCAGGCATTGTCAAAGCCCTTAAAACAATGTAGCTGTTCGTGTTTCGGTGTTCGTTGTTCGCATTTCGTTATTCGGTGTTCGCTTTTCGCTATTTGAGGTTCGCATTTCGCAGTGGTAATCTCTCACCTCTTACCTCTCACCTCTTACCTCTCACCTCATACCTCTTACCTCTCACCTCTATAAAACACTAAACAAACGTTTCTAAAAACCTCACGCTTCCGCTGATGCGCACTTCTTGCGCCTCTGCGGGTATTAGGATGGTCTCTCCTGCACGGAGAGAAGTCTCATTGCCTTCTTCGTCGCACAGCACACCTTCACCCTGCACTCCTATCAGAATCACAAAACTGTCAAGTTCGGAATAGTCGAGGGTCATCGGCTCATCCAGGTCGTAAACAGAGGTCGTGAAATATGGACAACTGATCACAGGGACAGCGGTGTTGCGCAGAGGGGTGTAATGTGTGCGGTAGTCACGCTCTACCTGATAGTTGATGCTCTCTGCTGCTTCCTTGGTGTGAAGTTCACGATAGTGACCATCCTTGTCCTTACGCTTGTAGTCGTAGATGCGGTATGTCACATCGCTCGTCTCCTGTATCTCTGCAAGAAAACAACCAGAGCCGATGGAGTGGATACGGCCCGCTGGCAGGAAAAACACATCACCCTCGTTCGCTTCATATTGAGCTAAAGCATCACAGATGGTGTCATTGTCCACCATTTCTTTATATTCCTCAGGCGTGATAGCTTTTCTCAGACCGCAATAAAGAAATGAGCCAGGATCGGAGTTCATGATATACCACATCTCGGTCTTACCACGCTCTTTGCCTTGGCGATGGGCCACCTCGTCGGTGGGATGTACTTGGATGGAGAGATCCTGATGGGCATCAATAAATTTGATGAGCAACGGAAACTCATTCCCGAAACGCTGATAGTTGTCTACACCCACCAAACGCTCTTTCAACTGAGCCACCAATTCGTTGAGGGGTATACCTTTGTAGGGACCTTCCGAGACACGGGTCTCAAAACCCTTTACTCCGGAGATTTCCCAACTCTCACCAACCTGTTCTTGTTGACTGCTCAAGTGCTTGAAAGAGATGATTTTGTCGCCTCCCCAAAGGGTTGACTTTAGCAATGGCTCAAATTTGATAGGTATCATTATTACAAGTTGATTATTCCAATTTATTTTTTTTCTTCTAATTCTATTTATATTTTCTCCAATCTTCTACCTCCCCTCCTTTGGAGGGGGCAGGGGGAGGTTCCTGCTGAGGTATTCTAATTATCCTTCCAATATGATGGGGTGAGCAATATGAGCACATTAAATATCTCAAGACGACCCATCAGCATCAGTAGCGAACAGAACCATTTGATGAGGGGAGGCAGGCTGCCCCAGGTCATGTCCGGACCCAGTTCATTGAGAGGAAGCCCCACATTGTTGATGCAGCTGAGTGAGATGACCACCGAGTTGGTGATGTCGATACCGATGCCAAGCATCACACCGACAATGCCTAAGCATGCTAAGATGTAGACGGCAAAAAATGCCAGCAGATTCTGTACAGTAGCAGAAGGCATAGCATGGCCGTTGATCTTCACGGGAAGCACGGCGCGGGGGTGTAGGAGACGGCGAAACTCATTTTGGATGACTTTGCAAATCATCAGTGCGCGCACACTTTTGAAACCACCACTCGTAGACCCGGCACAGGCTCCGATGAACATCAGTATCGACAGAATCATCCAGGTCAGATGGGGCCAAGAACCCACATGGTCGCAGAAAATGCCCGTAGTGGTCATAAGGGACACCACTTGGAAGGTGGCGCTCCTGATGGCGTGTTCCAAATCATAGCCTTGATGGCTCATGAGGATAATGGTGATCCATAAGCTGCAACCCACAACAAGAATGGAGTAAAAGCGCAGTTCGGAGTTCTTGTAGAAAGCCTTAAACTGACGTTTGATGACCATCATGTAAAGCACCGTGAAGTTGATGCCTGACAAAAACTGAAATGCAAGACCGATGTATTCGATTGCGGCAGAGTGGAAATGGGCAATACTGTCGTTGTGGATAGAGAAACCACCAGTGGCAGTGGTCGTCATACCGTAATTCAGCGCGCTAAACCAGTCCATGCCTGCCAGGGCGTAAGCTACTATACAGCCGATGGTGAGTGCCAAGTAGACTGACCAAATCCATTTGGCATTGGTGCTCAGACGAGGATGCATCTTCGAACGGATAGGACCGGTGGCTTCAGCGGAGAACACACGCATAGAACCGCTGACCATTGAGGGAAGAATGGCGATGGTGAAAAACACAATACCTAGACCGCCCACCCATTGTGATAACGAGCGCCAGAACAACATGGCATGGTGCAAGTACAACTCCGACTCCACATCGTTAAGTACGGAGGCTCCAGTTGTGGTAAAGCCAGACATGGTTTCGAAAAAGGCATCGGTGGGATTGCCGATAATGCCGCTAAACAGATAAGGCAGTGACCCGAAAATACTGAAAGTGAGCCAAGTGAGCGTCACAACAGCGTAGGAGTCGCGGCGGGTCATCATACTGGGGGCGTCATGGCCAAGGCGCAGAAGGCCGAAACCCGCGGCAGTGGTGATGACGAGAGTGATAATGAACGGCCAGGTGTCGCTACCGCGAAAATAAAGGGCCATGGCGACGCAGGTCGTCATAAAAGCAGCCTCTATCAATAGTAGCAGGCCGATGATTTTATATATCAGCTTCAGATTGACCATCAAGTGGTGAAGAATTTCTCTATTTTTTTCATGTTCACATCATGGCAGAAGACCACCACAATGTCGCCAGCCTCTATCTGTGTGCCACCACTCACCAACATGCCCGTCTTGCCGCGCACCAGACCACCAATAGTGGTGCCATGGGGAAGGCCTAACTCAAACACTTTCTTGCGAGTCACTTTCGAGCCTTTCTGGGCAGTGAATTCTGCCACGTCGGCATTGGCAGACATGAGGAAACGGATGTTCTGTACGTCGGCATCTAGCATCATCTGGTAAATACTCCCAGCGGCCAGAACCTTCTTGTTGATAATGGTGCCGATGTCAAGGCTCTCGGCCATGCTCGCATAGTTGGAGTTCTCAACCATGGCGATGGTCTTCCTCACACCCAGACGCTTGGCTGTCAGACACGCCAGGATATTGGTCTCGGCATTGCCCGTCAGCGCCACAAAGGCTTGCGTGTTGCCGATGTTCTCGTCAAGCAGCAAGTCCAGGTCGCGGCCGTCACCGTTGATCACCATCGTGTTGTTGTCCTCTAAGGCGTCATTCAGATATTCACACTGGCGCTCGTCCACTTCGATGATCTTCGCATTCATATATTCGGGCATAGTGAGCGCCGCACGGATAGCGGTCTTGCCACCACCCATAATCATCACATTCTTGACATCGGCATAGTGTTCCTTGCCTACAATCTTGCGAATGTATGGTATATAGTTCTTCATGGTCATGAAGTAGACGATGTCGTATAGCTTCAACTCATCATCACCACCAGGGATGATAGTGTCGGAGTTGCGCTTGATGGCTACCACATGATAGGGGTCCTGAGGGCCGCAGAGTTTTTTCAGAGGCTGGTTGAGGATCTCGCATGACTCGCGCAACTTGATGCCCAGCATCACCAGCGAACCATCGTGAACATCCCAGCGCTGACGCACCCAACTCATCTTCAGACCGTTGATGATGTCGCGGGCTGCAAGCATCTCGGGATAGATCAGTGTGTCGATGCCCATGCGCTGGAAAAATTTGGCGTTTTCTGGGGAGACGTATGAATAACGGTCTATCTGCGCCACCGTCTTCACAGCACCCATCGTGTGGGCCATCACACAGCAGTTGATGTTCACATTCTCATCAGGAGTGACGGCGATGAACAGGTCTGCATGACCCGCACCGGCGTCACGTAGAGACTTGATGTCGGTGGGTGAGGCATGAAGCGTCATGAGGTCATAGTCGCTGCTGATATTGTTCAGCTGGTCTGCATCCTCGTCGATGAGGATGATGTCCTGATTGCTCCGTGAGAGAAGGCGGGCCAAATGGGAACCAATGGCGGACGCGCCTATGATGATGATTTTCATACGCTCAGTATGGTTTTCTTGATGTTCTCCACGTCGAGGCCCGTCAGATGACGTAACTCTCCTACGGTGCCATGTTCGATAAACTGGTCGGGAAGTCCCAGACGATGGATGTCGAGGTGGTATCCATGGTCGGCCATCCATTCCACAACTGCAGAGCCAAACCCGCCGGCGATACAACCATCTTCGATGGTAATGACATGATGGAAACGCTGACTCACTTCCTGAAGCAGCTGTTCGTCAAGGGGTTTGATGAATCGCATATCGTAATGAGCCACACTGACATGCTGACCTTCGTCTGCCAGTTCGGTGATAGCTTGGGTCACTAAGTTGCCGATAGGGCCAACGCTCAGCACAGCCACATCCTGACCATCGCAAAGCTTTCTTCCGGTGCCAACACCGACCTCTTGCATGTCATTACGCCAGTTGATGAGCTCGCCATGACCTCTGGGGTAGCGTATCACAAAGGTGCCCATGCCTGGGAGTTGTGCCGTGTACATCAGGTTGCGCAACTCGTGCTCATTGAGGGGAGAGGCAATCGTGAGGTTGGGGATGGCTCGCAGGAAAGCAAGGTCGAAAGCACCATGATGCGTAGGGCCGTCTTGACCCACAAGGCCGGCTCGATCCAGACAAATGACGATAGGCAAGTTGAGAATGGCAGCATCGTGGATGATGTTGTCATAAGCACGCTGTGAGAAAGCGCTGTAGATGTTGCAGAAAGGTATCAGTCCGTCTTTGGCCATACCGGCCGAGAACGTGACAGCATGCCCCTCGGCGATACCTACGTCGAAAGTACGACTGGGCAACGCATCCATCATGATATTCATAGAGCAGCCCGTGGGCATGGCAGGGGTCACTCCTACAATGCGATTGTTCTTGCGGGCCAACTCCAATAGGGTGTGGCCGAACACGTCTTGATATTTAGGTGGCTGACTCTTGTTGTCACTCACCACACGTTCGCCGGTGTCAACGTCAAATTTGCCGGGGGCGTGCCAGATGGTGGCGGCTTTCTCCGCAGGCTTGTAACCTTTGCCCTTGACGGTGTGAAGATGCAGCATCTTCGGACCTTTCATGTTCTTCAACTGCTTCAAAAGACGTACAATATTGATGACGTCATGGCCGTCGAAGGGTCCGAAGTAGCGGATGTTCATGCCCTCAAACACATTCTGCTGATGGCTGATGGCGGACTTAAGGGCGTTGTTCAGACGGATCAGGCCGTGACGACGGTCATCGCCAAGCATCCCTTTGCCTTGGAGCCAGTTGGCCACCTTGTAACGCACCTTGTTGTAAGTTTCATTGGTGTTCAGACTCAGTAGATATTGCTGCATACCACCGACAGAGCGGTCGATGCTCATGTCGTTGTCATTGAGGATGATGAGCATGTTGTTAGGGCTTGACGACACATTGTTCAAACCCTCAAAAGCCAGCCCACCGCTCATGGCACCATCGCCAATGACAGCCACCACATGCCGTTTTTTCTTCGTCAGACGGGCGGCAACAGCCATACCCAAGGCTGCGGAGATGGAGTTGGAGGCATGACCACAGGTGAACGTGTCATATTCGCTCTCCATCGGAGTGGGGAAAGGACGGATACCATGAAGACAACGGTTGGTGTAGAATTGGTCACGGCGACCGGTCAGAATCTTGTGACCGTAGGCTTGGTGCCCTACATCCCAGACGATACGGTCTTCAGGGGTGTTGTAAACGTAGTGCAGCGCCACAGTGATCTCTACAACGCCAAGACTGGAGGCTAAGTGCCCAGGGTTGACAGACAGCTCGTCCACAATGTCCTCACGCAACTCTTTGCAGAGCTGTGGCAACTGTTCAACGCTGAGCTTCCGCAAGTCGGCTGGCGTCTGGATTTTATTTAATAGCTGAAATGTGTTTTTTCCCATCTGTTGTGCTGAGATTCAGCTTTTCTTCTGTTTATTGGCAAAGGTACGATTAAGCGAGAGCAAAACCAAAGAATTGATTCTTTTTTTGCCGAGCGTGAGTACCTTCGCTGGTTTCACCAAGCAAAGGTACGATTGAGCGAGAGCAAAACCAAAGAATTGATTCTTTTTTGCCGAGCGTGAGTACCTTCGTTGGTTTCACCAAGCAAAGGTACGATTAAGCGAGAGCAAAACCAAAGAATTGATTCTTTTTTTGCCGAGCGTGAGTACCTTCGCTAAGTTTTATTTAGCAAAGATAGTGCAAAATGAGTATATATGCAAAATATTTCGGACGAAAATGCTATTTCTCCAGAATTATGCGTAAATTTGTGGCATCATATAAATGTTTAATCTGCCGAAAATATGAAAAAGACAATGCTTTTCACTGCCTTTCTCCTGATGTTTGCGTCTGCAACAATGGCACAGAACGCCAACGGGGGTATTTCTGCTGATATGCTCAGACAGATAGAGAAATCACAGGCTTCAAACACGGCCGACAAGGCGCTTTTCAATGCAATCGCTTCTAATGCCATCGACGATCTGGCCAAAAATTTCGCCAACCAGAAACCTGTCGATACGTATTTCAGTCATGAGACTCCAAGCCAGTCCATACACGACCAAAAAAGCAGTGGACGGTGCTGGATGTTTAGTGGGCTCAATGTGCTGCGCTCCAATTTCGCCAAGTCTTCGGATACGCTCTCCGTGGAGTTTTCGCATGCTTACCTTTTCTTCTATGACCAATTGGAGAAGGCCAACCTGATGCTTCAAGGGGTCATCGACCATGCCAAGAAGCCCATGGAGGATGAGCGGGTGCGCTTCTTTTTCAAAAGCCCCATCGGCGATGGTGGCACGTTCTGCGGCGTAGCCGACTTGGCCGAGAAATATGGACTGGTGCCCATGGGGGTACAGCCAGAGACGTTCTCTGCTAACAACACCAGTCGCATGGCTCGGCTTGTGGCCTCAAAACTCAGAGAGTATGGCCTTGAACTGCGGCAGATGGTGGCCGATGGAAAGAAAGCCAATGCTATACAGGCACGCAAGACGGAGATGCTAGGGGGCATCTATCACATCCTGAGTATCACTCTCGGTGAGCCGGTCAAGGAGTTCACTTATACGTTTACTGACAAAAAAGGCAAAGCTCTGACCGCTCCGAAGAAATACACGCCGAAGGAGTTCTACCGTGAGACGGTGGGCGGACCCATCAATGGCACCTTTATCATGGTGATGAACGACCCCAGACGGCCGTATTATAAAACCTACGAGGTGGAGTATGACCGCCATACCTATGATGGCCATAACTGGAAATACCTCAACCTGCCCATGGATGAGATTGAGCAACTGGCCATTGCATCTATCAAGGACGGACGCAAGCTCTATTCCTCATATGATGTGGGCAAACAGATAGACCGTAAGCGTGGATACCTCGATACAGAGAATTATGACTATGGCACGCTCTTCGGCACCTCCTTCCCCATGGACAAAGCACAACGCATCATGACGTTCGACAGTGGTTCCACTCACGCCATGACCCTCACTGCCGTAGACCTTGACGCTGATGGAAAACCCGTCAAATGGAAAGTGGAAAATAGTTGGGGAGCCTCCAATGGGGTGAACGGCTGCCTCATCATGACCGACCGCTGGTTCCGTGAATACATGTTCCGTCTCGTGGTAGACAAAAAATATGTACCGGAGAATATCCTTCAGATGGAGCAGCAAAAACCCATGATGGTCATGCCGGAAGATCCGCTCTTCCAGATGGATGAATAGTGTTACTTTTTTTAATTCTTGCGGCAGTCGTATTTGTATCACGACTGCCGCAAGATTGTTTTCTCTAGGTCTGTTTTACAAAGTGCTCGCTTCCCGCCATCCCCAAATGAACAGCGAATACCGAAAAGCGAACTTCGAGCATCAAACACCGAACCTCGCTATACCAAATGCCCGATCAGGCTCTCACGGTCGCCAGGAAGCATGTCGATGACGGGTATCTCAATCATCGTATAGCAACCGGGCTGCTGGCGCAGGGAGGCACGAGCCACATTGACCAATACCTGACCGGTGAGGGCGGGGTTGTTAATGCTCATGTTGAACTCCAATCGCTGGTTCTGAGTCTGACCGCTGACGCCTTTGCGCACAAGGTTCACACCGTGGCCCATGTCACGCACGTCGTCGACAGAAGGCACGGCGAAAACGTGAGTCTCGTCATTCGAGAAGTAGGGGTCGGCTTTGATAGAGGCGGTCACTTCTTCCAAGTTGGCACCATCTTCCAACTCCACATACACCATGCGGCGGTGGATGCCTTCTCCCTTCGGAATCGTCATCGAAAGGGCGTTTTTCACACCGGCCTTGGAACGCACACACACAGAGTGGCCCATTGACATGCCGGGTCCGAAATTGGTATATGAAAGCCCTTTGGGGGCAAGACTTTCCATGAGGGCACGTACAATGCTGTCTGAACCGGGATCCCAACCGGCAGCGATGACAGACACGGTGCCTGTCTCCTTGTTGATGGGGGTTAACGAAGCACGGTAGTCAAGTATGCTGGTGTGGATGTCGAAACTGTCTACCGTATTGATGCCTAAAGGGAGTATCTGTTTGGCGTACTCCTCGCAACTGCGGGTGGGGGTGGCGAGAATGGCCACGTCGACGGATTCCAACTCACGGATGTCGCTCACCACTTCGTAGCAGGACAGCTCAAAAGGCTTATTTACGGCTCCTTGGCGGCGCACGATGCCGGCTACCTCAAAGTCAGGGGCGGCTTCCAGTGCTTGTAAAGCGTATTTGCCGATGTTGCCGTAGCCTACTACGGCGGCTCTGATCTTTTTCATTGTCTTGATGTTATTTTGGTTGATAATATGCGAAATCGGTTGCAAAATTACATCTTTTATCCGAAAACCATGACTTTTTGATAGAAAAAATATCAAAAAAATCACACTGGTCTCCTTCTCCTCTTCGCTTCTCTACTCTCTCTCCTTCATTCACCTTCTCCTTTGGGGAGGGCCGGGAAAAGGTTCAATTACAAATTATTGCAACTGTGATATACACGCTCAGCTCCACCAACAAAAACAAAGCACCACAGCAGTCGCCTGTATAACCGCGAAGAGTGCGCCATATTTTCAGATAAAGAAAATACATAGTGAGGCAGGGCACAAAGAGCACGTAATGGATGTTGGAGAGACCACTGCCTACAAAGTAATAGAAAGGTATCACGGGAAGCAGACCTTGAAAGGCAAGAAACACACCGGCGCGCACACTGATGCGACGGTAGACGGTGCGGTTTTTAGCTTTTGATTCTGTGCGGGCGTAGGGCATCATCTGAATCATCTGTCCAGCCAGCATCTTAGAGAACGGATCAGCGGCGAAGATGGTGAGGGCTGCTACAGCAGGGGGCAGATGAAATAGACAGATAAACAACACTATTTCGTAAAAAATTAGTGTCAGTACACCATATGTACCGATGTGGGAGTCTTTCATAATCTCCAGAACACGCTGACGGTCGTGACCGCCACCACCGAATCCGTCGAAAAAATCAGCCAGACCGTCTTCGTGCAGGGCACCGGTGAGCAACACGCGCAGTAGCATGGCCAGTACCACAGCCAGTGCGTAAGGCATCACCCAAGAGCCAAAGTAGAGGGCAGCTGCCATCAGACCGCCTGTCAACCAACCGGATAGCGGCCAAAACTCCACCACGGCACTGAAACTCTCCTTGGGGGGCTCATATAATCGCCAGAAAGGAAGACGGGTAAAAAAAATGAACGCAGCCCACACGTTCTGATACCATTTGGTCTGATGGATAGGTATTTCCATAAAAAAGAATCATTTGGTGACTTTTCTGATGCAAACTTACACAAAAATATCGATTATTCAGACTTTTTATTTGGAAATGTCGCAATTTTTGTATTATTTTGCAAACAAAATATAAAAAGTGTAAGACTATGAAAAAATTACTCATCATGTTGGCAGCTGTTACCATAGCTGGGTCGGTAGTTGCTCAGACTGTCAAGGAGAGCAAATCTTTCGACAATGTATATTTGGGTATCAACGGAGGAGTGGCAACAAAAGCCACTGGCGTAAAATGGCTCGACAACCTCAACCCTGATTTTGGACTGCGTATCGGACGTTGGTTCACACCCGTCTTTGGCTTGGCAGTGGATGGCACAGCCTATTTATCCAATAAGCCTTTCGTCTCTACAGGCACGTTCATACGTGCCACTAACGTCTCACTTCTCGGAACCGTCAATTTCACCAACTGGTTTGGTGACTATAAGGGAGAGCCACGTTGCTTCGAAGTCATCGGATTGTATGGATTGGGATGGGGGCATCTCTTCCGTTCAAATGAGACCTACTACAATCCCGTCAATAAAATGACTTCCAAGGCTGGTCTGGATTTCGCCTTCAACTTTGGAGCACAGCGGGAGTGGCAGTTCTATATCGAGCCGTCGTTCTCATGGGCATTCCTCGGTAGCAGTAAGCAACCTCTTATGCAGGACACCCATCTGCTCGCATGGTCTGTAGATCAACCGAGATACGACATTAACAATACAATTTTCCAGCTCAATGGAGGCTTCATCTATAAGTTTGGCAACTCCAATGGCACACACAATTTCCAATTGGCCAACGCTACAGACATGAGCGAGGTCAATCGTCTTAATGGCATTATCAACGATCTGAGGGCTGAACTGGCTCAGAAACCAAAAGAGGTCGTCAAGGAAGTGGTCAAAGAGGTGCCCGCAAAGACTGAAGTGGTCGACAATATGGTGGTCGTGAAATTCGAAAAAGGCAAGTCAATTATCACACGGGAGCAGATGGCTTTGCTCAACAAAGTGCCGCAGGGCGTGCATGTAAGAGTCGTGGGAACGGCTTCGCCTGAAGGCAACGCTGGTTTCAACCGTCAACTGTCACAAGACCGCGCCGATGCCGTGGCGGCTTATCTGCGTGATCGTGGCGTCAAAGTCGACGAGGCCGTCGGTCAGGGTGTGGAAGGCAACACCTCCAACCGCCTAGCCATCGTCTACTTAAAATAAACTGTTTATTATCCTCATATTCAGCCCAGTAAGCCATCAAGCTTATTGGGCTTTTGTTTTCAGCTTGATGGTCTGGCCTGGACGGGTGGCTACTTCATATTCGTACACTTGGCGGAGAACAGGTTGCTTCAGTTCTTTCAACTCGTTGGAGTGCAACGGGGGCTTGATGTCTGCCGGCTGCAACAGCGGGTTGTCGCTTAGTGTGCCGGTAGCCACAGTCTTGAGACCTTTCCCCTCTAAGGGAACGTATGAGCGCAGACGCAGTGTGCCACCGATGGTCGACTTGACGGTGGCCTTGGTCAGCTGACCGCCTTCCCAGTCCATATCCACCACAAAACCACCACGGGCTCTTACTCCATGGAGATAGCCGCTCTTCCAAACGTCGGGCAGGGCGGGCAACAGATGCACGGCACCATCGTGACTCTGTACAAGCATCTCGGCAATGCCAGCGGCTGCACCGAAGTTGCCGTCAATCTGGAAGGGAGGATGGGCATCAAACATATTGGGATAGGTCCTGCCGTCTGGATGCTCTCTCATCGCTTCGTCGCTGGGCAAAAGGTGTAGCATATTGGAGAGGATGAGGAAGGCGTGATTGCCGTCCAGCATACGGGCCCAGAAATTGGTCTTCCACCCCAGGCTCCAGCCAGTGGCCATGTCACCACGCTGCGTGAGGGTGTTGCCAGCAGCGGTGAAGAGGTCAGGATGACGGTAAGGGGAGATCTGGTTGGAGGGGTAGAGGCCGTAGAGGTGGGAGATATGGCGGTGCTGGTCCTTGGGATCATCGGCGTCTTGTATCCATTCCTGCAACTGGCCGTAGCGGCCTACATGCATGGGGGGCAATTGCGAAAGGACTTCTTTCAGACGGGCTTGATAAGAGGCATCCTCTCCCAAAGCTTGGGCGGCATGGAGGGTGTTGCTCAGGGCATCGAAGGCTATCTGGGTGTCCATCGTACAACCAGCGGTCACAGGGGTGCGCTTGCCTAGTGGGCCATGCTCGGGCGACACTGACGGGACGACGACTAAGTAGCCGTTGCGGGGATCACGCTGTAGATAGTCGAGATAGAAGTCGGCGCTGCCTTTGATCACAGGATACCACTCACGCAGAAAAGCACGGTCGCCGGTGAAAAGGTAGTGCTGCCACAGATGAGTGGCCAGCCAGGCACCACCGTTGGGGAACATTCCCCACGAGGCTCCGTCCACAGGACCGGCAATGCGCCATAAGTCAGTGTTGTGATGGGCCATCCATCCGCCGCATCCGTACATCTCACGGGCGGTCTTGGCACCGGTCACGCTCAGGTCGCGTATCAACTCGAAGAGGGGTTGCTGAGTTTCACCGATGTTTCCCACATCGGCTATCCAGTAGTTCATCTCAGCATTGATATTGATGGTGTATTTGCTGTCCCAGGGGGCATTGAGCTTGTTGTTCCAGACACCTTGGAGATTGGCGGGCTGACCACCGGGTTGTGACGAGGTGATGAGCAGGTAACGGCCATACTGGAAGAGCTGTGACACCAGGTTGTAGTCGTCACTGCCGGCAAATCGGCGGATGCGCTCATCGGTGTCGATTGTAGCGTCTTCGACTCCTGATGGCAGGTAGAAACTGACTCTGTGGTATTGCTCCTGATACTTCTTCAGGTGAAGAGCGCGATTCTTGGCATAGGACCTAGACGAGACGGACGACAGACTAGCCTCGTTCTTCAGAGAGGGTTGTCCACTGATGTCGTGGTAGTTGACAAAGTTGGTCGCAGCCACGATATAGATGGTCACCCAGGAGGCGTCGCTCACACGCAGATGGTCGCCACCATCGCTCACGGTACCGTCGCACTCTACCTTCATCCGGCATTCTGCACGGAGGCCGGCTTTGATGCCTTCATGGTCTACACCGTCGATGAGGGCGGTCAGACAATTTCCTGACACTTCGTGACGGGTGTTGAGATCGCACTGATGGCGCAACCTGAAAGAGAGGGCTTGATGCTTAGGGGTCTCCATCCTCATGATGATGGCATTGTCGGCCATCGAGGCGAAAACAGTCTGCTGATAGCTCACGCCATTTTTCATATAGTGAGTATAGGTGGTGGCTTCGTCCAGAGACAGCGACCGCTCGTAGGCGGTAGCCTCACTCTTGTCGTCGAAGTCTATCAGCATGCTGCCTAAAGTCAGGTATTTCATGCCGTGGGGACCAGGTATAAACTGCTTGTCGATGATGCGGGCTGCTGATTCTTCTTTTCCGGCGAAGATGGAGTCGCGCACGGCTTGCAGATAGGCTTTCGACGTGTGACTGTTGTTGTCATGGGGAGAGCCTGACCAAAAAGTCTCTTCGTTGAGTTGGATCTCTTCTATGTCGGTTTTACCATAGACCATGGCTCCTAAATGGGAGTTGCCGATAGGTAAAGCCTCCAACCAGCCTTTAGCCGGACGATGATAACGGAGTTGATAACTGTGCCCTGGGTCTTTGGCGGTGGATGCCTGTGTGGGGAGGGCGACGGCGGTCAGCAACAGCATGAGTGCGACCGTAAGTTGTTGACGATAGTTCATATGTTGTCAGTTTTTTTATCCCCCTACCTCATTTTCGTTTCGACTCGCTCGCCTTTTTCTATCTGGCTACCCAGTTCGTGGGCGTCCATCTTTACAGGAGCAGAGGTAAAGTCGGGGGTGTTATATGAATAGAGTGACTGTCGGTAGTACTGCTTGGGATTGAGTTGTGGCAACATAAATGGTTTGGTAGCGCGACCGTCGGCACCGATGCAGGAGAGGTAGATGCGGCTGTAAAGTCCGTCGTCACGCCGACTGGTGAAGAGAAACCAATGGCTGTTGGCACTCCAGTTGTGCAGGCTCTCTGCACGGCTGCTGTTCACCTCTTGCATCGCACGGCACTCACCGGTCTGAAGGTCAAGCAACCAAAGGTCAGCCTCTGGATGCCAGACGGTGAAGTAGCCATAGTCGGCTTGTGTGTACATCAGGTAGCGGCCGTCATAAGAGGTACGTGGCCAACTGACGCTCTTCCCTGTGGCAGTGGTGGAAATCAGGGTGTCTACCTGCCCGTCCATACGACCAGTGTGCTCGTCGAAATGCACACGGCAGAGACTGTACTTTTCTTTGTCATAATCCGTGGGATAGATTTGACGGCGGGCGGTGATGTAGTAGAGCCACTGGCCGTCTGGAGAAAATGCGGGGGCATTCTCGGCCCAGTATTTACGCATGGTGAGGGTGTCATGTACGATCTCTTGAGCCTCAGCGTCATAGACGAAAACGTCTGAAGAGGCATCGTATACTTCTATTCGCTTGGCTCCGGCAGTGTGAAACATCTGTGAGGTCTTGTTGGTGGAGAAGGCGCAGTAACGGCCGCCAGGATGCCAGTAGGGATACACCATCGAACCACCTAAACTGTCGTTGCTGGCTTTGAGTAGCATGGTTTCTCCCTCGCGGTGGATGATGGTGGCACCATGGCTGCCTCTGACGTGGAAGACATATTGCTGAGGGTTGGTGCGGTTAGCGGTGTGACAGTTGAGGCACATGCCGGGCACCTGGGTGTTTTGTAACATCGAATGCTCCTCAAAAGTGCTCAGCTCACGCTCGAAAAGTCCCATACGGCTGTACATCTCATAACTAGGGGCAATCTTACGATAAGTGATACCCCATTCGTCGAGAGGGTAGGGACTTACAGTGATAGTGAAGTCACGGTATCTCACCCATTCTCCGTCTTTCTCAGCACACACACTCACAGTCAGCTGACTGCCGCGGTTGAGGTCAACCAGCTGATGCCAGTCGTCTATGTCGAACTCGGTATAGGCACCATGAGCGTGCAGATGACCGCCTTTAGCACCTTTTATCTCTACATCGATGGTGGTGAAAGTGTCATCAGACATGGCAAAATTGAGAGGGGCGATGCCTGTGGGGATTGTCACATCCACATAGTCGGGGTAGATAGAGGGCAAATCGGTGCTCTCTGTCGCATGCTCTGGCATGGATGTGCAAGAGAACATCGACAGGCTGATGGCGATGATGAAGTATATAATAGGTGTTGGTCTTCTCATGATCATGCTCCTTTAGTTGAAAAACTCATCGTTGGTTTTTTGGTAGATGTCTTGGAATCGGGCATACGTAGGATGGGCTTTGAGCTTCTTTGGATGGAGAGCCAGCGGGCGAAGCTTTTCTGACCATGAACGGTAGAACGTGCTTTCATCCAATATGGAAAGGTATTTCAATACGACATCGTAGTGCCCACTGATGAGATTGGTCTCTGCCAACCGGCGCAGGACCCTGCCGCTCTTGTTGTGGTTGGGGATCGCTTCCATCGCTTCAAAGGCAGCCCGTTGCGACATGTTGTTCATAGATAGCAACATGTAAATCTCGCTCATCATGATGGCGGATGTCTGACTACGTAGTGTCTGCCCGCTCAGTTCAAGGCTCTCGCTCAAGTGCTGTTGGTTGATGTGTCCGGTATGGTAGAGGGCCAGTGCGGCGGCATTCTGGCAGGCCAGAGATGGTGGCTGCTCACTGCGGTACAAGTCGACGATTTTCTCCCACTGACTCGAACGCAACAGCATGTCGTATTTCATTTCTTCTTTTGTGCCAAGCAGGGGCTCTTCCCAGTAGTAGTCGATGCCCCGGGCTACTTGACGCAATGGATAAGGGGTGAAATGGGCACTGGCGATGATGCAGACGGCCAGTAACACGGCCAATAAGGGCGACCAGCGCGGATGGCACAACAACAGCAGGACGATGGCAGGACCGACCAGCCAGTATCCTACAGGTATCAGTATCAGAAGAATGGGGAGCCTCGCCTTGCCTTTGGATGGAAGCAAAGCCATGATGGCCAGTGTCAGCACAATGGCCACTGTCAGGGTCATCGGCACATAGATATTGTTGGCAAAATACCACAGGAGGATGGGGGTGATCAGCGAGAATGGATAATAGCGGAAAGCTTTTTCACGCCCCACGAAGCGTTTGATAAGCTGCCAAGTAAGCCATTGTGACAACACAAAGAGCACTGCATAGATGAGGGCACCTGCTTGTGGGAAAATGAAGAATTGGGTGAGCATCTCACCCAAGTATTGGGCGAGACCACCTGGTATAATCATCCGTTCTGTCAGGTAGGAGCTTGTCCAGAGGAATAGCTGGGTTTGCTCTCGTGCCAACAGCAAGTGGGGGCAGAGAAAATACCAATAGCAGAAAACAGAGACAGCCAGTGCTATGGAAATGCACAGTGGAAGATGATGAGTGTATCTTTTTGTTCTTGCCATGTCAGGAGTATTGTTGTTTCTGATGGAGTTGATTGACACAAAAGAGACCGCACCATCACGGCGCAGTCTCCCGACATAATGAAATAACTAAATGTATGAAATCATTTCATGAAAAACGTCCAATGTTATTAATTGATGCAAAGTTAAATAATTGGTTTTATTCATGATGATTCTTACGTTTCAAAAGTTTTGTAAATTGTCTCTTAAATGCCTGATGTAGCCTCTCGTGGAGTTTTTGTTACAATAGGTCACGATTCTTTGTGGTTGGCATATTCCGAAGGCGACATGCCAAAGTGCCTCTTAAACACGGTGGAGAAATGTGACTGATTGTTGAAACCTACTGAATAGGCCACCTGAGTCAGGTTCACTTTCTTCTCGCGGATCAGACGGGCGGCCTGCTCTAAACGCTGGTTGCGGATGAAATCGCCGGTGGAGACACCGGTGATCTCTTTCATCTTGCGGTGCAACTGGGCACGGCTGATGCCTACGTCATCGGCCAGACGCTCCACATTGAAGTCGGAGTCGGCCAAATGGGCGTTCACTGACTTCATGATGCGCTCCATCAACTCGTCGTTGTTGCTCTTCACCTCCACATCTTCACGCAGTTCTTTCTGGCTCAACGCACCACTGAATTTGCCGCGTAGACGACGCAGATTGTCAATCAGCTTGTCTATCTGCACATGCAGCTCTTCCATGCTGAAGGGCTTGGCCACAAAGGCGTCGGCGCCTTCACGAAGGCCTTCTATACGGTCACTCACATCAGCCTTGGAGGTGAGAAGTATCACAGGCACATGACTGGTCTGAGGGTTGCCTTTGATCTTTTTCAGCAGCGTCACACCGTCCATCTCGGGCATGATCACATCGGAGACCACCAGGTCGTAGTGACCTTTCAGCAGGGCAGAAAGGGCTTCCTTGCCATTGGGGAAAATGTCTATATGATACCATGGATCCAATTCGTCGTGGATGTAGTTGGCCACTTCTCGGTCATCGTCTACTACCATCACATGGAGGTTGCGGCTTGAACGGCTGCCGATAGAGGGCTTCTCTTCCTTGGGGGACTCTTGCTCCATCTCCTCAGGCTTGAGATGGTTGCAGCCTAATGGCAGACGTACTTCAACACAAGCGCCTGACATACTGTCACTACGGTTGTATGCTTTGATCTCGCCATGGTGTAGATGGACGATGGCACGACAGAGGTTCAGACCGATGCCAGTGCCCATCACATGGGTGTGCATGGCGTTTACACCTTGGTAAAAACGTTCGAAGAGGTGACTGGTGTCTCTGTCTTTGAATCCCTCACCACTGTCAGTCACTTTGATGACTGCATCCTTGTCGGTCCTCGTGAGCTCGATTCTCACTTCTCCGTTGTCGGGCACGTATTTGAAGGCATTTGACAGGAGATTGGTCACTACTTTGTCGAAGTTGGTACGGTCTATCCACACCAGCAACTTTGGGTCTTCATGCGTGAAAGTGTAGGTGATGCCACGTTGGTCGGCATTAAACTGATACAGGGTCTTGATACCAGTGATAAACGCCACAAGGTCGGTCTCATGACAGTGCAGCCGCATCTGGTCCTTGTCGATTTTGCGCTCGTCGAGGATCTGGTTCACCAAGAGCAACAGACGCTGGGCGTTGCGGTCGATGGTGTCGATGTAGGTCTGACAGCGTTGGTCACTGATGGCTTCTTTCAACTTCTTCAAAGGGCCGAGTATCAGGGTAAGCGGGGAGCGGATGTCGTGGGTGGCGTTGATGAGGAAACGCATCTTCTCTTCTTCCATCTCCTGATGGCGGCGTCGTCTGAGGTATTGGTAGACGGCGTAGCATAGACAGGCCAGCAAGAGCAGATAGACCAGATAGGCCCAGCGTGTGCTGTACCACGGATGATCCACAATGACAGTATAGACACTCACGTGCTCGGACAGGGCGCCATTGCTCTCGGCTCGTACTTCTATCTTATAAGTGCCAGGCTCTTGGTTGTTGAACGTGATGGCGTTCACACCGTCTTCGGTCGAAATCCACCCACTGCCGTTCACATTGTATAGAAATTGAATGTGGTCGGCGTTCTTGTAGTCGAGAAGTGAGAATTCAAGCGTAAAAGTGTTGTCATCATAGGGGATGTGGATGGTATTGCCATCGCAAAACATTGACTCGCCCTCGATGGTCAGGTTGGTGAGGTGAACATCACCCAAAGGCTGTGATTGGGTGGTCACTTGGTCGGGATAGAAGGCGGTCAGACCATGGCTCGTTCCAAAAGCGATCAGACCATCGGCTTTGTGAAGCACAGTGCCCTGAACATACTCATGGGTGGTCAGACCGTCGCCATTCACATAGTTGGTGAGCGACTGCTTGTGGGGGTCGTACAGCCACAGCCCTTTCGTCGTGCTGATCCACAGGCGCGAACGGGGGTCGCAGACAATGCCGCAGATGAGCAGGTCGTTGAGATTTTCACAATGGGGATAGGGTTTCAGCTTCTTCGCACGGCGGTCAAACAGATACAGGCCTTCTTCAGTACCGATCACCACATTGCCGTCGCTCTGCTCACAAAGGGCGTTGACTTGGTGGTCGGTGAGAAAAGCTTCCTTGCCATAGACCTGAAAGTCCATGGCGTCAGGGTCGAGACAGTTGAGACCAGCGGCAGTGCCAATCCATACCTTTCCATGGCTGTCGCAGAGCAATGAGCGGATCCAGGCGTTGCATAGATGGCCACGGCGGTAGTCCTTGTCCATTTCTACCACGGTGATGCTGCCACTCTCCTTATTATATATATAGAGGCCTTTTGAATAGACGGAGAGGTAGAGGCGTCCAAGACCATCGTCTGTCATGCAATAAATCTCGCCGCCCTCCACGTCAAAGGCTTTCACTGAGGTCTCTGTAGAGGGATAGTAGCGGTAGAGCGCATGATTGGTGGCCACCCAGAAAGCATCCTGGCCGTCGCGGTAGATGTAGGAGGTGCCGGTGGGTGAGGAGGGATGGCCATTGATGCCACCCCAGCGGTTGAAGGTGTATAGGCCGTCGTTGGGTACAGCACACCAGGTCTTTCCATCATCGCCGGCGACAATCGACGATACACTGGAGCCGGTGGAATAGTCTTGTCCGGAGATACTCCAGTTGAAAAAGGAGGGCTGACGCTGGTTGAGCAAATAAAGACCTTTCTTATAACAGCAAATCCATAGATTGTGGGAGCGGTCTTCCATGATGTCGTTCACCGTTGAGGTCACTAAACTGAAACCGTCGGCGTTCTCATTGCCCAACTGTACCAATTGCAGACTGCGATTCCAGTCGCGCATGATACCATTGTCGGCGGTGCCTATATACAGGTTGCCCTGATGATCGATCACAGCACTTTGCACCAAGGCGGGTCCGTTGTACACCTTCATACCAAAGTCGGCTTCTGTCACTTGTTTGCTGCGATAGTCATAAAAAAGAAGGCCTTTTTTGCAGACGATAAGCATACGGTTTTTGTCATAAGGCAAAAATTTCACGGGAGGTCCACAGGGTGAATGGTAGTCTTTGATGATGGTTTTGCCGCTTGACTGACTGTAACGGGTGAAGGTCTCTGTGTGATCCAAACGCCAAAGAGCACCATTTACATCTTCAAACAACTCACGGCAGTACATGTCGGCATTGCGACTGGAGCAATCTTGTTGAAGTGTCAGGGTGGTGGCACCTTCGTTCACTTTGAAAAGACCGTATCCCACAGTGCCAGCCAAGATGTCGCCTGACTGGGTCTCGATGATAGAATAGACACGAGGCTTGATACCTCGTGCGTCGAGGAAATGATAACGGATGAAATGCCCCGATGGATAGTCATATCTCATGATACCTTTCGAACTGCCTATCCACAGACGGCCCTTGCTGTCCACACACAGGGAGCAGATGATGTTGTCCTCTAAAGAGGTGCTGTCATTACGGTCATGAAAATAGTTGATAAAACGATAGCCGTCAAAACGGCTCAGACCATAGTCGGTGGCTACCCAGATGTAGCCATACTGGTCTTGACGTGAACAGTTCACAAGACTGCTGGGAAGTTTGTCTGAACGATATAGATGACCGCTGTCGGCCAGCAAGGAAGGGCATGCCAACAGGGTACAACCTGCAAGAATCAGACATTTGATCAGCAGACGGATGTTTTTCATGTCGTTCTTATATTTAGTTATTGAATGGCACGAATAATGCACCGGACAATTTCGACGGCAAAGATAAACATTGAAAATCATTTTTCCAAATTTTCTTTTTTTATTTTTTTACACCATTTCATGGGATGGCGATTACACAAGATTGATTCTATTCGTTGCTTTTCTTTTTCTATTGGTCTCATTTTAGCAAAAATGTTACAGGATGACACGCGAAAAAAACACCATGTTACATTTTATAAAATTAATATGAAACATTTTGTCTTATTTTGCTTCGCATTTAATTTGTGCAAGCCATATGACATCATAAAAATTCATGAAAACCATATATATATTTAACAACTTTTTACGTAGTTTCAGCAGTATAATTATTCAACCTTTATATTCAAATTTATGTTAATAACTAAATCACTACAAAAGCCATTGGCTTTATTGTTTCTGCTCTGTTTGCTCCCTATGGGGGCGATGGCTCAGAGCCTTGTCAAAGGTATTGTGAATGATCAGAATGGCGAACCCATTGTGGGAGCCACAGTCAAAGTGGAAGGCACCAGTGCTGGAGCCATTACCGATCTCGACGGTAATTTCAACATCCAGGCCGCTTCCAACGCAACTCTTAGTGTGTCCTATGTGGGATATGTCACCCAAAAGGTGAACGTCGCTGGAAGAAGCAACATCCAAATTACACTCGTGGAAGACAATGCAACTCTCAGTGATGTCGTCGTCATAGGTTACGGTACCATGAAAAAGAGCGACATCTCTGGCTCTGTAGCCACAGTCGACCAGAATGCCGTCATGAAGCGCGTTCCACAGAATATCGGTCAGGCTCTGCAGGGTGCCGCAGCCGGTGTGATGGTGGCACAGCAGGATGGTTCTCCTGACGGTAAGGCTGCTATCCGCATACGTGGTGTGGGTACCATCAACGGTGATGCCTCTCCTCTCTACGTGGTCGACGGTGTGCAGGTGGGTTCAAGTGCCGATTTCGTCAACCCATCCGATATCGAGCGCATCGAGATTCTGAAAGATGCTTCCGCTACTGCTATCTACGGTTCGGCTGGTGCCAATGGTGTCATCATGATCACCACCAAGCATGGTACGAAGGGCAAGACCAACATCACACTGACTGCCGACTATGGATTGCAGACATTGCCTTATACCCTCGATGTGCTTGACATCAACACCTTCGCCAAAGCCCTGCGCGAGGCAAAGATTACCAACCAAGGCGACATGCTTATCAACCAAGTATGGGATCCAAAGTTTGATGGCAAACGCAATGCAATCGACTGGCAAAAAGAGATGACACGTGCTGCCCTCCGTCAGCAATATGGTGCTTCGCTGCATGGTGGCAACGAGAAGACAAGATACAACCTCTCGTTTGGTTACACCGATGTCAATGGTATTGTTGTCAATTCCAATTACAAGCGTTTCACCACTCGTGCCAACGTGACCTCCAAGATCAACAAGTATTTGGAGATAGGTGGTGATATCAACTACACCCACAGCGAAAGCAAAGGTTCTAACATGGCTCTGGGTAACAACCAAAACATGTCTTCACTCCGCGACTTCGCTTCTATGTCACCGACTCTTGACTATATCTACGAGAATGATATTAACAACAGTGCTAATTTGCCCAATAACGGCTTGATCAACGTCAACCTCAAGAACCCTGATGGCTCATACGGAACAGGTTATCAGACGACTCCTAATGGATGGGAAGGCAACACCAACATCGGTTCCAACCCCTACGCTTCTCAGATGGAGAACGGTGACCGTAGCCGTAATGGCTTCGACCGTATTCAGACCACAGCCTACATCGACGTATTCTTGCTCGACACCGATCACCACAAAGTCGACATCAAGAGCCAGGGCACGTATACATATTGGGGCAACAACAGCTCTGACTATACCGGCGGACGCAGCCGTTACAATTATATCAATGGTGTGCTCACTGAGATTCCACTGCAGGCCGATCAGACCTATAGCTTCTCGCTGAACAACAGCCACGGATACAGCTTGGGCATTCAGACTTATCTCACTTACAATCTGAACTACGACATCCACAACTTGACCCTGATGGTCGGTAACGAGGTGGGCAAGTCTTGGGGTCAATGGCTCGGAGGTAGTGCACGTGCATTCCCTTCAATTATGAACAGAAATTTCGCTCTCACTGAAGATCCTAACTCAAAGAACGTCAATGGTGCTTATAATGCCGATACACACACCATCTCTTATTTCGCACGTGCTTCTTACAGCTTGATGGACCGCTATATACTCACAGGTACAATACGTCGCGACGGTAGCTCTAACTTCGGTGCAGGCAACCGCTGGGGTACTTTCCCATCAGTGGCTGGTGCATGGCGCATCTCAGAAGAACCGTTCCTAAAAGACAACAACTTTGTCGACAACCTGAAACTTCGTATCGGTTGGGGACAGACCGGTAATGCTGGTGGCATCGCAGGTAAGGGTGTGGCTGCTCTGAGCGGCGACGCTGCATACGCGTTCTATCCCTATGCCGATGGACGCACATCTGGATACTGGGGCAACCGTAAACGTGAGACCGGATGGTTCGCACCACTGGTCGACACCAACTTGAAATGGGAGACCACCGAGATGACCAACTTCGGTATCGACTTTGCTTTCCTGAGAGACTGGGACATCACTCTCGACTACTTCATCAAGACCACGAAAGACCTGCTCCTCGTGCAGCAGATTCGTCCTTCTGCAGGTTTCACTTCTGTCTACACCAACTATGGTGAGATTCAGAACAAAGGATTCGAGTTCGCTGTGGGTTACCACAAACAGGTGAATAAAGACTTCGGCTTCAATGTGCGTCTCACTGGCTCTACTATCTCCAATAAGGTGAAGAAGATGGGTGCTCCTGTCTATCACACCGCTTCTGATAACAATGGTGCTGGCGCATACGACGGCTCACAGGTTGGTGCTGTCGATGGTAATGGACACTGGGCCGACCACTCCATCTGTATGGAAGGTGAGGCTGTGGGCTCATTCTATGGATACGTTTTCGATGGTATCATCAAAGATGAAGCAGACTTGGCTGACTATAAGAACCGTATCAAATCTGATGAACTATCGAAGGTTGACCAAGACCACCCATTGGCTGTCGGCGACGTGAAGTTTAAAGACCTCGATAACAATGGGGTCATCGACAGCAAAGACCGCAAAATCCTTGGCAATGGTCTGCCTAAACTGAATTATGGTATCAACTTTGGCGCTACTTATAAAGACTGGGACTTCAACCTCTATATGTATGGCGTTCTGGGTCAGGACATCCTGTCTTATTCGGCCATGAAACTGAGCAGCATGACTCAGCTCGATGACCAGACAGTGCCTAATATATTGAAAGATGCTTATAGCGCTGCTTTCCGCGATGGAAGTGGGTCTCTGCCACGTCTCACCATCCTCGATCCTAACCGTAACACTCGTGTAAGCGACCTTTGGGTGAAGAATGGAGACTTCCTGCGCATCAGCAACATCCAGGTGGGGTACAACTTGCCGAGAATGTTCTGTAACAAACTGTCTGTCGAGAAAGCACGTGTCTATGTGGGTGTGAACAATCTGCTCACCATCTCTGGATACAACAAGTATGGCGATCCTGAGTGCGGTAGTGGCTCTGTACTCTATTCTGGTCTCGACACTGGCCGTTATCCATTGCCACGCACTTTCATGGCTGGTTTGAACATAACATTCTAACCCTCTGTTGATGATACATAAAAATATAATTAAAAAAGTAAATGATATGAAGACAAAATATTTCATTTTCGGGACGGCTTTGTGCGGTGTGATGACCGTTGGGCTCACCTCTTGCGACAATGACGAGTTCCTGAATGTCGATCAGTATGATGTCATCGCCAGTGATGCGATGTTTGAGAATGACGCAAATGCTAAGAAAGGCTTGAATGGTGTCTACGATATGATGTTCCCCAATGATGCCAAAGATGCTGGTAACAACGACCTTTATGACGGTGACTGGGGCTTCAAACCCAACCTCTTTACAGGTTGCCACCCCACCATTGATACACAAGCCACCGGTTGGGATAAAAACTGGAACGTTCAGGCTTGGAATGCTGGTAGCACCGAGCTGCTGGCTGGGTGGCGACATGTTTATGCAGGTATCTGCCGTGCCAACGACTATCTCGATGGTTTGAATGCTGCTGAAAAAGTGACACCAAAGGTCAAACAAAAACTCGAGGGCGAGGCACGTGCATTGCGTGCTTTCTTCTACCACTGGCTCGCCACTACATTCGGACGTGTGCCTATGCTGGCTACAGGTGAGAATTACTCCAACACTCCAGAGAAAGCTCGTGCTGCTACTTATACAGAGATGTGGGACTTCATCATTGAAGACTTCAAGGCTGCTGCCGATCTGCTCGACTGGACACCTATGGACCTCCAGTATGGTCGTGCCACTAAGGGTATGGCTCTCACTTACTTAGGCGACTGCTACATGTGGAAAGCTTATCGTCTCACCGATGGCGCCAACGGACAGCAAACAGATGAGGCTCAGGCTCGTCAGCTCTATCAGCAGGCTGCTGAGTGCTTCAAAAAAGTTCTTGACAGTGGCACATACAAACTCAACGAATCGTTCACCACACTGTGGGATCCAGCTTCTGCATGGGGGCCAGAGGCCATCTGGGTGGAGCAACTCGACGAAGGCACCAACTGGGGACAGTGGGGTGATATCACGTCAAAGCTGATGCTCAAATGGTATACTGCATGTCCAGAGAATGGTGGATGGGGGTCGCTCTATCTCTCATGGGAGTGGTATTCTTGCTATGAGAAAGGTGACAAGCGTCGTGTAGGTTCTTGTTACACGGGTGCCGTGCCTCAGATCAATCCTAACGATCCTGCTTACGATCCTAAATATGAGGGATGGTATGAGCCTGCTATCTATGGAGTGAATCCATATCTTCAGGAGGTACTCGGCAAGGGTGGCGCTGGTACAGCCACTAAGCAGTTCCACTTCAACAACGGTGAGTGGGCTCCCGCTATCTGGAGTTCTAAGATGTGGCGTACTGCCTCGGCCGACTACAAGGCATGGGGCGATGGTCACTGGAGTCCTACACCTATCTACTGGAAACGTCTTCCCAACGTGATGCTCGACTATGCTGAGTGCTGCTTCCGTCTTGGCAACGATGCTGAGGGCTGGAATCAGATCAACATCCTGCGCAACCGCGCTTTTGGCAAACTGGAGGATGGCAAGGAGGATGAGCTCACTCAAAAGTATATGCCTTATTACAACTCATTCGCCAATTGGGTAGGACGTACCGACGGCTCAACAGATAACGGTGGTTTGTTCTTAAAGAATCGCGATGAATATCCCATCCCATTCGGCAGCAATGGTGCCGTTGTTGAGGATGCCCAGACCTACTATACCAAGTATGCTAAAGAGAAAGGCTTTAAATCGGATGTGTGGAAAGTGGCAGTCAACACAGAGCGCCGTAAGGAGTTCAACTGTGAGTGGTGTCTGCGTCCCGACATGCAGAAGTCTGGATTTATGGCCGACCACGTAGCCACCAATTATCCGAAGCAAAACATCGAAAACTTGAAAGATGTGCCTTGGACCAACCGTGACTATGAGTACAACGACCTGAAGATGGATATGCCTATCCCATCCGTTGAACGCAGACGTAATCCGCTCTGCGACCAGAACCCAGCTTACGCTGGCGATGATGAGGGTGAGGAAGAATAATCATTCATAACGCAATAGCGTACTGAACCCCAAAAGTTAGACAACAACTTTTGGGGTTCATCATGTATAGACATCAGATCATTGGGGACTCTCGATGAACCATTTCCGCTTTTTAGTTTCTTCTATACCTAAGGGCTCTCTTTACACCGTGGTATTTAACCCAATTCGGTCATTAGAATTGATGTTATGACAGTATTTGTTTTGAGTGGATTGTTGTCCACATCACTGAAGGCGCAGCGGGCCCTTTCGTCGGTCTCCTCAATCACATAATTTTATTTAGTTTTATCAAAATAAAATATTATATTATTTAGCTGATAATCATTAATATATTTGCACTTTTAATATACATTTCTGACAAATATTTTGTACCTTTATATCACCAAACAAAAGAACAAAAACAATGTCAGAAAACTCCATCGGGAACAAAAGTACGGAATACCCCAAACGCAATGTGGAGAACCCGAAGGATGTGCCTTGGACCAACCATGATTATGATTACAACGACCTGAAGATCCCATAGGATAAAATCACAAAGAACCCGCTCAGTGACCAGAACCCAGCATACGTAGGACAATAATTTGTGACATATACCTATAGAGCATCATCCCTCAGAAAGAAATCTCTTGATGGCCTCCAAATATTCATGCGCAGCCTCTATCCCACAATCATAGACGGCCTGCATCTCTTCAGGGTCGTGTGAGACATGGCCTATTTTCAGCTTCTCCTTGGGCCGGATGACCAACACCTTGCCCTCTTCCTCTCGCTTCTTGACAAAAGCCAGTTGGGCGTTGTACATGATGTGGCGTTGGTCGAGAGCTTTCACCATCTCGGGATATTGGCGCAAAGAGAGACGTAGGAGGGGCATGAGGCCGTTGTGCTTTTTCACATATCCAGAGGGCTGTGTCAGGATGACCACATTGCGCTCGTACCCTAACCGTTCAAAATACGCCAAAGGGATGGAGTCGGCCACACCACCATCGAGCAACAGTTTCCCTTCCAAAGGGACAGGACGCGAGACCATGGGCATGGAGGCGGAGGCTCGTACCCAGTCGTAACAGACATCACCTCCTTTTTTTAATGGTTTGTAGACGGCTTCGCCGGTCTTTACATCGGTGCAGACCAAGTGATAGTCCATCGTGCTCGACTCAAAGGTCTCATTGTCAAAAGGGTCATAAATATTGGGGATGTCATGGTACGCAAACTGTGCACCAAACAGGTCTCCAGTCTTGAGCCAGGAACGAAAACCGCAGTAGCGCCAGTCTTTGGCAAATCGTTGGTTGTAGCGTAACGTCCTGCCTTTCTGCTGTGACACATAGTTGATACCGAAGGCGGCACCGGCAGAGACTCCTACCACACCATCAAACATGATGCCTTCATCCATCAGCACGTCTAAGATTCCTGCCGTAAACAGGCCTCTCATAGCACCACCCTCGAGCACGAGTCCTTTTTTCATGTCTTTTCCTTGGTTTTTTTTATTGCAAAAGTAACTAAAATCCAAAATGAGTAGCAATTACAAATGTTAAAAAAATACAAGCCATTGAAAATCAACGGCTTGGATTTTTTTAGTATTCAATTTTGTGCGCCTGAAAGGACTCGAACCTTCACGTCGTAAGACACCAGATCCTAAGTCTGGCGCGTCTGCCAATTCCGCCACAAGCGCATGTTCTTCAAAATCGGTGCAAAATTACAAAAAATCGAGTGGAGAACAAAATGAATTCATTCATTTTTTATCCCGAGATGGAGTAATTTATCTAAAATAACAAAAAATCGAGTGGAGAACAAAATGAATTCATTCATTTTTTATCCCGAGATGGAGTAATTTATCTAAAATTTCAAAAAAAATCCAACCCTGCAAAATAAACCGTTTATTTTTCCACCAGCAATCGCCGTGCAGCCTCGATGAGGGTGTCCTTGCCACGTTGGAAGTCTGCGTCGGTGAGCGATACCCAATAGTCAGGGTCGATGCCAAACTCTGTACACTGACCGTCACGGTCGTAAATGGGACAGGCTGAGAAACGGATGCTCCAACCGTTGGGCAACTGACTGGAGAAAGGCAGACCGCCGCCACCGCCGGTCTTGTCACCAACGATGATGGCATGGGGGCAGCATTTCATGTATTTCACAAACTCATTGGCAGCACTAAACACTCCACGGTTGGTCAGCACTGCCACGCGTTTCTGCCAGCGGATGCCCTGGGCGGGTTTTAGCCGTTGCTCCTCACGGGACGAAAAGTCGTTGTGTCCGCGACCCGTTTTGTGTTGCATGTAGCCCACCAAAAGTTCCTCATTGGTGAAGCGGGCTGCCAGTTCCTCTGCCGTGCTGACAAGTCCGCCGCCATTGCCACGGATGTCGATGATCAGTCCACGGCAGGGTGCTAAGTATAGCAGCACCTCGTCAAGGTTACCTCCGCCGACATCGCCCGAAAAACTGGGAAACCGCACATAACCGATGTTATCGTCAAGGACACGATACTGCATGCCGCTGCACATCTTGTAGTCGGTGCCGAGATAGCGGCGCAGCAGGGTGTCACTTAAGTTGCTAGGATAGTCTTCCTGCCAGCTCCACTCACGTGCCACGTCAAAGGAGGTGTAGATGTTCACATGGCCGTCTTTCAACTCCGACAGCATGTTGCGCATCACTTCAAAAAACTGAGTGATACTCATGTTTTCATTCACTTGACGGGCATAGCGGGTATGCACCTCATCCCAGTCAAGACCCAACACCTCTTTCTTATAGTCAAAAAAGCAATAATGCTCATCCAAAATGTGCCATAAAGCCTCAAAATTGCCCTTATTGTCATCGGCATATTCTTCCTCGTCAACACAAGACATAAAGACAGGTAGTACACACACAATCAGCATCCATATCCACTTCGTGATCAACCTTCCCTCCCCTTTGGGGAGGGTTAGGGTGGGGTGTGTGGTTAGGGTGGGGTATTTCTTTTTCATCTGATATGCAAAGTCTTAAAGTGTCGCACCACACCGAGCATAAAGGCATGGGTATACACATGTTGTTTGATTTGGTTGACATCGGCTTGCTGAAAGTCGCCAAGATAACCCACACGTAGGGTGGTCTTCTTCCATCTGACATCCAAAGACAACATGTGGCGCAGCGACGGAGCTGAGAACACCGTCACTGGCACCACGTTGTGGTCGTAATTGCCGCGGGAGAAAATTTCATAATATGACTGGCCGTAGTTGGGACTGAACATCACACCAGCCAGGGGAACAGACACTTCATAGCGTGCACTGCATTTCAGACGCTTGACACGAAAATCGTAGATCGCCACGCCAGAGGGTGCCAGCATCATCGACAGGCGCATCTGGGCAGGATTGTTCTGGTTGCGGGTGTTGTAGATGACACCAAGATTGAGGTCGGTCAGGCCACCAGCTTTCAAACGGAGCCTGCCACCCATCAGCTGCCAGTTGTAATGCACAGCATAACTAAAAGTGTATAGTCCGCTCACCTCATTGCCGTCACCGCTGCGGTCTGAAACATCGGCGAAGTTGGCCTGGTGGATGATCTGACGCGACCAAAGTTTACCGGGTGTCTCGCGTGTCGTGTGGGAAATATAGCGCACCTCGGTGCCACTGTATTTCTCAGGCGAAAGATAGGTGTCGAGAATCTCGGTGGCTCCGAAAGACAACATCTGGGCGTTGGTCACTTCATAACGGTCGGGGATCGTATCAGCCTGGGCCGACACGAAGAGGGAGTTGGGCAGCATCAATACGACAACTGCCAACCTAAAGAGCAATGGGGTGGGGGAATTACGCCTCATCATCGTTGAAAAGGAATAGTTGACCGGTGATCTCTGTGATAATCTGCTGCTCACTCTTGCCAGCGTCAGGGTCCAGGTTCTCTTCTTCTTCTGGCTCTTCGCTGTGATCGTCCTGACCTGCCTCTTCGGGTTGGCGAAGGGGCTCCAGTTCCTCCACCATGGCCACATGACAGGTGGTGATGCGCTTGCCGCGGGCTTTGAAACCTTTCACAGAGATAAACTCCTCGGCGTCTACGGTGATAGGCTCACGGTCTTTGTCGGTGTCGCCTAGCACAACCTTCAAAAGTGGGTATACGGTGTCGGTAAGCAACAACAACTGACTGTTGGGATTCTCACCCAAGTAGTTCTGATGGCGCTTTGTAGCTTCCATCCTGAAACGTTTCAGATAGGCATAACCTTGTTGGTCGGCGTCGAGAAGCACGGCGGTCCATACCTTTTCGGGATCCCATTTCTCAATAAGGCGGATGTTGGGCTCGTAGTGGTTGTTAGCGTCGAAATTGGTGATATAGAACTCGCCGTTGTCAAGCACCACAAGAATAGAGTCGTCCTCATTGAATTCACCCAGCAACTTGCCGTGCTCGTCATAGTTCAGACGGTTCACGTCGGGGTCGTACCATACCTTGCGGCCGCCAAGAGTGCTGTGACCGTGACTCTTCAGCGCAATACGGTGGATGGGGTATTTGGTCAACAGGTTACCCTTGCTGCCACGACCTTTGATGAGAATTTCGGAGAAGTCTTTTTCCAAGAATATCTTTTTAAGTTTCGGGTTGGGGTCGAGGGTCACTTTGATCACTTCAGCCTCACCGTTGGGGTTGCAGGTGAAGTAAATCACTTTCGAACCGGCAGTACCTTGAGTGAGGTCATATTCCTTGTCGCGGGTCAGACTGGTCACATTAAACCGTTTCATGTAGTAATTGCCGTGCTTGCCATCACGGTAGACAGCGTTGTAGATGGTGCGGATGTCGTTCTTCTTGAATACTTGTACGTGGAGGATGTTCTTGCCTACAAAAATCTTGTCGGCCACTTTCACAACCTTGTACTTGCCATCTTTATAAAAGACAATGATGTCATCGATGTCGGAACAGTTGCAAACAAACTCGTCTTTCTTCAAGCCAGTGCCGATGAAACCGTCGGCGCGGTTGATATAGAGCTTTTCGTTGGCCTCTACCACTTTAGAGGCCACGATGGTGTCGAAGTTCTTGATTTCTGTCAGGCGTGGATGATCCTTGCCGTATTTGTCTTTCAAGAACTCAAACCACTTCACCGTCACGTCCACCATATGGGCCATCTCGTAGTCCAACTGCTCTATCTCGGCCTTAATGCGAAGAATCAACTCATCGGCCTTGTCTTTGTTGAACTTCAGGATGCGCTGCATCTTGATTTCCATTAGCCGAAGGATGTCTTCCTTGGTCACCTCGCGGATCATCTGGGGATAGAAGGGGGTGAGACGCTCGTCGACGTACTCGCAAGCGGCATCCATATTGGGCGCATTCTCAAAAGGCTTCCCCTTGTAGATGCGCTCCTCAATGAAGATTTTTTCCAATGAGGCAAAATGCAACTGCTCCAAAAGCTCGCCTTTCTTGATCTCTCGCTCACGACGCAGCAGAGCCAACGTATGGTCGGTGGAGTGGCGAAGGAGGTCGCTCACGGTAAGAAATTTAGGCTTATTGTCGTCAATAACGCAACAGTTGGGGGAGATGTTGATCTCGCAGTCGGTAAAAGCGTAGAGGGCATCGATAGTCTTGTCTGATGACACGCCAGGAGCTAAGTGTATCTGGATCTCCACCTCAGCGGCGGTGTTGTCGTCCACCTTCTTCACCTTGATTTTGTTCTTCTCTATCGCTTTCAGTATAGAGTCGATGAGGGTCGTCGTCGTCTTGCTAAAAGGAATCTCGCGGATGACAAGGGTCTTGTTGTCTTGTTTCTCGATCTTCGCACGCACCTTCAGGGCACCACCACGCTGACCGTCATTGTACTTGCTCACGTCGATGCTGCCACCCGTGGGGAAGTCGGGATAGAGATGGAATTCCTCGCCACGGAGATAACTGATGGCGGCGTCACAAATCTCACAGAAGTTGTGGGGCAGTACCTTAGAGGCTAAGCCTACGGCTATGCCCTCTGCTCCCTGAGCTAAAAGCAACGGATATTTCACAGGAAGCGTGATAGGCTCTTTGTTGCGGCCGTCGTAACTCAGCTGCCATTCGGTGGTCTTGGGGTTGAATACGGTGTCAAGGGCGAATTTCGACAGACGGGCCTCAATATAGCGGGGAGCTGCGGCACGGTCGCCAGTCAGAATGTTGCCCCAGTTGCCCTGGGTGTCCACCAACAGGTCTTTCTGGCCCATCTGCACCAATGCATCGCCAATGGAAGCGTCGCCGTGAGGGTGAAACTGCATCGTGTGGCCTACAATGTTGGCCACTTTGTTATACCGTCCGTCGTCCATACGCTTCATAGAGTGAAGGATGCGACGCTGAACAGGTTTAAGGCCATCGTCAATCTGGGGCACTGCACGCTCCAAGATGACATATGAAGCATAGTCCAAAAACCAGTTTTGGTACATGCCACTCAGATGATGCACAGCAGAGGCATCAAACCGGTTCGCCGGCTTGTAGTCTGAATGATGGTCTTCCTCGAGGTCTGCGTCAGGGATGCCCCTGCCATCATCTTCGTTAATAGCTTCGTTTTCAAATATTTCGTCGTCTCTTATCTCGTCGTCGTTCATAATATGCTGTTATTTCTATCTTGCAAAGATAATGAAAACCGAACGCAATGCAAAACAAAAGCCGAAGTTTTTGTTCTCTTTACTATGGCGCCTCCTCCTTTTGGCAAGTCGCCTTCTTCTCCGTATGTGGCGGCTTTGCCGCCGCAACAGCCCTTACGCCTCATGAAATGATAATAAATGTTATTTATTTTGCACTTTACTCGTTTTTTCACTATCTTTGCACATTGAAATGCAAAATAGGCGTATTTATTAATAGATTATGGCACAAGAAGACGTATTCAAGAAAATCGTAAGCCATTGCAAGGAATATGGTTTTGTTTTCCCAAGCAGTGACATCTACGACGGACTGGCCGCAGTGTATGACTACGGACAGAATGGTGTGGAATTGAAAAATAACATCAAAGAATATTGGTGGAAAAGCATGGTGCTCCTACATGAGAATATCGTGGGCATCGACTCCGCCATTTTTATGCACCCCACCATCTGGAAAGCTTCAGGACACGTCGACGCTTTCAATGACCCTCTCATTGACAACCGCGACTCAAAAAAACGCTATCGTGCCGACAACCTCATTGAAGACCAGATAGCTAAATATGACGAGAAAATACAAAAAGAGGTAGACAAGGCTCGTAAACGTTTTGGTGAGGCCTTTGATGAAGAGAAATTCCGTGAGACCAACCCACGTGTGCTCGAAAACCTCAAAAAGCGCGACACGCTCCATGAGCGCTATGCTGCAGCTATGCAGGGACCTGACCTCGAGGCTCTTAAACAAATCATACTTGACGAGGGCATCGTCGACCCTATCAGTGGAACAAAGAACTGGACGGATGTACGCCAGTTCAACCTCATGTTCTCTACTGAGATGGGCTCGCTCTCAGATGCTGCCAACAAAATTTATCTCAGACCAGAGACAGCTCAGGGCATCTTCGTCAACTACCTCAACGTGCAGAAGACAGGACGCATGAAGATTCCTTTTGGCATCGCACAGATAGGAAAGGCTTTCCGCAATGAGATTGTAGCACGCCAGTTCATCTTCCGTATGCGTGAGTTCGAACAAATGGAAATGCAGTTCTTTGTCAAACCAGGCACCGAACTGGAGTGGTTCCCTAAATGGAAGCAAATACGTATGGCCTGGCATCAGGCTCTTGGCTTTGGTGCTGAGAACTACCGTTTCCACGACCATGAGAAACTGGCTCATTATGCCAATGCAGCCACCGATATCGAATTCCGTATGCCATTCGGATTTAAAGAGGTGGAGGGCATACACAGCCGCACCAACTTCGACCTCTCACAGCATGAGAAATATAGCGGACGCTCTATCAAATACTTCGACCCGCAGGACAACGAGAGCTATACCCCGTTTGTCATTGAGACATCTATCGGCGTAGACCGTATGTTCCTCTCCGTGATGTGCCACTCCTATCAGGAGGAACAACTGGAGAATGGAGAGACACGCGTGGTGCTCAGACTGCCAGCAGCTCTGGCTCCTGTCAAACTCGCCGTCCTGCCTCTCGTACGTAAAGACGGACTGCCAGAGAAGGCTCGTGAGATCATCAACGACCTGCGTTTCCACTTCAACTGTCAGTATGATGAGAAGGACACCATCGGTAAGCGTTACCGTCGGCAGGACGCCATTGGTACACCTTATTGTATTACAGTGGACTATGACTCTCTTAAAGACAATACCGTCACACTCCGCTTCCGTGACACCATGGAGCAGGAGAGGGTCAGCATCGACCAGCTCAATAGCATCATAGAGGACAAGGTGAGCATCGCAAGCCTCTTAAAGAAACTGCAATAGATGAGAATGCGGCAATATCTATATCTCATCTGCACAGTGGTGGCAGTTTTCGGTCTCACAGCTTGTCACGAGACGGATGACGAGATCGATGAGTTCCCTGACTGGCAGAAAAAAAATGAGGCGTTCTTCGCTGCAAAATACAATGCTGCCAATCAGGCTATAGCCAGAGGGGACAACTCATGGAAGGTCTTCAAGTCGTACGCTAAAAGCACAGAAACTGCAGGAAAGCCTGTCGACTACATCGTCGTTAAGGTGCTCCAGGAAGGGTCCGGCAGCGGATACCCTCTCTACACGGACTCTGTCAGGGTACATTATAGAGGACAACTGATCTCCTCCACATCGTATAAGGACAGTGAGGACAGTGAACTGGGGTATGTCTTCGAAAAATCGTGGAGAACTGACACCTACGAGCCCAGCACCTTCGTTCCGGCAAAGTTTGCTGTCAGCAGGGTGGGCGATGGATTCTCAACGGCACTCCAACACATGAACATCGGAGACCGCTGGAAAGTATACATACCCTATCAACTGGGATATGGCATAAAGGAAAACGGGAGCATACCGGCATACAGTACGCTCGTTTTCGACCTTACTTTAGTTGCATATTATCGTGCTGGTACAGTGGTACCGGCTTGGAATACAAATCAGTCATTTCTCTGCGAAGAGAATTTGTAAGTTTATATATAAGAATATGTGCGTCGGTTCCCATCCTCCATATTGCAGGATGGGAACTTTTTTTGACCGTTAAAATGGACGAAATATCGGCTGTGTGCGCACACAGTCCTTTGATTTAGGTCAAGAATCAGCCTTTTTCCAATAAATAATCGCAAAAAGTCATGGTTGTGTCCGCAAACAGTCTTACCTTTGCATCGTCAAAAGAAATAAAGGCACAGGCAGGCGAGTCATTCAGAAAAGTGTTACAGATAATATAAATATAAGGTATTAGGCTCGATAAAGTAGAAAGATTGATGAAGGATAACAAAAATAGAAAAGGATAACAACAGTAATTAAAGGATAACAAGAAGATCGATCATTTAGGTTAACCGCTCAGGCCGTGAGGCTGCATGCGATATGTTTCATTTAAAAATTAAAGAAAGGGTAAAAAGATGAACACTACAGTAGTATTAATGTTTGCAGTATTAATTGCATCAGGGTTATACTTCGAAAATTCAATTGAGAAGAAATAACCTCAGTTTTAAAGAGAAAGTATAGATAATAATCATAACGGATGGGCGGACCTCATAGGAGGCACCGCCCATTTTTATCATGGGCACCACCTATTTTTTCCGTAGTTACCCTTTTTTTCATAAGCTCTACCTGTTTTTTCGTAGGCTTTGGCTTTGCCAAAGCTCATCCCTCTCTGAAAAACTCAAAAAAGTATGGCTTTTCTCTCGACTTTTAGTAACTTTGCCACGATATGGCATCAGTGAAGGAAAGCGAACGGCTCCTTGGCTTTATCCGGGATGGGAAACCGCTCTCGGGAAAAGACCAACTCAATTTGATCATCAAGTTGAGCATTCCTTCTATTTTGGCGCAGATCACCAGCGTTGTGATGTTTTTTATCGACCAAGCCATGGTGGGACAGCTTGGTGCCAATGCATCTGCAGCCATTGGACTCGTGGAAACCACCACTTGGCTCTTCGGTAGTCTCACAGGTGCAGCATCCATGGGTTTCTCGGTACAAGTTGCACATTTTATCGGGGCAAAAGACAACGTCAAAGCCCGAGAAGTGTTTCGGCACGCACTGGTGGCAACCACTGTATTAAGCCTTTTGTTGGCATTGATGGCCGTGGCCGTGGCAAAACCGCTGCCATACTGGCTGGGAGGTGGTGCTGACATCGCACACGATGCTTCCTTGTATTTTTTGCTCTTCTCACTAAGCGGGCCCTTCTTCCAACTCTACAACCTCTCTGCGGCTATGCTCAAGTGCTCAGGCAATATGCGTCTGCCAAGTATGATCAGCATCCTCATGTGCGTACTTGACGTAGTCTTCAACTACTTCCTCATCTTCCATGCCCATCTGGGAGTGCTTGGAGCCGCCATCGGAACAAGCCTTTCTATCGTGGTGTGCAGCCTCATCATTGCCTATTATGCTATTTTCCGAAACGAGATACTATCCCTCAGAAGAGTGGGAGAACATTTCGCTTATGTCTCTCAGTATATCAACAACGCACTGAAAATCGGACTGCCCATGGCCGTACAGTCCATGCTCATGTGTGGCGCGCAAATCATTAGCACCATGATCGTGGCACCACTCGGAAATATCGCTATCGCTGCCAACACACTCGGCATCACGGCTGAGAGCTTATGCTACATGCCGGGATATGGCATCGGTGACGCTGCCACTACACTCATCGGACAGAGCATCGGTGCCGCAAGAAAAGATCTCTGTCGAAGCTTTGCACGAATGACCCTCTTCTCGGGAATGGCGGTGATGGCTGCCATGGGAGTCATCATGTTCATCTTCGCTCCAGAGATGATGGCCATCATGACACCTGTAGAGGAAATACGCACACTGGGGGCTCACTGCCTGAGAATAGAGGCTTTTGCAGAACCCATGTTCGCGGCTTCCATCATTTCTGTGTGTGTCTGTGTGGGAGCAGGAGACACTCTCCGACCTGCACTCATCAGCCTGGGAAGTATGTGGTTCGTCAGACTTACCCTGGCATACATGCTTTCCATACAGTATGGATTGGTGGGGGTATGGACTGCCATGGCCATCGAACTTACATTCCGTGGCCTCATGCTTTCCTGGCGATTGTTCAGAGGTAAATGGATGAAAAAAGCCTTGGTCTCCTAACCAAGACTTTCCGGTTTTCCCTGAGTTATTCGTTCTCTCCGTCCTCTCCGGCTTTTCCTAAGATAATGTCCACCATAAGAAGCACGTCGGAGATATCTATGATATTGTCGACTTTGGCATCGGCGTTCGATATGACAAAATGCTCCGGAGTATTACCAAGGATATAGTCTACGGTCAAAAGCACATCTGTGATATCCACTAAGCCGTCCTCATTAACGTCTCCTTTCATTATTTCTGGCTGAATATGCCCCGGAGCTATGCTTTTATAGAAGTCCACAGTGAGATCTTTGCTGCTGATACGCTCGTCTGTCAACAGGTAAGCCCTAAAGGGAGCAGTCTCTTCACCTTCTTCTGAGTAGACAAAATGGCCGTCTGACAAAGTATAGCTATTAGCTACGTGCTGCTGACAATGGGTGCCAGTGAGCACACAACTGTCTTTAGATACGACCTGGGGATACTCCAGGGTTGGGTGCAGTGTTTGCTTACTCGTTGTAAAAATGACGGTCTTGCCTATCAGCAAGCTGTCGGCAACCAACAAATAGGGGGTTTGAGCCTCTATTGTCGGGGCATAGGAAGTGACAACAGTTGACAGGGTGTCTACGATACCCTCAAACGACATCAGCCAGAAATGGCCTGTCTCATCATCAGCGGATTTTTTCCAACTCACCTCCTCGCCATCCATCTTCACTTCGCTGGGGGCAAATGGCAGTGAGAGGACACTCAGTTGAAGACTGTCCTCAGAGGTAAACGTGCGCTGATAGGTGATGGTTCCGCTGAATGTGAGTTCCGTGGGGATAAAGTAGTCGTAACCGTCTGTCAAGGTCAGCTTGTCACCTCTGTTCGAACTGTTCACATTGTTCTTACCCACCAAACCACGGGGCACCGTCGAGTTAAGCATGTAGATGGTGTTGGGGTTGCTGTTGGGTGTCACATTTGATGTGTAGGCATTATGAAGATTGATGGCCAGTGCCTCCTCGGGCACCACAAATTTCGTGGCTGCCTTCTGGGTCTTCATGCTTCCGTCTTTGGTCCAATAGATACCGCCCTTGGCAACAGTCAGCACATCGGTGGAGCTATCTTCCCAAGTATAGGTGTTCTTCAAGTGGGTGGCTGTCAGTACATAGCGCTTAGAAAAGTCACTCAGTGGTATCTCATAGTTGAGCACAGTTTCTTCGCCGGCACCCAGCTCTAAAAGCGTTTTTTCATTCGATACCACATCACCTTCCTCATCCTTGAGAGTCATCATGATTTGATCGGCATAAGCCTCAGTGCCGGTGTTCTGAATCAACAACCGACATATAATGCGGTCGCCTATCACTTCGCCGGTTTCCTCGTTCTGGTTGAGAATCTCTATATGCTTCTCTAAGTTCCCTTCTGTCTCATTAAGACTGCTGTAGAAGTACTGGGTGTCATATTCGTCAACAGAAAGATAGAATTGGTCATTCTGTAGGTCGAAGTCCACATTATCGTCGATATACAACTGATACGTAGTACTTGATGAGGCGTCAAAAGAAAGATGATCATTGCTCACCTGAATGATGCTATGAGTTGTGGGGTCTTCCTTGCGTAGGTAAATGGGGCCAAAAAACGCTTCATCAGGGTTAGCCATGTCTATGCTTAGATAAGCGTCGTCTTTGCGCAGACTGTTCACTTGGAAGTCGGCTTTCGGTACTGGGATGAGGGTCATCACGGTGTCATGAATCTCCACCTGGATATAGTTCTTGTCAGTGCCCGACATCGGCGTCCAGGAGCCAGTGGATGACCGTTTGTAGATAGCTTTGAGTGCATAGTGTCCATCTTGGATTTTACTGCCAAACGAAAGGTTTGCTGCTTCGTAATTCTTACTGTTACCTACGGTTAGGTTGGCTGTGCTCGATGATAAAACCGACACCAACATACCGGCTTCATCATAAAGGCCAACACCATGTGACAACTTTCGGGTGCTGCTCGATGTGTTGGCAAAAGACTGCTTGAAAGTGATATCGCTGAAGTCGGAGTCGGAAGAGGGGCGGGTGTAGGTGCGCCCGTTCTTCAGACTCGGACGACTATAGGCCCTGTAATACTCCACAGGCGCCACAAATTCGTCTTCACCTGCGGGCTTCAGACCTACAAGGATGGTCTGACGCATACTCAGATGGTAGTTCTTGATCTCTTCGTTGAGACCTTCGTCAGTAGCATGGAGCACGGAGATACGGAAGTAGCCATTGCCGACACCATTCCATCCCCAGTTGATGTGGTAAAGGCCATTGCCGTCGTAGCCGTCACAAATAAAAGTGTGACCTTGTCCTAAGTTGGTGTAGGCGGTGTAAATCACAGGACGGTTGTTGAGCAACTCACGCACCAACAGACTGTCCCATTCGGCTTCGTCGTATGACTCGCGATAGAGATAGTGCATCGTCTTGGGATAGCCGAAGTAGAGTGGCAAACGGTCGGGAATCTTGTAGGTGTAGGCACCGGAACCACTTGGGGTATAGTTCATATCGGTGGCTTGACCACAGTAAAGCATCAACTTGGCCACTTCGTCTTTCTCGGCCTGTGGACTGTCTTCGGTGAGAATGTCAGGCATCTTACTCCAGTCAAAAGTGGTGGAGGCAAGTTCTGGCATCTGGATCTTCAGCGTACTGGTTGTATAACTGGGTATCTTGGTCGTCTTGCCAGTAGGATACTGGTGATAACGCAGCACTTGGGCCAGAGCAGTGGCAGTACAACCGGTCTTGCAGTTCACACCATCTACTACGGGGCACTTGATGTTGTAAGGATATGTCTGTGCCCAGGTGGTGCTGATCAGGGGTTGTATCACATCTGCAGGGTGTGCCTGACTCACTTTCAAAGGCATGGTGCTATGACGTCTTATGACAGATACCTCATTGTCGTAGCTGGAAAGCCACGCTCTCATATTTTCTGGCATCTGATCATAGTCGAAACGGCCATGGTCTGTATAACCAAGTATCATGTCTGCCTGGTCGTTGCCGGAGACAACGACAAAACCTTCGTCTTGGCCAATGTTGTATATATAATAATTGGCTTCTTCATCGCTCTTCACGGAGGTGTAAGCCTGCTTTAGTCTAATATTAGTGTTGTGGTGATGGGCTCCGGCGAATGACTTGGCTCTCTGAAGCGCTTGTCGGGGAGTGATGGGGGCGGCCATTATTAACAGGGTGAAAATCAGTGAAATGGCCAGTGTGTATACTCTTCTCATTACCTGAAATTAATTTCAACCTGCAAAATTAATGATTTTCTTTTTAATTATCTTTTTTTTAAGTAATTATAACTAAAAAATACGTGCTCTCGCCTCATCATATTCTGTTACAAGACGTTTCATCACCTCGCTTACAGGCAAAATCTCTTTCACCGATGAGGCAATCTGACCAATCTCAATCTCACCGTTTTCCACGTCCCCTTCGAATATACCACGCTTCGACGCTGCCTGACCAAGAATGGCTCGCAAGTCTTCTACGGCGGCACCCTCGCTCTCTGCCTGCATAATGCGGCAGTAAAGACTGTTCTTCACCATACGGGTGGGCGAAAGAAGCTTCAGCGTCAACATGGTGCCTCCTTCTTCCAGATGGGTGCAACACTCCTTATAGGCTTGAGAAGCACTGCTTTCCTCGGTCAGCGCAAAAAGTGTACCTATCTGGACGCCATCAGCGCCTAAGGCTTCGACGGCAAGGATGGAAGAGCCTGACCCAATGCCGCCTGCTGCGATCAGTGGCAGTGTAGTGGCTTTGCGCACTTGGGGAATCAGGGCCAGAGTGGTGGTCTCTTCACGACCATTGTGTCCGCCAGCCTCAAAACCCTCTGCCACCACAGCGTCGACTCCAGCTTCCTCACACTTACGGGCAAACTTGCTGCTCGACACAACATGAGCTACTTTGATGCCTGCATCATGAAAACGGCGGGTGTATTTCTTCGGACTGCCAGCAGAGGTAAACACAATCTTCACTCCCTCGTTGATAATGAGGTCCACTAGACGGTCTATCTCTGGGTACATCAATGGGATGTTCACACCCCAAGGCTTGTCGGTGGCCAGTTTCATTTTGTGGATGTGCTCTAAAAGGGTCTCGGGATGCATTGAACCAGCACCAAGAAGACCTAAACCACCCGCGTTGCTCACAGCGGAAGCCAGTCGCCAACCGCTGATCCATACCATGCCACCTTGTATAATGGGATATTGAATGCCAAACAATTCAGTGATTCTGTTCTTTTTCATATCATCTAATAGTTTAAATTTTTATCTTTCATCTTTAATTTCTCATCTTCTTTAGTCTTTCATCTTCATCACGTCTTCTATCGTAATGAGTGACAACTCCTCACTCGATAGGTTACGACGGTTGGCAAGACGGTTGGCCTGGTGTTGGATAATCTTCTCAAAAAGATTGCGCACATACCGAGCATTGCCAAAATTGCGGTCCTTGTGTGCCACTTTGTCTTCTAAACGTTCTTTCAGATAAGCATCGGCGTCATCGCTGATACGATATTCGTTCTTCTTGAGATACAAGTGGAAAATGCGGTGAAGCTCGTCAGCCGTGTAGTCCGCAAAGTGGATGTAACGGTTGAAGCGTGACTGAAGACCAGGGTTGGAATTGATAAAACGCTTCATCTCATTGGGATAGCCGGCAATAATGACCACCAGCTTGTCACGGTCATCTTCCATACGTTTCAAAAGCGTCGAGATAGCTTCCTGACCATAGTCGCTACGACTGTCTTCAGGTACCAAAGCGTAGGCTTCGTCGATGAAAAGGACACCATTGAGGGCGGAGTCGACGATGGCGTTGGTCTTAACGGCGGTTTGACCCACATACTCTGCCACCAATCCAGAGCGGTCGGTCTCCACAGTGTGCCCTTTCTTCAGTATGCCAAGGTCTTTGTAGATGCGAGCCACAATGCGGGCCACAGTGGTCTTGCCCGTACCGGGACTGCCGGTGAACACCAGATGGTAAGACATCTTGGGCGTTTTCAACCCCTTGCTGGCGCGCTGTTGCTGTACTTTGGCAAAGTTAGCCAACGTTCGCACTTCTTCTTTCACAGACTCTAAGCCGATCAGTTCGTCCAACTCCTGATAGGGGTCTCCCTCGATAGGTTCTGTGATGACCACACTGTCTTCTCGCTCTTTTTCCACTTCCTTGGGCGAGACGACAGCCGTCTTCTTGACTTGGTCTGTGTCGGGACTCTCGTCTTCGACCAAGCTGCCGACAACAATCGTGAAAACTCCTAGCAAAATGAAAAAACCGATGGCAATAAGAAGGGCGTAAAGGATGTTTTTTGGGGTCGCTTCTATGTTCATGTCTTTTTGTATGTTGGATAGGATAAATGTATGCAAAGGTAAATCAGATAAGGCGTAAGATAGAAGAGCAGGTCAGTCTGGTCGTATGTACCAGGCAGCCAACCGAATCTCTGAAACACTTCCGACAGCGCACCAAGAATAGGGATGACTCCAGCAAGAGACACTCTCATCGCAGTGGACAGACGGGAGCAAAGGACATCTGCCAGTAAAAGATACGACAGAGACCATAAACCGCCCGGAAGACTATAAACCGCCCACTCTGGCCATACCTCCAAGGGGTGTGTCGCGCGGAGCGTGTTAAAGGCTCTTCGAAGGCCGATGTGATCGGCAAACCAAAAGAGCAGCAGTGTGCGGGGGCGTCCCAGAATATAAATCATGCCGCCAGCAACGAGGGCCAGAGCACTGGCGGTGAGGCGCATCTGCTTGTAGGGTCTCATAGCGCTACTTTCTTGACATAGGTGGGTGTGATATGTCTGCGTTTACGTGCTGCGAAGTTACAACTAAATATGAAAAAAGCCAAAGCTTTTGATAAAAATCTCTCTTTTTGAAAGTTTCAGTACTACATCTTGCGTCCTTATTCCCCAGTTTGTCATCTCTGCTGCAATCCCCAATTTGTCATCTATGCTGCAATATTATTGCAGCCCATCCCCTTGTTTGTCATCTATGCTTCAATATCATTGCAGCCCATCCCCCTTGTTTGTCATCTATGCTGCATTATCATTGCAGCCCATCCTCCCTTGTTTGTCATCTATGCTGCAATATCATTGCAGCTCATCTCCCTTGTTTGTCATCTATGCTGCAATATCATTGCAGCTCATCCCCTAGTCTCCTCCATCAAAAACAAAAGCATTTAAGTCAAAAAAAGCCAAAACTTTCATTTTTCTCATATTTTTTACTAATTTTGCAATGTTTATACACTCATTATTATCATTTTGCTTATCACCACGTGGACACAGATGGTAGAAGATCCATACCCCTAACACTAGAGGCAATTTGCGTGTTGAAAAGAAGGAAAAGTCTGAACTACTAATTGATACTATCGATGAAAAAAACTGCTACTATCATTTTATCTTTGACCGTCGGATGTCTAATGACGGCTTCAGCACAAAAAACTCATACTCAGGCTGGATATCCCATCTCTCCTGTCCCTTTCACAGCTGTGAAAGTCACACCTGGCACCTTCTGGGGGCAACGTCTGGAAGCTAGCCGAAAAACCACCATACCACTGGCTTTCTCTAAATGTGAGGAGACTGGACGATACACCAATTTCGAAAATGCCGCCATACATTTGAAGGATCCCTCTAAAACTTTTAAAGTGGGAGGCTTGTCATTTGATGATACTGACCCTTACAAGACCATTGAGGGTGCCTCGTATCTATTACAGACATATCCAGACAAAAAGCTGAAAGCTTATATCGACAGTGTGCTCAACATCATCGCTGCAGCACAGGAACCTGATGGTTATCTCTACACATCACGTACGCAAAATCCACAAAACCCTCATGAGTGGGCGGGAGACAAACGTTGGTCAAAAGAAGAGGATTTGAGCCACGAACTCTACAACCTCGGACACATGGTAGAAGGGGCCATTGCTCACTATCAGGCCACAGGAAGCCGAAAATTCCTCGACATCGCCATCAGATATGCCGACTGCGTCGTGCGTGAGGTGGGGCCCAATGCAGGACAGGCTTGTGTAGTGCCAGGACATCAGATAGCAGAAATGGCTCTAGCCAAACTATACCTCGTCACAGGCAACAAAAAATACCTCGATGAGGCAAAATTCTTCCTTGATATGAGGGGAAAAACTACCATCGTACATGAATACTCGCAAGCGCACAAGCCTGTCGTACAACAGGATGAGGCCGTAGGACATGCGGTAAGGGCGGCATATATGTATGCCGGAATGGCGGATGTGGCTGCTCTCACAGGAGACCAAAATTATATACACGCTATCGATGCCATATGGGATAATATCGTGACAAAAAAACTTTATATCACAGGCGGCATTGGAGCTACCAGCAATGGTGAGGCTTTCGGAAAAAATTATGAGTTGCCCAACATGAGCGCTTACTGTGAGACTTGTGCGGCCATCGGAAATGTATATGTCAACTATAGACTCTTCTTACTACACGGTGAGGCCAAATACTTTGATGTACTCGAGCGTACTCTTTACAATGGCCTCATCAGCGGTGTCTCTCTTGATGGGGGCGCTTTCTTCTATCCCAACCCGCTGGAGTCAATGGGACAACACCAACGACAGGCATGGTTTGGATGTGCTTGCTGCCCTTCAAACATCTGCCGGTTCATACCTTCTCTTCCTGGATATGTCTATGCCGTGAAAGACAGGCAGGTTTATGTCAACCTTTTCCTTTCCAATAACACCAACTTGCAAGTAGGGGGGAAGAGCGTCGCATTGTCGCAAACCACTGACTACCCATGGGACGGAGACATCAATATTCGTGTGGACAAAAACCAGGCCGGACAGTTCGCCATGAAAATACGTATACCGGGATGGGTGCGAAATCAAGTGGTGCCTTCCAACCTCTATCAGTATACCGACAACAAACGACTCGGTGCCTCATGCACCGTCAATGGCACACCCGTCGAGGTGAATATTTCTTCTGACGGATATCTCACCATCGACAGAAAATGGAAAAAAGGAGATGTGGTAAAGATGCATTTCGACATGCAGCCACGCACAGTAAGAGCCAACTACAAAGTCGAGGCCGACAGGGGAATGGTGGCCATCGAAAGAGGACCTATCGTATATTGTGCTGAACATCCTGACAACAACTTCGACATCACCAGCGCATTAATCAACCAGACTCCTCAGTTCGAAATCTTAAACGGACAGGTGGCCGGAACACCACTTGTCATGCTAAAGACGGATGCTCAGACACTCGATTTCAACAAAGCTGGAAAACTGACTGTCAGCGATGTGCAACTCACACTCATCCCATATTATGCATGGTGCCACCGGGGAAGTGGAAAGATGAGGGTGTGGTTGTCACAAGACCTCAGTAGCACCACACCAGCACAGCCTGCCACGCTCGCCTCGGAGAGCAAACTGTCTGCTTCTAAACGTCTGCCGTCACTCGTGGCGGTCAACGACCGGCTTGTGCCAAGAGACGAAAACGACCGTTCTGTACCATATACACATTGGTGGCCAGAGAAAGCTGCCACAGAATGGATTCAATATGAACTGCCACAGGTGAACAGTGTACAAAGTGCTACGGTCTATTGGTTCGATGACGGACCATGGGGCGGATGCAGGGTTCCTAAGGCATGGCGTATACTATACCAGGATAACAATGGACAGTGGCAACCAGTGGAAAGCCCTGATCAGTATCCTACAGAGAAAGGTGCACCATGCACAGTCAATTTCAAACCCGTAGAAACGAAGTGTCTACGACTCGAAGTGACATTGCCTGATGACAATTCTGCCGGAGTTTTTGAATGGATTATTAAATAAGATAACAACAGTTGAAAATAAAAGAAATACTTCTGACAGCCTCTTTCTCCCTCATCGCTGTAATGGCTATGGGGCAGATAGTCACGCCTGAAACCGCAAAACTCAGAGCGACAGATATGATGGCAAAAATGGGGAAAAAAGTGGTGTCGCTCTCTTGTCAGATGCTCATGCGAGACAGCATGAGTGGGCAGACACCTCTGTATGTGTTCAATAACGGAAAGAATCAAGGGTTTGTGATTGTGTCGGGCGACGAACGTGCCATTTCGATTCTAGGATATTCAGAGGATGGTTATTTTGATGAGCGTGAAATGCCTGACAATATGAGGGCATGGCTCGAGGGATGCGCCAACCAAATCATGGCAGTGAAGAGGGGAAAAATTAAAAGCATGCCTCTCAAAATCTCCCAGCATAAGGCTGTGTTGCCGCTCCTGACAACAAAATGGGGGCAAGGGGTCGCTAGTAAGACGGGTAGAGCGTACAACAGAAAATGCCCCACAATCAATAGTGTTTATTGTTATACTGGATGTGTGGCCACAGCCATGGCACAGGTGATGAATTACTTCCAATGGCCACAGAAGACATCTCGGTCAATCCCCAAGTACACTCCTAATAGCAAAGTGGGTGCTTTGCCAGAACTACCCGTGAGAGAATTCGACTGGGCTCACATGAGAGACATTTATGAAGGGACAGAGACGCAAGAGGAGAACGATGCCGTTGGCTGGCTCATGAGATATTGTGGGCAGGCAGTGGAGATGAATTATGGGACAGGCGGTTCGGGAGCATCCACCGTTAATATCCCACAAGCCATGAAAACTTATTTCGGATACGACATTAACACTCGGTTTGTCTTTCGAAATGACTATACAGCCGATGACTGGGATAGTTTAATTTATAATGAAATTCTGGAGGGAAGGCCTGTCATCTATAAAGGAGTCTCTTCCCTGTATGGGCATTCTTTCATTTGTGACGGATGTGACAACAATGGATTATATCACTTCAACTGGGGCGCCGAGGGTAGATACAACGGATATTATGCCCTTACGGCACTCAATCCATATCAAGGTGGGGAAGGATATGCTGGCACAAATGATGGATTTACAATAGATCAGGGCGCTGTGGTTGGGATACAACCTATGACAGACGAAACGGAAGACCTGAGGTCATTGCATGTCGATTACATCACGTATTATTCCACCAAACTCTATGCGCTGTTCGTCAATCAGACAGGTGCGGCAGGCACCTTTGAGTATGGATTCCAGTACCATCTCGCCAATGATAACAGTGGACAATACAAGACGAAAAAAACTACTGCCACATTTAATAATATGTCGCAGAAAACATTTTATTTTGATGTCACATCCTTGAATTTATCCAACGGGGTCTATCGTTTCTACCCTTATAGCAAGCTTTCAACCAGTTCTACATGTTTTGTCAACGGGAATTATAATTTCTACTTGGAAGTAACCATCAGCGGAGGGGTGGTCAAGACGATTACGAAGCATCCAAAATCCAATTTGACAATCAGCTCCTTAGAGTGTACGGGGAATAAGGTTGTCAATATGGTGCAGGAGGTGAAAGTCACTGTGACGAATACAGGAGAGGAATTCAATGACATCATTTATCTTTTTGCGTCGAGAACAACCACCAAAGGGGAATATGTCAACAAGACAGGACTGTTTGTCAACAAAAATGGAACGGGAGAGGCATGTCTCTATTTCACTCCCGATGCCACTGGCACATGGTATTTATGGGCAGATACGGATGAGAATGGGAAAGGTATTGCCAAAAGGATAAAAATCACTATCAGGGATTTGCCGACAAGGGAGACAGAACTTGAAATGACAGAATGCCACGTCAACGCTTATCCACAACGCACGGCCGTCACTGTGAAAGTGAAAAACAATGGAAAAGACGGCTACTTCAGACCGTTGAAATGCATGATCTATTCTGTCAATGACAACGAGTATGTTGGTTATTCTGAGACAGCGAACATGAACATAGCGGTGGCTGAAAATGTGCAGACGACCTTCTATTTTGATGACCTCGTGTATGGAAAGCATTATCAGGCTCTTTTGTATGAATATGTATCTCATCAGTCTGACGAAATAAAGAGAATAGGAACGACTCCGTTCTGGATGAACCATTCAGGACTTTTGGGAGATGTCGATGACAATGGAAAGGTTGATATTACGGATGTGTTGATGACAGTAGATCATATCTTAGGGCGTGAGAACACGGTGTTTATGACGAAAGCTGCTGACTGGAACGTTGACAACATTATTGACATCTCGGATGTGTTGAATATAGTAGATGCTATACTCGGTAAAAATAAATTGAGATATTATGAACCTTAATAATATGTATAGAAGAGCGGGACTTGTCGTTCTCCTTTTCCTCATCGCTGCCGTCATGACAGCACAGACGGTGACACAAAAAAAAGCACAGGATCATGCCGTCACTTTTATGAGACAGATGGGATGGAGCACTCATGCCGTGACACGGAAGATGGTGGCAGGCAACTCTTCTAGTACATATGCACCTTATTACATATTTAATGGGGAAAATCATCAGGGCTTCGTGATTGTGTCAGGGGATGAGCGTACAATACCTATTCTGGGCTACGTGGAGGGAGAAGAGTTCGACGATGAGAGAATGCCTGACAATATGAGGGCGTGGCTGAATGGGTATGCGCAACAAATCAAATCCCTTCAGAATGGAAAACTATCGGCCAAGCCATGGAAAGCACCAGCACGTCAGGCTATCGCCACTATGATCAAAACCAAGTGGAACCAAGGCACCTCTAATGGAAAGGGTGGTGCATACAACTTACAATGCCCGAAAATCGGCGATGACTATTGCCTGACAGGATGCGTCGCCACCGCCATGGCTCAGGTCATGTATTATCATCGTTGGCCACAAACTTTCTCTGTAGAAATTCCAGCGTATACTCCTAATACTACGATCGGAGAATTGGGCGCATTATCAGCATGTCAGTTCGATTGGGAGAATATGGTTGATAAATATGTGGGGGAAGAGACTGAACAACAACAGAACGCAGTGGCTACCCTCATGCGGTATTGTGGACAATCAGTGTGGATGAACTATGGGACGGGCGGTTCTGGAGCCACTTGCGATTACATGCCTAAGGCGTTGCGTTCTTACTTCGGATACGACATCAATAGTCGCAGTCTGATGCGTAGTGACTATACAGCAGAAACTTGGGATGAACTGATTTACAACGAGCTAAAGCAGGGGCGTCCCGTGATTTATAGCGGATCGGCAACAGGGGGAGGACACGCTTTCATCTGTGATGGATATGACGGAAGGGGGTTTTATCATGTCAACTGGGGATGGGGGGGATACCTCGACGGTTTCTTCCGACTCTCTGTCATGAACCCGGAGGGGGGAGGCGCAGGAAGTAGTGGAACAAGCGATGGATACGCCATGAGTCAGGGAGCCATCGTTGGCATACAACCGCCAACAGGATACAATGATGAGATGAGAGCGCTGACACTAGAGAGTTTCTATGCGGATGGCTATACGTTGCATGCTTCGTTCTCCAACCGTACAGGGTTGGAAGGCAACTTTGAATATGGGTTCATATATCAGGACGTGGACGACCAGACAGGATCTTTTCATTTTGCCACGAAAAGTAACTCAATAGCACCTCTATATATTTATGGGGCATATGTGGATATCAATCAATTGGATTTGCCCGATGGCACCTATAGATTTTACCCTTACAGTAGGCTCGTCAACAACGACTGGTATCGTGTGCCAGGTGATTTCAAGACTTATATACAGGTGACGATGAGTGGGAACATTATCATCTCCTCAGAGACACACCCCCAGCCCGACCTCTCTTTCTCTGGCATAGAGTGTGTGAGCAACAAAGTGGTCAGTCTGCCTCAGGAAATCAAATTGACAGCCGTCAACTCTGGAGATGAGTTCAACGGAATGTTGTATCTCTTCGCTACAAAAAACAGTAGCAGAAAAGGCGTTTGTATCAATAAAACAAATATCGTCGTCGAGGAAGGCGCCTCTGAGGAAGTAAGCCTGTACTTTAAACCTTCGTCTACGGGCACTTGGTATGTGTGGGTTTGCACCGACGAAAAAGGGAAAAATGTGGTAGGGCAGTTGCAGCTTGATATCAGAGACTTGCCTACTGCCTCTACTCAATTGGAAGTCGTCGGGTGCGACATCGACGCCAGACCTGTATCCAAAGTCTGTCTCAGTGTCAAAAATACCGGTTCCGACAGTTACTATATGCCCATACTCTGTTATCTTTTCAAATATCCAGGGGGATCTAGCATCGATGCCACTAAGTCGGGGTATCTCAACATCGCCAAAGATGAGACTGCCAACATCTCGTTCGAGTTTGGGGGACTGGAAACGGGCGTGGAATATTTCGTCTCTTTCCTCAGCTATACTGACCATCAGAACGAACAAACACAATGGCTCGGGGATATCTATTTCTTCACCGTCGGAAACGAACTTCTTAGAGGTGATGCCAACGATGACGGAGTTGTGGATGTCTCTGACGTGCTCTTGACGGTCGATTACATTCTTGGAAAACCTTCAAAGGGTTTTGTCCAAGATAATGCGGATGTCACCAATGACGGTGTGATAGATATTTCTGACGTATTAGGTATCGTCGATATCATACTTGGAAAATAAAACATCCCACTCTTATACAATAAGCAGACGATACTTGCGTTATTTTATTGTATATATACAAAAATAAACGAAAATGATAGAATATATCAGGGGCGAACTGACTGAGGTCACCCCAGCATTGGCTGTTGTCGAAGCGGCCGGTGTGGGCTATGCACTCAATATTTCGCTCAATACTTTTACGGCCATACAGGATAAAAAAGAGGTTAAACTCTTTGTCTATGAGGCGATTATGACAGGTGGAAGAGATGATTCCATCACACTATATGGATTCGCCACAAAACAAGAGCGTGAACTATATATGATGCTTATCACAGTATCTGGCGTAGGCGCTAATACGGCGAGAATGATTCTCTCATCGTTCGCACCCAACGAATTGTGCAACGTTATCGCTACAGGAAATGAAAAGTTCCTGAAAAGCGTCAAAGGCATCGGACTCAGAACAGCACAGCGCATCATCGTCGACCTTAAAGACAAAATAACCAACAGCACACTCGCACAGCAAATGCCGGATGTGCCCAAAACTCAGACACCTGATGTTAATAAAGAGGTCAGAGACGAGGCCATCGGCGCCCTCACCATGCTCGGTTTCTCACCAGCACCTACAGCAAAAGTGGTCATCGAAATCCTTAAACAACAGCCACAGCTCCCCGTGGAGCAGGTGGTGAAACTGGCTTTAAAACAGATTAAATGAAATATAAACTGCGGACATTGGGCTTCCTTGCATTCTTGTGCGCCATCAGTGTGATGGCGGGCAACACATTGTCCGTGCCGCAGGATGACAGGACAAATAGACAGCAAAGACAACAAGGACGTCCACAGGACAATCGCACCAGTAGAAATCAAAATAGCGCAAACAACGACGATAAAGAAAAAAACAAGAACATCAAAGCACAACCCATCCTTGAGGAGGATGAGGAAATACCCGACTCGCTACTCAACCCCAGATGGCGTATACAGCGCACCGTGCCTCTCGCTGATGAGGATTTGCAACAAGGGTCTGCTGACTTGAACAGACCGGAAAATCTACAGCAGAATGTGGTCTATAATGATACGCTCGACCGATATATCTTCGGAAATAAAATCGGTGGGGCCTATGTCAGCGCACCCATTATGATGACTTACGACGAGTATTTCAAATGGAGCGAGAAAAAGGCATTCTACGAGTTCTTCAAGTCTAAGAACGAAGAGGTGGTTAAAACTCAGGGTAAGGAGAAGTTCGACTTCACGGATATGCACTTTGACCTCGGACCAGCGGAGAAAATCTTCGGACCTGGCGGAGTGCGAATCAAAACGCAAGGTACAGCAGAACTGAAATTCGGGGCAACATTGAAAAATATTGACAACCCGTCACTGCCCATCAGAAATCGAAAAACCACCACCATGGACTTTGATGAGAAAATCAATCTTAATGTCAATGGACGTGTGGGAGACAAGGTCAACATGAACCTCAACTACAACACGGATGCCACCTTCGATTTCGACGCACAAAACATGAAACTTAAATATGAGGGAAAAGAGGATGAAATCATCAAACTCGTAGAAGGAGGAAATGTGTCCTTCCCATCCAATTCCACCCTCGTGACTGGTGCCAGTTCGCTTTTCGGACTCAGAACGGATATGCAGTTCGGAAAACTAAAGCTGCAAACCGTCATCTCACAGAAAAAGTCTTCTTCCACAAGCGCGTCTTCTAAAGGTGGCGTACAACTCACACCATTTGAGATAGATGCTGCCAACTATGAGGAAAACAGACACTTCTTCCTCTCTAAATATTTCAGGGCTAGATACGATGGCGCCATGAAAACATTGCCCAATCTGACCACAGGTATCACCATCAACCGTGTGGAGATATGGGTGACCAATAAGTCGGGAAACGCCAACAATACACGAAATATCGTGGCTCTCCCTGATCTAGGAGAGGGTGGAGTGGACATGCCGCCATATAACCAGGCCAACCAACTCTATTCTCAGATGACCACCACATATGTGGAGGCAAGAGATATCAACCAGACTTCGTCCGTACTCGAAGGCAGTTTCACAGGAGGGACTGACTATGAGAAACTCGAGAGTGCAAGACTGCTCAACAATTCTGAGTATACCATCAACAATGCGCTTGGATATGTCTCGCTCAAAACATCATTGCAGACTGACCAGGTGCTCGCCGTGGCATATGAGTACACTTATGGTGGTGTCACATATCAGGTGGGTGAGTTTGCCAGTGACATTACCGATGTCAACAAATGCCTCTTCGTCAAGTCACTGAAAAACACCAGCAACAATCCAGCTCAGAGCAACTGGGACCTTATGATGAAAAATGTTTATTATCTGGCTTCTACGGTGCAGCAAGATAAATTCAGACTCGACATCAAGTTCCAAAGCGATACAGCAGGTGTCTACCTCTCATATATACCTGAACCTCAGGTTAAAGACCAAACAATTATCAAAGACCTGGGCGCCGACCGTCTCGACAACAAACTGAAAGCACACTCTAATGGCTATTTCGACTATGTGGAGGGATACACCGTCAGCAATGGACGCGTCTTCCTGCCTGCAGCAGAACCGTTTGGCGACTATTTGTACAAATTCCTCGTATCTAAAGGGGTGGCGGCGGAGACAGCAGCAAAATATAGTTATACCGAACTATATGACTCCACTAAGACGGTGGCTAAACAAATAGCAGAGAAGGATAAGTACATCCTCCAAGGACAGTTCAGAGGATCCATGGCAAACGTCATCTCATTGGGTTCCTATAATGTGCCACAAGGTTCTGTCAAAGTCACCGCAGGAGGAGTGGAACTGACTGAGGGGTCGGACTATACCGTTGACTATTCCGCGGGCGAGGTCACGATCATCAACCAAAGTATTCTTGACTCTGGAACGGAAGTCAGGGCGACAGCAGAGAGCAACACTGACTATGCGCAGTCAAGAAAAACCATGTTTGGTGTCAACTGGGAATATGACTTCAGCAAAAACTTCCAGATGAGCGGTACACTAAGACACCTCTCCGAACAGTCTTTTACCACCAAGGTTGAGATGGGGGCAGAACCTCTCAACAATACATTGTGGGGTGTCAACCTCAACTGGAAAAAAGAAAGCCAGACACTGACTAATATGCTCGACAAAATACCGTTCCTGCATGTCACACAGCCCTCAAATATCTCGCTCACGGCAGAGTTCGCACAATTGATAGCAGGACAAGCGCATGGCACTCAGGACAACGCTTCGTATATCGATGACTTTGAAAACACAAAAAATGCCATCGACATCTCCGCGCCTACATCGTGGATCATATCATCCGTGCCCAGTACCATGAGCGAGTATAAAGACAAAACGGGTCTCACAAGCGGATTCAACCGAAGTCTTCTGGCATGGTATAACATCGATCCGCTGTTCACAAGACGTAGTTCTTCTCTCACACCAGGTCATATCAAAAGCGACCTCAACCAACTCTCCAACCATTATGTGAGAGAGATTTATGTACGTGAACTTTATCCCAACCGAGACCAAAGTAGTTATAGTGGAGCTACATCCACACTCCCCATCCTCAACCTGGCATATTATCCTTCTGAGAGAGGGCCTTATAACTTCAATCCCCAACTTAACAACGATGGTACGCTGCCTTCACCTGAAAACAAATGGGGTGGTATGATGAGAAAACTCGATACCAACGACTTCGAGGCGGCCAACATCGAGTATATAGAGTTCTGGCTGCTCGACCCATTCATCTATACGAATAGCGAAGCAGACGCAGAGGATTATGGAGGCGATTTCTATATCAATCTGGGAGAGGTAAGTGAGGACGTGCTGCGTGATGGTAAAAAATTCCATGAGAGCGGCATAGCCGTCGACGGGTCCAATAGCTATATGTTCACACAGTGGGGAAAGATTCCCACACAAACCAATAATGTCACATACGCTTTTGCCACCACCTCCGGATCAAGACAACAACAGGACGTAGGATTCAATGGTCTCAACGACAACGAGGAGCGTACCTTTGAGTCTTATCAGGATTTCCTCACACAGATTCAGGGAAAAGTGTCTCCAGAGGTGTTTGATAGTATCATGGCCGACCCCGCCAATGACAACTATCATTATTTCCGCGGAAGTGACTATGATCAGATGCAGGCTTCCATCCTCAAAAGATACAAACGTATCAACAATCCGCAGGGAAACACACCCGACACCAGCACAAGGGATGAAAGCTATGACACATCTTATAAAACGACTCCGGATGTCGAGGATATCAACCAGGACTATACGCTCAATGAGTATGAAAAATACTTCCAGTATCATGTCTCTATCAGACCAGAAGATCTCGTCGTTGGACAGAATTTCATCGTCGACAGTCGGCAGGGAAGCGGTACACTGAGAAATGGAGAGCATTATGACGTGACATGGTACCAGTTCCGCATACCGCTCGACAGATTCGAGCAAAAAGTGGGAGCTATCAGCGACTTTACATCGGTGAGATTCATGCGTATGTTCCTCACCAATTTCAAAAAGCCCATCGTCATGAGATTCGGAAGCCTCGACCTCGTAAGGGGAGAATGGCGCGTCTATACACAAAATCTTACCAACAGCTCTGCCAATTCAGGCTATATGTCGGTTAGTGCGGTCAACATCGAGGAAAACAATGATAAAACCCCGGTCAACTATATCCTGCCACCGGGCATCTCACGTGTGCAAGACCCCACTCAGCCACAACTCGTGGAGAGCAATGAACAGGCGCTCGATATCGTTGTCAATAATCTGGGAACGGGAGAGTCGAAGTGTGTGTATAAAAACACAACCAAGGACCTCAGACTCTACAAACGTCTGCAAATGTTCGTCCATGCCAACACAATGGCGGAAAACATCACCAATCTCACAGACAACCAGCTCGCCGTCTTTATACGACTCGGAAGTGACTATAAGAGCAACTACTATGAATATGAGATACCGCTCAAAATCACTCCGGCGGGACATTATGACAAATATTCAACAGCGGACAAACGAATCGTTTGGCCGCAGGAGAACATGGTCGACATTCCACTCAAAATCTTCACCGACCTGAAAAAAGAGCGAAACAGAGCAAAAGCTGAAGGCTCTACCTCATACAACCAACTCTTCTCTGCTTATGACGAGGATAATCCGTCAAACAGAGTCAGCGTGATGGGTAACCCTTCACTTGGAGAGGTCAAAACGATGATCATTGGCGTGAGAAACCTTTCTGGTGAAATCAAATCGGGAGAGGTGTGGGTCAATGAACTAAGACTCAGAGAATACGACAACGAAGGTGGATGGGCTGCACAGGGTAATCTAAATGTGCAACTGTCCGACTTCGGCACCGTCGTCATGTCAGGAAGATATGTCACAGAGGGATTCGGAGGACTTGAGGATGGAGTGGCACAACGTGCCACAGACAACTACCAGAATGTGACGGTCACCACTAACCTCGAACTCGGAAAATTCTTCCCTGACAAAGCGAAGGTGTCGGCACCACTATATTATACGGTCTCAAAGGAAAAAACAACGCCTAAATATAATCCGCTCGACACTGACGTGGAACTCGATGAGGCTCTCGATATCATAAAAGACAAACGGGAGCGTGACTCTATCGAGTCCATTGCCATCACAAAGGTTACCAATACCAACTTCTCGCTCTCCAATATGAGGGTAGGCATCCAAACCAAGGGACATCCAATGCCTTACGACCCGGCCAACTTCTCCCTCTCGTACAGCCACTCGCACAGCCGTACCACAGGAGAAACCACTGTCTATGAAAATGAAGACCGGTGGAGTGGTTCCATGGCTTACTCATGGACTCCTGTCTATAAGCCGTGGGAACCATTCAAGAAAATCATCAAGTCAAAATCGAAATATTTCGATATCGCTAAAAAATTCGCACTCAACTATCTGCCACAAAACGTCACTTTCAACTCCAATTTAGATCGTATCTACTACGAGTTGCAAAATAGGGACATGGAAAATCTTGAGGGCACACAACTGCCGCTGACTTTCAGCGAGGAGTTCCACTGGAACAGGGACTTCTCCATCAGATGGGACTTCACCAAAAACCTGCACGTCAATTTCTCAAGCGGAACGCATGCGGAGATAGAAGAGCCTTACACACCCATCAACAAAGACCTTTATCCAGACCACTATACGGCATGGAAAGACTCGGTGTGGCAGTCTATCAGAAGAATGGGTGAACCGCTCGACTACAATCAGAATTTTAACGCTACCTATCATTTGCCTCTCAACCTCATACCTATCTTCGACTGGGTGACAAGTGACGTGACTTACAACTCTACCTATCGTTGGGTGAGAGGTTCAGATCTCGAAGACGGCACATCTCTGGGTAATGTCATCTCTGACAATCGCACATTCAAACTCAATGGGTCGTTCAACCTCCAGAAACTGTATGACCATATACCGTTCCTCAAGAAGACCAATGATCGGTTCAACAAGTCTGTCAATAACAATCTCAAGAAACCTACTAAGGGACAGCAGGGTAAAAAAGACACGCAGAAAAACGCAAAAGGGAAAGAGGGTGAAAATGCTGCCAATGATGGTAAAAATACTGATCCAAAGTCAAAGGTGCTGCCAAAAAACAAAAACACATTTGAAAAGGAAATCACCATCAAAGCTGACACGTCACTCATGGTGACTCATAGCAAGAAAAGCCGACGTCTCATTGTCTCGGCAAAAGACAAGGACGGGAAAATCGTGCCGGTGAAATACAAAGTCGTGGATGACAACAAAATCAAGGTATTCAACAAACTTGACTCGGCCGTCACACTAAAACTGACCGTCACTGCTAAAGAGCCTTTGGAGGATAAGGGATGGTACAAGACGGCACAGTGCTTGGCAAGGGTGCTGATGATGGTGAGAAACGTCAGCTTCACATACAACAACACGTATGCGATGTCGTTGCCAGGTTTCATGCCCAATATCGGTAGCGTTTTCGGGCAACGAAGAGGAGATATCATGAGCCCTGGATTAGACTTCGCTTTCGGATTCATCGACGATGATTACATCGAAAAAGCAAGGCGAAACAACTGGCTGCTCGTGAGCGACAGCGTGGCAACGCCGGCCACCACCAACAGCACCACCGACTTGCAGCTCAAAATGACACTCGAACCGGTGAGAGACCTCAAAATTGACCTTAACGCCAGCCGCACGGAGACAAAGGCGCAGAGCGTGCAGTATATGTTTGTGGGCAATCCTACCACGAGGACAGGACAGTTCAATATGACCACTATCTCTATCAAGACGGCTTTCGAGGGGATGGGAAATGCAAACAATGGATATAAGTCGGCTACTTTTGAGAAGTTCTGCAATTCGCTCGAAGGATTCCGCAACAGGGTCGAAAGCCAATATGTTGGGTCCAAATACCCCGCTGGCTCGGCTTTCATGGGCGAGACTTTCAACCCAGAACATGGTGGGGTGGGGCTTTATAGCTCTGATGTGCTCATTCCTGCTTTCCTCGCCAATTACACCAATATGGGTGGTAAGTCGCTGGAGATCTTCCCGTCACTGAATAGGCTGCTGCCAAACTGGTCTTTGCGGTATAGTGGGCTTGGAAAACTCAGACCCTTCAGAGACATCTTCAAAAGTGTCAATCTCAACCACGCTTACAAGAGTGTCTTTGCTATAGGTTCTTACTCAAGCTTCAGCACATGGCAGGAATACGTCAACGACCTGGGCTTCATCACTGATGCCACCACAGGCAATCCTGTTCCGAGCAGTATGTTCAATATTTCTACTGTCAGCCTCAACGAGAGCTTCTCACCACTGTTGGGCGTTGATGTCACGCTCAACAATAACCTCACTTGCAAACTTGAATATAAGTCGACAAGGGTGGTCAACCTGAGCACTACCAGTGTGCAGCTCAATGAGACTACAAGCCATGACTGGGTGATAGGAATGGGTTACAAAATCAATGACTTCAAACTCTTTGGTGGTGCTGGCAACCACCGGAGAGTGAAGGGGAATAATAGGAATAAAGAGGGTGATAATGAGAATAATAGAAACAATAGCTCAAGTAAAACTTCAACCTCTTCTGGCGGGAAAAACAACTTCAACCATGACTTGAACCTGCGTTTCGATTTCTCTTACCGTCAGCAGGCTAACATCACTCGTGACATTGCGTCGATGACAAGCGCCGCCAGTAGTGGTAGCACAGCGTTGAAGTTCTCTTTCAGGGCTGACTACACCTTGTCGAAACTCATGACCATGAGTTTCTATTATGACAAGCAGACCAACACGCCGTTGCTCTCAAGCAGTAGTTATCCTACCACCACAAGAGATTTCGGCTTGAGTCTTAAATTCTCATTGACAAGATAGCCCATCTCTCCATCCCTCCACCCCCTCACAGTGTATGATCTGAAGTCATTCACTCCTGTACTCCTTACAGTGTAATGTCTGAACTCCTGAACTCCTCTACTCCTGAACTCCTTCCCCTTAACAGTGTAATGTCTGAACTCCTCTACTCCTCTACTCCTTCACTCCTTCTAAAATAACCTCTCGTACAAGATCTCGTGTGTACGAATAAGGGATATACGAAATCGATGGGATGGGTACAGTCAACTGTAGGTTGGCTTTCTTTCCTATTGCTATCGAACCATAATCCTGACTGAGCCCCATAGCGTAAGCACCGTTGAGCGTCGCGGCATTGATGGCTTCAACCGGAAGCATACGCATCTTGATACACGATAGCGACACCACAAATTTCATGTCCCATGATGGGGTGCTGCCTGGATTGCAGTCGGAGGCAACGGCGACACCAAGACCACGGTCGATCATGTTGCGACCTTGGGCGTAAGGCATGTTGAGGAAGAAGGAGGCACCAGGCAAAAGGGTGGGTATTGTATCTGTACCTTTTAAAAGAGCGATGTCCTCCTCGCTGGCACTTTCCAGATGGTCCACACTCAGTGCGCCGCTCTTCACTCCCACTTCCACACCACCAGATGAGGCCAACTGGCAGGCGTGTATCTTGGGACGCATACCATAGTGTGCTCCAGCCGACAGGATACGGGTGGTCTCCTCGGGAGTGAAGAACCCCGTTTCGCAGAACACGTCGATAAAATCTGCAAGATGTTCTGCGGCCACAGCGGGTATCATTTCTCTCACCACCATGTCTACATATTCTGATTGTCGGCCAGCGTAGGCTCTGCCTACAGCATGGGCACCCAAGAAGGTGGACACTATCTTGGCTTTAGACGTCTCTTTCATGCGTCGGATCACACGCAGCATCTTGATCTCGTCGTCGATGTTGAGACCATAACCACTCTTGATCTCAACACATCCGGTACCATGGGCGGTCATCTCTGACAGACGACTCATCGCTCCCTCGTACAGTTCTTCCTCTGACATCTCGTGCAGACGGTCGGCGGAATTCAGAATGCCACCTCCACGACGGGCAATCTCGGCGTAGGAGAGACCGCGTATCTTGTCTACAAACTCTTCCTCACGACTGCCTGCATAGACCAGATGGGTGTGGGAGTCGCACCAGCAGGGCAACACACAACCTCTTTCAGCGTCGATGACCGTTGCATCACCCGTTTCTGTCAGGTTCTCCATCTTGCCAAAATCGCTGATTCTGTCGCCCTCAATGCGTAGCCACGCATGGTTCAACACACCCATTTCGCGCATCTCTGCACCACAAAGCCGCATACGCTCACAGGGCTGTATGCCGGCCAAAATACCGATATTGATGATGAGTTGGCTCATTTTCTCATAAATGCTATGGTTTTGGCTATATAGGGATACATCACAACATCGTGGTCGATGAAGGGCACTTCTTTTCGATAGGCTTCATGCACCTGCTCGATGATGGGCGAGGAGCGCAACGGACGGCGGAAGTCAAGAGCTTGGGCGGCTGTCATCAACTCGATGGCAAGCACACGCTCTGTATTTTGGATGATGCGCAGCAACTTCGTACCGGCGTTGGCGCCCATACTCACATGGTCTTCCTGACCTTGTGAGGTGGGGATGCTGTCGGCTGAGGAGGGCATGCAGAGGGTCTTACTCTGACTGACAATAGAGGCTGCGGTGTATTGCACAATCATAAAACCGCTGTTCAGACCAGGGGCGGCTACCAAAAAACTGGGTAGTCCACGTTTGCCTGACACCAATTTGTAGGTGCGGCGCTCACTGATATTGCCCAACTCACTCATGGCGATACTCAGGAAGTCCATCGGCAGCGCGATGGGTTCACCATGGAAATTGCCTGCCGAGATGATGAGGTCGTCTTCCGGACAGACCGTAGGATTGTCGGTGGCGGCGTTGATCTCGATGTCCACCACGGTCTTCACATAGGAGAGGGTGTCTTTCACAGCACCATGTACCTGGGGGATGCAGCGGAAGGAGTAGGGGTCCTGCACGTTGGTTTTCTCTTGGCGAATCAGTTCACTGCCTTTCAATAACTCGTTCACATGGATGGCGGTGGCAATCTGTCCCTTGTGAGAGCGCACTAAATGGACAGCCACATTGAAGGGGTCTTGACGACCGTCAAAGGCTTCTAATGACATCACTGCGATGAGGTCTGCCCACTCAGTCAGTCGTTTCGACTGGATCAGCGACCAAACGGCGAAGGCACTCATGTTCTGGGTGCCGTTGAGCAGGGCAAGGCCTTCTTTGGAGCCGAGGCGGATGGGTGCCCAACCCATACGGCGCAGCAACTCTGCACCTGTCATACGTTCACCTTTGTATTCTACCTCGCCCAAACCTACCAGTGGCAGACAAAGGTGGGCCAGGGGCACGAGGTCGCCAGAGGCGCCCACAGAACCTTGTTCATAGACAATGGGGTAGATGTCGTTGTTGAAAAAGTCGATGAGTCGTTGTACGGTCTCGAGGCGGATGCCGGAGTAACCGTAGCTCAACGATTGTATCTTCAACAGAATCATGATCTTTACCACTTCGTTGGGCACGCGCTCTCCTACACCACAGGCGTGCGACTTCATCAGGTTGATCTGTAGCTCTGCCAGTTGGTCTGGACTAATGTTGATGTCACAGAGAGAGCCGAAGCCGGTGGTCACACCATAGATGGGCTTCTCACTCTCAGCCACTTTTCTCTCGAGATATTCGCGGCAGTCGATAATACGCTTGCGCGAGTCGGCGCCAAGTTCCAACTGATAATGCTTGGTGATAATCTCTTCTATCATGTCTTGGGTGAGATGCCCGGCACTGATTTGATGGATAGGGCATCCATCACTGTTTTGATATGTCATATTTGAGTTTTTTGTGTTTTTTGACGTTATCACGTTGTGTGGTTATCACGTTTTGTCGTTATTACGGCATGATGTTTCAACTTACTTGATCACATCATTGAGTTGCAGCACCGCCTCATCCACCAGATGGGGCAGGGTCACTTGCAGACCGGGGGTGCGCTCCATCTCACGACGGATGGCGTCAATGGAACCTTGGTTGCGGGCCCAGCTCCTGCGCGCGATACCGTTGTTCACATCCCATAGCAGCATCTCACGGATATGACGGTCAGAGTCTGCACTGCCGTCTATCACCATGCCGAAACCGCCATTGATGACTTCTCCCCAGCCTACGCCACCGCCGTTGTGCAGCGATACCCAGGTGGCTCCACGGAAGGCGTCGCCAATCACATTCTGTACGGCCATGTCTGCACAGAATTGCGAACCATCATAGATGTTGCTGGTCTCACGGAAGGGGGAGTCGGTGCCCGACACGTCGTGGTGGTCGCGGCCTAATACGACAGGGGCTTTCAGCCGCCCCTCACGGATAGCTTGGTTGAAGGCGAGGGCTATCTGGGTCCTGCCTTGCGCGTCGGCGTAGAGGATACGGGCTTGTGAACCTACCACCAAGTGGTTTTTCCCAGCTTCTTTGATCCAGTGGATGTTGTCATCGAGTTGGCCGATGATGTCGTCGGTGGCGGTGGCTCTCAGAGCCTCAAGAGCTTCTGCGGCCAGTTGGTCGGTCAAGGCTAAGTCTTCTGGATCGCCTGAGGTGCAGACCCAGCGGAATGGACCGAAACCGTAGTCAAAGAAGAGAGGCCCCATGATATCTTGTACATAACTGGGATATCTGAAACGGCCGTCGGAAGTCAGGATGTCAGCGCCTGCACGGCTTGACTCTAAGAGAAAGGCGTTGCCATAGTCGAAGAAATACATGCCACGTGCCGTCAACCGGTTGATGGCAGCCACCTGTCTGCGCAGTGATGCCTGTACTTGTTTTTTAAACGCCTCGGGCTCTTCTGCCATCATCCGCTTCGACTCATCGAGGGTCAATCCTACAGGGTAGTAACCGCCGGCCCAAGGATTATGGAGCGATGTTTGGTCGCTGCCTAAGTCCACATGAATGTCTTCGTCGGCAAGTCGTTCCCAGAGGTCGACGATATTTCCCACGTATGCCATGGAAATGGTGCGTTTTTCGTCCACAGCCCGTCGGATGGTCGGTATCAGTTCGTCGAGACTGTCGTGCAACTCGTCCACCCACCCTTGGTCATACCGTTTTTGGGCGGCTTGGGGGTTGATTTCTGCTACCACACTCACCACACCGGCTATGTTACCGGCTTTCGGCTGGGCTCCCGACATGCCGCCAAGACCTGACGACACAAACAGCATGCCATGTGTGCTGGTCTGACCGGGACGGAACTGTCGGCGGGCGGCGTTGAGCACGGTGATCGTGGTGCCGTGAACGATGCCTTGTGGACCGATATACATATACGACCCGGCAGTCATCTGGCCATATTGGCTCACACCAAGGGCGTTCAGCCGCTCCCAGTCATCGGGTTTGGAGTAGTTGGGAATCACCATGCCGTTGGTCACCACTACGCGGGGGGCGTCTTGATGCGAGGGGAACAGACCCAGTGGATGACCTGAGTACATCACTAAAGTTTGCTCGTCGGTCATCTCACTGAGGTATTTCATCACCAGACGGTATTGTGCCCAGTTTTGGAAGATGGCGCCATTGCCTCCGTAGATGATCAGTTCATGGGGATGTTGGGCCACGCGCGGGTCAAGGTTGTTTTGTATCATGAGCATAATGGCCGCGGCTTGACGCGAACGGTGAGGGTACTCGTCGATGGGGCGGGCGTAGATGTCATAGTCTGGACGATAGCGATACATATAGATGCGGCCATAGTCATGCAACTCCTGGGCAAACTCCTTGGCAAGCTGTGTATGAAGGTGCTGTGGAAAATAGCGCAGGGCGTTTCTTAGGGCAAGCTTCTTCTGCTCGGGGGTGAGGATGTCCTTGCGCTTCGGCGCATGGTTAAGGCTCTTGTTGTATAGTTTGGGGGCGGGGAGGGTGTCGGGGATACCGGCCCTTATCTCATTTTGAAAGTCTTGTAGTGTCATAGTCTTAAACGATTTTAGGTTTGTGGTTTTTGTTGAATCATATTTCATAAGTCACTCCTGCCCAGACAGTATGATGGCATTTGTCTGAACTCCTTCACTCCTCAACTCCTCAATTCTTTATTGACAATGTGGAGTATCTCTTGTTCGGCGGCATTGGCCGCTTGGATGAGTTGGTCGGCTTCTGCTATCAGTGTCTCTGCTTTGGAACGGTCTTTGAGCGAAGCGGCGTTGATTTTCACATTCAGTCCGGCACCCAAAACGGCAGCACGGGCAGCCAATGCACCTACACCGGCGTCGGAAATGCTGTTGGGGTTGCCTTTCTCTGCCATCCGGCGACATAGGGCAAACACTCGACTGGCGCTTTTCATGGTGCGCAGTGGCACTTCCGTGGCGTAGAGGGTGGCCGCTTGAATGGCGGCGGAGCGGAGAGCTTTTTCCTCTTCTGTCGACTTGGGCATGCCAAAAGCTGCCATGATGCTGTTGAAAGCGGCGGTGTCTTCGTCCACAAGGTGTAGCAACTCTTCCATCAATTGCTGGCCTTCGTCGGCGCTGTCGCTGAATTCTTTCCAGCGCTCATCCCAGCCTGCTTTATGGGCAGAGAGATTGGCCACCATCGTACCTAAGGCGGCACCTAAGGCTCCCATATAAGCCGAGATGGTGCCACCGCCAGGAGCGGGCGACTCTCTAGAGGTCTCCTCTGCAAATTCGCGGGTGGTGAGGTCGACGAGCCTTGGCTTTTTGTTGGCGTCTTCCAGTAAAAACTCTATCACTTTCTCTCGGGGGTTGAATGGTTTTAGGTCTGATAGTCCGAGTGAATGAACGGCGATGTCGATGATGTCGGCTTCAGGGATTCCCATAGAGCGATGCTGCTTTTCCAGGAAGTATCTCCCTGCCTCTATGAGGGTGCGCTTGGGGATGAGGCCTACAATCTCAGTGCCTGTCACACGGATGCCACGGTTGGTGGCGCAGCGCGACACTTCGTCGAAGGCGACATGCAGGGGTGTGACGTTGATGTTGGTGATATTCATCGACACCTGGGCGATGCCATATTCGTCGATATACCAGCCGATGGCCTTGGTGCATTTCAGAGTGCCGGGAATCATAATGGGGTGACCCTCCGCGTCTTTCATAGGTTTGCCGATAATCGGATTCCCTTCTCTACGTGGGCGGCCTTTCTCGCGTACGTCGAAGGCGATGGCGTTGGCGCGGCGGGTGGAGGTAGTGTTGAGATTGAAGTTGACGGCGATTAGAAAGTCTCTGGCGCCTACAACAGTGCAGCCTGTACGGGCGATGTCTTCATCGTACGGACGATTGCCGAAATCAGCGCCTTTGCCGGGGGCGGACAACTTCTCTGGCAGGGCTTCGTATTCTCCTTCACGGCAGACGGCCAGGTTGCGGCGCTCTGGAGTAAAGGCTGCAGCCTCGTAGCAGTAGCAGGGGATGCGGAGCTCATCGGCAATGCGTCGGGCAAGTGCTCGTGCCAGTTCTGCACACTCTTCGAGGGTGATGCCACTGACGGGAATCAGAGGCAACACGTCGGTGGCTCCCATACGGGGGTGTGCACCATGGTGCTGCCGCATGTCAATCACTTGGCCGGCTTTGCGCACAGCCTGAAAAGCGGCCTCTACCACGACTTCTGGTTCGCCCACGAAGGTCACGACCGTGCGGTTGGTGGCCTCGCCCGGATCGACGTCCAGCAGTCTTACTCCTTTTACTTTTTCTATTTCCGAGGTGATTTGTCTGATGATTTCGGGATTGCGCCCCTCACTGAAATTGGGCACGCACTCCACTATACGTTTTCCGATAGACATAGTAAGGTTTTTATAGGTTCAAAATCAAGTGCAAATATATTACTTTTGCATAAAAAGTGCAAATTTTTTTGATTGTTTTTTATAACCGGATAGCGACATCCAGGCTGTTGCCGCTGAAAGTGATATTCACGTCACGCTTTCCAAATAGTTTGTCACTTAGGTAGTAGGTCAGATGGGTACTGACGACACCGATGCCAGCGCCGGCGGCCACGTCATACCAGTGGTGGCGGTCACGTCTCACACGGTCAATGGCTGTCAGAGTGGCCACGGCGTATCCACCCACACTGATCCATGGCGACACATGACCATACTCTTTGTGCAGGATGGTGGCGCCTGAAAAGGCCAAGGTGGCATGGCCAGAAGGGAAAGAGTAATGGTCGCTGTGGTCAGGGCGCGTCTCTTTGACGGTGTGTTTCAGACCATAGGTGATGGTGTTGGAGATGATGTATGCGGCAGCTGCAGTGCCAAGTGTTTCCCACCAACCACGACCATTGTCCACACCGGCTGCTTTCAGGGTCAGCATGGTGACGAGGGGCACATGCTGGGTGATGTCGTTGAAGGTGTCACTATGTTTCTGCTGGGCAGAAATAGTGACGAGGGGCATCATCATAAGGAGAAATAACTTTAGAAATCTCATGTGAAAACTGAGGGTGTGTGATGGACATCGTGGGTTCTAGGGGCGTTTCCAGAGACAAAATTAGTGCAAACTTTAAACAAATCGGTTGTTTTTATATCTTTTTTGTTTTTTTTCTTGATTATTTGATTTGGGTCATTGAAAAACGAAAACTTTACATTAATTTTGCGGAAAACAAACTATCATTTCATGAAAAAACTATTGGTCACCTTGGTCGCATGCCTGACAGCATCGATAGGCATGGCGCAGTCGGAAGATTCTTTCAAGAATCCTCCTGTAGAGATGTGCAGTCACGTCATCTTGGGTTGGGATGGCGAAATCAACGCATCGGTCATAGAGAGAGACTTGGATGCCATCCAGCGGGTGGGATTCCGCAATGTCATCATCGAACCGGGATACCGCATGGGTGCTCCTTACCTGAGCGAAGAATGGTTTCAGAATGTGCGTGCGATGGCCGACGCTGTGGCGAAGCGTGGCATGAGGATGTGGATCATCGACGAGGGGAAATATCCTAGCGGCATGGCGGGCGGTAAGTTCTCGCAACTTCGCCCTGACCTGTGTATGCAGGCGCTCGTGGCCGATGGCGACACGGTGCAGACCGTACGGCGCTCCTCACAGACGCGCTGTGTCAACAATCCTACCGGCGGCAAGGATGAGAACAACTCGCTTTGCGACTATTTGGACACCTTGGCGGTCGATCAGTTTATCCGTTGGACCCATGAGGAGTACCAGCGGACTTTAGGACCACACCTCGGTACGACTGTTTTGGGATTTCGAGGTGACGAACCGGCATTTCAAAGGGTACCTTGGACCTCGGATATCGCCAGCGTGTTTGAACAGGAGAAAGGATACAGTTTGATGCCTTACTTAAAATCGTTCGTCAAAAACAGCCGTTCGTCACTCGCAGCTGACTTGACCGAGGAGCAACGACGTGCCAAGGCTGACTATTGGGATGTGTGGAGCCGCCTTTTCGCCGACAGGTATTTTAAGAGGCAGGCCGACTGGTGTGAGGCGCACGGTGTCAGTCACATCACTCACATGGACAAGGATGACATGTTGCCATGGTGTGTGAAGATGGAGGGCGACCCCTTCAGATGCCTCAGTCGGGTGCAGGTGCCAGGTATCGATGTCATTTGGTCGCAGGTATGGTATGGCAGCAATACGGAGTTTCCACGCCTGGCGTCTTCCACGGCTCATGTTTATGGACGGCAGAGGGCTTTTAGCGAGAGTTTCGCGGCTTATTACCGCAAATTGGACATCCCTTCAGTGAGATATGTCATCGACTATCAGATAGCACGGGGCATCAATTTCTTTGAGTTGATGTTCATGCAGAGTAAGCGGGGTGCCACAGGATATATGGCTCAGCCAGGGATGGATGCGCTCAATGCTTATATCAACCGGGCCACATGGCTCATGTCGCAAGGGCAACCTTCGGCTCGCGTGGCGGTCTATGCACCGGTATCCACACTGTGGCTGGGTGAGAATAAGGCCGATGACTATATGAAGGCGGCCGGACACCTGCTCTCGGCTCATCAGTACGATTTCGACTTCATCACGGATGATGGATTGATAGAGGCTACAGAGGTGGGCAATGGTACGTTGCGCAACCGTAGCGGACAGGCGTATTCTGCTCTTGTGATTCCATATGCTGAGGTCATCCGTACGCAGGCATGGCAGAAGATTCGGGAGTTTGCCAGCCGTGGCGGAAAAGTGATGTTTTTCGGTGGTAAACCAAAGGCGACAGTAGACCGTAGTTTCATGCAACCGCTACCGATAGATGGGATAGATCAGACTCCTCTTTTCACGGATAGCCTGTGGCATTCGGAAATGGAGGAATATCTGCCTCAGCGTGAGATGACGGTCGTGGCAGGGCGCCCTGACAGCATCGCCTACACAGCTCGTAAAACAGCGGATGGTCGCATCTTCTTCTTACTCAACCAGCGCAGTGAACCAGAACAAATCGCCGTGGATCTTGATGGTATGGGTGTACCGCAACTGTGGGATGCCATGACGGGTGAGACGACTGCATTGCCATTTACAGTGGTGGACAATCAGACAAGGGTGACACTCAATCTGAATGCATGGGAGTCGAAAATCGTTGTTATCAAAAAGAGAATGGTTGATTATCCTATCAAAAAATACAAAACAATACAGGCGGCCATCGACCAGGCACATCAAGATGGCGGCGGTACGGTGGTCATACCCAAAGGAAAACATCGCACTGGGGCGTTGTTCTTTCCACGTGGGGTCAACCTGCATTTAGAACAGGGTGCCACACTGGTGAGTATCGTCGACACCACGCACTATCCTGTCATCACCACTCGGTGGGAGGGACGTATGCAGCGGGCACGTGCGGCATTGCTCAATTTTGACGACAATGATGGATGCCGTGTCACAGGCCATGGCACGATTGATGCCCGGGGCCTGAAATGGAAGAAGATGAAAACTCATTTCATGGGCAGACCCAAGACCATTTGTTTCAACCATTGTGACGGTGGTAGCATCAGTGACGTGAAAATCCTCAATCAGGCCTTTTGGTGTCTCCATATTCTATTTACTGACGGATTCACTGTCGACGGGGTTGATATCGAAGCACAGGAGTATATACCCAGCAGCGACGGTATCGACATCGATTCCTCCACAGGGGTGACCGTGCGCAATGCGCATATCAAGGCGCACGATGATTGCATTTCTATTAAGAGCGGTAAGGACACGGATGGACGGCGGGTAAACAAGGCTTCGTCGGATATATTGATAGAGGACTGTCATTTTGACTATGGACATGGGGGCGTGGCCATCGGGAGCGAAGTCACTGGCGATGTGCGTCGTGTGACGGTGCGCCGCTGCGACATGGCGGGCGAGAACTGGAACCCTATCCGCTTCAAGAGCCAACCCTCAAGGGGTGGGGTAGTGGAGGATATCTTGTTTGAGGATATTGACATCAGCAAGGCACGCAACGTGTTTGAGGTGAATCTTTCCTGGCGAATGAAAGGGGCTACCGAACCGCCTTATCATCCACTGACCACTCTTCGCAACATCTGTTTCCGCAATATCACCGCGCATGCTGAAAATGCAGGTCTCTTTAGGGGCTATGAGGAACAACCTCTTACACCCGACATCTTTACGTTCGACAATTGCCGACTCTATGTGGAAAAACCGCTCGATCTCCAGTTTGCTACCCTCGACCTAAGTGGAGTGGAGATGGTCATCACCCCGCCAGCATTTACAAACAAAATACAAAAATCATCAAAAAAATAGTAAATTTGATGCTGTTACAAATATTATGAGTACCTTTACCCTCCAATTTATAATAAATGTATATGCAAAGATTTCTTGTTTTTTTGTGTGCAGTCATCATGACAGTGGGCCTCTCTGCTCAGAATAAAGACCAGACCTCTGTGCCCACTATGTTCAAGGAGAACAAAACATCCATGGTCACGCTCAAAACGGGGCGCACGGTGAAAACACCCAACTCTAACGTTTTCCTGAAGAATGGTGCATTGCTTTATTTCCAGGGCACAAAAGCCAAGGAGGCACGGATGGACATCATTGCCAGCGTCGACTTCGGCGACCGTAAATTCATCAATATTAATGATCAGTTGGCTTATTTTGTCGACTCCATCAAGGACAATCGGCTTTACTGCATCGAATTGATTGACATGGACGCCTATGAGCGGAACCTGAGAAACAATGTCAATATCACCAATATCGATTTCAACGGCGAGATGTTGCAGTCATCCAACAACAATCTTAATACCGAAGAAGATATCGTCTATCCTATCATTCATCAGTATTATTATCTGCTTGATGGAAAACTTGTCAAAGCTCACGACCGTGACTTGTCCTACCATCTTGACAAGGAGCGCAAACGTCATCTGCGCACCATGGTGGAGGATCCGACATTCAACTGGACGGAACCGGAGAGTCTGATGAAACTGTTGAAACTCATCACAAAATGACAGACTGATGTCACGCACGTTTCAACATAGGGTGACTCCCTCTGCAGTGGCCAGTATCTTGATGCTGGCCTTTCTGACGCTCTATTTTTTCTGGCATCGAGGGGGATTTCATGTCATCATCGCAGCGATATTGTTGGTGATTACCACGCTCGTCATCGAGCGTATCATTCACACCTCTTATACTTTGACAGACGATGGTGTCCTGGAAATCTATCAGGGGCGTTTTAGTAGCGTGCGCCGCTTACCATTATCTGATATCGTCAGTGTGGAGGTCAAAAAACCACTGCTCGGCATATCATACTATGTGCTGATCATGTATGGCGCCAACCATTTCGTCAGTGTACAGCCTGACAATGAGGAGGCTTTTATTCGTGAAATAAAAAAAAGACAAGATGATATTAGTAAAGAAGTTGACAAGTAGACGAGTTGACAAGTTGACAAGTAGACGAGTAGACGAGTTGACAAGTGGACGAGTAGAAAAGTTGCTTGTTATTTGGGTGTGGTGTCTGCTGCTGCCGATGGGGGTGAGGGCACAAATCGTTGATGCCCGAAATCTGACGTATGCGGGTGGGGAAGAGGAGGTGTCGCCCTATCGCCATTGGCTCGAAGGGATGCGTTACAGACTCGATGCGCTCATGGACGACAAACTACTGCAAACCACGCAGTTGGGACTGCAAGTCTACGACCTGACGGAGGGACAGTTGGTCTATCAGAAAAATGAACGGCAGCGTATGCGACCGGCGTCGGTCATGAAGGTGTTGACTTCTATCACGGCACTCGACATGTATGGTGGCAACTTCGACTATCGTACCAGCATCTGCTGCAATGGTACGATGATGGGCGACACGTTGATGGGCAATCTTTATTGTGTGGGTGGCTTTGATCCTACCGTGACACGGGCCGACATCGCCGTCATGGCGGAACAAGTGCGCCGTTTTGGCATCGCGCATGTCGATGGAATGCTTGTGGCCGACCTTACCATGAAAGATACCACGATGTATGGCAGTGGATGGTGCTGGGATGATGACAACGACAGACTCACACCGCTGTTGGTGGACAAGAAAGACCAGTTTCTGTCGGTCTTCGCTCAGTCGTTGCGTGAAAAAGGTGTCTCTCTCAGTGTCCTTTTCGCAAAAGGGAAAGTGCCACAGGGATGCACGGAGATTTACCAGCATCGCAACAGCATCGATCTCGTCTTGCAGCGGATGATGAAAAAAAGTGACAATCTCTATGCAGAGTCGATGTTCTATCAGATAGCCGCTGGTAGTAGCACCCAGCCAGGAAAAGCTAGTGACGCCTCAGGTGCCATCAAAAGACTGGTCTATAAAATAGGACTTGACCCCACACAATATACCTTCGCCGATGGCAGCGGGCTGTCTCTCTACAGTTATGTCTCAGCCGAACTGTTGGTGAAGTTTCTGTGCTATGCTTATGATCAGCAGTCTATCTATGCTCATCTCTATCCGGCATTGCCGATTGCGGGAGTCGACGGTACGCTCGAAAACAGAATGAAAAAAGGCAGCGCAAAAGGTAATGTCCATGCCAAGACAGGCACGGTGACAGGGGTCTCCACTCTTGCTGGTTATTGCCAGGCCGCCAATGGTCATCAACTCTGTTTTGCCATCCTCAATCAGGGCCTTGTCAAAGCTTCCGACGGCCGTGACTTTCAGGATAAAGTCTGTGAGGTGTTGTGCAGATGACGGGAAAAGAGTTTTTTTGTTAGAAAAACTTTTTCATTTGCGCAATTATTCGTACCTTTGCAGCCAGTCTTTCACTTTTATAAAGAGGAAGATGTAAAGATTCTGCATTAAGAAGTATGTCTAATGCAATGGGAAAAAAACTGATTTCTACGCCTACGACTGTCGCAGGCGAGGCCGTAGGCATACTTTCAAGTGAAAATTCTACCCTGAAAACTACCCCTAGAAAGTGGTTTATCGCATACGTGGGCACATGTGCAGAGAAAGTGGTGAGAAATCGCCTGAACGAAAAAGGATATGAAGCATACGCTGCCACCAGATGGGAAATACGAGTCCGTAGTAATGGCCGGCGTGTCAAGATAGAGCATCCTGTCATCACTCAATATGTCTTTGTCCATGTGACAGAGGAGGAGCGCAAAATGATTGTCAATTATCCTTATATCCACTATTTCCTTACAGACAAGGCTTCAGAAAAAGATCAATTCGGCAGACATCGGCTTGCCGTCGTTCCAGATAGACAAATGCAGACACTTCGGGCTATGCTCTCGGAGGACGATGCGGTTGTACAGTTTGCCTCTACTGGCTTCTCTGTAGGAGACGAGGTCTCTATTTTAGGATGGGATGACGATGTGACGGGCCATATCGTTCGAATCAGTGGAGACAAAGGTCGCTATATTGGTGTCCGTATCCAGCAATTGGGTTGTGCCTATATGGAAGTCTCACCTGCTAAATTAGTTTTGGTTTCAAAGAGCAAATAACAAATAAAAAATATCGATATGAAGAAATTTCTTTTTTTATTTTTGTTGGGTGCAGCTTTGCTCACCTCATGTAAGACACCTCAAGATATAGCTTATCTTCAGGATGTTGATATGAATAAACCTATCCGTACACAGACCGACGGCACCATCCGTTTCCAGAAAGGCGACAAACTCAGCATCTATGTACACAGCCGTGATGAGCAATTGATGCAACTTTTCAATCTTTCTCGCGTCAACTCTGGTAACGTGGGAACCTCTCAGGTCTATGCCTACACGGTGGATAAGGACGGAACGATTGATTTCCCCGTGTTAGGGGCCGTACAGGTAGATGGTCTCACTCGCACCGAGGTAGCCCAGACCATCAAACAGCGGCTTATCAATGAAAATCTCTGCAAGGACCCTGTTGTTACTGTCACTTTCCACGATATGAATTTCTCTGTATTAGGCAATGCTGGAGCTGGCGTGAAACCTATCACCAAGGATAAAATCACCCTGTTGGAGGCCATCGCAATGGCCAGCGACTTGCAGATAGACGGTTTGCGTAAGAACGTGCTCGTCCTCCGTCAGGAGGGAGGTCATCAAGTGCCTTATCGTGTGGACCTTACCAGTTCCGAGAGCGTCTACAATTCACCTGCATACTATATCCATCAGAACGATGTCATCTATGTAGAACCCAACGATAAATATAAGCGCAATAGCACAGTGATGTCCAATAGTGCCTATACACCCGCATTCTGGATGTCATTGGCCTCTTTCATCACGACGATGGCTCTTATCTTCGTCAAATAACATGCCTACATAAAATATAACATATATAGAACACAATTTTAGAAAATGGCAACAACAAAAACAGATAACTCCGGTTCTTCCCACCGCCTGCAGTCGGCCACTCATCTCAGCGTTTCTGATATGTTTCAGATTTGTCTGCGTCATTGGCCGTGGTTCATCCTTTCCATTCTCGTTTGCATGAGCCTTGCTACGCTCTACTTGCTTCGCACTCCGAAGACCTATTCTCGCACAGCCTCTATCCTGGTGAAAACTGCTGGCGGCGAGAAGTCCAACGATATCATGATGATGGAGGAGTTAGGTGTGAACAACATCACGTCTCATCTTTATGACGAGATAGCTGCTATCCATTCCCCAGCTGTCATCCTTGAACTTGTGAAGCGTCTTCACCTTGACTTCAGCTATTATCGTCCGGGTGTTTTTCGTGACGAGCCGCTTTATGCTGAGACTTTGCCAGTAGAGGTCGAACTTCACAATATTGATGACAATGCTTCAGCCAGTTTTAGGATCACGCTCAATGGCGACTCCACTGCCACCGTCTCCGACATTGTCCTTCGTGGCACACCCATTGATAAGCCCTTCAAGGTGCAGATTGGCAAGACGGTCACCTCACCGTTAGACACCATGACCATTAAGCCAACGTTATATTATAATAAAAACATGAAGGGCGACATTTTGGTTAGACGGACAGGTTATCTTACTGCTGCTCAGATTTATGGCAGTCGTATAGATGCTTCTCAGCAGATTGATACCAGGAGCATCATCGACATCACGTGTGTGGACAACTCCATTCCACGTGCAGAGAACATCCTGCGCACCATTGTCAGCATTTACGGAGAGCATTGGGTGAAGAACCGCAATCAGATCAGTGTCTCTACCAACGAGTTCATCAAGGAGCGACTGGCTGTCATTGAGGATGAGTTGGGTGATGTGGATGCGAACATCGCCTCTTACAAGAGCTCCAATGCCATGCCAGATGTGTCGGCTGTAGCTGGCCAAGCCATGGCACAGCAGAATGCAGCTGATCAGGAACGGCAAGCGCTCAGCAATCAACTCTACATGGTACGCTACGTGCGCAACTATGTTACCGACCCCGCACACGCCAATCAGGTCTTACCCGCCAGCAGTGGCATCGGCAACCCTGCAGTGGAAGCGCAAATTGCCGCCTACAATGAGAAACTGCTGCAGCGTAATAACTTGGTGGCCAATAGTAGTGAGCAGAATCCTCTTGTGCTAGACCTCGATGTAGCCTTAAATGAACTCCGTAGTGCCATCGTCAACTCTTTGGACAACACGCAGGCCTCGCTCACAGCTCATCTCACCTCCGTACAGTCTCGTCACACTCAGGCAATTGGCAAACTCTCGGCCAACCCCAAACAGGCCAATCACCTGTTGTCTATCGAGCGTCAGCAGAAAGTGAAGGAGTCGCTCTATCTCTTCTTGCTCCAAAAACGTGAGGAGAATGAACTCTCACAGGCCTTTACTGCTTATAACACGCGCACCATCGCAGAGCCGTGGGGTAGCAACAGACCCATTGCGCCCAATAGCAACCGCATACTGCTCTATGCATTTGGTATCGCACTGGCTCTTCCTGCCGCTTGGTTTATTTTGCGAGAGATGTCCAACACGAAAGTACGTGGTCGTAAAGATCTTGAAGGACTTACCATACCATACGTGGGTGAGTTGCCATTGTGGAAGCCCAAGAAAGATGACGAGAAAATCGATTCACAGTACCACTTTGTGGTACGCCAGCACAGTCGCGACATCACCAACGAGGCCTATCGCGTGGTGCGTACTAACCTCGAGTTCATGACCAACACGGAAAAGAAGTGCAAGATCATCATGCTCACCTCATTCAACCCTGGAAGTGGCAAGACTTTCATCACTGCTAACCTTGGAGCTTCCTTTGCCATCCGTAACAGCCGTGTCATTTGCATCGACCTCGATTTGCGTCGTGGATCTTTGTCTGAGTTTGTGGGCAAACCCAAAAAGGGACTTACCAACTATCTCAGTGGACAGGTGGAAGACTATCATGATGTAATTGTCCATCAGCCACTACCGGGTGTGAAACAAGATGATGACAACTCTTCCATCAAGACTCTTGACATCCTGCCGATGGGTAAGATGCCGCCCAATCCCACAGAGTTGCTCTATTCTCCCAAACTGAAGCCTATGTTCGACGAGCTACGCCAGCACTATGACTACATTTTCGTTGACTGTCCACCTGTGGAGATTGTGGCCGATGCTACTATTGTCAGCCATGAGTCCGACGTGACACTGTTCGTCATCCGTGCCGGCCTGATGGAACGCGTCATGCTGCCTGAGTTGCAGAAGAACTATGATGAGAAGAAGTACAACAACATGGCTATACTGCTCAATGGCACTGACGCCGAGCATCATTACGGCTACCATCGCTATGGTTATGGCTATGGCCGCTATGGCTATGGCAAGCGCTACGGCTATGGCTATTATGGCAGTGGAAGCGACAAGAAAAAACGTAATAATAAATCTTAACCGCACTTTCTCATTTTTTCGCAATCAATATCTTTTCACGTATGACTAAATAATTGTTCCAGAATCTTTAGTAACAGATAATTAATAACTAATTACTTCCCACTGGTCAGTGGGGTTGTGATATGTGTGTCCTCGTTTATTCTTTTTATATTTGAATAATGATGAGAGACAACAAGCGAATAGCCAAAAATACCATTTACATGTATATCAGGATGCTGTTAGTTATGGCAGTGTCTTTATATACCTCTCGTGTTATACTAAATACTCTTGGAGTAGAAGACTATGGCACTTATCAAGTTGTGGGTGGTGTTGTTGGTTTGTTGGCTTTCATGAATGGCACACTAAGCCAAGGTACCTCTCGTTTCCTATTATTCGAGATGGGAAGCGGGACTCCCAAAAGTATAGCTAAACTATTTTCCACCTTGCTAAATGCCCACATTTTGTTGGCATTAATAATAATATTTCTAGCCGAGACTTTAGGATTATGGTTTGTTTATCACAAATTGGTTATACCTGAGGACAGGATGGGGCCTGCACTATTGGCATACCATCTATCCATCATCACGGCTTTCTTTACACTTACTCAGGCACCGTTTAGTGCAGCTATAAAGAGCCACGAGCGTTTTGACATATACGCATATACTAGTATTGTTGATGTTCTTGCTAAACTATCTATAGCGTATGCGATACAAATATCTCCTATAGACAAATTGGCATTCTATGCTATATTGTTATTTTTAACATCAGTGGGAATGACCTTTTTTTTAAGATCGTACTGTATGTGTCATTTTGAAGAAACGAAATATCGGTTTGTTATGGATATTGGGCTTCTCAAGAAAGTCACATCATATTGCGGATGGAACTTCTTCTCAAATATTTCTGGAGTTCTCAACTCTCAAGGATTGTATGTGTTGGTTAATATGTTTTTCAATTCAGGTGTTGTTACTTCAATGGCTATTGCAAACACAGTAAAGGATGCAGCCAATTCATTTGTTGAAAATTTTCGTGTCGCATCAATACCACAGACTGTAAAATCATATGCATCTGGAGACCATGCTCAAAGTAAATCTCTGCTAATGAGCACTACTAAATACAGCTATTTTTTACTATTTCTATTGGGCTTACCTATTTTTCTTGTGGCACCAGAAGTCCTAAAACTATGGTTAGGGTTTATTCCTGAAAATGCGGACATATTCCTAAGGTTCATAATTCTTGTAGCAGTATTTAGGCTTTTCAACAGTTGCTTATTTACAGCCCAAGATATTATTGGAAAGATAAAGAGGTATTCAATTGCCTATCCCATATTGATGTTTACGAACATTCTTACTATATATATATGTTTTAGATGCGGTATGCCAACAGTTTCCTATGCAATAGTCATGCTTATAACATATATAATACTATCATTAGTTGTACAGCCCATATTAGTGGTTACACAAACAGAATATACATATAAAGAAATATACCATTTATATTTTCACTGTCTGTATGTTACTATACCAGCCCTCATTATTCCTATAATTGCTTATATTTATCTTCCACCCACAGGTATTTTTCTTAGAATAGTAATATTATCAATCATCTCCGTTTGTTCCGTCTGTATCAGCGTATGGTATCTTGGCATAGATCATGAGACACAAATGAAAATTGTCACATTCATTAATCGAAAAATTCATCATAAATAATAAAGCATGAATCTTTTCAAAATAATTATCAACGGTATAAAGAACAGCCTAAAATCTGCACTCTTTCAGAAGATTATTCGACGTGAGCCTGTTATTATTAAGGATGTAGAGAACAATCTTCTAAAGGACAAAACAGCTATTGTCACTGGAGGTAATAGTGGAATAGGGTATGCCATAGCTAAGAAATTCATAGAGTCTGGGGCTAAAGTGACTATACTTGCTCGCAATCCAGAGAAGACCAAGTCTGTGGCACAGGAGCTGCAATGTGATTATTTAATTGTCGATGTAACAGATACTGAGAATTTGATAGTTAAAGTTTCCCAGTATATCAATGACAAACGAATAGAAATACTCGTGAATAGTGCAGGAATCCTTGACAAAGAACCAATGCTAGCAAAGACTCCTAAAGGATATGATGCTGTGATGAACACTAATCTTAAGGCTGCTTATTTTATGACTCAGACCATAGCCAATCACATGCTAAAGAATGGAATAAAAGGACATATTCTGAATATCAGCTCCTCATCTTGCAAACGCCCAGGATGGGGGCCTTACCAATTATCTAAGCATGGACTCAATGCAATGACTGAGGGCTTTGCTATGCGCCTTGCACCAAACGGTATAACAGTCAATGGTATAGCACCAGGTATCACAGCTACGCCAATGCAGGACGGGAACTTAGTCAAGGGAAGTCTGACATACGACAACCCAATGAGAAGGGCACAGACTCCAGAAGAAATTGCTAACCTCGCCGTTTTTATGGTTAGTGACTTAGGCAATAGTATTATTGGGGATACTGTATTGATGACTGGAGGTTCAGGAAATTTAAGTATTAACGGATAACAATATGAACAACCAATACTATACCGAAGTTAGGAATGCACAGATTGTCCTATATCTATTAAAGGCAAGAGGCATAAAGAAGGTGATAGCCTCTCCAGGCACTCAAAATATGGCAATTGTTGTTAGTATGCAACACGACCCATTTTTTGAGATGTACTCAGCAGCTGACGAGCGATCGGCAGCATATATGGCTTGCGGCCTTGCAGCCGAATCTGGAGAGCCAGTTGTCTTGAGTTGTACAGGAGCAACGGCATCCAGAAATTATGTCTCTGGACTTACCGAAGCATATTATCGCCATCTTCCTGTGATTGCGCTGACATCTTCTGCACCACTAACCATGATTGGCCATGACATTGCACAGACGATAGATCGTTCTCAGATACAAAAGGACATTGCAAAAATAAGTGTAGTCGCCAAAACTGTTCGCCATCCAGAAGACGAATGGGATTGTATGATACAGGTTAACAAAGCTCTGCTTGAACTCAATCATCATGGAACAGGTCCAGTCCATATCAATATTGAAAAAACAGATGGTGATTTTCATGTAAGAGAGTTGCCACCAGTCAGGGTTATTAACCGATTGACGCTTACTGATGCTTTCCCTGCTCTACCACAAAAGCGTATTGCCATTTTTATTGGGTCTCACGTGCCATGGGAATCAAGGCTTACAGATTTAGTTGATTCTTTCTGCGAGAAATACGACGCAGTCGTTTTTTGTGATCAGACAAGCAACTATCAAGGGAAATATAGAGTGAGAGCGTCATTACTGGCATCTCAGGACTATTATGTCTCGCCTGTTTTCGAATCAAATCTGTTAATTCATTTAGGTGATGTTTCTGGAGATTATTATCTCAGCGGAAAGATGGGAAAGACTAAAGAAGTGTGGCGTGTATGCGAAGATGGTACAATAAAAGACACATTCAAGAAGTTGTCAACTGTATTCGAAATGAACGAGTTTGATTTCTTCTATCACTACACTTCGGAATCGGGAAATAGTACAAACAGAGAAGGTTCGTATTTAGAAGAATGTCAGAGAGAAATGGCATCTGTTACCAAATGCCTGCCAGAACTGCCATACTCCAATATTTGGATTGCACAAACATTGTCGTCCCTAATTCCAAAGGATTCCATCTTGCATTTCGGAATACTGAATTCCCTGCGAGCTTGGAATTTTTTCGAGACAGATCCTTCTATTACGGCTTTTTCAAACGTAGGAGGATTTGGAATTGATGGAGGAGTTTCCTCGCTTATAGGTTCATCTTTGGCTCAACAAGATAAACTTCATTTTGGTTTCTTTGGCGATCTGGCATTTTTCTACGATATGAACGTACTTGGCAATAGACATGTTGGAGCCAATGTTAGAATCATGTTGATTAATAATGCCAAAGGTTCAGAATTTAAGTTGTATTCCCATCCTGCATCATTTTTGGGAAGAGAGGCAGATGAATTCATTGCAGCTGCAAGACACTATGGTAACAAATCATCACAACTCGTGAAGCATTATGCAGAAGACCTCGGCTTTGAGTATCTCGCTGCATCAAATAAAGATGAGTTTGAGAAAATGATGCATATCTTTATCAATCCCTCTCATACTATGAAACCCATGGTATTTGAGGTGTTTACAGATTCTGAGGATGAGAATAAAGCATTGATGTTGCTAAATAAAATGAAAAAATCCAAAGAATATCAGCGAAAAGAAAAAATAATGAATATAATTGGTGAAGATAATGCACATGCGCTTATGCGTATGGTTAAAAGTCTCTCTGAAATAGGGCATTAATAAAAGAGAATAATCATGAAGATAGGAATACTGACAGTAAATAGAGCCATCAATGTCGGAGCTGTACTTCAAGCCTACGCTCTACAAGAAATTCTGAGAAAAATAGGTCACGATGCATGGGTTATCAACTATTTGCAGCCTGAAGTCGAAAAGTCAAACAGACCGAAGTATACATTAAAAGGTATGATAAAACTTCTACTCAATGGCCATTTGCGAAGTTTCTATCATTATCCATCTTCACAAAAAAAACAAAAAATCAAGGAAGATAATTTTGACAACTTTCTATTAAATTATCTCAACTGCACTCCTCTGTGTGAGGATAAATCAATTCCAATCGACTTTGACGGATACGTGATTGGTAGTGATCAAGTTTGGAACAGGAATATCTTTCAACGACAAGATCCCGTGTTTTGGGGAATGTTTAAAAAAAGAGACAATGCTAAATTGGTTTCATATGCAGCAAGCACTTCAATTGAGAGTTTGAATCAGACAGATAAATCCTTTATTGAAAGTGCTTTAGCCCACTTTTCTCTAATATCAGTACGTGAAGATCCTGTAGCAGACTATATGAACAGAACGTATCATCTGCCACTTCGAGTCCAAGCCAATATCGACCCAACTTTGGCTGCGCCCCTTGAGATATGGGCAAGTTTCGAAAGTGATATAGTTCCAAAAGAACCTTATATTTTTGTATATGCAGCAAGAGCATATAAGAAAAACCCCAAATTGGTTCATGAAAAAGCAGAAGATTTAGGGAAGAAAATGCATTGTAAAGTAGTATATATGAGCTATACTAGGCATTCGCCAGTCGATTATGTGGCTTTGATTAAGCATGCAAAAGCTGTTGTCACATCATCCTTTCATGGAGTAGCTTTTTCTTTGATTTTCAATCGTCAGTTATTTGCTTTACTTTATGGTGATGAACAAGACTATAGGTACAAAAACTTGTTAGAATCTTTAGGTGCTTCGGACAGATTGTATCATATCGAGACGGACATTACTGTACATTTACAAGACTATACTATAGTAAATAGCAATCTTGGTATAAAACGAGCACATGCTATCAATTTCTTAAAAATGATATAAGTATGATTAATATTTTGGCCACACCCAGTGATAACTACGCAATGCCCTGTGGTGTGATGTTCTATTCTGCATGTGCCAACAATCCAAGAGGGTCCTTGCATTTTTTTGTTGTAACAGATTCTGATTTTTCTGAAAGAAGCAGAGAACAATTACAAGAAACAATAAAACCATTTGGAAATATTATAGACTTTGTTATAGTTGATCAGGACGTTATATCACGGTCTACCTCGGTTGAATGTTCATATTACCCTCGTTATGTTTTTTATAGGTTATTTGCATTTAAATTCTTACCAAAGGACATTCACAGAATAATATATCTGGATTGTGACTGTATCATTCGCCATCCTTTAAAAGAATTATGGAGTATAGATATTTCTTCATATGGAATAGCTGGTGTACCAGATACCCTTGAGGGAAATATTTCCCACTATAATCGTCTTCAATATCCCTCGCAAGAAGGTTATTTTAATGCAGGAGTGATATATATGAATTTAGATTATTGGAGGGAACATCATGTTGAAAACAACATAAATGACCTGTTATTACATCAACATCACATGTTGAAATTTCATGATCAAGATGTTTTGAATTACATTTTTCATAATTCAAAAAAGTATTTACCAATTAAATATAATGCCCAATCAGGATTCTATTATCAACCAAGATTCTATTCTTTTGAGTATCAAAAATATAAGGATGATTTTGAATCAGGTCGATTAGATCCTGTGATTCTCCACTTGTGTGGTCCACAGCCATGGAGTAAAGGATGCACTCATCCTTTAAAAGAGGAGTTCTTTAAATATCAAAGGCAGACTTTATGGAAAGATGTATCACTGTGGAAAAATAGAAAATCCTTCTCAAAGCGAGTATTCGATGCGTTAAGGCGGCCTCTTAGTAAATTTGGAGTCTCTGTTATAGAAGATCCTTATGATAGATCTTTAAGGTTAAAATAATTGAATGATGGTAAATAACGCAACGCATCGCAGCTCAAACTTTGAGCTGATGAGATTGGTGCTAATGGTTTTCATTATGATGCATCATTTCATCTATGCTATGCCATATTCTGTGGTTTCACCTGGGTTGCATGCCGTTGACACGTTTTTCCATACCGCTGTGATTGGCTTTGTCCTTTTGTCAGGTTTCTTTGGAATTCATTTTAAAGTTAAGGGGCTGTTAAAGTTATTATTTCAAGTTTTTTTTTATTCTTTCTTTTTAACATTATTTGCATTCTTTGCTTTGCATAATTGTTCGTCTGTTGAGTTTGTTAGGTGTTTTATGCCTTTCACAAATGGATATTATTGGTTTATTGCTGTATATCTGCAATTATATCTTTTAGCCCCTTTTATAAATCAAATGTTGGGGGGATTATCAAACCGACAATTAATAATTTATCTTTTAGTTCTTTCATTCTTGTTTTTTTATATTGGGATGATTAGAGGTGGAAATTTATGTGTTGATGGAAAAAATGTTATCAATTTTGCTTTTATCTATAGTGTGGGGCATTGCTTACGACGTATCAACGCTTTTATCATTTGTAAAAAGGATAAAATTCGTTTTTTATTCATTAATTACAATTGCATTAATAGTAATTGGGATATATCTCGTGTATTATTATGATTTACCATATAGCAATATAGTAACAACATATACTTATCGGTATCATTCACCTGGATTGATTTTATTGTCTGTCTGCATCTTTATGCTATTTCAGATTCAGAAATTTCAGAATAAAGTCATTAATCGGCTTTCCATGTCTGCATTGGCAATCTATCTATTTCACGAGCACCCTTTTATGAGGGACTTCCTGTATAAGAGTTATTTCTCTACTCATGGGGGAGAGTTTTTCCCTATGATTATATATGCTTTTGTTTTGGGATTTAGTGCCCTTTTGATAGACACTGTGAGACTTTACCTTTATGAATTAACAGAACCATTTTTTAATAAAATTGACAAGATGATCACTTCAAAGTGTAGCGCATTATGATTATTGGTTACATTACTCCTACTAATCCATTCACAGACCGTAAAGCGTGGAGCGGATTGACATATAAAGTAAGAGAATCCATCGAGAGAGCAGGATTTGAAATCATTTGGATTCCTTATAGCACTGTTACAAAGGGAATGAGGTTCTGGAATTTTATTCTCAAAATATATTGCTTCTTTTTTGCTCATGGCAAACGCTTTTTGTTGGGAGAGAACTTTCCAATGACAGCAAGAATAATGGCGAAAAGCATCAAGAAAGATAGTGATTTTCAAAAATGTGATATTCTTTTCTTTCCAGGGGGAGGACAGATTGCCAAATATATAAAGACAGATAAGCCATATATTTATTATTCCGGTGCAACTGTTCCCATTATGATAGACTACTATTGGTCTGACATTTGTTCATTATCAACAAAAATAGCAACAAAGATTGATAAGGAGGCCTCATTAAATGCGATGATCAATCTGAAAGCTTCGAAATGGGCATATAAGAGTCTTATAGAGGATTATGGCTGTGATTCTGAAAAGTGTCATGTTATTGAGTATGGACCGGCAATGGATACTGATGACATTGTACCTATTGAACCATATAAAGAAGGGCGGTTGAACATCTTCTTTTCTGGGGTTGATTGGGAAAGAAAAAATGGTGATATAGCCGTAAAAACCGTTGGGCTATTAAGAGAGAAGGGCATTGATGCGCATTTATATATTGCAGGAATAAGAAATCTTCCTGACTATTGCAAGGATTTGGACTATATCACTTATGTCGGCTTTTTGAATAAGAATACGCCTGAGGGATACAAAGAATATATGAATTTGTATCGTAAGTGTCATCTTTTATTGGTGCCTACAAAAGCAGAATGTGCAGGAGTCGTTTTTTGTGAAGCCTCAGCGTTTGGTATGCCATCATATACTTATGATACAGGAGGAACTACCAATTACGTTAGAGATGGAATTAACGGTCGAACTATAGCATTGAGCGAAGGTGCGGAAAAATATGCTGAGATAATCTCGGAAGATCTTAAGAATGGATATTTATTGCATTTCCATAATGGAGCATTAAAAGTTAATCATGAAGCCTTATCATGGGAAGCATGGTCTGAGCAATTTAAGCAGATTATAGGAAAATCTTTTTTATTTGAAAAATGATCTTCAATTCCTTTGAGTTCCTTTGGCTTTTTCCTATTATCTTTTGTGTGTACTATTTTGTAACATACAAAACTTCTAGGTGTGGACATTGGCATAAACTGAGTAACATCTTCTTGATAGCTGTTTCTTATGGTCTGTACTTGAAATGGAAACCTGTGTATGCGCTTGTCTTATTTGGTGTTACAATCGTCACGTATTTGACAGCACTTAAAATAGAAAGAGATAAAGCTTATGGCCAAAAGAAATACCTGATTGTTGGAGGAATTTGTTTAACGGTTCTTCCTTTACTAGTCTTTAAGTATTACAATTTCATTAATAATACTTTAGAAAACGCATTGGGAGGTGTTGGAATATCTCTAGGACTGCCAGGACATAACTGGGCAATGCCTTTGGGAATATCATTTTTTACATTACAGGCTATAGGGTATTTGGCAGATGTTTATTTGAAGCGTATCAAGGCAGAGCATAACTGGTGGGATTATATGTTGTTCGTTTGCTTCTTCCCACAAATTGCTTCTGGACCTATTAGTAAGGCCATCGATTTGTTACCACAGATTAAAAGTGAAAGAGAATTCAAAGAAAAACAATTTGTTCAAGGATTGAAATGGTTGCTCTGGGGTATGTTTTTGAAAGTTGTTGTAGCAGATCGATTAGCTCTCAATGTCAATGATGCATATATTCATATGTTAACCAATTCTGGTTTGATGCTGTTTATGGCGAGCGTGTTTTATGCTTTTGAAGTATATTGCGACTTCGCTGGCTATTCATTTATGGCATTAGGTGTTGGAGAAATACTCGGGTTTGAACTGATTAATAATTTCCGACAACCATTCTTTTCTCAGAGCATCACAGAGTTTTGGCGTAGATGGCATATTTCTTTGTCGACTTGGCTAAAAGACTATATCTACATACCATTAGGCGGTAGCAGGTGCTCAAAAACAAAGAATTATTGGAATATCTTGGTAACTTTTATCGTCAGTGGATTTTGGCATGGTGCCAATTGGACATTTCTCGTATGGGGAAGTCTTCATGGCATTTTTCAAGTGATAGAGAAACATTTGGGATTAAATCGCAAACAATCGAAAAATGGAATAAAACTTGTTAGGATTGTCATTACATTCTTGCTTTTCAGTTTTTCGATGATTTTCTTCTATATGCCGACATTACACGATGCTTTTTATGTCATTGACAAAATATTTACAGACTTCTCTGGGTCCATTTCTTCATGGACTTCATGTTTTGTGTTCTCAGCCATAGTTATATTTAAGGATCTAATGGATGAATATGATGTAAAACCGTTGCGCTTACTCCACAGCCGATATCTGCTGGTAAGATGGAGCACCTATCTCTTCCTAATGGTTTCTATCATGGTTCTGGGAGTATATGGTGGACAATTCATTTATTCTGGTTTTTAAAAATGAATAATAGCATAACTAAATTGTTGGTCTTTGCTTTAATCCTTCTTGTATTTGACTGGGGATATGGACATGTTTGTCACTATTTGATCAATCATCCTAAAGGAGGAGGACTTAAATTAGATCAATACATTTGTGACAGTACAAAGGCAGACATCCTCATATTTGGCTCATCGAAAGCTAAAAATCAATATGACCCGGAGATATTGGAAGATTCTCTTGGAATGAGTGTATTTAATTGTGGCAGTCATGGCATGGGAGTGATTTATCATTACGGGCGTTGGAAAATAATCTCAAAGAGATATGTACCTAAAGTTGTTGTGTATGAAGTTCTTCCGATTGTAGATATGATGGTGCGAGATGATAATTCGATTTTCATCAATCCATTGCGTCCTTATTATGGAAAAGTTAAGGGTATTGATTCGATTTTTTGGAAAATTGACCCGACAGAAAAGTATAAGATGATGGTAAATACTTATCAATACCATTCTTTGATAGACTATATTTCGTGTTATAGGACTTCAAACTGGTTAAGAAATGGTTATAGTAGGCCGGGCGATATGATTTTGGATCCTAAGACTGTTCAGTATGATTCTTTTGAATATCAATTAGATTCTATTAAATGGTATTATATGGAAAGGTTTGTGAAGGAGGTCAGTTCACGGACTCAACTTATTATGGCAGTCTCTCCTATGTATTCTTTTCATGATGACCACGGAGGACTTACAAAGCTAAAAGAACTATGCAAGGAATGCAAGGTTCCCGTATTAGACCATTTTTGTGACACTTCTTTTGTAGACAACCCGAATCTTTATATCGATATGGCACATTTGAATAGAACTGGAGCAGAAAAATGGAGCATGATGATTGCATCAGAATTAAAATCACATATTCATATCAACAACTGAAATGAAATATTCTGTTACCATCCCAGCATACAAAGCAAAATTCCTAAAAGAAGCTATTGACAGCATACTTGCCCAGACAATCCGCGACTTTGAAGTAATCATACTTAATGATGCGTCTCCAGAAAACATTGATGAGATAATAGATAGTTATGCTGATAGTCGGATTCGTTACTATAAAAACAATAAAAATGTTGGCGCAGTTGATGTTGTAGACAATTGGAACAAGTTGCTGAAGCTTTCAAATGGTGAGTATTTCATTTGTATGGGGGATGATGACAAACTGGTTCCTAAATGTTTAGAGGAATATAATAAGCTGATGGAGAAATATCCAGGATTGGCTGTTTATCATGCTCGCACAATGATGATAGACGAAAACTCCAACTTTTGTAACCTACAAGAAGAACGACCCCAATGGCAATCTGTCTATTCGCTGATTTGGCATTATACATTTAAGGAAGGTATACAGTTTGTTGGCGATTTCCTATATGACACGAAATCGTTGCGAGAGAGAGGAGGCTTTTATAAATTGCCAATGGCATGGGGAACTGATTGTATCACTTCATTTGTCGCTGCTTCAGAAAGAGGAATAGCAAATACCCAAGTTCCTATTTTCTTATATAGAACAAACCATTTTTCCATTACTAAAAGTTCGAATCAGCGAATTAAAATGCAGGCAACCAAGATGTATCAAGATTGGATGAACAATTTTACGAAACTTGTTCCTGATAATAATTTGGACAAAAAGTATTGGAAATTGATTTGCGAGGGATTTGATGGAAAAATCAAACATCATGAAATCTACATGGTGGCTAATGATATTAGAGACTGTCTTTTGTCATCTGTATGGTACTGGTTGAAAAATCGGAAAACCTATGGCTTAACTCTAAAAGATATTTGCTATAGTTTGGGCTTAGGTATTGCTTTGAAGTTGAAATAAAATGAAAATAGTCTTAATTACATTTGTTACGCCTTGTTCAGAAAATGTTCGTGGTACGTCAGCTTTACCATATCATTTGATAAAAGGCATAAATTTGGCTCAGGCTCATCTTCATAATAAGGTTATTAATGTCAGCACTACAATTTATACATTTAATAATAATAGATTATCCAAAGAGAAGATAAAAGAGGTAGAGCAGGAATTAGGAGTAACCATTAAACAAATACCATTGCCCAAATGGTATCTTTGGATGTTCAAATTGCATTTGTTGTTTCTTCGCATATTCTTAAAGTATCCATTTGTTAACTATATCAAACTGCCTCAACGGTATATGGCAGAAATAAAGAATCACAACCCAGATTTAATTTGGGTAATGGGTGAAGAACTATCTCGTATTGCCCGACGGTTTCCGAATTTTCAGCGAATACATATTGGGCCAGATACTGAATCATTGTATTATTATCGAATGATAGGTCAACGCTTTGTGATGAATAATGTGTTTGATTACTGGAAGTGCGCCATCATGTATCGTAAGTATGCGAGAATGGAACGAGAATTCCCGTCGGATGAAAATTACACTTATTTGGCTGTAGGAGAAGAAGATGTACGTCACTTGCGTCAGTTGAACCCACAGGTGAAGACAAAGTTTCTGAGGCATCCGCATTATGACGTTAACCCTAACGTTAACCTTAACGGTAATGCAAAAAAGTTTCACCAGCCAAAGATAAAATTGTTGATAGCGGGGAGATATGATTTGTATATGAAGCAGGAAGGGGATTTGCTTGTGGAGAGATTGGTAGCTAACGCTAACCCTAATGGTAATTCATTACAAGATAATTATTCCATTACGTTCTTAGGAAAGGGATGGGAAAAACATGTGAAGGAGTTGCATGATACTGGATGGGAAGTGAATCATATCACATTTGCGCCTGACTATATCGAAGAAATATGTAAACATGACATTCAGATTACACCAATCACTATTGGAACTGGAACCAAAGGAAAGGTGCTGGATGCTCTGGCCAATGGGTTGTTGGTGATAGGTACTCCGTATGCAATGGAAAATATTGCGGTGGAGCATGGGGTGTCATGCATTGAATATAGAAACCCACAGGAGGTAATAGATATTCTGTTTGATATTCCACTGAACAGGGAGAAATATGAGGCGATGGCACAAACTGGTCAGAAGTCTGTGCTTAAATTTCACGACAGATGTCTTTTGTCAAAAGAGTTGTTTTCACTTTAATGTAATAATATGTTTCTGTATATTTTCATTTTCCTTATTGTCGTCTTTCTCTATGTCATGACGCTCTATAATCCGCAGTCTACAAGAGTTCTGATAGCGATAATGGCATTTTTAGCCATATTCGTGGGTATTTCTGATATGCTTGGGGGTTATGACCGATATATCTATGCCGAATTATTTGACCAATTGGCAAACAGGATGCGAAGTGGGAGAAATATCTTCGCTTCAGCCTTGTTTCGGTTGTATGGTACAGAGTTCGGGTATTGCTTTCTCAACATCGGCGTAGCTTTGTTCTCTGCCAATCGATATATATTTATTTTGGTGGCAACGCTCATCATTTATACTTGTCTGTACTTTTCATTCAAGCGACACACCAATAATTATGCGTTTGCCATCATCTTGTTTTTAGGATTGTGGTTTTTCTTCTCGTTTACTTATCTGCGTCAGGTGTTGAGTGCAAGTATAGCGTGGCTCGCCCTCAGATATGTTTCAGAACGCGATCTGAAAAGATTTTTGATAGTAGTCTTTATCGCTGCCACATTCCATAATTCCGCCATTATTCTTTTGCCTCTATATTTTATCCCTGTCAGACCTTTTGAGAAATCTAAAATTCTGATAGCAATGGGCATCATCTTCTTATTGGGGCTTACCGATGGTCCTGCCACATTGTTTGAAACCTACGGCGAGGTGGTGGAAGACTTAAGAGTACAAGAAAACCTTGCAGATACTTCAGGCTTTCGTGAGGCCTATCTTGTTGAGGCTGTGTTTTTCCTTTTCTTTATTTTGACGAATTATGACTTGATTACTGAAACAGAAGAACAGACCGTGATGACGAACACAGCGCTGGTATTCTGTGGAATCTTGTTGTTTTTCATCAAGTCTGAGAATGGTGGAAGATTGGCATGGTATTACATGATAGGTGTTATCTCTACATTGACATATATTGCTACTTGGCAACAGCGAGTTACATACAAAGCGATGGCGCTGATTGCTGTTTCTTTCCTTTTATTTATGCGTATTTTGATAGGTTGGGGGGTGTTTCTGTCTCCATATAAGACATTCTTTACAGACGGAGTACGCAAAGGGGATGGAATTTATGTCAGATTTGAATATGATCACCATTATGCTAAAGATAAATTCTATCGATGACGTTCTATGCTAATCACTATTTTTACTCCTACCTATAACAGGGCGCATCTTCTGCCAAAACTATTTGAAAGTCTATGTAGACAGACATATAGAGATTTTGAATGGGTCGTCGTGGATGATGGAAGCAAGGATAGCACTGGGGATGTTGTCAATTCAAAATTTACTATTCACAATTCCCAATTTCCTGTGCGTTATTTCTATCAGGAGAATGGAGGGAAGCATAGGGCAATCAACCGGGGGGTGAAAGAAGCACAAGGGGAACTGTTTTTGATTGTAGATAGTGATGATACGTTACCTGAGAGATCGTTGGAACGAATTAATTACTACTATCAACAGGTGAGGGATGATATGCGGTTCGGTGGGGTATGCGGCTATATGGCTCATCATGATGGGACGATTATTGGACGAGGGTGTGATATACCTGTTTTGGATACGAACTCAATAGATTTGCGATACAAATATCATATACAAGGGGATATGTTGGAGGTATTCCGTACCGCTGTGCTTAGGGAAATATCTTTCCCTGATATTGAGGGCGAGAAGTTTGTGCCAGAGGCTTTGGTGTGGAACCGTATAGCGTGTAAATACCAACTGCGGGTTTTCCATGAGGTGGTGTACTACCGAGACTATTTAGACGGTGGATTGACTGACAAAATTGTCAAAATCCGGATGAATAGCCCCATAGCATCAATGATGTGCTATCAAGAGCTCAACGGATATGACGTCCCTCTTCCACAGAAGATGAAGGCAGCCATCAACTACTGGCGGTTTAGATTATGTAACAAGGGAAACAAGCGTATTCCACATCTCCCATGGTGGTGGAATTGGGTGATGCCTATGGGATGGCTGCTACACCTGAATGACAAAAGAAAGGTATGAGAATCTTACATGTCATAACCTCTTTTTATATGGGGGGAGCGGAGACATTAGTGGTCAATCTGATTCCTCACTTCCATGCAATGGGCCATCAAGTGGGGGTAGTTGTATTTAACTCCATTAGGACCCCATTGATGGAAAGGTTGGAGAAAGAATGCCCTGAGTGTAAGATTTACAAAATAGGCAACTCATATTACAACCCGTGGTATTTGGTAAAACTGTGGCGTATCATGAGACAGTACGACATTGTGCATACGCATAACACCTCACCGCAATTCTTTGCCGCATTAGCTTCGCAAATTTCATGTTCGGTGGAACTTGTTACAACTGAACATACTACTTCTAATCGTCGTCGTGAATGGAAATGGTATCCCCGATGGATTGACCGATGGATGTGTAATCAATATCAGCAGGTAATCTGTATATCAAGACAGGCCGAAAAAAATCTTAGGGCTTTCATCGGACATAGTCGTGCTGAGATCACCACCATTTATAACGGGGTGGATGTGGAGGCTTTCCATTTGGCAAAAGCTAATCCGTCTCTGCGTAATGGCTCTAAACGGTTCGTGGCGGTGATGGTGGCAGGGTTCCGCTATCAGAAAGATCAGGACACGCTGATTAAGGCGATGGTTCATCTGGATACTGATGAGTATGAACTGTGGTTAGTAGGTACTGGAGAACGGGGAGGAGTATTGAAGTCGTTGATTGAAAATCTTGGACTACAGGGCCGTGTACGCATGTTAGGCCAGCGTACGGATATCCCTGAGATATTGCACACTGCGGATGTGGTGGTGATGTCGAGCCATTTTGAAGGTCTTTCGCTGTCAAACATTGAGGGAATGTCTGTCGGTAAACCTTTTATCGCAAGTGATGTGGATGGACTGCGTGAGATGACGCAGGGAGCGGGTCTATTGTTCCCGCATGGTGACGATAAGGCATTAGCCGAATTGATTAAGAAACTACATGACGACCAATTATTATATAAAAATGTGGCCGACGTATGTTATAGGAAAGCAAAGCAGTTTGACATCAAAAAAATGGTAGAAAACTACAATGCTGTTTATGAAAAGTTGAATACTCGGAAGTGATGAAAAAAAGAAAGAAGATTTTACGAGCCTGTACTGCATCTGAAACTTTACATTTTATGAAGGGAATGTTGCCAAGGCTGAAGCAACAATATGAGGTGTTGTTGCTGTCATCGCCTGGGGAAGGACTGGATATTGTATGTGAAAAGTATGGTATAAAGGGATACGGTGTACACATGGAGCGGCATATCTCATTATGTAAAGATTTAGTGTCGCTTATAAAACTGGTCAAGTTATTCTATCAAGTGAAGCCTCAGATGGTCCACTCGATTACGCCTAAGGCCGGCCTGCTCTGTATGATAGCAGCGTGGTTGACACGGGTGCCGGTGAGGGTACATACATTTACAGGACTGATATGGCCTACATCCACAGGGTTGCGGCGGCGTATTCTGATGACGACGGACAAGATGACATGTACTTTCGCCACGCATGTCGTCCCTGAGGGGGAAGGTGTGAAAAATGACTTGCTTAATAATGGGATAACAAAAAAGCCGCTGAAGGTCTTGGGATATGGAAATATTAAAGGAATAGATCTAAAGTTGTTTTCTCGTAGACCGGAAGTGATGGAGATTGCTACACGGATAACTCAGGCTTCAAAGAAATTCACATTCCTCTATGTGGGAAGACTCGTTGGCGATAAGGGTATCAATGAGTTGGTGGCTGCCTTCTTGCGACTGAACAACACGATGCCCAATTCTAGGCTTGTTTTAATAGGAATGCTGGAGGAGAGGCTAGATCCACTGTCTGAGGATACACAGAGGAGGATAGAGACACACCCAGATATTGAGGCTGTTGGGGCAAAAGGAGGCGATGAACTGATTGCATATTATGCCACTGCCGACTGTTTCGTGCATCCGAGCTATAGAGAGGGATTTCCTAATGTGGTGCTTGAAGCCGGTGCTATGGGGACGCCATGTATTGTGACGGACATCAACGGTTCACGTGAGATCATCAAAGAGGGAGAGAATGGTGTCATCGTCCCTCCACAAGACGAGCAAGCTCTCTATGATGCGATGTTAAAGATGATGACAGACAACGAGGCACGGCAGCGAATGGCTGGCAATGCACGCCGCATGATAGCTGATAGGTTTGATATGGAGTTTGTCCAGCAGTGTCTGCTCGACTTCTACAAAGATATTTTGAAAGACTGAAATGTCTGTGTTTTTAAGCAAATAATTAATAATGTGGCTATTATCAAGTAAAGTACCGGTTCACAAAAGTAGATTGCTGGAGGGATTCCGCGATTGTCACTGCCATCTGCTGCCAGGTGTAGACGATGGGGTAGGCAAGATGGAAGAGACGATGCAGATACTGGAAGAGTGGGAAATGGAAGGGGTGACGGAAGTATGGCTGACACCACACATCATGGAGGACATGCCTAACAAACCATCGGAATTGCGACGGAGATTCACATCTCTTCAGGATCACTACAACGGCACTATCAAACTGCACTTGGCAGCAGAACACATGATGGATGGATTGTTCGCGCAGCGACTGGAGGCTGACAATGTGCTGCCTATTGGTGAGCAAGGAACACGACTTCTGGTAGAAACATCCTACTATACTCCACCGATGAATATGAAGGCGATTATCGACAACATCAAGAAGAAAGGATATGAGCCTATTTTAGCGCACCCGGAGCGTTATCAGTATATGGAAAAGGATGACTATAAGATGTGGAAAAAATGTGGTGTCTTGTTTCAGATGAATTTGCCGTCCATAGTAGGTGCCTATGGGCAGGGTGTGCAGCGAAAGGCTGAATGGCTGCTGAAGGAAAATATGTATGACTACTGTGGCACGGACACGCACTCTATAGACCATGTGGACTTCTTCCTGAGCGCAATCATCAGCAAGAAAACAGCGAAGAAACTAAAGAAGATACAGGAAAAGCAGGAACTCTAACTGCACTATATGCATTCGATGAAGTACAGGTACTAATCCCTGCGCAAATACATCGACAGCAGCTGCAACATCATAGTTACAGCTGCTGTCGGTATAGTACCAAGTCTTTTAGATACTTCTGTTAAAAACTATCCGAATAAATCGGAGTGTGTGCCTGTACCTGTAAACAGCAACGTCAGCTCTGTATCGTTTTGCTCCCATATTAGCAGCCAATTTCCTTTCAGGTGACACTCCCAACAGTCAACATAGTTACCTGACAACTTATGAGGGCGAAAAACAGAAGGGAGCTTCCCTTCTGCCTCAAGCAATCTGATGGCTGTTTTAAGCAGTTCCATGTCATAACCTCGTTTGCGACAACGTTCCGTGTCCTTGCGGAACGTCTTAGTCATTCTTACTTCGTACATGTGTTCAGATACCTAAGGATTTGAACATTTCTTCTGAAGAAGAAAATTTTTCAATGCGTCCTGCCGATTTGTCTTCCTGTGAACGCAGGTAGCTGCTCTTGGAACGGGGTGACACCTTGTGCATCAATACACCCAGTGCCTGCAAGTATGCTATCAAAGCCTTTCCGCTGGCGGTTCGCTCGTTCAAAGAGATGGTGTAAGTTGCCATATTTACTGTTTTGTTTTTTTTACGATGACAAAGATACGAAATGTATTTGATATTGCAAAAAAATGGGCAGGAAAAATTTCCTGCCCGAAAGTGGATGTATAAAGTTAGCTTTTGTAATACTCCAGATCTTCTGCCTTGAAGTTCTTGATAAACTCGTAGTGGCCGCGGCACTCTGCCTCAGCATGTCTTACATACACCTGGGCACTCTTAGAGAAGAGCTCCGGCGCACGGGTGGCATCGTCGAGGATGAGCAGCGACATGATGATATCGGCAGTCATCTCATACAGACGGCGGGCGGTGAAGTCGGTCTTGTCCTGGTTGTTCTCTGCCTTCACCTCGCCCAACACTTCCTCATAGAGGGCCACAAGAGCCTCAACGCGGGTCTTGAGCGGTTTCAACTCGTCGGAAACTTCGTTCTCCAGCATCTCCTTGATGATGGAGAGATAGGTGCCGTTGGTGATATAGCGCAGGGCAGCCACCACTTGCAGCTGTGTCGTTCCCTCATAGATGGAGAAGATACGGGCGTCACGATACAGACGCTGGCTCTTATACTCCATGATAAAACCCGAACCACCATGGATGGAGATGGCATCGTAGGCGTTTTGGTTGGCATATTCGGAGTTCATACCCTTGGCCAGTGGAGTGAAAGCGTCGGCCAGACGGGTGTATTTCTTCAGTTCCTGACGCTCCTCGGGTGAGAGCTTGCTGTCGCGCTGGATGTCCTCCAAGGCTTTGTAGATGTCCACATAACGAGCGGTCTGATAAAGCAACGAGCGGCCAGCGTCGAGTTTGGCTTTCATGCGGGAGAGCATGTCATAGACAGCGGGGAAGTGGATGATCTTCTGCCCAAACTGCGCACGTTCCTTGGCATATTTCAGTCCCTCGTTATAGGCTTCCTGTTCTACACCCACACTCTGGGCGGCAATGCCTAAGCGGGCTCCGTTCATCAAAGCCATCACATATTTGATCAGACCCAGACGGGTGCTGCCGCAAAGTTCGGCCTTGGCGTTCTTGTAGGTCAACTCGCAGGTAGGTGAACCGTGGATACCGAGTTTGTGCTCGATATGGCGCACGTCTACACCTCCGTTGCGCTTGTCGTAGATAAACATCGACAGACCGCGGCCGTCGCGGGTGCCTTCCTCTGAGCGGGCCAGCACCAGGTGAATGTCAGAGTCGCCATTGGTGATAAAACGCTTCACGCCATTCAGACGCCAGCAGTTCTCTTTCTCGTCGAAAGTGGCTTTCAGCATCACACGCTGCAAGTCACTGCCTGCGTCGGGCTCGATGAGGACCATCGACCCGGTCTCACCGGCACACACGCGCGGGATGTATTTCTGACGCTGCTCCTCGCTGCCAAACTCATAGAGAGTGTCGATACAGCTCTGAAGGCTCCAGATGTTCTGGAAACCGGCGTCAGCAGCCGAAATCACCTCGCTCAGCATAGAGAAAGTCACGTTGGGCAGGTTCAGACCGCCATAACGGCGGGGCATGGAAACACCATGAAGGCCTGCCTTGCGGGTAGCGTCGATATTCTCGAAGGTCTTCGAGGCATAAATCATGCGGCCGTTCTCCAGATGCGGACCTTCCAGGTCCACAGACTCAGAGTTAGGCTCTAAAATGTTGGCGGCTACATCACCAGTGATGTCAAGGATGCGTTTGTAGTTTTCAATAGCGTCCTCGTAGTCAATAGGAGCATCCTCATATTGAGCGGCGTCTGCATAACCCCTCTCTTTGAGGTCTACGATGCGCTTCATCAGTGGATGATCCAGATGAAACGCGATTTCGGGATGGTCACTATAATAATTTGCCATTGTTGTTATTTTTTATTGATGAAGTCTTTAGTGGTATCGTAAAAACGTATTGCAAAGAAGATTGCAAATACCTCATCCAATATTCTGTGCCACAATGGGTGGTCTGCTTTAAGCGAAAAATACATCAAGACCACAACGCATACTGCATAGAAAATCAGATATAAGACTTCTTTTTTCATTTATTTCGAATTCTGCTTGTAGTATTTGATCAGCTTCGGTACCACTTCTTCCACCGTTCCGACAATCACGTAGTCGGCAATCTTGTTGATGGGGGCGTCGGGGTCGCTGTTCACCGAGATGATGATGCCTGAGTCTTGCATACCAGCGATGTGCTGAATCTGACCAGAGATACCGCAGGCGATATACACTTTCGGATGCACGGTGACACCTGTCTGGCCTATCTGACGGTCGTGGTCGCAGAAACCGGCGTCGACAGCGGCACGTGAGGCACCTACCTCCGCGTGAAGCACTTTGGCTAAGTCGAACAGCAGGTCAAAACCTTCTTTCGACCCCATACCATAACCACCAGCCACAACAATTTGGGCACCTTTGAGGTTATGCTTGGCAGCCTCTACGTGATGGTCGAGCACTTTCACGACAAATGCTTCGGCTGACACATACTTAGAAACCTCTGGATAGACCACTTCTTTCTTGCACTCGCCTTCATAGATGGCTTTTTGCATCACGCCAGAGCGCACAGTGGCCATCTGTGGACGATGCTCAGGGTTGACAATCGTAGCCACGATGTTACCTCCGAAAGCAGGACGGATCTGATAGAGCAGATTCTGGAATGTCTGACCGCTCTTCTTGTCCTCATAGTCGCCAATCTCCAACTCGGTGCAGTCGGCGGTCAGACCGCTGGTGAGCGATGATGACACACGCGGACCGAGGTCACGGCCGATGACGGTGGCACCCATCAGACAAATCTGGGGCTGCTCTTCTTTAAAGAGGTTGACCATAATGTCAGTATGGGGGGCTGAGGTGTAGGGGAATAAACCCTCAGCGTCGAATACAAACAGTTTGTCTACACCATAGGGCAGGATCTGGTCTTCTACTTGACCTTTGATACCGGTGCCGATAACAACGGCGTGAAGCTCCACACCCAGCTCGTTGGCCAACTTGCGGCCCTTGGTGAGCAACTCCTGTGACACTTCTTGAACGAGTGTTCCTTCCAACTCGCAATATACAAATACAGCCTCCATTTATCCAATGATTTTCTCGTTCAACAATTCTTGTATCAGACCTTCCACATCGGCATCGCTGCCAGTGAGCGTCTTGCTCTCCTTGGCCTGGAATACAATGTTCTTCACTGTCTTCACCTTGGTGGGACTGCCGGCAAGACCACACTGAGAGGCGTCACCGTCGACATCGGCCACAGACCATTGGTTCAAAGTCAGATAGGCACGCTCATCATAGAGCTTCTTCATGCGCTCGTCTGTCTCTGCAGGGCGCTCCATCGGACAGGTGGCATACTTATACTTCATCACCAGCTTGGCGTTGCAGGGACGACAGGGGGCGGCGCTTCCATTAACGGTGATAACTACAGGAAATGGTGCTTCCACCGTCTCAACACCTCCGTCGATATGACGACGGATAGTGGTTTTGCCATCCTCTATCTTCAAAATTTCCTCAGCGTAAGTCACCTGGTTGAGGCCTAATTTCTGGGCCACCTGTGGTCCCACCTGGGCGGTGTCGCCGTCGATGGCCTGACGACCGCCAATCACGATGTCCACATCGCCAATCTTCTTGATGGCAGTGGCCAAAGCATAGGAGGTGGCAAGGGTGTCGGCACCGGCGAAAAGACGGTCGGTGAGCAGCCAGCCTGTGTCAGCGCCACGATAGAGGCCCTGGCGGATAATCTCACCAGCGCGCGGAGGACCCATAGTGAGCACTCCTACTGTAGATCCTGGGTGTTGCTCTTTCAGACGAAGAGCCTGCTCCAGGGCGTTCAAGTCTTCTGGGTTGAAGATGGCGGGCAAGGCGGCGCGATTGACAGTGCCTTCGGCGGTCATGGCGTCCTTACCCACATTACGTGTGTCAGGTACTTGCTTGGCAAGTACAACAATTTTCAAACTCATATAAAAATAACATTGTGAAATTTCGGCTGCAAAGGTAATCAAAATCGAGTGCAAAACGAAATAAATTCATTTATTTCTTTTGCCGAACAACGAATTTGGGCATCCTGACCTATATCTCGAATTATTTTTGTATTTTTGCGCCGTGAAACTAAAATATGGCCAGATGAACACAACAACAGCTGACAGCAGAATCGTCATGAGAATAGGACAAGGCTCCTTGTCATTGGCGGCTCTCGACACTTCTTCTCGTATCATTGATTATGCGGCGCACAATATGAAAAGCGGCATCTCCACAGCTGCCAATCTACGGGAGGCTTTCAAAAGCGTCAGTCTCCTCGCTATGACCTATGGCTGGGCTGACGTGATGCTTGCATCGCCCACCATGCTGATTCCCCATGACGAGTTTCATGAGGAAGAGGCTGCTACAATGTATGATCACACTTTCAGTGGCTACGAGCGTAGTGTCAAGATATGCAACCCAATGAATGACCTGAATGCTGTGGCTGTTTGCTCCGTAGACAAGGATGTGCAGACGGTAATCGGTGACCATTTTCAGAACGCGCGGTTGTTGCCCGTCTGTCTTCCCGTATGGCAGCATCTGCATCAGCAGGGTTACGAGCAGACTCGACAGAGGCTCTACGCCTATTTCCACGACAGCATGATGGATGTGTTCTGTTTCAGCCAGCACCGTTTCAAGTTCTGCAACGCCTTTCAAACCACACAGGCTCAAGACGCACTCTATTTCTTACTCTATGCTTTCAGCCAGTTGGGACTGAAAGGCGAGCGCGACGCCATCAGCGTCATAGGTGGCATGCCACAGAAGAAATGGCTCATCGAGCGTCTTAGAACCTATGTTGCCGAAGTGTCTGCACCTGAGGCCAAGGACACGGGTCTTCCAGAAATGCTTCGGTGGCCATCTGTGCCCTATGACATGCAAGTATTCATCAACCAGTCTACACGATGAGAATTATTACAGGACAATTCAAAGGGAGGCGTTTTGATATCCCACGCTCTTTCAAGGCACGACCTACCACAGACTTCGCCAAGGAGAACATCTTCAATGTGCTCAATGGCTATATCGACTTCGAAGGTGCCACAGCCCTGGATTTGTTTGCAGGCACTGGCAGCATCTCACTTGAGCTGCTGTCCAGAGGCTGTGCGCAGGTGGTGAGTGTGGAGGCCGACCGGGAGCACTATCAGTTTATACGTCAGTGCATAGCCAAGATTGACACTGAGAACTCTGTCCTCATCAGGGGAGACGTGTTCCGCTTCCTGAAAAGCTGCCATCAGCACTTCGACCTGGTCTTTGCCGATCCTCCTTACGCTCTGGAGAGACTCCCCGAACTGCCTGACCTGGTGCTCAATGGCGACTTGCTCACACCTGATGGCATCTTCGTGTTGGAGCATGGCAAGAAGGAAGATTTCTCCTCACACCCCCGTTTCTTTGAGCACCGTTGCTATGGAAGCGTCAATTTTAGCTTGTTTAGGTGAGGCGTGTCCTTTGTCATATCTGCTCTTTCTCCAGACGCTGGATGTAGGCCAACTCGTTGAGGGCAAAGTCTGAATTGTCTGGATCGTCGAGCATCTTGTTGAGGATTTCTTTCGCCTCCTCAAAACGTAGCTTCTCAATCAGCAGGTAGGTCTTGCGACGTTTCAGAAAACTTAGAAATCTGGCAAGATGCTCTGGGGGCGTTTCTCCCTCTTCTAAGTCAAGGGTCTGACTGATTTGGGTGATGAGGTTGTCGACAAACTTGAAGGCGCGATAGTCGCCCGAGTTGACCATGCAGTTGACCAACTCTTCCGTATAGACGATGCGCTGAAGGCCTAAGATGGAGTCTAGATAAGAATAGGCGCGCTTGTATTGTCTCAGTTCGCAATAGCAAAAACCTGCCATATAGCACACTTCATAGAATGTCTCCTTCTCACGGTGGCTCATAATGTCAAAATTGCGCTGCATTTTGTCGTAGGCATTCTCCAGATTGACCAGCGCCTCATAGTACCTTTCAGCTAAGAATAGTTTCTTGCCACGGTAGAGCAGTTGGGCCATCGACGTGTCAAGGCACTCGCAGATAAGGGCTTGCTCATCACTCAGTTCCTCGCCCTTGCGCAACTTGCTCTTGGCTTCTGACCACATGTAGTTGAACTCGTTGATTTGCTGCTGTGGAGAGGTCAGGTCGTAAGCCACCAGCACCGAGTTCATCCTCTGTTCGTTATGGCGCTGAGTGTAGCTCATCTTGCCTGACATAGGAGCCGGCATAAGACAAAGGGTCAGACGATAGTATTGGGAGTGACCGTCGAAACCTTCATGGCGCATGTTGATCATCATCTCATATTCCAAACCAGGATGACGCGGGGTCTCAAAGGAGAGAGAGAGTTGTACAGGGGATTGTTGAAAATCGGTCTCAGTGTTGTTGACTCTCATGAGACTTTTGAGGTCGAAGTTGAGTATCTCGTTTTCCTCAAGAAACTCGCTGGGAGGATTGCCATATCTCACAAGTTTGTGGGGGGTGATATGGTCCAGGCCCATGGTCTTATCCATCAGCTCAGATAGCGGTATGGTCGACTGGGCGTTGACCCGCAGCTCACCCACTTCTTGACGCTGCAGCTCTTGTTGACGTATCAAAAACAATTGCCGTCTGAATTCTGCTGTTTCGGTCTCCTGATCCTCGTTGGGAGAGCCTTTCCCCTCGCCTTTGATGTCAGTGTACTTGCGCATAAAGAAATTTTGCATGGCAAAAATCTTACGCATGTTGACCGTCAGGGCTTCTTTCACGTTGTTCTCATTAAACATCAGGCCGGCCAGGATATGCAGGTCTACCTCGTTTTTCTGCTCATTGATGATATACACCACACGCTCGTTCTCCGAGTTGATATTGCAGTGGTTGCAGGCGATGCGGACATAGTTGATGTCATCCAGTGATGTGGTGTAACAGAAAAGATAGAGCATACGTGCGAAGGGGGAACCATTCTCCACACGTATCTTGAAATGGCCGTTCTGGTATTGATAGCTCACCACACGGTCAGACTGTTCGTCTATCCATGATGTCTCGCAGTTGAGCGAGCGCAGGGCATTGTCTAGCAATGCCTCCATCTGGGGCATCCCTTGCTGGGGGGCATGCTTGCCTCTTGGTTTTCTCAACTTCCCTAAAAATTGATTCAGGTGGCCGATGTTTGCATACTGCTTCAGCAGGAAGACAATAGCCACAGTCAAAAGGATGAGGGATATGATTTCTAATGTCAGTATACTGTTCATGTTCTTTTTCTTCTTGTTCTTATACGATAATGCTATGGCCCACTCTCTTGGCCACTTCCTGACGAAGCGACGTCAGACGGATCCACTCTTCGAGGAGTTGACGGCTCTCTTCCTCACTCTGTGCTTGGGAGATGCTTTGCTTCAACTGCTTAATCTGGCTATTCAGGATGGCCATGCGATAGTCTAAGAGCAGATGCACGATTTTTGATTGGAGTGTGTCATCCTCTTCTCTTAACTGGTTGCTTTTCACCAGACGATAGGTGTCGGTGGACAACTCAGAGGCCAGCTGGCTGATCTCCACATCGGGATGGCTGAGGAAATATTTCTCGGGCGAAAAACCTTCTTCACCCAGGTGTGATACGGTCTCTTCAAGTATCTGGTTGTAGAGCGGATGGGTGAAACGAAGTCCGTCGGCCGACAGGTCGTAATAGACAAAGGCCGATAGGCATATGTCAGAATGTGAACCGTCCTCCTCATTCACCACGTCACGAAACACGATTTCCATGCCATGGCGCACAATTTCCTGCACCAGTAGCCGCTCTATCTGGCTGATCTGGTCGTTGGCGCTGGGCATCTCTATCTTCGGGGGCATCTGCTGCGCTTTCTGCTGCTCGCGCTCTGCCTGCTTGTAGCGCTCCTCACGGTCGTGGCGGATGAATTTGTTCATCTCGTTGATGAGGGTCTGTTCGGGGATGCCGATCCTCACAGCGCAGTCTTTGAGGTAGGTGGCGCGCACGATTTGGTTGTCTATCACAGAGATGCTCTTCACGATGCTGCTGATGGCCTCCGAACGTTTGATGGGGTCGCTCACACCACGTAGCAACGTCTGAGTCTTGAACTCGATGAAGTCGGTTTGGTGGGTCTGGATATAGTCTTTAAACTGTTGGGCGGTATGTTTCCGGGCAAAACTGTCGGGGTCTTCCTGGTCGGGCAGAAGGAGCACCTTGATGTTCATCCCTTCAGAAAGCATCATGTCGGTGCCGCGCATGGCGGCGTGGATGCCGGCCTCGTCGCCGTCGTAGAGCAGCACCACGTTTTGGGTGAAGCGACGCAGAAGACGTATCTGATACACACTCAGGGCGGTACCTGAGTTGGCCACCACATTCTCTATGCCGCACTGATGCATCGAGATCACGTCGGTATAGCCTTCCACCATATACACGCAGTCTTCTTTAGAGATAGACTTCTTGGCTTGGAAAATGCCATAGAGCTCATGGTCTTTGTGATATACAGGCGAGTCGGGCGAGTTGACGTATTTCTGACTCACTCCCTTCGTGCGGGAGTCAAGCAGACGACCACCAAATGCTGTCACTTTGCCGCTCACGGTCATCCAGGGGAAAATCACACGGCCGGCAAAACGGTCATACAATTCACCGTTGTCCCGCTGACCGCATACACCGCTCTTGACCAAAAACTCGGGCTGGAAACCTTTGCTCAGCGCAGCACTGGCAGTGGCATCACGCCGGGAGAGGGCAAAACCAAGTTTAAATTTGCGGATGATGTCATCGCGGAAACCGCGTGAACGGAAATACTGCATACCGATAGCTTGTCCGTCGCGGTCGTTCCACAAGATGTCCTCATAGTAATCGGCAGCCCAGTCGTTGACGATGTGTATACTCTCGCGCTCACTTTCCTGCTGCTTCTCTTCATCGTTGAGCTCACGCTCTCGCACTTCTATATGATATTTGCGGGCCAGCCATTTCAGCGCCTCTGGGTAGGTCATCTGCTCGTGTTCCATAATGAAGTTGACAGCATTGCCTGCCTTGCCGCATGAGAAACATTTGTAGACACCTCGTGAGGGTGACACAGAGAACGAGGGGGTGCGGTCGTCGTGGAAAGGGCACAGACCTTTATAGCTCGTCCCGCTTTTGCGTAGCGTGACAAAGTCTGACACCACCTCTACAATATTGGTGGCATCCATGATGTGGTCTATGGTCGCCCTGTCTATCATTCAATCCGCAAATTTAGTGCAAATCGAGCGGAATGCAAAACAAAAAACGAAGTTTTTGTTTTCATTCCCGAGATGCAGCCTAAATTGGAGCGCAGCTCAAATAGTGCAAATCGTTCCCCCTCCCTATGTTGAGGTTGCCCTCCATTGGGAGACGAAAAGCCGGAGAGGGTGTGCCTCTCTTCATGTGTATGGGGGATTGTGCCTAATTTCCCACAATCCTAAAGGAAGTTGGTGAAGGTTTTTCCTATGCTGAAATAGTAGAGTTATAAAGTGGTCTTAGGCTTTTTAAAACGATGATTTATACATTTGTCAAATACAGCAGATTCCGTCTCTGCCATCATGCCTATTTTTTGTGAGTGCCAAAGGTCTCAATGGACAAGTCTTTGAAAAAGTCGTGCTCTAATATGACACTGATTCTTTGGAGCAAATCTGTATCAATGTCTGGTCTCCTGAAAATTTTGTAGACATTCGTTCGCTCACAAGGAATTTGTAGAGCCAGCCATCTAGCCGTCCTGCCTTGCCTCTTTAATTCATTTTTGATACATTCACCTACATTCATAATCTAAATCAATAGAATTTTTGCAAAGATAAATGATAATATAATCAGAATTGTTACAAAAATGTATCAAATCTTTCCACAAACTGTAGAAAATGTTTGAAACTGCATTTTTTTTGCTAAATATACGATAAAACGATTTTAAACAGGCTATTGTGACGTGTTTTCATGTTGAAAAAAGCATAGTATCATCTCTTTTGGCTTAAAACCGAAACGATTTGTCTATATTTCTTCTATTTTTTTGCTCTTATTTATGAAAATCAGTATTTTTGCAAAATAAAAACTGCTCCTAGTGGAAGATCTCTACACTGTCATCAGAAAAAACTTTGGTTGGATGCCATCGCCCGAACAGGCGACGGCCATCGAGGTGTTTAGGCAGTTTCTCAATGACCAGTCCGACAGGCCAGTCATGCTGATGAAAGGGGCGGCTGGCACAGGAAAGACCTCACTGGCTGGAGCATTCGTTAGGACACTGGTGGCCCTGCGACAGAAAGTGATGCTGCTGGCTCCTACAGGAAGAGCGGCCAAAGTCTTCTCCCTCAATAGTGGACAGCCGGCTTTTACCATCCACCGCAAAATCTTCCGACAAAAGACATTTACAGGCACCATGACGGGTTTCCATTTGCATGACAATCTCAGTCATGACATGGTTTTCTTCGTCGATGAGGCGTCCATGATTTCCAATTCTGCGTATGGAGAGGCCGATTTCGGTAGTGGAAAACTGCTCGACGATTTGGTGAGGTTTGTCTATTCGGGGCGCAATTGCCGGATGGTGCTCATTGGAGACAAAGCGCAGTTGCCACCAGTGGGAGAGGTGGAGTCGCCAGCCTTGATGCCGGAGTATCTGGCAGGCTATGGACTGACGGTCTACAATTGCGAACTCAATGATGTGCTGCGCCAGAGTCAGCAGTCGGGGGTCCTATACAATGCGACCGTCATCCGCCAACTGATTACTCATGACGAGGCCACACGACTGCCAAAGATACGCTTCAGCGGATTTGCGGATATCGTGATGATGCCTGGAGGAGAACTCATCGAGGCGCTCGCCACAAGCTATAGCAAGGTGGGCACTGACGAGACAATAGTCGTCACAAAGTCAAACAAAAGGGCTAATATCTACAATATGGGCATCCGAAACAGTGTGCTTGGATGCGAGGATGAAATCTCATCGGGAGATATGCTCATGGTGGTGCGAAACAATTACTATTGGGCTGAAGCCACAAAGAGCAACTTGGCGTTTATCGCTAATGGTGACAGGGTGAGGGTCGTCAAGGTACGAAACTATCGTGACTTGTACGGTTTCCACTTCGCGGATGTACTCATGAGATTTCCTGACTATGATGACCAGGAGATGGAGGTCACCGTGGTGCTCGACTCGCTCAGGTCGGAGGCTCCATCACTCACAAAAGAGCAAAACGAGGCTCTGTTGAACGGGGTATTGGAGGACTACGAGGATATCGCCACCAAACCTGGCAGAATGGCAAAAGTTAAGACCGACATCTACTACAACGCGGTACAGGTCAAATATGCCTATGCCGTGACATGCCATAAGGCTCAAGGCGGACAATGGCAACATGTCTACATCGACCAGGGATACATGACCGACGATATGCTCACGCCCGACTATATCCACTGGCTCTATACGGCATTCACACGTGCAGCCGGAAAACTGTTTTTAGTCAACTGGCCGAAAACACAGACAGAGTAAACATATTATTTATACATCAAAAAAACAAGGCATTATGAAAAAAAGTTTCAAACTCTTCGCCGTCGGCGCTTGTCTCGCACTGGCAAGTTGTATGGGCACCACAGGAGGGCTCTTTAGCGGCATCGACACTGCAAGCACCGTGGGAAATATCATTACCAGCGTGCTGGGTATCAACAAAGTACCCGAAACAACCCTGATGGGTACATGGAAATACAGTGGTCCTGGGTGTGGTTTTACATCTGAGAATCTCTTGGCAAAGGCAGGTGGTGAAGTGGCTGCCTCGAAAATCAAGAGCGAACTGCTCCCCAGATTCCAGGCGGCTGGCTTCAGCAGTGCCAACACGTATTTCACCTTCAAAGAGGACAAAACATTTTCAGGAAAGGTTGACGGACAAAGCCTGAGTGGCACGTATACCTATAACCCTACAACAGGGCAAATCAATCTGAAGACGCTCCTGCTCTCACTCAATGGTTATATCAATACGACCACCAAGGGCATCAGCCTGCTTTTCGAGTCAAAAAAACTGCTGACCGTGATGCAGACCATTGGAATGGCTAGTGGTAACACCACACTTGCTACAGTCGGCGAGCTCAGCAAAAACTACGATGGAGTACGAATCGGCTTTGATTTGACCAGATAAATATGGTTCGCTACCTTACTGAAGTTTCGGAAGTCCGAAACTTCATGGAGTTAAGGAGTTAAGAAGTTATCGCTTCGCTCAGGAGTTAAGCCAATACTTCATGTTCTTGCTCAGTGTTCATAAGAGTAATGGCTTAACTCCTCTAACTCCTTAATTTCTTAACTACCGAAAATTGAGCACCTTGTAATATTCTGCGGCACCGAGCAAGAAACAACCAGTTCCATAGTCTTCAAAGTCGGGCACCTTCGTGTAGGACAAGGGCTGGCCGGCAGAGGGGTCTTTACCTGTGCCTTGTACCCAGCCTAAGAAGCCGTCAGCGTGTACGCAGTCTTTCACTAGGGCGGCCCAGGCTCGGTCGCATGCCGGGCGGTATTTCTTGGCCTTCAGCACACCATTGTTGATACCCCAACTCATACCATAGAGGAAGAGGGCTGTACCAGTGAGCTCTTTACCGCCGTAGGTGACAGGCGACATGAGCGATGGGTTCCACAGACCATCGGCACGCTGGCATTTCAGCAGGGCCTCGCTCATCATCACGAAGTCTTTCTTCAGACGCTTGTAGTATTTGTCCTTCTTGCCGATGTCAGTCATCACTTTCACAAGAGCGGCATATACCCATCCGCTGCCACGGCTCCAATAGCAGTTTTGTCCGTCGCTCTCCTTGTACGGGGGCACATAGTCGGCGTCACGCCACCAGAGACCTTCTTTCGTGTTGAAAAGACCGCCACCGCAGGTGTCGCGGCTCCATGTGTACATCTTCATTGCATGGTCCAGATATTTGCGCTCGCCAGTAACCCTGTACATCTTGCTGTATACTGGCATGGCCATCTGGATGGCGTCTATCCAGGTCCAGTAACCCATCTTACCCGTGCTCATCTGGTGGTCAAGATTTTCCCTCACATGTTCTATCATGCGTGCGTCCTTCGTCATGGCATAACGGTCCAGATAGGTCTGTGCACAACATTGGTCGTCGGCATCGGTGGTGGTGATGCCATTGCGGGGGGTCCATTTGTGATAGTTGGCCCATTCATCGGTGTAGTCAATATAGCGCTGTTCAGGTGCCACCTCGTTTAGTGCCATCAGTCCCTCATAGTAGACAGCACGGGTCCAGAGACTGCTCGGACGGATACGTCCCACGTTGGTGGGGATGGTGGGGTCGCTGTATTTCTTCATGAAATACTGGTTCACTTTCTGTGCTGTCGATAGCACCTCTGAAGCTGTGCCTCCTTGTGCCCATGTGCACAATGTGGCCAAAGCCAGCAGGCTGATGAGGATGGTTCTTTTCATTTTGGTCTTATTTATATTTTACATCGCTTTTCCCTAAACCTATTTACTTAAACCCTTTACCCCTAATGAAGTTGAACATATGCGAAGCCGCCGTGGGTGATGAGTTGGTCGCAATAGGAAAAATAATTTTATTTTTTGCAAATATACGATATTTTATTCAATTATCACTACTATATTCGTGCGATTTGGTGGTAAAAATGTGCGAATTGTTGGATGAATGCCTTTTTTTCATTATCTTTGACGGCCTGAAACGAACTCTTATGAAAAACTATTTCCTCAGTCTGCTACTGACTTTTGTTACACCCATATGGGGACAGGTGGAACTGAAATATCGTGAATTGACCACACAAAACGGATTGCCCAGCAACTATATCATCAATATGGTGCAAGATCGGAGAGGGTATGTATGGATGGCTACCAACGAGGGATTGTGCCGTTATGATGGCTACTCTTTCGACGTGTTAAGACATGCTGACGTGGGCAACGACTCTCTCCTCATCAACAACCGTCTCCGCGAACTCTTTTTCAATCCCAACGGACTGCTCTTCATCAGACATCAGGGTGAGAGATACAGCTGCTATGACACCAACTCGCAGCAGTTTGTTGACTACCGACCCAAGGGAAGTTTGGTCAATGAATACTGCGATTGCCTCTTCACACCTGAAGGCGACACATGGCTGTGGTACCAGTATAGTGGATGCATCAAAATTTCCTATCATGAGGGCAAGATAGAGAGCTGGGTCTATAATAAAGAAAATAAGGCACTCAAGTCAAACCATGTGCTCTTCATCAACTCCGATAGTCATCATCGCACATGGATAGGCACCAGCCAAGGGCTCTATATGGAGCAGAAAGGCAACTTCAAATGTGTAAGTGAGACTGGTGATTTCTTGATGGCAGCAGAGGTGGAGGGAACCATGTTTTTCGCCACTCGCGACAAACACCTGTTCTATGCAGATGCAGATGGTGGCCTCCATACCGCTGTGCAGAATGTGGCGACCATCGCTTCTGGTGTAGAACTTAGGGGACTGGCCGCTATCGATGGACAATTGGTCATTGTCACAACTGGTGTCACGCTGTGTTATCATCCGGCAGACGGCAGCATCGCACCTTATAAAATGCAAATACCCAATGGCAGCGTCTATCTCGACAATGTGGGAAACTATTATTTCACTGACCAGAACGTCAATCTCTATTACTTTGACAGGCAGCGGGGCAAATGCTATACATTTCATGTCCTGAGCTCACATCTGCTCCATAAACGAGGACTGCCGGCCATCACCGTGAGAAACGCCCCCGACGGATATATCTACATCACCACTATCGGCAACGGACTCTTCGTCTATGACCCACTCACACAACAACTCTCACATTACTCGCCAAGAGAAAGCCTCAACTCACCGGTGCGAAGCGACTATCTTTATGCGCAGATGACCGACAGGGCCGGCAACTTGTGGGTGTCGCAGGAAAACCTGGGATTGAGTGTCATCACCGCCATGCCAAGGGGGGTGCGCAGGTTGTATGCCACTAGCCACCTCTCGCCCGACTATGCCAACCTCTTCCGTATGTTACGGCAGACAACGGACGGCAGAATCTGGGCTGGCAATTTCATGGGGGGCTCTTATCTGCTCAAAGAGGGAAGGGGGCTCGAAAAGGTCAACATCGGCGTCGATGACGATATGCTCTCTGTGTGTGTCGATGCAAAAGGACGACAGTGGATAGGCACACGTAGGAGTGGGATACGGGTGGACGGTAAGCCATATACCGCTATAGAGGGTGACACCACGTCGATAGCACGTGGAAAGGTGTTTGATATCATGTGCGACAAGAGACAAAGAGTGTGGATAGCCGTCAATCCGGGTGCCTTGTGTCTGGCAGTGCCACGCGATGACGGCTCTTACCGTTTCAGGCGTTTCCTCCACGACGACCCCCTCTTGAGCACGCTCACGGTCATCTGTCCCACACGCAAAGGCTTGATGTATGTGGGGTGTGCAAACGGCTTCGTGGTGTTCGACCCTGACAAACTGATACGCAACCCTAAAGATTATCATTACTACAACTCCTCCAACTGTGAGATAGGGCATTTCGAGGTGCGCGACATCATGGAGGCTGCAGACGGCAAGATATGGATGGCATCGGCGGGAGGCGGACTTTATCGTATAGACAATCCCGATGAGGTGAACCGTCTGCATATCACCATGTACACCACAAAACATGGGTTGGCAGACAATATCGCCAACTCTATCGTGGCCGACCGCAAGGGATATCTGTGGGTCAGCACGCATTATGGACTCTCAAAATTGGACACGAGGAAGATGCATTTTGAGAACTATTTCCTCTCTGCCGACCAGCTGGGGGAAGTCTATAGCGAGAATTCTTCTTGTATGAAGTCGGATGGCACGCTCATCTTCGCTACCAACAACGGTATTGTGAGCTTTAACCCCGACTCTGTGGCTTGGGGGAATAACAGTGCGGCACGACTCACCATCACCAACCTCCTGGTCAACGGCACCATGCTAGGGATGCCTCTCTCAGATGGTGGCGTACGTCTTAGCCATACGCAAAACTCGCTGACATTCAGGTTCTCTGACATGAGTTTTGACGACCCACACATGACCGAGTATGTCTATAGACTAGAGGGCGCTGATAAAGGATGGAGCCTCCCAACACGTTCCAACGAGGCGGTCTACAAAGACCTCAAACCCGGAAAATATGTGTTTCATGTTCGTAAATCGGGCGATCCGAAGGAGAGGGAACAGACGATGACGGTGGTCATACGCCAACCCTGGTGGAACACATGGTGGGCATGGCTTTTCTACCTCACCATGGTGGGCGGTCTGGCATGGTATATCATCCGGTTGCTGCTCATGACCTATTCCATGCGCAACCGCATCAAGATGGACCGCGAAATCAGTGAGTTCAAGCAGCGCTTCTTCATGGATGTCAGTCATGAGTTCCGCACACCGCTCACACTGATACAGGGCTCCATGGAGCATATCCGAAAGGTGGGTGAACTGCCGGCGGCGCTCAAACAGCCGCTCAGCAATATGGGCAAAAGCACCGACCGTATGATGAGGTTGGTCAACCAACTGCTGGAGTTTCATAAATTGCAGAGCGGAAAACTCTCGCTCAGCCTTCAGGAGACGGAGGTAATCAAGTTTCTGAGAGGCATCACCATGAGTTTCAGCGACTTGGCTCACAACAGGCAGATGGGGTTGCAGTTCGTGCCTTTCACACAAAAATGCAACATGTTCATCGACAGAGGATTTGTCGACAAAATATTGTACAATCTGCTGAGCAACGCTTTTAAATATACACCTCAGGGTGGCGATGTCGTCGTCAGGGTGAGAGAGAAAGAGCACATGCTTGTCATCAGGGTGGAGGACACAGGTATAGGGGTGCCAAAGGATAAGCAAGGGCAGCTCTTCACACGTTTCATGCAGGGTAGCAGAATGGCCGACAGCATGGGTATCGGACTCCATTTCACGCAGCAACTTGTCCTGGCGCATCATGGTAATATCTGGTATGAGGAGAATCCTGAAGGGGGCAGCGTCTTCTCCTTCTCGATACCTGTCGCATCCGACCAATATCAGCCCGATGACTATCTGACAGTAAACGTCATGCCAGAGGATGACGACGACTCCGCACAGCAAATGAGACCTCACAAGGAAATGGTGGGCGAACCGCTCAATGACCGCAGCGTGCTCGTCGTGGAGGATGATGACGACGTGAGAGACTATATCAAAGGCGAACTCTCCACTTATTTCAAAGTGCTCACAGCACGCAATGGGGTAGAAGCTTTGGATACCATCAAGAGTGGACAGACACCCGACCTCGTCGTGAGTGACATCAAAATGCCACAGATGGATGGCATCGAACTGCTAAAACGTCTGAGGGGTGATGATGACATCTTCGACATACCTTTCATCCTTCTTTCAGCCATCGACAGCATAGAGAAACAACTTCAAGGGGCACGATTCGGAGCCGATGCCTATCTCTCTAAACCGTTTAGTCCGGCATTACTCGTAGGCAAGTGTATGGGGCTCATCAGGCAGAGAGACCGGCTGCGAAAAGCATACAGCTCTCATCAGGAGCAACATTCAGGTCAGACAGACAGCACAGCCGCTGATTCTAATGATGCCACCACCCCGCTGATCATGAGTGAGCGAGACAGGAAGTTCCGCAACATCGTAGACCTGAAAATCAATGCCAATCTCGCCAATCCTGACTTCGTGGTCGACGACTTGGCACAAAGCACTGGATATGGGCGTTCGCAGTTTTATGCCAAGATGATGGAGGTGACAGGAAAGACGCCCAAAGAGTATATACGACAGGCGCGTATGGACAGGGCTGCCGAGTTGCTTCGTGCCGGGGAAATGGTCACGGTGGCGGAGGTGGCTTATCAAGTGGGCTTCTCCGACCCGCTCTACTTCAGCCGTTGCTTTAAACAGCATTTCGGCATGACTCCCTCAAAATATCAAAAAGGATAACTCAACTTTCTCAAGTTGAGAGAAGTTAAGAAGTTAAAGGAGTTAAGGAGTTAAGCCATTACATCTGATGGCTAAAGAGAGATAGCCTACGATTCATTTGGCTTAACTCCTTAGCGAAGCGATAACTACTTAACTCCTTAACAACCTGCAAGTTGAGTACTTGCGAAACTTGAAAAGGATAAGTTAAAACTCCTCTGATAAAAGCGACAGTGGCCATCCTTCCCGGACAGCCACTGCCTTTTTTTTGCTTCATTTGATAATAAACCTAACCTAAAAACAAATATTTAATATCCTGGGTTCTGCCAGGCTTTCTTTTCTGCATCACTCAGATTTTGTCCGTCAGAAGTTTGAAGCACATCAATAAACTTCTGGGGGATGGGGCGCAACTCGTGTTTGTTGGCCTGTACATTGGGCGCGGCCTCAGGATTGAATGCTTTGGCACGCTTCACCAACAGACCGGCACGACTCAGCTCTTCCCAGCGGTTCCACTCTCCTAACAACTCACGGGTGCGCTCATTGAACACGAAATTGAGCATCCGGTCGTAGTCGCTGGTGCAACCCAACTGTGCAAGGATGGCCTCGTCTTCAGCAGGTAGCTGTTTGTAACTCTTGATTTGAAGATCCGAAGCAGCTGTAGTCTCTGCGATACCTGTAGAGAGATAGTAGGTGTTGGTGTGAGTCATCGAGGCGTAGTAGGCCTCGGTGTTGTTGAGCACCTTGCCGTTCTTGTCTTTGTTCTTCTTCACGGAGGTGGAGGTCGCGGTAGAGTTGTCGTTGTCGCCGCCGTCAGCCTTCAGGAAGGCCATCGAGCCGTCGGTGTAGTAACCACGGTCCTCACCAGCTTTCCACTGGCCACGGGCACGCAACACATTGATGGTGGCAATGGCCTCATCATATTTGCTCAGACGTACCAGAGCCTCTGCCTTCACAAGATAGGTCTCACCGGTGCGGGCCATGATCACATCGCGGTGGGCATCGCCTTTCTCACCGGTGCGGGAGCCGTCAGCAGTCTTGTTGATGCCACAGAACACGTTAGTACTTGAAGTAGCGCCATTGTAGGTATTCATTACATATTTCCCGTTTTGGAAGGTGGCAAAAGCGTTGGGCACCCATTTGCCGGTGCGTGGGTTCACAAAGTTGTGAGCGGTTTTAGCGGTGCCGAGGTTGCCGTAGGCATCGTTGTCGAAGCGGGTGTCGCTCTTCTTGTTCAGAATGAAGATGATGCCTTCGTCACCTAAGTCGGGCACTTGGGCGTCGGTGATGCCATGGGTGGATTTCACAGTCTCAGCATCCGAAGCGATGTTGTTCAGTCCATAGACGGTCTTGAAGGTCTTCCACATACGGGCGTCGTTCACGTTGTCAAAAATGGAGTAGGTGTACTCGGTGGGACGGCAACGTTGGAAGTCCATACCGCCGATATACTGTCCACGTTGTACCCAAGCACCGGAGAAGTTGGAGAACTGTGGGTCGAAGTAGTTGTAGGTGCGGTTGCCGAAACGGCCTTGCGTTGAACTGTCGTCATTGTGCTCAGCAGCCATCAGAATCTCGCTCAGTGCCTCGTTCTTGCAGTCTACACCGGTCCAGCGGGCATAGAGATCCCAGTAGTCGGGTGCCAGGGGGCAAGCGGCGATGACTTCATCGCAAAGGGAGATGACACGGGTCAGGTCGGCGTTCTTGTCATAGCTGCCATTCCAGCTGGAGCAACGCTCACTCTGACGGAACAACAATGCTTTGGCCAGGAAGTGGGCGGCGGTGTATTTTGTCCAGGTGCCGTTGCCGCGCCATTTCTTGGTGGGCAGCATTTTGTAGGCTTGCTCAAAGTCGGAGATTACTTGACCTAAGGTCTCTTCTTCGGTAGACCGCTTGAAGTCTTTCTTCACCTCACCATTGGCGGGCTCGGTCTGTATCACTACACCGCCATATTGGGCAAACAGACGATAGTAGTTGTATCCGCGGAGGAAATAGGCTTCGCCAAGGGCTTTGTTTCGGGAGTCTTCGTTTTCTACGTTCACGGCTTTATCGATCACTAGGTTAGCGGTGGCGATACCGTAGTACATCTCATCCCAAAGGGCCGACACGGCGGGACAGTTCTTGTTGGCTGCACCAAGGGCGGGAGTCAGGTCGAGGGGGTTGAGACGGTTGTCGTAGGTGTTCCAGCACTCGGAGGTAAGGTCGGCGCCGTTGGTGAACTCGTCGGTGCCGTAGAGAGTGATACCATAGGCCCACTCATAGCCGAAATGCCAGCGGATGTTTCCATAGAGTCCGGCAGCCATGTTGAGGGCGCCTGTCTCGTCGTTAAGCAGTGCGTCGGTCACTTTATGACCGGCATCCTCTGTCAGAAAGTCATCACTACAAGAGGAGATGCCTACCATGGTAAGCAAAGATAATGCACCGCAGATGATTTGATGATTGATATATCTCATATTGGTATAATGCTTATGGTTTATATGATCGGCTTTTGTTTAGAAATCAACTAAGATACCCATGGTGACACCACGGTTGTAATAGGTGGCGCCGGTGTCGAGGTCCATGAAGTCGACAGAGGAGTGAAGCATACCCAAGTTCTTGCCCTGTACATAGAGCTTCAGACCATTGAGACCCAAGGTGTTGAGTACGCTCTTGTTGAAATTGTAGGCGAGAGAAAGGTTACGCACTTTGATGAAAGAGGCGTCCTTAAATCCGAGCAGACCTGAGTAGGGGTCACCGCCCGACTGGTTGTAGATAGGCTTCTGCCAGTCTGCACCAGTGTTGTTGGGGGTCCAATAGCTGATTTCACGCTGCTGATACATACCCAACTGTCCTTCACCGCCTGTACTCACGGTGTAGCCGAAGCGACCTTGAAGCTCTAAAGAGAGTTCGAAGCCTTTCCAACTGATGGAGTTGGACCATCCTGCTGTGAAACGGGGGTTGCGGTTGCCGATGATCACACGGTCGTCAGCATCTATCTGGTAGTTGCCGTCTTGGTCCACGGGCTTCACGTTACCTGCAGAGAACTTATGGCCTTTTTCATTGAATTTGGCCATCTCTTCTGCATCGCTCTCTTGCCAGATACCATCACTCTCTATACCATAGTAGACAGCGATTGACTCTCCGATAAACCAGGCGTTGTTGATGTCGTCTTCTTTACCATTGGAAAGCTCCACGATTTCATCTTTCTGCCAAGCGAGGTTGAGGTTGGAGTTCCACATAAAGTCTTTGGTCATCACAGGGATAGTGTTCAAAGTCAGCTCCACACCTTTGTTCTTGGTCTTACCCACATTGGCAAGCATGGAGGGATAACCTGAGAGGGAGGGCACACTCATGTTCAGAAGCAGGTCCTTGGTCTGCGAGGTGTAGATGTCGAGGGTACCACCGATGCGGCCTTTCAGGAAACTAAAGTCGATACCGAAGTTCCACTGGGTGGTCTTCTCCCAACCGAGGTTCTTGTTAGGCATGGAGTTGGAGCCAGAGGTGTAGTAAGGTTCGTTGGTGACGAAAATCTGTGAGTTGCCACTGCTGAAGGGCATCCAGTAGGAACTGATCACACCCAGGGTTCCGTAAGGACTGACAGCGGCGTTGCCAGTCACACCGACACCGAGACGCAGTTTCAGTTGGTCGAGCCAGGTGAGGTCACTCAGCCATTTCTCTTGTTCCATACGCCAGCCAAGAGCCATCGAGGGGAAGAAGTCCCATTTGTTGCCTTCAGCCAACACCGACGAACCATCCCAACGGGCGGAGGCAGTGAGCAGGTAGCGGTCCATGAAAGCGTAGTTGACACGGGCCATATACGATGACAGGGCATATTCTGAAAGACCTGTGCCCATGCCTGCTTGGTATTGTGAGTCGGTGATGTCGATGGCACCCATGTTGTTCCACAGGAACGAGGGGATGGTCACACCGATTTCACTCATGCTGCTCGACTCAGTATTGCTCTTCGAAGCACTCTGGAGCAGGGTGACACCAACACTGTGGTCACCGAAAATCTTGTTGTAGAGCAACATGTTGTCGAGGGTCCAGGCGAAGTGGCGCTCGTCATTGCGGCGGGCGTAGTTCTTGCTGCCGGCACGGGTGGCGGAACTGCTGTCAAGGAAGTTGCCCAGACGATAGTAACGGAAGTCAGGACCAAACTGTAGTTTGTATTGGAAACCGGCCAGTGGCTCAAGAATCTTGCCGAAGTCGATTTGTGCGTAGAAACTGCCGAGGGCGCGGAAGGTCTCACGGTTGTCGTTTGATTTCTTCCATTCGTCTATCACAGTGTAGGTATTGGTGGTGGAACCACCGGGCATACTGATGATCTCACCATGCTCGTCGTAAGGGAGGGTGTATCTCAGGATGGCTTTGGCGGCACTGTAGATGTCGGTAGGACCTGAACTGGATGACTGACCAGTACGTGAGAAGCCGTATTTCTGCACGCCGTAGGAGGCGTTGAACGAACCGCCAGCTTTAAACCATGGGGTGCCTTGCACGTCGGCGGAGGCGGAGAAGTTATAGCGCTCGTAGCTTTGACCTTTCTGGGTGCCTTTGTTGTTCAGATAACCGAAAGAAGCAAAACCTGCGACTGTCTTAGAACCACCGCGTACACTGATGGTGTGCTCCTGGGTCAAACCAGTCTGGGTCACAAAGTCGGTCCAGTCGGTGTCGGTCACTTTACTGCCGTCCCAGGTACCGCTGGCCCAGCCCTTCTCTATGTTGGCCCAAGCGGTCTCATCACCGTCGAAGAACGACTTGTCCTGAGCTTCAGTGGGTTGGTCACCAGGGGTATAGGTGTCGGGGGCTTGGTTGTATTTGGCCCAACGGCGCCAGGTGATGTAGTCGCTGGCTTTCATGGCGGGACTCTTGTCTACGATGTTCTCAAAGGTCAGTGAGCCAGAGTAGCTCAGCTGGGTGCGGCCTTCTTGGCCGCGCTTGGTGGTGATGAGCACCACACCGTTGGCACCGCGGCTACCATAAATGGCGGTAGAGGAGGCGTCTTTCAGAATGTCTATTGATTCAATGTCGCGCGGATTGAGGGTCTCGATGCCACCAGCCTGGAGGGGCACACCGTCAACCACGTACAAGGGTGAACCACTGGCAGTGATAGAGCGGCTACCACGTATCAAGATATTACCCACCGTACCAGGACGCTCGCTCGTGGTGATATCCACACCAGCGGCCTTGCCTTGCAAAGCCTCAAAGGCATTGCTCACCGGACGGGAGTTGAGCTGTTTCTCGCTAACACGGGTCAAGGCACCGGTCACGTCTGATTTGCGTTGGACACCGTAACCCACCACAACGACTTCGTCGAGCAGGGCGTTGTCTTCTTTCATGGTCACATTGAGGGTCGTGCTGCTGCCAGCCTTGATGTTCTGGGTCAGATAACCCACATAACTGAACGTAAGCGTTGAGTTGGAGGACACATCGATGGAGTAGTTACCATCAAAGTCGGTGATGACACCATTGCTGGTCGTGCCGTTCTCGGCCACGGTCACACCGATCAGTGGGTCTCCGTTCTCATCTGTCACCGTTCCTGTCACTTTGTGCTTTTGCGCTCCTTGCGCAAACATCATCTGCGGGGCACTGGTTAGTATGCCCAGACAGAGGATCAGCATCCAAAAAATGTTTCTTTTTAGCATAGGTTTTTGTTTAGATGAATATATTAGATATAGTTTTGATATTGATTGTATCGTAGATGGTCGAAAATTGTTTTTAGGCCGCCTCTCTGGTTAGGTCTGAGGAGGGTGTTCTGTAAAGGTTTGCTGCAAAATTAATGATACAAAGAGGTCTACGATGTTGTCTTTTTGTCCAAACATGCGGTATTTCTGTACAAAATATCGTGATAGAAACTAAAAAATGTGAAAGAAAAGTGCCAAGATGTTTGGTGTTGTCATAGGAATGCATTAAATTTGTGGACATCTATGTAATGGAGAACATAATAATAAAAATGTCTTGAAAATGGAAAAAAAGAATAATACAGACCTCGGGCGCCGCGCGTTTCTGCGGCGATTGGGAGTAGGAGCAGGGTCGGCTGTCGCTATGATGGCGTTGAAACCGTTCGACTCCTTTGCCCGTCAAGTCAATGGGCCGCTTTTCCTCACAGGAAAAAACGACGAGCCCATCCGTATGACCTACCGCGTGCAGCATGGCAGCAACATACAGGTGTCGCTGTTGGGATTTGGCATGATGCGACTGCCTAACAATCAAGACCAAGTCAACGAGATGGTGGATTACGCCATCGCTCATGGTGTCAATTATTTTGATACTGCTCCCATGTATATGGGGGGCAGGTCGGAGGAACTCACAGGCAATGCGCTGGCTCGTCATCCAAGAGAGAAATTCTATGTCGCCACCAAAATGTCCAACCAAGGACCTAATTTGTGGGACTTTGACAAGGCCAAAGAGATGTACCTCAGGTCGTTTGAAAGACTGAAAGTCGATCACATCGACTACTACCTCTTGCATGGCATCGGTGGGGGAGGGGTGGACAACCTCAAAAGCCGTTTCCTTGACAATCACCTCCTCGATTACCTCCTCGAAGAGCGAAAGGCTGGACGCATTCGTCACCTGGGATTCTCCTATCATGGTGATGTGAGCGCATTCGATTGGCTGCTTGACCACCAGGATGAATACCACTGGGACTTCGTGCAGATACAGATGAACTATCTCGACTGGCGACATGCCTCGATACGGGGTGGTCGCCGACATGACGCCGACGCGGAGTACTTATATAATAAATGTGAGAAGACGGGCGTGCAATGTGTCATCATGGAACCACTCAGAGGTGGCGCACTTGCTAAAGTGGCTTCTGAGGTGGAACAACAACTCAAGGAGGTCAGACCCAATGATAGCATGGCGCGATGGGCTTTCCGTTGGGTGGGGTCACATCCCAATATCCTCACTACGCTCAGTGGCATGAACAGGATGGACCATGTGATAGAGAATATCGAGACATTCTCACCGCTTGACCCGTGTACCGAAAACGAGAACGCCCTGCTCGCTACCGTGGCCGATCATGTGGCAGGTGTGCCCACCATCCCTTGCACCACCTGCGAGTATTGTATGCCATGCCCTTACGGCGTCAACATTCCCGCCAATTTCGCTTATTACAACGAGGCAGTCAACCAGAAAATCATTCCGCTGCCTGATCGCACTGCTGCCGACTTTGCGCAGCGTCATCAGCAGTTTGTCGATGGTTTCAAAAAGGCGCTGCCCGACGAGAAGACATGGGCGCACAGCTGCCAGGACTGTGAGGAGTGCCTCTCAAAATGCCCACAGCAAATACGCATCCCCAACCAGCTCGCCCGCATCGTAGAGACACTCAACAAGCGATAGCTCCGCCTGTCGCCCTCCGGCCCTCAGTCGCCCGCCCTCAGTCGCCCTCCGGCCCTCAGTCGCCCGCCCTCAGTCGCCCTCCGGCCCTCAGTCGCCCTCCCGGCCCTCAGCCGTCCTCTCAGATCAAATGATGTTCCGTATGCTGCTATATTATAGCAGCCATACCCAAAACCTATAACCTCACAACCTCTAAACCTCAAAAAAATGTATCGATTCGCTTTTAAAATGTTTCTCAAGCCGGGCTGCGAGAAGGAGTATGCCCGCCGTCATGCCGCCATCTGGCCGGAATTAGTCAAAATGATCAAAGACGCTGGAGTGAGCAACTACAGCATCTACTGGGACAAAGACACCAACATCCTCTTCGGCTATCAGGAGTGTGCCACTGCCACCAACAGTCAGGACACCACTGATGTAGACCCCATCACACAGAAATGGTGGGACATGATGGCCGACATCATGGAGGTCAATCCCGACAACTCACCCGTGACTATTCCTATACAAGAGGTGTTCCATTTGGATTGATGGTATGAAGTGCAAAATGATACTCTTGGCTGTCGTCGCTTTACTGTTAGGGGGCACCATAGCCGCTGACGCAAAAAGAAAACCCAAACCTCAGTTGTGGCCCGACGGAACAGAAATATCCGCGTGGTTCAACGATACTTCTCGGGTGGACATCGCCTCATTGGGGCGGCAGTATGTCATCACCGACTATGGGGTGAAGACTGACAGCACTGTGATACAGACGGAGGCCATACAGGCTGTCATCGACCGCGCTGCCGCTGATGGCGGTGGGGTGGTGGTCGTCCCCCGTGGCACCTTCCTCACTGGTGCGCTCTTCTTCAAGCAGGGCACACACCTGCATCTCGTCGAGGGGGGCATGCTCAAGGGCATTGACGCCATCAAGTATTACCCGGTGCTCAAGACACGTATGGAGGGGCAGACCCTCAACTATTTCGCGGCACTGGTCAACGCCGATGGCATCAATGGCTTCACCATCTCAGGGCAGGGCACCATCAATGGCAATGGACTGCGGTTCTGGGAGGAATTCTGGATTAGGCGCAAGTACAACCGTCAGTGTACCAATCTAGAGGCGCTGCGACCACGACTGGTCTACATTTCCAACTGTACCGACGTGCAGGTACAGGATGTGCATCTCATCAACAGTGCTTTCTGGACCAATCATCTCTATAAGTGTGAGCGGGTAAAGTATATCGGATGTACCATCTTCGCACCCCATACACCGGAGGAGTCCAAAGCTCCGTCGAGTGATGCCATCGACCTTGATGTCTGCAAAGACGTACTCGTGCATGGCTGCAACATCAGTGTCAACGATGATGCCGTGGTGCTGAAAGGGGGCAAGGGCACCTTCGCCGACAAAGACCCCGACAATGGCCCCTGTTCCAACATCATCGTGCAGAAGTGCAACTACGGTTTCGTGCATGGATGCATGACGCTGGGCAGTGAGTCTCTTCACGACCGCAACGTCATCCTGCGCGACTGTTACGTCAGCCAGGCCACCCGGGTGCTGTGGCTGAAAATGCGCCCTGACACACCGCAGCATTATGAGTATGTGACAGTGGAAAATATGACGGGCAATTGTGGCAGCTTCCTCGTGGTGCGTCCTTGGACGCAGTTCTTCAAACCCGAACAGCGTGACGACATGCCGCTATCGCAGTGCAACAACATCACAGCACGCAACATCCGCATGGACTGCAAAAACTTCTTTGATGTAGGACTGTCTGAAAAGTACGCCCTGAAAGATTTCACTTTCGAGAAAATCAATGTCACGGATGCCAAGAATGCCTTTGATGGCAACTTGATTGAGGGTACCATCGTCAAGGATGTTGTCATCAATGGGGTGGCACAACAGAATAAATAGTTGGCTTGATTGTTCCTTTTCACGGATAAATGGTCACTTTCGTGCCATATCTTTGGAATTTTTGTGATTTTTCATTACTTTTGCTGAATATTCAAACAAAAAGCGCATAAAAATGAAAACTATTCAACGATTTGCAATCTTAATGCTCGTTCTTTCTACGAGCCTCACAGCAGGTGCCATTGACATCAAACTGAAAAAAGACCAGGCTGTGGTGGATGGCATCACTTACACCATCAATACGAAGAAACAGACCGCCTCAGTGGTAAAGGGACAGGAACTCTATGTGGGCGACATTGTCATACCCGATAAAATTGTGGTCGACAGCGTCACATGTTATGTGGAGAGCATCTCCCCCAACGCTTTCAAAGGATGTCCAGGCTTGACATCTATTGTCATCCCCGATGGAATACTCAAAATCGGAAACAGTGCTTTCGAGGGGTGTGCAAGCCTTACCGAAATCACCCTGCCTGGCCGTATTCAAGAGATTCCGGCGGAGTTGTTTAAAGACTGTTCCAGCCTCACTACCATTATACTGCCCGAGGGACTGAAGAAAATGTCGACAGGTACTTTCCAGGGATGTAAGTCGCTGGCTGAGTTCACTTTCCCTGCTGGTATCACAGAGATTCCTGCCAACACTTTTGCAGGATGCAGTGAACTGAGATACGTCACCCTGCCTACAGGCACTAAGAAAATCGGTAGCGAGGTGTTTGAGGACTGCACAGCACTGGAGTATATCGAGATTCCAACAGGTGTAAGCGCCATTGGCAGCGAAGCATTCAAGGGTTGTGTCAGCCTCAAGGAGTTCCGTTTCCCATCGGGGGTCAGCGTGATTGCCGCCAATTTGTTCCGTGGGTGCTCTGAACTGACAGGGGTCGACATCTCCAATTCTATCAGCAAGATAGAGCACGACGCTTTCAATGGGTGCAGTTCGCTCGACAGCATCAGTCTCTCCAACTCAGTATCTTCCATCGGCAGCAGTGCCTTCGAAGGTTGTGTTGGCCTAAGAGGGGTACGCCTTCCCAACAGCGTGAAAGAGATACCCAGCAGCGCTTTCAAGGGATGTGCCAGCTTGGCACAGATAGCATTGCCCAACTCGCTGCTCAAAATCGGGAGCGACGCTTTCGAGGGTTGCGCTAGCCTGACCACACTCACATTGCCACTCTCGCTGAAGGAAATTGGAAGCGATGCTTTCGGGGGGTGCAACAGCTTGATGGATATCTACTGCAACAGTGCCACACCCGTCAAAATCAGTGGCGACTCGTTCGGAAAAGCCACCCAGAAAGAGGCTATTGTGCATGTGAAGAAAGGCTTCACCAACAATTACAACCTTGACAAACAGTGGAAGAAATTCCTCAATATCATTAATCAGGAAAATTAATTCAACTTCTTAGGTTAAAAGTTTTGAGGTGATAAATGCATGGTCAAATGAAGAATATGAGCATGCGTTTATCACCTCAAAACATACAAGCGAAGCGACCTAATGACTTCTTAACCTGTCGAAACCGAAGCTTGCGACAGTTGAGTTAACGTGAGTTCTCAACAATCGTAGAGTGAATGACTAAAGGTTAGGGTTAAGGTTAGAGTTAAGAAGTGACACCATTAAATCGATAGTCAATAGGAAATCTCCTACGAATCATATGGCTTAACTTCTTAACTCCTAAACTCCTAAACTCCTTAACTCCTATCCTTTAATCATTGAAACAACTTTGTCCACTGCAGCGGAGAGGCCGTCGGGGTCTTTGCCACCGGCGGAGGCGAAGTGGGGCTGACCGCCGCCACCACCCTTGATGAGCTTGGCAGCCTCGCGCACCATTTGGCCGGCGTTCAGGCCATGGTCTTTTGCCACATCTTCGCTCAGCATCACATGAAGCATCGGCTTGCCCTCATGCACGGTGCCAAGCACGCACACCAGATTCTCGCTAATCTCCTGGCGCACCTTGAACACCAAGTCTTTGGCTGAGGCGGGGTCGAGGGGCAGCACGGCTCTTACCACATTGAAGCCGTTGATCATCTCGGCACGTTTCACCAACTGCTCTTTGGCGCGCTCGGTGGCCTGGGCCTTGAAACCTTCTATCTGCTTGCGCATGGCATCATGTTCGCCAATGTATTTCTGGATGACGCCACCAAGGTCCTTGGCATTATTGAACAACTCGCGGATGCCCTTCAACGTGTCTTCTATCTGATAGAGTATTTCCTCGCAACGGCGGCCGGTCACGGCCTCCACACGGCGAATACCGGCTGCCACGCTGCTCTCGGAGAGGATCTTGAAGAAACCGATACGACCAGTAGACTGAGCGTGGACACCTCCACAGAACTCGCAGCTCGGACCGAAACGCACCACACGCACCTTGTCGCCGTACTTCTCGCCGAAGAGGGCGATAGCGCCCAATTGCTTGGCTTCCTCCAGTGGCACTTCACGGTGCTCGTCGAGGGGAATGTCCTGACGAATCATGTCATTGACGATACGCTCGGCCTGACGCAACTCTTCGTCAGTAACTTTCTGGAAGTGGGAGAAGTCGAAACGCAGGGTCTCTGGACTTACAAACGAGCCTTTTTGTTCCACATGGTCGCCCAGCACTTGCTTCAGCGCATAGTCGAGCAGGTGAGTGGCGGTGTGGTTGGCGGCACAGGCATCGCGCAGGTCGGTGTCCACACAGGCCATAAAGTCGGCTTCGGGATATTTCGGCAGAGCTTTCACAATATGCACGCTCTGGTTGTTCTCGCGCTTGGTGTCGATGATGTCGATAGTCTCATTCTCGCTCACGATGACACCGCGGTCGCCAACCTGACCACCCATCTCACCGTAGAACGGGGTGTAGTCGAGCACCAACTCATAGTAGGTGTTCTTCTTCTGCGTCACTTTGCGGTATCTCAGGATGTGGCATTCGTATTCGGTGTAGTCGTAGCCCACAAACTGCTGTTCGCCCTCGCGAAGTTCTACCCAGTCGCTGCTTTCCACCACGGCAGCGTTGCGCGCACGTGCTTTCTGTTTCTGCATCTCCTCGTCAAACTGCTTTTCATCCACGGTGTAGCCATGCTCACGGCAGATAAGCTGGGTGAGGTCGAGGGGGAAACCATAGGTGTCGAAGAGACGGAAGGCCTGACGACCGTCGAGCACGGTCTCATGATGGGCCATTAGTTCGTCCATAGCACCGTTGAGCAGGTTGATACCTTTGTCGAGGGTGCGCAGGAATGCGTCTTCCTCTTCTTTGATCACGCGACTAATGAGGGTCTGCTGAGCAGGCAACTCAGGATAGGAGGCACCCATCTCATGTACCAGGATGGGGATGAGCTGATAGATAAATGAGCTCTTCTGGCCAAGGAAGGTGTAGGCATAACGCACGGCACGGCGTAGGATGCGACGGATCACATAACCGGCTTTGGCATTGCTGGGCAACTGTCCGTCGGCGATGCTGAATGCCACGGCACGCAGGTGGTCGGCGATGACACGCATGGCCACATCGGTCTCTTCTTTCTCGCCATATTTCATGCCCGAGAGGCGCTCTATCTCGCGGATGATAGGTTGGAAGATGTCGGTGTCGTAGTTGGAGTGTTTACCCTGGAGGGCACGCACGAGTCGCTCAAAGCCCATGCCGGTGTCGATGACGTTCATGGAGAGCTTCTCCAGCGAGCCGTCGGCCTTGCGGTTGTATTGCATGAACACGAGGTTCCAGATTTCTATCACCTGGGGGTCGTCTTTGTTCACCAACTCACGGCCGGGCACCTTGGCTTTCTCCTCCGGAGTGCGGGAGTCGAGGTGTATCTCAGAACAAGGGCCGCAGGGACCGGTGTCACCCATCTCCCAGAAGTTGTCGTGCTTGTTGCCGTTGATGATATGGTCGGCGGGCACATGCTTGGCCCAGTAGCCAGCGGCTTCGTCGTCGCGCTCCAGGTTCTCTTCTTTCGAACCCTCAAAGACGGTCACATATAGGTCTTTAGGGTCGAGATGGAGCACGTCGACCAAGTATTCCCAAGCATAGTCGATCGCACCTTCTTTGAAGTAGTCGCCAAAACTCCAGTTGCCGAGCATCTCAAACATGGTGTGGTGATAGGTGTCATGGCCTACTTCCTCCAAGTCGTTGTGCTTGCCGCTCACACGCAGACATTTCTGCGAGTCGGCGCGACGGCGTGGCTCCGGGTCACGGGTGCCAAGTATAATGTCTTTCCATTGGTTCATGCCGGCGTTGGTGAACATCAGGGTGGGGTCGTCTTTGATCACCATGGGGGCGGAGGCCACAATCGTATGGCCTTTCGACTCAAAGAATTTCTTAAACGAGTCGCGAATTTCGTTAGCTGTCATTTTCTTACCTTTTATATATTGATTTCATTTTCATTTTTCATCTTTCATTTTCACCTGATTCCCTCTAACTGGTCTTTCAGTTCCTGCAATTCATCACGTATCTCAACGAGTTGACTAAGCACTTTCGCGCTCTTGTCCACACCATCGCGGTTCTCGTTAAGCATTTTGCGGGCAGCGGCGATTTTGAAACCGCGCACTTTCACCAGATTGTGTATCAGGCGTATCTGCTCGATGTCTTTTTCTGTGTATTGGCGCACTTTGTTGCCTGTAGTCTGAGGTTTGAGACGGGGGAACTCTTTCTCCCAGAATCTCAGCAGACTCTCTTTGACATCAAACATAGCTGCCACTTCCTTAATGGAGTAGTATATCTTTTGGCTTTTTTCTGCACTCTCTGCCATAATAGGATTGTTATAATGTATAAACTATACTATCGTCTTCACTCCTTCACTCCTTCACTCCTTCACTCCTCAACTTCTGCACTCCTGCACTCCTCAACTCCTGCACTCCTGCACTTAATATTTCCACTCGCTCTTGATGCTGAAAACCTGTTCGCGGGTGACTTCCGCAGCTTGCTTGCGGGTGAGTTGTCGGCTCCATCCGGCGCGGCCAGTGGTGGTGGCTCCTTCGCCTGTGTTGTTGTATTCCAAATAGCGGGCTGTCTGTTCGTTAGAGGCATTGCCCCAGTTGTGCCAACCCTCAGGACAGATATGGCGGCCCATCTCGCAGTTCATAAACAGCGTATAGGCGTAGGGGCGCCACGGGCGACCTAAGTACACTTTGTTCACTCCCTCGTCGGCGATGAGACGACAGCGGTTGAACACGTAGCCATAAGGCACATCGGCGGGTGTTGAGGCAGCGGTGATGTAGGAGTTGGCTTTGCTCTTGATGGTGCAGCCCTCAAACCATGCTGTCGACGGACCGAAGATGAAGTCGGTAGTACCTTCGATATAACAATCCTCAAAAGAGAGACGGGTGCCGCCCTTGCCTGTATAGATGGTGTCCTGATGGCCTAAAAAACGGCAACCGATGAAACGGAGACGGTCACCCTCGGTGTGAAGGGCCACAGCCTGACCCAGACGGGCGGAGTTGTTTTCTATCGTGAGGTTTTTCACGACGATGCCATTGCCTTCCACCTTAAGGGTGTAGGTGCGGAAGGTGCCCATCGCCTGCTCGGTGCCGGCAAGACGCACGTTGGCATGGTCGTCATAGGTGATGATGGTCTTTTCCACGTCTTCACCCACCAGTTCGATATTGTCGAGCCATGAGGGGATAATCAACTTTTCCTTGTAAGTGCCTTTCTTGATGAAAATTACCTTGTGGTAGTCCATGAAGGCACGGCACACTTCGATGGCCTCGCCCACGGTGCGAAACTCTCCCGTCCCGTCACGCGCCACAAAGATTGTGTCGGGGTTATCATACTTATTAGCTGCCTGCGCCTGAATACATGACGCCAATACCAAAAACAAAAAAATCACTCTCATATTGATTATTTTTTCTATTCCATTCCCCTCCCCTTTGGGGAGGGTTAGGGTGGGGTATTTACTGTATCTGCCTGATTTCTTCCAGCCCAGCGATATTCTTCAGGCTCTCCATGATCACTCGCACGTCGTTGCGGTCGTGTATCATCAGTTGGATAGACCCGTCGAAGATGCCGTCATCGCAACTGACTACAAGTTTTTTCATGTTCACATTCAGCTGTCCTGAAATCACTGAAGTCACCTCGTTGAGCAGTCCCACACGGTCCACACCCGTGATCTGAATAGTGGCTGCGAAAAGCGTCTGCCGGTGGGTGTCCCATTTCACGTCGATGATACGGTTGCCGAAACTGGATTTCAGCTTGTTGGCTACAGGACATTGACGCTGGTGTATCTCTATGTGGTTGCGGTTGTCGATGAAACCTAAAGTGTCGTCGCCGGGGATAGGATGACAGCAGGTGGGGAAGATCAGTCGGTGGATGAGTTCATCGTTGACATAGAAGGGCTTTTTGCGGTTGAAATCCTTTCCCACGGTGATGAGTTCCACAGAGTCCTCGTCGATCTTAGATTGCGAGGCCTTCTCTTTCTTCTTGTCTGTACCGAGGAAGGGCACAAACTTACGCCATTTGGAGGGTGTGCCTGACTTCTTCTTGTCCAGCAACTCATCGATGTCTTTCTCGCTGAGAATGATGGTCTTATTGCCCAGTGAGTAGAAAAACTTTTCTGGCTTGGAGATGTCGTGAAATTCGCACAGACGATCCAGGTTGGAGGTGGTGAGCTCCAGACCGTTTTTCTCCAAAAACTCTTTGAGGATGTTCTCTCCGTTTTTCTGTATCTCACGCACGTCACGGCGGAGGATGGCTTGTATCTTCGCCTTGGCCTTGGCGGTGGTGGCAAAGTTGATCCAAGAGGCGTCGACATGCTGCGACTTGGAAGTCAGCACTTCTACCTGGTCTCCGCTCTGGAGCTTGTGGCTGAGGGGCACCAACTTGTGGTTGACTTTGGCACCGATACAGTGGCTGCCGATGAACGTGTGGATCTGAAACGCAAAGTCGAGGGCCGTACAACCGGCAGGCATTGTGATAATCTCGCCTTTGGGGGTGAACACGAAAATCTCGGAGGCAAAGAGATTGAGCTTGATGGTGTCGAGGAAGTCCATGGCATCGGGCTGAGGGTCGTCAAGGATTTCCTTGATGGTGCGGAGCCAGTCGTTGAGTTCTCCCTCTTCCTCTATCACTACGTCGCCCTCCTTGTATTTCCAATGGGCGGCAAAGCCCTGCTCCGCGATCTCGTTCATGCGCTCTGAACGGATCTGAACCTCTATCCACTGACCTTGTTTTGACATCAGGGTGACATGCAACGCTTGGTAGCCATTGGCCTTGGGATGGTTCACCCAGTCGCGCATACGCTCGGGGTGTGACTTGTAGAGCTTGTTGATGGCTACATAAATCTTGAAACAGTCGTCTATCTCATCTTCTCTGCGCTGTGGGGTGAAGATGATGCGGACAGCCAAGATATCAAAAATCTCTTCAAAAGTCAGATGCTTGTTCTGCATCTTCGACCAGATGGAGAAGGGGGCTTTCACACGGGCCTTGATCTCGTATTTCAGGCCTAAACGGTCTAAAGCCTCGATGATGGGGGCTGTGAATTCCTTGAAAAGGGTGTTACGAGACTTCTCTGTCGTGGCCAACTTGGCCTTGATAGACTCGTAGGCCTCAGGGTGCTCATAGCGGAAACTCAGGTCCTCAAGCTCGTTCTTGATCTTGTTCAGACCAAGACGGTTGGAGAGTGGGGCGTAGATATAGAGGGTTTCACCAGCTATCTTGTACTGTTTATTGGCTGGCTGACTACTCAGAGTGCGCATATTGTGCAGGCGGTCGCAGATTTTGATCAAAATCACACGGATATCGTCGCTCATGGTGAGCAGCAACTTCTTAAAGTTCTCAGCTTGGGCTGAGGCCTGGTCACCGAAAATTCCACCCGAGATTTTGGTCAGACCATCTACAATCTGCGCAATCTTCGCACCGAAGATGGTCTCTATATCCTCTACCGTGTAGTCGGTGTCCTCCACCACGTCGTGAAGAAGGGCCGAACAGATACTGGTAGAGCCGAGGCCCATCTCCTTGGAGGCAATCAAGGCCACGGCGAGAGGGTGCATGATATAGGGCTCACCCGACAGACGACGCACACCTTTGTGCGCCTGGCGGGCAAAGTTGAAGGCCTTGGTGATGATGTCTATTTTCTTGCGGTGAGGGGAGGACAGATAACTCTTGAGCAACTCCTCAAATGCTTCATTCACCATCTTGGCATCGGTAGCTTCGCGGATGGAGTCTTTGCTTGTGTTGGTCCGTTCGTCCATATCCTTTTGTTTTTATAAAACTCTCAACATCAGCCTCGGCGGCCACGGCGTCTCGATGAACTGGACGACCGCGATGTGCCACTTGACTTCTGACTCTTGCCATATCTAGATGAGGTAGATGCTGATGCGCTGTTGTGGCTGCTCCGGCTGCTCCGGCCATAGCGACTGTATGTCCGGCCGCTGTTGTTCGTATTCTCGTTGCTGCTTCTGGTGGAGTAACGTGAAGTAGAGCGACTGGCCTTGCTCTCATCCACAGCCACATAGGAGCGCTTGTTGACATGGCTGTCTTCGTAAGCGAAAATAGTGTCTTGCTGCTCAATAAAACGGTTGATGGCGGGGATGGTCATCCGGATGAGCGAGGGCTCTGTGGCGCCATTCACAATGTCACGACGATATTGGGGGTTGAGGTCGCGGAGCATATCGAGGTCGATGTCGCAAAAACGGGCAATGGTGTTGAGGCTGATGTTGCGGTTCACTTCTATCGTGTCGGTGTGCTCAGGCAGATGGGTGAGCATCGGACAGATGTTGTGGTCGCAGTAGTAGTTCATCACATAGTTGGCGGCGATGAAGGCGGGCACATAACCGCGGGTCTCAGAGGGCAGGTAGGGATAGATCTTCCAGTAGTCCATGCTGCCACCACTGCGACGGATGGCTTTGTTCACATTCTCAGGACCGCAGTTGTAGGCGGCGATCACTAAGGTCCAGTCGTTGAAAATACGGTAGAGGTCGCGCAGATACTGGGCAGCGGCGAAAGAGGAGCGGATAGGGTCACGGCGGTCGTCAACCAATGAGTTGACACGCAGGCCGTATTGCTTGCCGGTGGCCAACATAAACTGCCACAGACCAGTGGCACCGGCACGGGATACGGCCTTGGGGTTGAGGGCCGACTCTATCACTGGCAGGTATTTCAGCTCAGTGGGCAGGTTATAGGAGTCTAAGGCTTGCTCAAAGATGGGCATGTAGAAGTTGACACTGCCCAGCATCATGCTCACCGACCTGCGCAACTGCACACAATAGCGGTCAATGAATTTCCTAACCACTTGATTGTAAGGCATCTCCATCACGGTGGGCATGCGGCTCAGACGCCGCACATACTCATCCTCGGTATAACTGGGGTTCTCACCGGTCGACTCACAGGCTTCGTCGATGGTCAGGTTGTTCTGGTTGTGATAGAGCGTGAGCATGCTGTCGATGGCAAGACGCATCGTCAGGGCCTCAGGCACTTCTATCACTTCTTGTTCACCTATTTCATCGGTGAATAAAATCTCAAAGTCATCATTCACTTGTGCTTGTGCCATAGGAATGCACATTAGCAATACAGCTATCAACTGAAATATTCTTTTCCTCATGTATAGTTCTTCCTTTATCCCTTTGATTGTTTGGTGGTTTGGTGTGATTTGGAGTAGTCTGTATAGATAGGGCAGCGACCGTTAAAACTGGATGCTGCACTGGAGCCCTAAGGCACTGGAGCGGAGCGGATGGCGGTCGGTCTGGCTGTTGAGCACGGCAGGGGACACGCGCATGCTGAGGTCTTTGGAGAGGTCAAATTCTGAGAGGGTCGCATCGACGTAGGCGTCTATCACAGAGATGGCATATACACCCACCAGAACGAAAAAACTGAGGTCGCGAAAACGACGATAGTAGTCCTTGCGCTTCTTAAAAAGCGACTTGTATCTTGGCATGTTGGCTTCTGTAATCTGGTTGCCTAAATGCATATATTGATTGTAACTCTGTGTCGTAGGGTCATTGTCCGTGATGTCGAGGTAAGCCTGTGAGTAGTCGCGATACATCTGGTTGTTCCAGCGCATGGCATAGATACAGCCCACAAAACCGCCATAGACGATGGGCAACTTCCAATACTTGCGGTTGTAGATCTGTCCGGCACCAGGGAGCACAACGGCAAGCCAAAGCGCACGCTTGGGGTTCGGACGCCATGTCGACCAGTCGCGGCGGTGGGTGTAGGTGGTGTCCTGGGCCAGCAGAGTACCCTCCAGCACACTGTCGTCAGAAACACGTACAGACAAAGTGTCGTAGTCAAAACTAAACTCGTCCACAGGATGCTGGGTCTGCGCCTCACAACGTAGTACAGGCCACGTCATCAGCGTGATGAGCAGCGACAGACAGGTAGTGACGACTCTACACACTTCCACGATGGCTCTATTTTTGTTTCATACTGTCAAACACACTTATGATGTGCTCCAACTCTTCCTCGTTGGCAAAAGGGATGCTGATCTTACCCTTGCCAGAGGGCGTAATGCTCAGACTGATCTTGGTGTGGAAAAAGTCGGCAAGCTGCTCACGCAACATCTTGAATTCGGTGGGGTAAGATGCCTTCGACGAGATCTTCTTGCTGCCGATGTTCACATCCTCACCATTCTTCAGCTTCTTGACCAGCTCTTCCACCTGGCGTACACTCATGCCGTTTTTCCGGATTTGGTCAAAGACCTTCAATTGCTGAGACGGACTGTCGAGAGCCACAAGCGCACGCGCATGACCCATGTCAATCTCTTTCTTCTGGAGAGCCATCTGCACCTGCGCCGGCAACTTCAGCAGACGGAGATAGTTGGCCACAGCCACACGGCTTTTGCCCACACGCTCCGATACTTTTTCCTGGGTCATACCCTCGTTCTCCAAAAGATGGGCGTAGGCCAAGGCGATCTCGATGGCGTTGAGGTCCTCACGCTGGATGTTCTCCACAAGAGCCATCTCCATCACATTCTCGTCGTTGATCTTGCGGATATAGGCGGGAATGGTGCTCAGACCTACCATCTGAGAGGCGCGCCACCGGCGCTCACCGGAGATGAGCTGGTAGCGGTCGTCGGCAGTCTGACGCAGCGTGATCGGCTGCACAATGCCTATCTCGCGGATGCTGTTGGCAAGGTCTTGCAGCGTCTCAGGGTCAAACTCCCTGCGAGGCTGGTTGGGGTTGGGCTCTATCTGGTCAAGGGGCACTTCGTTGATGGTGCTGCTACCTTGGGTGTGCAGCTCCTCACTGGAAATCAGGGCGTCAAGGCCCCTCCCTAATGCATTGAATTTCTTTTTTACTGGCATTATTTTTGCGCTTTTTGCTGTTCGCTGTCCGTCTTTCGCTATTTGTGGTTTTTGCTATGCCGACATCTGTCTTTTCTTCGTATTACAGTCGTGGTAATCTTGCGAAAAGCGAATGTCGAAAAGCTAATAGCCACTCAACTGAAACTCGTGGAAGTTGAGTTGATAATCTCTTTGGCCAGCGCCAGATAATTCTTGCTTCCTGTACTGTCGGCATCGTAAAGGATGACGGGCAACCCATGGCTGGGACTCTCGCTGAGCTTCACGTTGCGCTGAATGACGGTCTTGAAGACCAACTCCTGGAAGTGCCGTTTCACCTCGTCGTAAATCTGGTTGGCCAGACGAAGACGACTGTCGTACATCGTGAGCAGGAATCCCTCAATCTCTAATTTGGGGTTAAGCTTGCTCTTGATGATCTTGATGGTGTTGAGCAACTTGCCGATACCCTCCAAGGCGAAATATTCACACTGTACAGGGATAATCACTGAGTCGGCGGCGGTCAGAGAGTTGACCGTAATCAGGCCCAGAGAGGGCGAACAGTCGATGATGATATAGTCGTATTCTTTCTTCAGTGGTTCAAGCAGGCGTCTCACCACTTTCTCACGGTTGTCGATGTTGAGCATCTCTATCTCTGCGCCTACCAGGTCGATGTGGCTCGGTATGATGTCAAGGCCTTCAATGTCGGTCGTGTAGATGGCGTCGTGGATGTCGGCCTGACCGATCAGACATTCGTAGAGGGAGCATTCCAGCGTCTTCACATCCACTCCCAGACCGCTTGACGCGTTGGCCTGGGGGTCGGCGTCTATCACAAGCACGGTCTTCTCCAGTGTGGCCAGTGAGGCCGCAAGGTTGATGGAGGTGGTGGTTTTGCCGACACCGCCTTTCTGGTTGGCTAATGCTATGGTCTTTCCCATTGTGTTATCTTTAAAAAAATCTTTTTCCTTTCGCTGCTTCAGCACGCAGCGGCTACGTCTTTTCTAAAATCAGACTGCAAAGATACATATTTTATGCGAGAATCGTGTATTTTAAACCTTTTTTCGTACTTTTGCACGAAAAAAGTAAGCGAAGAGAGTTTTTAAGGTGGGTTCTATTAATTTTGTCGAGGCGATTTTTGCCTTTTAAGCGAGAGTAAAGTGTAAGTCAAAGAGGGAGTGTAGCGGGCTACACAACTGATGAGACTTGACACTTTACGCCGGATAAAAGCAAAAAGCGACCGAAAATAGTTGTAGAATACTGCCTTCATAAAAATCAGAATGAATAGAACACACCGCATGGAAAAAGAACGACCCTTGATATTGATTTCCAATGACGACGGATTTCAGGCTAATGGACTCAAGGCCTTGATAGAAATGGTGGCCGATATGGGTGATATCCTGGTCTGCGCACCCGACTCGGCCAGGTCGGGCTACGCATGTGCTTTCTCTGCCACAAGCCCGCTCAGACTGCAAAGACAAAGCAAAAGAGACCATGTGGAGGTATGGTCGAGCAATGGCACACCCGTAGACTGTGTAAAACTGGCACTCGACCAATTATGTCAGGAGCGTAGGCCTGATATCGTGATAGGGGGCATCAACCATGGTGACAATGCTTCGGTCAATACTCATTATTCGGGCACTATGGGGGTCACACTGGAGGGATGCATGAAATATATCCCCTCAGTGGCTTTCTCTATCTGTGACTTTTCTGACCAGCCTGATTTCTCACCGCTACGACCGGTAATTAGGCAGGTGGTGCGAAGAGTGCTCGACGAGGGACTGCCCAAGGGGGTATGCCTCAATGTCAATTTCCCCATTGTGCCTCTCAAAGGGATCAAAATATGCCGGATGGCTTATGGCACTTGGTATGACGAATGTGAGAAAATGCATCATCCAAGAGGATATGACTATTTCTGGATGGTGGGCAGCTATCGCAATGACGAACCACAGGCGGAAGACACGGACAACTGGGCACTGCGACATGGTTATGTGGCCATCACACCCACTCGTATTGATGTGACGGCGTATGAGGCGATGGACAGACTGAACGTTTGGGGACTTCAATTAGCGGAAGAATAGCGTATGAAATATTATATCGTAGCAGGAGAGGCAAGTGGCGACTTACATGCGTCGCACTTGATGAAAGCTCTGAAAAATGTTGACAGCGAATCGCAGTTTAGATTCTTCGGCGGTGACAACATGAAAGCGGTCGGGGGCACGCTCGTCAAGCACTATCGTGAGATGGCTTATATGGGTTTTGTACCTGTACTGTTGCATTTTCCCACCATCCTGAAAAACATGGCCATCTGCAAGAAGGATATTCTGGAGTGGAAGCCGGATGCCGTCATCGTGGTCGATTACCCGAGCTTCAACCTCAGAATCGCTGAATTCGTTCACACTCACTCGCTAATACCTGTCTATTATTACATCTCTCCAAAGATATGGGCGTGGAAAGAATATCGCATCAGAAGCATCCGAAGAAATGTTGATGAGGTGTTCTCCATCTTGCCTTTTGAGGTGCCGTTTTTTGAGGAGAAGCATCATTATCCGATACACTACATCGGAAATCCTACTGCCGATGAGGTGAAGGAATTCTTAGACAAGGATAATGAAATATTTTTACATTTCTGTCAGCGCAACAACCTTTCAGACAAACCTATCATCGCACTTTTGGCAGGTAGCCGACAGCAGGAAATCAAAGACAATCTGCCTACCATGATGAAGGTGGCGGAGCATTTCACCGACTACCAGTTTGTGCTGGCAGGAGCTCCTTCTATCGATGATGAGTATTATGAGCGTTTTCTGAAGGAAGGAAAACTCGGGGTGGTCAGAAACGAGACGTTCGCACTGCTTCACCATGCCACAGCGGCACTCGTCACCAGTGGTACAGCTACGTTGGAGGCAGCACTCCTCAATGTGCCGCAGGTGGTGTGTTACAAGACACCGCTGCCACATCTCCTTTCTTTCTTGAAGAAACATTTCCTAAAAGTGAAGTATATCTCGCTGGTCAACCTGATCGCTGATCGAGAGGTGGTGGCAGAATTGGTGGCAGCTTCCTTCGGTGTCAATAATATGATCAGGGAACTGGGAAAAATCCTACCCGGACAGGAAGGGCGCACAAAGATGCTGGAGGGTTATGAAGAGGTGCGGCAGGCTGTCGGGAAGACAGATGCCCCTGGCAATGCCGCAAGAATCATTCATCGTCTCTTGCATGTGGAGAGTGATGAATGTCACTTCCGAAGAGATTTTTGATACAGCAGCATCTTATGGCTGTGTGGAGGTAAGAGTCGCTACAATATATTCTGACTGGGTGCCGATGCGGAATTTGCCGCCCCAGATACCGATACCGCTGCTGATGTAGTAGCGGGTGTCTCCTCGTTGCCAAGGACCGAAAGAGCATTCATAAAGGGCGTCGGTGATCCAGGAGATGGGCCATACCTGGCCACGGTGGGTGTGACCGCTGAGCTGAAAGTCGATGTGGCTTTGCTCGGCATGCTCCAGATGGTAGGGCTGATGGTCGAGAAGGATGGTGTAAAGTTCGTTCATGTTAGGGGCTGCCAAATCTTTCACTTCTTTGCGACGGGGGTTGCTGCGGTCGTCACGGCCGATGAGGCAAAGCGCACTGTCTATCACGGTGGCCTCGTCTCTTAAAAGATGGATACCGGCGGCTTGATAGAAGTCCCAGGCTTTGTCATGGCCGCTGATATACTCGTGGTTGCCAAGACAGGCATAGACCGGGGCGTTCAGACGGTGAAACTCTTCTGCCATGCCTTCTTCACGAAGAGGACGGACGCTGTTGTCGATGATGTCGCCAGCGATAAGGATCAGGTCGGGATGTTCTGCGTTGATGAGGTCTACCCAACGGCTGAATGCTGCACGACGGTTGTGGTAACCTAAGTGCAAATCGCTCAAAAACACCATTTTATAGCTCTTTGCTAGTGGCTTGGAGGTGGTCAACTCCAACGGCACTCGCACCTTGTGAAGGTAGCGGATATGGGCGCCCACAAAAATAGCCAGCATGACGGCAGCCAATACCCCTGTCTGCCACCAACTCTCATGAAAAGTGTTTTTAGGCAACAGGTGAACGAGGCGGGCCATGTCGACGACCAGAAATATCATCACAAGGTAGAGCATGATAAACAGTGATGAGGTGCTCACGTCGTAACAGAAGGAAGCCAAATGAAGAGGCAAACGGTCAAGCACGCCAAAGAGGAATGGTATCATGCTCAGAAAACAGGCGGCCATCAGGATGACGACACACCAGCGCCAGATTTTAGCGCAGGGAAGCAGATACCATACATGCCACAGGGCGTAGAAGAGGCCGCCCAGCATGATGACTAAGAAACCGATAAAAAACAGCATACGCATGTCAGAACAGGGAGAGGGTGTAGAAGTAGATGACAGCAGCGGGAATCGCCATGAGGGAGGAGTCGAAACGGTCGAGCATGCCTCCATGGCCAGGCAGAATGTTGCCACTGTCTTTGATGCCTAACGTGCGCTTGAATAATGACTCTACAAGATCTCCCAGTGTGCCAAATACCACTACCACCAGTCCTAAACCTATCCACACGGGAATAGAGTAGCCGCCTTCCATGTCACCCACAAGCCAGCCGATGACAGCGGCAGCGATAATGACAAATACGGCGCCGCCTATGCTGCCCTCCCATGTCTTGCCGGGAGATACGCGGGCAAACAACTTGTGCTTGCCCAACAGCGAACCGCAGCAATAGGCGCCGGTGTCGTTGACCCAAAGGAAGATAAACAGGCTCAGGGGCAACAGGTAGTTGTATGTCACTTCTCCGCCTTGATGACTCTGAAAAGCCAGAATGTTGAGAGTGGAGAAGGGGAGGGCGATGTACATCTGACTGAGCATCGTGTAGGCCCAGTTGTTGATAGGGTTGGGGGCCTGGGTAAACAACTCAACGATAATCAGATAGAGAATGGTCACTAAATAGGGGATGAAAACAGTGGAGGTGGTATAACCTGTGCAGTAACCGGCCATGGCAATAAATAGGTAAACGCCAGAAACAGTACTGATGAAACGGTTCACCTGGATGTCATCCCACTCACTCACCAGACCACAGTATTCCCATACCGTCATACCTGTCACCAAGGCGAAAAGAAACACCATGGAGATGGGACGGATAAAACTTGTCACCATGATGGCGACAAACAGTACACCTGTGATACTCCTTATAATCAAATTTTTCTTCTTCTCAGACATAACTTTCTAATTTTACCCTGTTACTCCGTTTCTCTCCGACTTTTTGGCCTTTTGGTTATTCCGGCTTCTCCTGAGTTTCCGGCTTTTCTTGACTTTCCGATTGATCTTGACTCTCTGGCTTTTCCGGGGTTACCGGTTTTTCCGTGTTGTCATTCTCTATCTTCATGATCTCCTGTGACCGGCTCACCCAGGGGCGCTTGCCGAAAATCTTCTCCACGTCTTCGGCAAAGATCACCTCACGACTGATCAACAACTCGGCCAGCGCATTATGACCTTCTTGGTGCTCCAGCAAAATCTGTTTGGCACGCTCATATTGCTCATTCACCATCTTCAGCACTTCGTCGTCCATGATCTTGGCTGTCGTGTCAGAATAGGGGCGCTGGAATTGGTACTCCTGGTTGTTGTAATAGCAGATGTTGGGCAACCGATCGCCCATGCCGGCATAAGCGATCATGCCGTAGGCACTCTTGGTGGCTCGCTCTAAGTCGTTCATGGCACCCGTGGAGATATGGCCGGTGAACAGTTCTTCTGCGGCGCGGCCACCCATCAGTGAACACATCTCATCGAGCATCTCTTCCTTGGTGGTGATCTGACGTTCCTCGGGCAGATACCATGCGGCGCCAAGGGCTTTGCCTCGTGGCACAATAGACACTTTGATGAGGGGGTTGGCATGCTCGCAGAACCATGAGATGGTGGCATGTCCGGCCTCGTGAAGGGCAATGGTGCGCTTCTCCTTGGCGGTTATCACCTTGGTCTTTTTCTCCAGACCGCCTACGATACGGTCTACAGCATCAAGGAAGTCTTGTTTGCATACCGTCTCGGCATTGCGGCGAGCGGCGATGAGTGCGGCTTCGTTGCAAACGTTGGCAATGTCAGCGCCGGAGAATCCGGGGGTCTGGCGCGCCAACAGGTCGATGTCCACGGAGTCGTCCACCTTGATGGGTTTCAGGTGTACGATGAAAATCTCCTTCCTCTCATTCAGGTCAGGCAGGTCGACGTAGATCTGACGGTCAAAGCGGCCGGCACGCATCAGCGCACTGTCAAGCATGTCGGCACGGTTGGTGGCGGCCATGATGATCACACCACTGTTGGTGCCAAAACCGTCCATCTCGGTCAGCAACGCGTTGAGCGTGTTCTCACGCTCGTCATTGCCACCCATCGCGGGGTTCTTCGAACGGGCACGGCCCACAGCGTCTATCTCGTCGATGAAGATGATGCAGGGGGCTTTCTCCTTGGCCTGATGGAACAGGTCGCGCACACGGCTGGCACCCACACCGACAAACATCTCCACGAAGTCAGAACCACTCATCGAGAAGAAGGGTACACCGGCCTCTCCAGCCACAGCCTTTGCAAGTAGGGTCTTACCAGTACCCGGAGGTCCTACCAACAATGCTCCCTTGGGTATCTTGCCACCAAGGTTGGTGTATTTCTGGGGACTTTTCAAAAAGTCCACAATCTCTTGCACTTCTTGCTTGGCTCCTTCCTGGCCGGCTACGTCTTTAAACGTGATGCCTAAGTCGTTGCCCTTCTCATACATCTTAGCCTTGCTCTTGCCTACGCTGAAAACTCCGCCGCCTCCAGCACCGCCCATACGGCGGAAAAAGAACACCATAATCAGCACAAAAAACAATATCGAGGCGATATTGATAAACGTGTTGATCATATCTGCGTCTCGCTTGTTCTCGTAAGTCAGATGACCATTGAATTTGCCTTCTTTCTGGGCGGTGTCGAGAAAAGTCTCCAGATTCTCCACAGAACCAAACTCTACATTGATATATGGATTGGGGCCGGTCGTCTTCACGTCTGCCTTAAAGACCTCGCGGATAAACTCAGGATTGACATACATCTTGAGTTCATTCTCGTCTTTGTTGACAATCACTTCCTTCGCAGCTCCTTTCATGACCAAAGTCTTGAAGTTGAAGTAGTTGTCCGTCTTCGCTATACCTTTACTTGAGGATTGGGAGTTGTTGGTGTCTCCTCCTCCCGTAAAAAAGAGAATGCCCAATGCAATGATAATGGTGACATAAATCCAATTCATATTGAATTTTGGCATGTTGGGCTTATTGTTGTCTTTCTCCATGAATATATGTTATGTTGATGTTTCTTCTATATGATTCTGCCAACTCCACTCCGAGTCAGTAACTTCTGTCTATGGCTATGGCTCCACTCTGAGTTTGCAGCTCCTTTCAGTGTCAATAACCACTCGAAGTCCTGTCAGTCTAAGTCAGGCACTTTGGTCAATTGTGCATCCTCCCACAGTCCCTCGATGTTGTAAAACTCACGTGTCTCAGGAAGGAAAACGTGTACCATCACATCTGTATAGTCCATAGCCACCCAGTGGGCGAGTGTCAAACCTACCACATGGGCTGGCTTGTCACCGCTTTTCTTTCTCACAAATTCTGTGATAGAGTCTGTGATGGCTTCTACTTGCTGGGGAGAATTGCCCTGACAAATGACAAAATAGCGGCATATGGCTCCCTCGACCTTAGTCAAGTCTACAATCACGATGCCATAACCTTTTTTCTCTTGAATTCCTTTGGTGATGTTTCTTACTAATTTCTTTGTTACGTCCATTCAGTAATGATTTCTTCTATAAAACTCATGTTTTCACCCATAAACACTAATTGGGCACTGCAAAGTTACACCAAACTATGCGTATCGCAAAATAAATAACATTTTTTATTATTCATCCCCTTCCTCTCCCATGTCCAGTTCATCTCCCACAACCAGTTCCTCTCCCATTTTCCCATCTTTTCCCATTTCCTGTTCCTTCTTTATGCATATCCCTTCTCCGTACGCTGAAGCTTTGCTTCAGCCATCCTTAGCATCCATCCCTGTCCCCCTATGTCCGTCCCTGCCCCCCTCTGTTCGTCCCTGTCTCCCTCTGTCCGTCCCCATCCACCTCCTTTCAAGCCTCAAAACCCTCCTTTTCCCTTTTTTCTTTAAAAAAAATCCCAAAATACTTGCACAATCCAAAAAATCACCTTACCTTTGCACCCGCATTTCAACGGAAAATGAATTGCAAACTTCGAAATTGGGGTATGGTGTAATGGTAACACTACAGATTCTGGTCCTGTCATTCTTGGTTCGAGTCCGAGTACCCCAACAGCAGAAATCGCCGAGCGCTTGAGTTTCAAGACTTGGCGATTTTTGTATGTATATAATTCCCGACTTTTCCCCGGTTAGCAGATGCAAACATAGTAACTGTGATTCATGTACCATTTCCATCAAAAGAAACTCCTATCCTCCTAAACTCCTTAGCCCAAATATTTGTGAATTGTCAATTGTGACTGCGCAGCTGATGAGCTTGCGAATAATTGTCAATTGTGAGCTCTCAACTGACTAATCGCAAAACTTCGCAAACATCACAACTATCGCTGAATATGATAGTGATTATAATCATAAATGATTATAAATAATAAAAAGAAATATCCCTTACGGGATATAAAGAAAAAAGCGTTTTTCTTTGTCTCAACCACAGGACAAAAACTTGTCTACTTGTCCATTTCAAAATGACAACAAGATAAGAAACAGAGGATATGATTTTGCCGCAGAAACTAAAAACTATACGTTATGAAAGAATGCCACCACTCAGCTGCACACCTACTGCCATCGGCTGAAAGATGTGAATTCCTTGGTGGTTTCCCATGGAGAATCATATTGGAAACAAAGACTGAAAAATGCATAAATACAGCTTGTTATGTTAATAAATTCCAACAAAGACAAGCATATTTCATTTTATTTTCTATTTTTGCAGTTGGATACAGGCAAATGAAACAAAATATGAAAAGCGTATGTCCAAGATAAGAGATTTCTTCCATTTTGCTATACTAATAGCCCTTATTAGCATGGTGTTGACTTCCTGCGAAGTGGGCTATAAGAATGATGGCAAGCAGGTGACATGGCACTCATGGGACGAGGGTAGTGGGCATCGTGTCTTTGTTGTAGATGCAGACCCTTCCACATTTGAGGATTTGGGTGATGGTTATGCCCGTGATGCCCAACATGCATTTCTTGAGGGAGACATCATCAAGGGTGCCGATGGAAAAACATTCAAATATTTAGAGAAACGGTATGCAATAGATGCCAACCATGTATTCCATTATGATACGATTATGTCAAGCGGAGACCCCCAATCTTTCAAAGTGTATAGTTGGAACTTAACAGAAGACAAGAAAGACTTTTACTGGTGTGGGAAAGCCATACATGTGGCAGACAAGAAAACATTTGTTGTTCTTGGAGATCAAGATGATTGGAAAACAAGGTGGGCAAAAGATAAATTTAATGCATATTGTATGGGGTATGCTCCTGTTCCACTTGCTGACTATGAAAGTTTTCATCCGATAAAAAATGGTTATCTTTCAGGATATTATGCTGCAGACAAATACCGCGTATATTATCAAGACCATGTTGTAGAGGGTGCAGACCCAGAATCGTTTACCGAAATAGACTTTGAGGTCGGTCAGGACAAGCATCGGGTTTTTTATGAGTGGAAAGCCACAAAAATAAAAGATTTTAAGCAATTATCTCAGATAGGATATTATTTTACAGATGGTCACCACATTTACACACATGACTTGAATGAATTTGAAGCAGTTGACCCAAAAACGTTTAGACAGATAGAAGGAAGCAATTGGTATGCAGACAAAGACCATGTTTGGTGGGAGAATAAAATGGTAAAGGAAGCTGATGTATTAACCATCCAGCCTGTGTACTCTTACAGTTTCTCTTATGGGGAAAAAACACGAGGATTTGTTGATTATAATTATGGTAAAGATAAAAAACATGTGTTTTATCAAGATTCAATCATTCCAGGAGCAGACCCAGCAACATTCGAAAAGATTGATTTTCATAACGGTAAGTCATGGACGGTATTCGACAAAAACCGCATTTATGAAGGCAAAGACTCGAAAGAGTTGAAGAATTATTTAAGAGACAAATATGGAAGAATACAATAACACATAATTTTATGAGGACCGATGCCCCTCTCAGGGGTATTGAGCATTTTGCTAATCATTGAGAACCGTCCCCGATGATCACAGACGTTTTACTTCTCTGTCAAAATCTCATTTTTCTTAAAACACGGGAACGTCATCTTCCGAATAATAATCATTGTTGATAGTTATTGGTGGAAGAACAATTGTATTCACAAACTTATATATGGCCAATTTATCGTTGTCATGGCAATAGTATTCATCGCCGACAATTTCTTCAATTGGCAGTTCTCGCCCATTGTCTATAATCATGCCATCTTTTATTTGAACATTCTTAGTCTCTTCTATGTCCCATGCCTCTTTCATAGATTGAAAGAATTTGGGATCAGATTTCAAATCCGATATGGAGTAATCCAAATAACCTTCGGTACCCAACCATAACATACTATCTAATGATGACTTCCTATATGCCAGAATGACCATAGGGTTATAGGTCTTTTCCTTGTATTGTATGATGTGATAGTAAATGACTTTCCTTTCTCTACAGTAAGTCACTTGAAAGTTCTTGAAAAAACCTTGTTTCGAAATCGAAATTACATAATCTTCTTGCCAAATACGTTTTGCTGATGAAATTCCTCGATTGTTTTCCGCATCCAAGGAATACTCCAACCAATAGATACTATCGTTGGATATAGTATAGTAAAAGGTGCCACCCTTGAAATGATTACTATGAAATTCCCCGTCTATCCCGATTTCACTCAAATCCTTAGGAAGATGTCCGTGCTTCTCTTTGTATGTATCGATTTTTTGCATCAGTTCATATCCCAGTTTATCCATTCGGGAGTTATAAGATAGTGATTCGCAAGTGAGAAATGCAATGACAGCAATTATCGTCATCATTATTATCAGTACAATATATCTTCTCATCTTTTGATTGGACTTTTTACGAATTATAACGTTGAAAACTTGGATTTACTATCTGGATTAGAGTGAATCACCGGAACTGAGTTTTTGATCCATTTTGTAAACATCACACTTAGGCTTTTTTCCATAGGCGCTGATATTTTTGCTGCACATAACGTACAAAAGTATGAAAAAAGTTGTTACGTTCCAAATAAACCTATTACGCATTTTTACACAAAAGCATAAACGGCAGTTGTCCAATGGTATAAAACGGTTTCGCCAGAATCCGCCCCACCATTATATATGAATTGTCTTTCAGATTTGATTGTGACATATCAGGGTTATATGAAAAACTCCATTAAATCATCCTCGGTGTAATTCTCTATCAAATCGAATAAGATATCATGACCTCTCATTTTTTTGTGAATGGCATACAATGAATCCAGACTATGGAAAGCCGCTTCTTTTCCATCAACAATTGCTTTACATTGATAATAGTTGAGCAATAATGCGAGGTGTCCATCTTTTAGGTCTTTCTTTTTTTGCTAACGTGATTCATTTGACAACCACTTTCTTACCATTAACGATGTAGATGCCTCGGGAAGGTTCACCGAAAATCCGACGTCCTTGCAGGTCGAACAATGCAGAAGAGTTGTCTTCAGGCAAGGTAAAATCTGAAATGCCATTCATGTCGTCTGATATCGGATAAACAGGCCCCTTATAGATTTTCTTGAATTTCTCCACTTCCGATGGCTGCACAAAGACCTTTGTCTGTGTACCCATGC